>SESF01000763.1_pt1 | contig 12519 bp, 5 predicted proteins | sample 3171521 | NCBI WGS metagenome assembly SESF01 (sample SAMN10866945, study PRJNA518727) | freshwater metagenome | biome: subpolar coniferous forest; feature: holomictic lake; material: water; isolation source: holomictic Lake 227, 6 m and 8 m depth | place: Canada: near Kenora, Ontario | collected...
TTTTAATATAAGCCTTATTGAAAAAACTTTAGGTAGGCCACCTATTATTGGCGATGTTGTTTATTTTAGACAGTTTGATCAAAGGTTTCAAATATTTCAACTATCAAAAGACGCTTATAAATTAAGTTTTCCCTTAAGATATACTTGTAAAGTTAGACTATATCAAGACACTAATTCTACTGGAACTAACTGGAGCATACCAATGGATCAAATATGTAATGAGCATGCTTCTGCCGAAGAAATTGGATTAACTCCAATTCCATCATTACCTGGCGATAATACTGTCCAATCAGCCATCGAAGCTTTGGCTGACCTCTCGTCTACTTATGTTACTTTAGGCGAGTACATGCCAGCATTTACCTGCTATAGACTGAATGGTGATAAGGCTTATATTGTAACATCTGTTGATACTATATCTCCTGGCGTTGATGGTATTACACTTTGGGAAACTTTTGAAGGGGCCCGTGTAGAAGTCGCTAATGTTCAAGGAAAAGAATACACATCAAATACTCAATACACAAATTTAAGCTCTCAATATTTATATTTGAGCCAAACTGGACAACTCACTTTAACCCCTCCAAGTAAAGCTGCTGGAGATAATTATGCCCTAGCTGTCGCTAGAACAGTTAAGTCAACCGCTAAATTTGTACTAGATCCAAAAATGTCTATTAGGTTAATATAAAATGTCAAAGAAAAAAGTATTACAATTAGCGCCAGACACCTCCCTCGAACAAACGTTTATAAATGATTTCAGTGACCAGGAATTTGAAAATGCAACTACTGCAGTTGCTAGTGTTCCTATTGGTCAACCTGGATTAGTCCCACCATTAGCAGATCCTCCAAACCCAGGCGTATTTTTAAGCGGTACTGGTGAATTTCTTTCATTAAATATTGGTGTACTAGATGCAGTATTGACTGGTTTAGACACTAGTGTTGGTGGCGAAGTAGTTTCTCAGGATACCATTCTAATAGCTATTGGGAAGCTAGAAAATAAAGTAACTGTTTTAGAAGAAACTTCAACTTTTACTTGGCCGCAGACAACGCCTTTAGCTATCTGGACGATAAGTCATCCGTTAAATAAATATCCTAGTGTTTCTATTGTAGATTCTGCTGGAACATTAGTAGAAGGCAATGTTGAGTATCCATCAATTAGTCAAGTAATTATTATGTTTTCCTCCGCTTTCTCTGGCACCGCAATTTTGAATTAAATTTATAAATATATAACAACAAGGTAGATCAAAATGAAATTAGTAGCCGCATTAAATTTAAATACCAACGAACTGCAGAATGCAGTTATTCAAAATCTTCCTTATGCCTCTGAACCAACTGGTATTACTGGCAGAGTTTATTTTGATACTACCGCCTATCATAGTAATATTAGAGTATTCAATGGAACTTCTTGGGTATCTGTAATAACTAGTAGCCCAGATGCTACAGGCCTTCTAGGTATTTTAACACCCATAAAGGGTGGCACAGGTATTGCCAATCAAGATACTTCTACTATTACCTTAGGCGGCGCTTTCGCAACTACTGGCGCTTTTACTACTAGCTTTACGCAGGGCGCTAACCTAGTTCTAACCTTACCAGTTGCAGCTACCGCTACAATGCTGTACAATACTGTTAACCCAACAGCACAGTTTAATCTACCTTACGCCAATGGCGCTGACGGTTCTATTGCTTATACTGCCGCCCCGCTTACAAACGGAACTTGGGGACTATCTTCAGTAGTTATTGCCGATGCCGCTGTGAAGCCTCTTTGGGTTCAGGGTACTGGTACAGGTGCTCCAGTATTTGCCGCCAGCCCTACTTTTACAGGTACAGTTGCTCTTCCTATAGCTACAGCCACTAGTATTAATGGTTTAACTATTACTACTACCACCGGTACATTAACAATTGCTAATAACGCTTCTGCTTCTTTAATAACAACTGGTAACTATGCGATTACTTTAGCCGCCAATGCAGCGTCTACTGTAACAATGCCATCTTCAACTGCGGCCACATTAAATTACTACACTACTGTCCCAGTTACAAACGGTATCCCTTATGCTGGAGCGGCTTCCGGCTTAATTTCCTATACCGGTGCTGGCTCTTATAGTACCTTAGTTTCAAGTAGTGTTGGCGTTCCTCAATGGACTACAGCGGCTGCTGGCGTTCTATTTGCTGTTGATTCAACAACTGTCCCGGCATTTACTACAGCTATTACTGGCTGTACCTACAATGGTTTGACTGTTACTAGTACTACTGGTACCTTAACTGTTGCCGCATCTTCCACAGCTAATTTCGGTGCTAGCTTCACAACTGGTGCATATGCGGTTAGTTTAACAACTGCTGGCGCTTCTACAGTTGCAATGCCCAACAGCACAGCCGCTACATTAAATTATTACACCACTGCCCCCGCTGCTAATGCCCTACCTTACGCTGGTGCCGCTTCTGGTTTAATAAGCTACCTTGGCGTACCAGTAGCCCTTTCAGTATTAACTAATGTAGCAAATAGCGCACCTTCGTGGGTAACTGCTACTGGTACTGGCGCTCCAGTAATGGGAACCAACCCAGCAATTACAGTTAGCACAGCTGGTAATTTATCGCTTAGCTACACTCCTACAAATGCTAATGACGCTACTCCAAAGTGGTATGTTGATGGCGCAATTCAAGGCCTTCAACAGAAGCCTACTGCCTCTAAGGCTACCACTGCCCCACTAAACGCTAGTCAAACATACATTTACGATCCTGGTGTTTTGGGTGTTGGCGCTACCTTAACCAACGCTAACAGCCAAGTCGCTCTTGTTATTGATGGTATCCCTTGTGTAGTTGGCGATGTAGTCCTAGTCAAGAATGAAATCACCTACCCAGGATATAACGGTCTTTATGTTGTTACAGCTGTTGGTAGTGTTTCTACTAATTGGGTATTAACTCGCCACATCGATATGGATACTGCTGCTGAGTTTGCTGGTGCCTTCATCCCAGTAGGTAATTCAGCCGCACTTCTACTGTCTGGTACTCAAACAGTTACTGTTGATACTGTTGCTAAGACAATCATATTATCTGGCACTGGTACAATAAACTGGACAACATTAGGTGCAGTAGCTGGCGAATCTCTCGTATTTGCTGGTTGGACTAATTCTCAACGTGGTAACAACGGTATTTACAATAACGTTGCAATCAGCACAACAACTCACACAAACGATACAATTACTTATTCTACTCAATTCCCTGATGGCGTAGCTAGCGGTTTTCAAGTTGGTAATGTATCAGTTTTCTTAACGGGTACATCTAATAGTAACTCCCTTTGGTTAACTGAGAACACTGGTGCTGTTACAGTTGGTACTACTCCAATCACATTCATCCAGCTTAATGCTGCTACTAACATTAACGCAGGTAACCAAATTCAAATTTCCGGTAACACAATTAATGTTACCGCTACACCAACGTTCACTACTGTTAATAGCTTAGGTATTACAGCTGGTACTTCCAGCACGATTAATGTCGCTGCGAGTACTGGATTAGCAGTTACTGGTGGATCGTCTTTTGTTGCTACCTTAAACGCCCAAGCAACAGCAACTCTCCAATTACCCGCTGTTAATAGTACTCTGCTTTATAATACTGGCACAACTGCTAATGCTATTCCGTTCTCGGTTTCAACCTCTGGCTCAACATCTTATATTAGCAATATCACTACTACCAAGATGTTCTTATCACAGACTGGTACCGGCTCTGCTGCAAATACCCCTGTTCTAGCTGCCCTAACCTCTGCAGATATTACAACAGCTTTGGGTTACGTACTTCCTCCAGTAACTAAGTTTGCAACAACTATCCAAGCTGCAGGCCCATCTTATCTTATTACACACAACCTTAATACTTTTGATGTAACCGTTACTGTATATGAGAATGCAACTGGCCCTACCGGAATTACTGGTTCTGGTTCTACAACAGGTAGCCAAGTTTACCCAGATATCGTAACAACCTCTGTTAATTCTGTTACACTAACCTATGGAATTGGAGCACCAGTCACTGTTTATCACAGAGTTGTAGTAGTTGGATAATTTAGAAATTAATAGTACAAATATGAGCAACTACGAGCAGCTATGGCAAAATTACTAGGGCAAACTACACAAATAAATGCACCGGCAATTACGTCTGCTACAAGCCAATATCTCGGATCAATTACTCATAGTAATACTATTGATAGAGTTTATACGCTACCAGACAATGCTGGAACTATAGCCCTAACTAGTGATGTATCTAATGCAGTAACTACTTCTGAAGATACGACTTCTATAGTTGGTTATCCTATATGGACAACCTCTGTAGGAGGTACTAGTTTAAAAACTACCTCTACTAAGCTTTCATTTAATCCATCAACAGGTTCATTAACTGTAAATTCTGCTTCAGTTCAGACCGCTACAATTACTACAACAGCTACTACTGCAAATCAAGTTATAGTTACTTTATCTAACGCATTATATAGGTCTGTTGAATTTATTATACAAGGAGTTGATGCTACAGGTACTAAATACCAAACTACAAAAGTATTAGCTATTCATAATGGAACTACTGCTGAGTGGGTTGAATACGGAAGTGTCCAGATTGGTGGTGTAGTAGGCGTGTTCAGCGTAGATTATTCTTCTGGCATACGATTACTAGTAACACCAGCATCGGCTAATTCCACGGTATTTAAAGTTACATGTATAGCAAATGCAGTTTAATTAAGTAGTATAGCAATAACTTTTGGGGATTGGGAACCAAATGGGAAAATCATTAAATGCAAGACTGGGCCTTTCGGTTGGCCCAATACCAACTGAAGTTATTGATGCTAATGGCGTTATAACAGGCACCGGTAGCGGTCTTACTGGTATTCCACAGAGTGGAGTAGTAGGATTAACTGCCGCATTAGCAGATAAAGAAGCCTCTTTAGGTAATCCTGGAACTACTGGGTATGTTCTATCTTCTACTGTATCTGGTACTAGATCATGGGTTCCTGCTGGCGTTACCGGAGCAACGGGTGTTATCGGGCCTACTGGTGCTAATATTGGTATTACTGGCATTACTGGTCCCACAGGTAACTCAGGTGCTACGGGAGAAATCGGCGGCACAGGTTTAACTGGTAATTCTGGAACAACCGGTAATACAGGCGATCAAGGCAATAGTGGTGCTACTGGTACTATTGGTAATACGGGATTAACAGGAAGTAGCGGTATTACAGGCGCTAATGGTATTACAGGCGCTAATGGTATTACAGGCGCTAATGGTATTACAGGCGCTAATGGATTAACTGGTTCCGATGGTATCACGGGAGCTACGGGCGCTACTGGACTAACTGGTAATAGTGGCGGAACTGGGCTAACTGGAAACTCTGGTACCACAGGTGTTATAGGTAATACGGGCAATTCAGGTGGAACTGGCCTTACCGGACTCACAGGGAACTCTGGTACAACTGGAACTACTGGATCTACCGGTACTCCAGGTACTTATGTAGAGACTCAAAATACCTTATTAGGTCGGGGTGCCACAGCTGGAACAGGTGCTCCTCAAGAAATTACCTTAGGCTCTGGCTTAGGCTTAACTGGAACTACCCTAAATGTAACACATAATCTTGCTACTGGTTTACAGGGTGGTACTAATACTGGTGCTACTGGTGGTGAATATAATCACCTAACCGATGCTGATTATGTTAACTTACAATTATACTCTCAAACCAGAGTTGAGGTATCTGATGCTGATTATGTCATTACAGGTATTAATAGCCACCTTATCGTATATACCCTATTAACTACCAATAGAACTCTAACCTTACCAGCTGCCTCTAAAGTCGGTCAAATTATCGGTGTAATGGATGAGAATGGCTACGCCTCGGAGTTTAGACAGCTTACAGTTGTACCAGCTGGTACTGATGTTGTAGAAAACGGTAGATATCAAAGCTTAGTCTTCCCATACGGTTCTGTGCAGTTTCAGTGTAATGGTGTTGGTAAGTGGAACGTAGTATATACTAATAACATATATCTTGGTGCTGGTGTATTAGTAACACCTACTTATACTAATTTAGGTACTGGATCTATTACTGTCGGTGCGGGATCTTATACTCTATTCTCTAACCTCAGTGGTTTAGGGCGTATTAAAGCATATAACATTGCTGGATTTACTAATGTAGCCTTAACAGATGACCGTATAAACTATGTAGTAGCTAAATATAATAGCGGTACTCCTGTTTTACAGGTTATTACTGATGTTCTTTTAATCAATGAAACAACTATTATCCCGGTAATTACCCTATACCGTGAAGGTACTATAATACATACACTTAAATGGGATAATTTAGGTATAGCCTTACCCAATAAAATACACCAATCTATTGTAAAAACACAAAGGTTTAGAAAACAATCTGGCTTAGTTCTAGGAGAGACAGCTACAAGACGTGTAGCAATTGCCACAGGTATTATTTGGTATGGTGCAGTTCCAATAACAATACCAGATTTCAATTCTGCTACTGACTCGACTTATTTATATTATCACTCTGCACCAGATGTATGGGCCACAGAAACTGCTATTACACAGTATAATAATTCGCAGTACGATGATAATACTGGTGGCTTGACAGCATTATCTGGTTCTAGTAAATATGCTGTAAACTTTGTTTATCTAATCGTTAGTGATACAACAAAGCGAGTATATGTCGTTCTTGGCCAGGGTAATTATCTCCTAGGTGATGCACAGTTATGTCAACCACCAGCTGTATTACCGCCAGAAATTTCCTCTATGGCCGTTCTCGTTGGTCGTATTATTGTAGCCAACGGTGCCTCAACAGCTACTCAAATCGACTCTGCGTTCTCTACCCAGTTTACTCCATCTGCTATCAATAACCACAATGACTTATATAACATGCAGGGTGGTACAGGCTCTGAGTATTATCACCTAACTACAACTGAACATACAAATGCCACAACTACAGCAACTTCAGGTCATCCCGGATTATTACCTACTCTTTCTAATGTAGAAACTGATGTTTTAACTGGTCTTGGAACATATAAGACCGTGTCAAGCGGAATGTTTTTAGCAACTAAAACCTCTAACTTCTCTGCTTTAATGGGCTATAAATATCTAGTTGATACATCAACTGGAGTCGTCACGGCCACATTACCAGCAAGCCCCGCTGAAGGCGATTGTATTGAGTTTTATGATAGCAAAGCAAACTGGAATGTTCACCATTTCACTATCGCTCGTAATGGTAATCCAATTGCTGGAGATGCTTCTGACCTTATATGTGATGTAAGTAACATAGGTTTAAAACTCACTTATACTAATCCAACAGTTGGTTGGCATTTAGCTACAGATCTAGGATCATTACAACCGTTATTAACTGAAGCATACTTCAGTCCTTTTCTTCTCATGGGAACATAAACAATGTCAGCTTATAAAGTACTCGGTCAAGTTAATCCTCCAGCTAACTCTCTTACAACTCTTTACACAGTTCCCGCTAGTATCAGCGCTGTATGCTCAACTCTAAGCGTTTGTAACCAAGCCGCAGTAGCAACTACAGTTACTGTTGCAGTGCGACCCGCTGGTGCTACAATAGATCCTAAACATTACATTCTATACAATGCTGTCCTTGCTGCTAACGATAGCCTATTCTTTACTATAGGTTTATCATTAGCAACAACGGATGTAGTCTCTGTTTCTGCACCAACTACTACTGTATCTTTTAACTTGTATGGAACTGAATTCTAAGGAAGACTTTAAATGAGCGTTAAAAATACAAAGAATGTCTCTAGTCTTGATTCCTCCTTTATTGGAGCACAAGGTAAAACAGGTGTAAGTGGTATCACAGGTGCTTCCGGATCTACCGGTGCCATAGGAAATACTGGTAACACGGGTTCTGTTGGTAATACTGGGGCAACTGGGGCCATTGGTGTAACTGGACCTTCTGTTTGGGGAGGTATCACTGGGACTCTTTCAAGTCAAACCGATCTTCAGTCCGCTTTAAACGCTAAGGCTTCTTTAGCATCTCCCTCATTTACTGGATCCCCTTCTGGTGCTTTTGTAGGAACTTTAGTACCTGGTGCAACAGGTCAGGATATAGGCGCTACAGGTAATAGATTCAGAGCTATCTATGTAGATACCGCATATTTATCAACGAATACCTTATACCTAGGTACCACCCCAGTTCTAGGAACTACTTCTGAAACCGTTAATATAAAAGCCGATACAGATCAGAATATAACTGTAGCTACAACAGGTACTGGTCAATCAAAAATAATCTCTGTTAACGGAGTAGAGTTATCTGTCAGTGGTCTAAATGCAGATGTTAAGGTCCAGGCTACCGGTACTGGTGGCAGAGCTGTACTCGGTGCTGCAACTTCAATTGTAATGACTGCACCCACTACCTATGTTGTTGGCGCATTTGATGTAAGCGCTGCAACTACCTTCCACGGTGATGTAACCTTTACTGGTACTAGTACTTCAACTAGTATAAACACAACTTCGTTGTCTGCAAAAGATAATATTATTCTTATTAACAGTACTGAAGCTGGTGCTGGTGTTACTGCTGGATCTGCTGGTGTAAGGATAGGTAGAGGATCTTTACCTGATCAACAAATAATCTTCGATGAAACTGACGATAGGTGGAAGGCTGGGCCTCTTGGGTCTGAAGTAGCCTTAGCTACACTTGCTTCTCCAACGTTTACTGGTACTGTTATAGCCCCTACTATAGATACAGCAGCTTCTGGAACTCTTAGTTTAGGCACTACTAACGCATCTACAGTAAATCTAGGAACAGCATCGACTACACAAACAGTAAACATCGGAACTGGATCTGGTGTTACAACGATCAACATTGGCGGTGCTGGTGATACTGTTGCTATTGCCGGTACATTAACTTCAGTTAATACTACCAATACAGATGTAACTGATAAGATCATTACTCTAAATAAGGGTGGAGTAGCTGCATCTGGTTTTGCAACTGGTTTTGATATTGAGGAACTAGTATCTACAACCCCTACTATAATGGGTTATATAAAATCTACAGGTGATCGTACTGGTTTTGATATTAAGGCTCCCTCTACAGCTGGTATTGCTACCCTAACTCCAGGTGCAACTAACGTTAGTATTTGGCATTCTGGTAACCTAACTCCTGCTAATTATGCTCTATTAAGCGGTGCTACCTTCTCTGGCGCAGTAAACATGGGTGCGCTCACGGCTACGAGTGGGGCGTTCAGCGACACCACCGACTCATCCAGCACTACCACTGGCAGTCTCAAGACCGCTGGCGGCTTGGGCGTGGAGAAGGCTCTTTGGGTGGGTGGGTTGGCGTGTGTGCTAGGCAATGTTTCGATTGGTGCTACTCCTGCAACCAGTGATGCGCTAAATGTAACCGGGGCCGTCAAGTTTTCATCAACTTTAAGCTGTGGTGCTATCACGGCGTCCAGTTTGACTATGGTGGGAGATATTGACGGGAAGGCAACTGATGTTCACGGCGTAGACATTTATACCAGCTCCAATCTGGCCGTGGCATCTGCGTACACGGTGTCTATTGGGCGAGGCTCCACATTTACACAGACATCCGGCTCCGGTGGTTCGCTAAAAATACTCCCCACCTACAATCAAACATCTGGAACCGCCGCAAACACCGATCTTCTGATCAACCGGACACAAACCGCCGTAGGTTCCGGTACTCAGTTATTGATTGATGCTCAAGTCGGGGGAGTTAGTAAATTTAAGGTAGATAATGTTGGTGCGCTCACGGCTACGAGTGGGGCGTTCTCTAGTACTGTCCAGACCCCACAGTCCTACGCATCGGCCCTGACCATCACCTCTGTCGGTATCGGTTGGTATCGAATCGCAACGGGGGGCGGGAATCTCGGCGGGACTATCTATGTCTCAGCAGGCCAGGACAACACCTTCCAGCGGCTAGTGTTTGACTACAACATGATGGGTTACTCGGCCAGTAACTTTGGGACCATAAATGTCCACCGAAAACTCGACTATAATTATGGCCCGATTAGCCAAATTCGCATCGGATCTGACGGTTCTGGGAACCTAACACTCGACATATACATCAGCATCTCGACTACTCCGGCGGCTTTCACGATTTACGGAACCAACGGTGCAGTTCTCCTGGCATCTGCCACCTACAATCCAGCCACCCCCACCTATGTCCAGACTGTTGACCTGACTACCGCACTCCAGTCAGCCATATTCTCGGGTGGAATAAACCTAGTGACTGGTTCATTGTCGCTGGCGAATACTCCGGTGATAACCACCCAGACTGCGCTCTACAATTACTTCTTCGGCGGAGGAGCTGGCAACGCTTCCGTATCCGGGGTTGGGAATACGGGTGTGGGCTATCAGGCACTAGCCAGTCTTAGTAGCGGAAACAACAACACCGCAATAGGCAGACTGGCGATGAATTACCCACTAACGGGATCATCAAACATCGCAATCGGGACTAGTGCGGCGCAGTTCTGTGGATCTGGGTATCAAAATGTAGCCGTAGGCCATTCAGCATTACGGGGACTATCTTCTGGCTATAGCAATGTCGCTATCGGGTATAATTCAGCCAACGCAACCACTACTGGCAATTCAAATGTGTCAGTTGGTGAGTCTTCTCTAGGTAACAATAAGACTGGGTCTAATAATGTTGCAATCGGACAATCGGCCTTGGTGGCATCCCTAACCGCAGGCCGGAATGTCACTGTTGGCTACTATGATGCATCTGCTAGACGAACCGGGGATAGTAATGTAGCTATTGGTGATAGGACGCTTCAGGCCGATGTCACATCAACACAGAACACCGCTGTTGGTGCGCTGGCAATGCTTGATGTTTCCAGCACCGCAAAATACATTTCTGCTTTTGCCGATTACGGTGCGACTGTGGCCGGAACGGTATTGGCTACGAGTGCATCCCATGGAAGAACAACCGGGGACTCGGTAATTATCTCAGGCAGTACTAACTTCAATGCCACAAAGACTATTACGGTAGTGGATGCCAGCACCTTCTATTTCACGGCCACTTGGGTATCACTCGCCAGCGAGACTGGGGCCTGGACACTCGCCTCCCAGGTTGGCGGTAACAATACGGCAGTTGGTTACAACACAGGGCGAGGGTTTACCTATGGAAGTGGGAATACCATCCTGGGCGCAAATGTATACGGACTCTCCGCTGGCCTATCTAACAACATCATCCTTGCGAATGGGACAGGTGCGATCAAAGCCCAGCACGATGGTACGAACTGGACACTGACTGGCGCTGTCACCGTGGGTGCGCTCACGGCCACTACTGGGCAGTTCAGCGGCAACGTGACCCTGGTGAATACCAATCTCTACATGGGGTCGGGTAGTGTATACATGGGCTCCGCTAACTACGCACGGATGAGCGGAACGGCGGCGGGAGAGGTCGGTTTCAACTACAACACCACAGGGACTGGGAGCCTGATTTTCTACGGTGGTGGGACTTCTGCCGTGTTCACGGTCACCAATGCTGGGGCGCTGTCGGCTGGGACACTCACGGCTACGAGTGGTAACGTCATGGCCCTATCTGGCGCTGTTCAAGCTAGGCAACTTTATGCAAGAAATGCCGCTGGATCTACTGGGGAACTCATCTATTACGATGGGACGAATTATGCTACCCGCTGCATCGTGTATCAGGTATTCAGCGGGAGCTACCCCTGGCGAGTGTCGATGTACGACGCTACCAGCACATTTATCGACAATGCCTTAGACATCCCTGCCGTAGCTGGGGGAACCATCACCTTCAATTCGGTCCGGCCTGTCAGCATGGGTGCGCTCACGGCTACGAGCGGGACCATATCGGGGGGTAAAGGAGGATCGGCTGGACTAATCCGCATAGCTGGCGGGTCTAGCGAACTTTTCCAGATTGGTCCCAATGCCTCGGGTGTGTCCTACTTCTCATCAATGCAGGTCGGAATGGGGGCGGCTTCCACGAGTCTAGGTTCCTACATAGACTCCACCTACCTTGGCGCACTCAATTTCTACACAGGAGTAGCCAACACGCTCACCCTTGGCCTAGCCTCCACCGGTGCCGCCACCTTCTCGTCCTCCGTCAGCATGGGTGCGCTCACGGCTACGAGTAGCTCACTCTACAATCCAGCAGGGTACTCCCTATCCTACCTAAGGAAGGGAACTGACGCATCAGCTGCTGGAGCTATCTATAAAAATGCTGCTGATAGTAGTCAGTGGTTTGTTGGAATATCTGAAAATACGAACAACTTCAGCATTTATAGTTACTCGCTGGGGGCAAGACCTTTAAGTTTCGATGCCACAACAGGTGCCGCCACCTTCTCGGGCAACGTGGCATTTGGATCGGGAGGAACAGCCACAAACCTAGTCACGATCAAGAACAATGCGGGCGGGACTGCTGGCGTGGACTTCCAGAGTTATGCCGATGCGTCTGTGGTCGGGAAACTGTTCTACGAGCAGGGCGGAGACACCCTTAATTTGGTGAATAATTCTTCATATGCTTTCGGGGGAATCAACCTGAAAACGAATGGGGCAACCCGCCTATATATTGCA
>SESF01010024.1_pt1 | contig 12519 bp, 8 predicted proteins | sample 3171521 | NCBI WGS metagenome assembly SESF01 (sample SAMN10866945, study PRJNA518727) | freshwater metagenome | biome: subpolar coniferous forest; feature: holomictic lake; material: water; isolation source: holomictic Lake 227, 6 m and 8 m depth | place: Canada: near Kenora, Ontario | collected...
GAGCCCTCCTCCAGTTCAACAAGCCCGAAAACGCGACGCTCGTGCGGGAAGCCCTGCGCCGGGCAGGGAGGCCTGATTTGATCGGCAACTCCCGGAAATGTCTTGTGGAGGCATCATGAGGATCGACATCACGAAACGCTGGGTCTGGATCACGGGAGCCTCCTCGGGCATCGGCGCCGAGCTTGCGAGGGAGGCCGCACGGAGGGGCGCCCTCGTCCTCTTGTCGGGCCGGAACGTCGAAGCCCTCCGAGCTGTCCAGGCTTCCTGCGCCAAGCTATCGCTCGCCGCCGGGATGCAGGGCGGGCACGAGATCCTCGCCTTCGACCTCCTTGACCGGGCAGCCCGGGGGGCCTCCGTCCAGCAGGCCCTCGCCATATCCGGGGGCTTTGCCCTCGTGATCCTCAACGCAGGCGTCTCGCAGCGTGCCCGCTTCGAGGACATGCCGCCAGAGGCCTTCGACCGCATCATGGAGCTCGACTTCAACGCCCCTGTCGACCTCGTGCGCCGCCTCCTGCCCTCCTTCGACGACAGGACCCCCTCCGGCCTGGTTCTCGTCTCAAGCATTGCAGGCCTCGTCGGCGCACCGCAGCGCTCCGCCTACGCAGCCGCCAAGCACGCGCTGTCCGGCTTCGGCTCGGTGCTCAGGAGCGAGGTCGCCGACAGACATATCTCAATTACGACAATCTACCCAGGCTACGTGAGGACCGCCCTTGCCCAGGCTGCCCTAGGTTCCGACGGCAAGCCAAGCGGCAGGCCCGATCCCGACATCGAGGGCGGAGCCGACCCTGCCCGGGTCGCGCGCCAGGTCCTGGCGGCTGCAGTGAGGGGAAGGCCCCAGCTCATCGTCGCCCCGAGCTTCGAAGCCAGGGCTGGCATCTTCCTTACAAGGCACTGGCCCTCGATGTACGCGCGCCTGGCCGCAGCCAAGAGCCGTCGCATGAAGGGGTCCGGCGCGGGGAGCTGAACCAGTTCAACATGGTTCATACAAATCTCACCACCATCATGAGATAAGTCCTTATAGACGATAATCTATTGACGATTCTGCAACATTTCTATTGCAATAGCACCGAAATCGACCAATTCTTATCTTAAGAGCATTAGATCGATAGTCCAGCCCGAGGTGCACGCATGACTGGTGATGGCAAGACACAAAAATCCCCACAAACGTTCGACAAGCCCAAAAGGCCGAGCTCCTTGCAGGTCATGCTGCCTACACGAGTGGGTTCGCTGCGCTTCTGGAGAGCAGCCATCAATGGCCTTCCTCTGCCGGCCTTCCTTCTCGACCCCAGCCATCACGTACTGGCAGCCAACAGGAAGATGGAGGAACTCGCGAATCTCCCTGCCAGCGAGTACAAGGGCAGGCGATGCTGGGAACTGTTCCACGGAACAAATCTCATAACCTGTCCCGCCAGCTGTCCCTTCAGCAAGGTTGTCGACTTCGGGCGCAGTGCCTCGGGCGAGATTGTCATGGAAACCCTTGGGAAGGAATACATTGCCTCCTGCTCTCCCCTCCGCGACCAGAACCGCAGGCTGAAGTTCATACTCCATACGATCACCGAGATCACCGACTTGAAGCATGCCGAGATGAAGATCGAGGCCCTCCTGGCAGAGAAGGACCTCATCCTCAAGGAGGTCCACCACCGCCTCAAGAACAACATGGCCGCAGCGGCCGCGATGCTCTCGCTCCAGGCGAACGAAGCCCCGGAATCCTCGGCGGCATCAGTCCTCGAGGATGCCGCTGGGCGCATCAACAGCATGGCGCTGCTCTACGAAAGGTTATACCGGTCAAATGACGTATCCGAGCTCTCCGTGAGCGAATACCTGTCGGCACTCGTGGACTCGGTCCTCGGGAATTTCCCGGGGGTGCAGACCCTGGTCGTGGAAAAGGACATCGCCGACTTCGTACTCGACGCGAAAAGACTGCAGATCCTCGGGATCATCGCCAATGAACTCCTCACAAATACCATGAAATATGCTTTCGAAGGACGGAAGGCCGGGGAGATCATGGTGGTGGCCCGCCTCGACGGCAACCTGATCCATTTCTCTGTCAGGGACAACGGCGTGGGAATTGGACAGCACGGCGGGGCCGGACAGTCCTCAGGCTTCGGATTCACCCTCGTGCACGGCCTGGCGAAACAGCTGGATGCCGAACTCCGCGTGGAACGCAAAGGTGGCACAAAGGTGGTTCTGGAGTTCGGAAGATGAGCGCTACAGCGTCTCCACCCTGATCATGTTCGTCGACCCGTGGGTCGACAGGGGAAGGCCCGCAACGATGACGACGCGGTCGCCCTTGACCAGGCCCGCATCGGTCCTAAGCGATTCCATCATGATCGCAACAGCCTCATCGAGACGTTCAAAGGCCTTCGGCACAAAGACCGGATGCACTCCCCAGTTCATGGAAAGCTGGTTGTACACGACACGGTCGCGGGTAAAGGCGAAGATCGGCATGCGCGGCCGGAGCCGCGACAGGAGGCGGGCAGCCGAGCCGGTCTCCGTGAGGACGGCGAGGGCCTTTGCACCGCACTGGTAGGCTGTGGAAACCGCGTTGTACGAAACGATGTCGGGCAGGTCGCCGGAGCGCGTGGAGTGGGGCATGGTCTCGTGGAAGGCCTCGTAGCCGAACTCGGCCTCCACCATGCGCACGATCCTCGCCATGGTCTCGACGGTCTGCACGGGAAAGCGCCCGATGGCGGTCTCGCCCGAGAGCATCACCGCGCTCGTGGAGTCGAAGCAGGCGTTGGCCACGTCGCTGGCCTCGGCCCGCGTGGGCATGGGGCTCTCGATCATCGACTCGAGCATCTGCGTTGCCGTGATGACAGGCTTTGACGCGAGGTAACCGATCCTGATGATGCGCTTCTGGGCGAGGGGCACCGTCTCCACCGAGATCTCGACTCCCATGTCGCCGCGCGCGACCATGATGCCGTCGGCGGCCTTCACGATCTCCTCGATGTTGGCCAGGCCCTTGGCACTCTCGATCTTGGCGATGAGGAGGGACCTCGGCTCGGCACCGGACGCAGTCCGGGATCGTCTCACGAGGCGGCGCACCTCCTCGATGTCGGTAGCCTCGCGGACGAAGGAAAGTGCGATGAATTCGACCTCCTTCTCGACTGCGTAGCTGATGTCGCGGACGTCCTTGTCCGAGAGGAAGGGGATCGGATAGTCGACGCCGGGAAGCGTGAGGTGGGCCTTGGGCCGGAGTTTCCCGGGATTGCCGATCCGCACCTCGAGGCTGCCCTGGCCGAGGGCCGAGACGGCCCCGGCGAAGTAGCCATCCATGAGAAGGACGCGTTGGCCGACTTCACAGAGCGAATCGATGCGAGGCAGGTTGGTGTAGACCCGGAGCGGATCGGAGGACAGGAGGGTCTCGATGCCCTCGGCCGGCCGGCTTTCGATCGTCAGTACTGTGCCTTCCTCGATGGTGATCGGCGCCTGGTAGCCATACATCCTGATGGCTGGACCCTTGATGTCAGCGAGGATGGCCACCGGTGCCCCGAGTTCCTCGCGGGCAGCACGGACCGTGTCGATGACGCCCGAAGCCTCGGCCCCGCTCTTGTGGGAGAAATTGAGGCGGAAAACATTGACTCCGGCCCGGATGAGGTCCCGCACCATCGCGGGGCTCTCTGAAACCGGTCCCAGTGTGGCGATGATCTTGGTCTTCTTCTCGATGAAATCCATTGAATGCTCCTCGGCAGGCCGTCCAGCAAAAGCCGCCATCCAGGCAGCGGAGCCCCGCGCAGGGGAAGGATATCGCCCGGCGCGGCCTTGTGAACAGCGCCCCGGATAGCCCCTAGCGGTCCTCGAGTCCCTTGAGTTCGTTGTTGGCGGCTGCCAGCGCCGCGTCCGAGCGACGGTACAAACGCTCTGCTCGGGCGGCCAGGACGTCGGGATTCTCCCGCGAGGCAGCAAGTGAGAAGCGGTGCACCGCCGAGACGAGGGAGCTGGCACCAACCGGCGTGAGATGGTGGGCGATGGACTGGGCAGCCTGCCGAATGGCATCGCGGTTGCCGTCACGGGCTGCGGCGGAAAGCAGGTCGAACAGGGCAGGGAGCTCTACTTCGGCCTTCGCCAGGCAGGCAGCACCTGCAGTCGGACGCCCCTCCCATCTCCGCATGAAAAACTGCGACGCCTCCGTCTCGCGGGCCTCGATGGCACCGTCGAGGGCAGCCAGGAGGTCGGGAATATCCGCAGGCTTGGTGAAGACGCGGTCAAAATCCACCTCGGATCGATATACGTCCTCGGGTCCGAAGGCGGTCAAGGCGATGATCGGCAGCGTACTGTCGTAGCGGCCACCGCGATAGGAGCGGATCTTCCTGCACAATTCGATGCCGCTCATTCCCGGCATCTGGATGTCGAGAACGGCAACGTCGGGCTGCACCTCCTCGAAGAGCCGGAGCGCCTCGGCTCCGCTTTCCGCCCGATCGACGCGATGCCCCGCGTTGCTGAGCAGTATGGCCATGTAATCGCGGTTGATCTCGTTGTCGTCAACCACCAGGATGCGATAGACGCGGGGACCCGTACCCGAGATCGTCGGAATTACGTCGATCGTCTCCAGCTCTCCTGCGGGGACCAGGATGGTGAAAAGCGAGCCCTTGCCCGCTTCGCTTGTGAGGCGGATCTCGCCACCCAGGGCGCGCACTATGTTCCTGGCCAGCGACAAGCCGATGCCGGCACCTCCAGCCGACTTCTCGAAGGGCGATCCGAGCTGCACGAAGGCGTGGAAGATCCTCGCCTGGTCCACGAGCGCGATGCCCTGCCCCGAGTCCTGGACGGCCAGCTCGAGGTAGGGCACGTTGCCGGCCTTGCGCTCCACACGGGCATCGACGCGAATGATCCCTTGTTCGGAGTAATTGACCGCATTCGACAGGAGGGCGGAAAGGGCCCGGCCCAGCCGGTCGGGATCCGACACAAGGTTCCAGTCGGCAAGCTGACCGACGATGAACTCGAGTCCCTTTCGCTCGGCCTTCACCTTCCAGGGCTCGCAGGTCTTCATCACGAAGGTCGACAGCGGAAAGGTGAGCTGCCGCATGGTGGCCGAGCCCGTCTCGAAGCGGACAAAATCGAGGATGTCGCCCAGGAGGTCGAGCAATCCCTGGGCACTCGTGATCACCGTGCCGGCGCGGCGCTCCGCGTCGTTGCCCCCCATCTCGATGAGGCGGGCCGCCGCCAGGATGCTCGCCAGGGGCCCCTTGAGCTCGTGGCCCATCGACGCAAGGAAGTCGCTCTTGGCGCGGTCAGCACGCTCGGCCTCCTCCTTCGCAGCCCTGAGGAGATCGGCCATGGCCCGGGTGTTGCTGATATCCTCGCAGACGGCGATCGCATGCGACACGTCCCCCGAGGGCTCGCGTACGGGGGAAAGGTGCCAGGCTGTCCAAAGCCGTTCGCCGGAGGAACCCACGAGGGGCATCTCGTCCCGCACGTCGAAGCCCTCGCGCACCAGCGAGGAGACCTCGTCGATCCGCTTCTGGTCTATCTCCAGGCAGGAAAAGATGGAGCGCCCGACGAGCTGCTGCGGCTCTTGCCCCGTCATGCGGAAGAAGGCCGGGTTCGCGTACTCGATGGAGAATTCCATATCAACTATGAGAATCGCCGCCGAGAGCTGGTCCACCGCCTGGTAGAGCTTGCGGAGCATGTCCTCGGAGCGGCGGCGGAGCGTGATGTCGCGGATCACGCCTACCGTGCCCACGAAGCCCCCTTCTCCCTGGTACTCTCCGGCTGCCGTAACCTCTCCGTAGGAGGTTATCTGGCCGATGAGGTCGCTCTTGCCGTCCCGCAGCTTCTGCTTGAAGCGGAGCTCGAGATTCTCGGTCCTGCGGTCGATGGTCCGCCGCTCGTTGAAGAGCTTGGGGCTCATGCCGGGTCCCGTCCTCGCGCCCTTGAACCAGCCCAGGATGCGGTCCCGATCGACATTGCGCGCGTCCTCCTCGTCGAGTAGGACGGAGAAATGGCGTCCCGTCAGTTCCTGCGGTTCGTAGCCCAGGAGGCGGATCGAGTTGTTCACGAAGGTGAAGCGGCCAGCCTCGTCGAGTTCGTAGACGATGTCGGGGAGGGAATGGACAAGATCCTCATAGCGGCGCTCGAGATGGCCGAAGGTCCCGGAAAAACGCTTCCAGAGTCCTGCCAGCACATGGAAATAGGAAGCGACACCAGCCTCCCAGCCATCACCGCCGCGCAGGATGCCATCAAAGGCACCCGAACGCACAAAGCTGTCGGCCTGGGCCACGGCATCGGCATCCACAAGCACAACAAGAACAAAGGTGTGCATCGAATGCCGGATGTCAAAGCCGACGCTTCCCCACAGATCTGCATCGACGAGGGCGAACTCGGAACCCGACTCAAGGATCTCGTCATCAAGCCATTGAGGAGATCGCAGCTGCTGGGCCTCGCCCATGCGGATTGGCCCGACTGCCTCGAGTCCCTCCCGGTGGAGGGCGGCGGCAAGCCGCTGGAATTCGCCGGAATCAACAAGATCGAGGAGGATTCGCGCCTTGATTGCTTCTGCCATGGCTTAAGTGTGGAGAAATTCAGGAAAAAGGCAACAGAAGCGGAGCAGCTTCGCTCGTCCACCTTACGGAATCCTCGACCCATCGACATTGCGGAACCCGGAAAAGTCCGTTACAACCATTGATCCGACCCAAGTACTGCCCTGCCATGCTACCCTTGGACGCGAGGTGAAGGTATTTCCCTGAGATGGAGCCGAACCATCATTCATGGTCACACGAGGCGATAGTGGAAGACATTGTCCTGACAGACGAGATGAAAGACGCGATCGCACTGCTGGAGGACCGGGAGGAGCGTCTCGTCTGGATCTCCGGCCGCGCCGGTACCGGGAAGTCGACCTTCCTCCACTACCTCAAGACCGAACTCAAGCCGAAAAACGCCGTCTACCTCGCCCCGACAGGAGTCGCTGCCCTCACAATCGGGGGACAGACCATCCACAGCTTCTTCTGGATCAACCCCGGCGAGGAAGCCCACATGGAGACCCGCCTCGCCCCGGACAAGGAGCGAGGCCTCTACCCACTTCTGGCCTCTGTCGAACTCCTCGTCATCGACGAAATATCCATGGTGCGCGCCGACCTCCTCGACGAGATGGACAGGCGCATGCGCAAGGCCAAGGACAGGCCCCGCAGCCCCTTTGGTGGAGCTCGCCTCATCCTCTTCGGAGATCCCTATCAGCTCCCCCCCGTCTCGCCCGACCCTGACAGCGACGCCGGCTACCTCTTCGAGCAGCGCTACAAGAGCCCCTTCTTCTTTTCCTCCCTTGTAATCAGAAAAAGGGCCCGGAAGATCAGGCGCATCGAGTTCACGAGGGTATTCCGCCAGAGCGAGTCGGACTTCCTGGCCATCCTCGACCTCTGCCGTTCAGGAACGGTGACCGGGACCGACCTCGGACTCTTCGACCCGCGCATCCTCCCCAAGGGCAAGGAGCCGCCTCCCGACTACCTGGTCCTCACAACTAGAAAGAACGAGGCCAGGCGCGTGAACCGGGTACGCTTCGAGGCCCTGCCAGGTCCTTCGAAAACCTACACCGCAGTCGCCGTCGGCCACTTCGCGAGGGAACTCGATGACGAGGAACTCCCCTCCCCCCGCCAGCTGGAACTGAAGGTGGGCGCCCGCGTTGTCCTCACGGTCAACGATCCCGATCGCCGCTGGCTGAACGGCGGCCTGGCAACGGTGATCGGCCTTGGGGAAGACAGCGTGACGCTGCGCGACGAAAAGGGCGATTTCACTGTCGGACCCCATGTCTGGAAAAAGGTCCGCTTTGTGCTGCGCTCAGGCCAGCTCGTAGAAGAGGTCACCGACAAATACAGTCAATTCCCCTTTCTTTCCGGCTGGGCAGTAACCATCCACCGCGCCCAGGGCCGCACCCTCGAAAAGGTCTTCGTGGACCTCTCCCAGGGCGCTTTCGCCGCAGGGCAGGCCTATGTCGCGATATCGCGCGTCACGCGGTTGGACGGACTGCTGCTGCGATCGCGGCCCCATCCGCGGGATTTCTTTGTCCACGAACGCGTGACAGCCTTCCTGGAGTACATCGAGGGAGAGGAATAGAATCCGGAACTTCATGTAAGGCGCCCATCACGCGAGCAGGGGCAAGGGGCGGCAGCCCCAAAACGACCAGCCAGCCCTCATGCAACCCGCCACCAACCCGGCAACGATTACGATACGGCGCCTTCCAGAATAGCAGGGGCAAGGGGCAGCGCCCCTGGTCGCCGTTTTAGAGGAAGAGGGGCGGCGCGAGCCGTAGCTCGCGGGGGAGGAACCCCCTTTTGCCGAAAAAAAGGGGGTTCTTCCCCACATCTTCACTCACGCCCTCCCTTCATCCATTGGTCCAGCCTTGCCGCCAGGCCGAGGCTGTACTCACCCTCGCGGTCTGCGGGCTTCGCGAAGGTCTCGCGTAGCCAGGGTCCTATCACGTTGTCCCTGGCCTTCGGCCATTCGGGCGGCAGGATCCTGTACTCGCCGATCAGGGCCTCGGGCGGGACCTGGCCCTTGAGATTCGAATAGTACAGAGGAAAAACACGTTCGGTCACTGCGCGCAGGGTCGAAAAGCCCCCCGCGATGCCGAAGGAACTCTCCAGCGCCCTCGTCCTCCGGGTCGACTCGAGCATCGACTGCTGCTGCGCCTCGCTGAATAGCCAGGCGAGGAAACTCTCGGCAGCCTGTTCATCCTTGCGCGATTCGGGTATGCCCGCAAACACAGGGTCGTCGAGGATGGGGATGTAGCCAGCTTCGACAAACCAGCGGAAATCCAGAAGCGCGCGCTTGTCTTCGGGCACAAGGAATAGGTCGGAGGAGGCCATATACGCGAAGAGGGCGCGGCCCCCGGCAAGCCAGGTATATTCAGGCGTGTACAAATACTTGAACTGGAAGTCGTCAGCCTCGATGGGGCCGGGATCCCCGGGAGCTGACCAGTTGCGGAGACGGTCGATGGCCGCCCGGAGTCCGGGTTCAGACCAGGACAGGGGCTTGCCGCCCTCGTGGAAGGCTGCCCCAGCTGCATCCGTCGCCATCACAAGGAAGGCCGGATTCCAGCGTGGGGAAAAGCCCATTTTCACATAGGCTGACCCCTGCATCACATTATAGCTGGAGGCAGTGGTCGCAAGCTCGTCGAGGCCAATCGTGTCGGCGTTCGCCGGCCTCGCCGTGCCGTTGGCGAGGAAGGCTACCGTCGGCAAGTTGAACGAAACGGGGAGCAGCACCTGCTTCCCGTCGTGCTTGCAGAAAGCGAGCAGGGGCTGGTAGAAGGCAGTCTGGTCGATGGCCAGTTCTCCGAAGAGATAATCCAGGGGCCTGAAACGCCCGGTCAGGAGGGAACTCTTGAGATAATGGCCAAGGACAAGGTCGGGTGGGGCCTTCGTCTCCCTCACGTCGGTGGCAAGGTCGGGCTTCCACGCGATCTCGACGCGGTAGCCATCCTGGGAGCGGTTGAAAAGCTCCGCATAGAGGGCGACCTCTGGAACATCGGTCCAGATCAAAGCCAATCCATGACCCGCCACTCCCCTCGAGTTCGGGATGCCCAGCGCGAAAGACAGCGCGAGGATGGCGATGACGATGGCAAATGCCCAGAAAAGGCCGATCCCGCGTCTCATGCCTGCACAGTATCCCGCCAACGCGGGACCGGGCAAGGCAAGGCCTCAGTCGAAAAGCGATTCCCCTCTTCTTCCGGCGGCAGGTCCATCCACTGCGCCTTCGATCTCCAGGAGACGTCGCTTGCGCCAGAGGCCTCCGCCGTAGCCCCCGAGACCACCGTCCGATCCGATCACCCTATGGCAGGGGATAAGAATCGCGATGCGGTTCATCCCGTTCGCGTGAGCCACGGCACGAACAGCCGCTGGATCTCCCACATCCTTGGCGAGCTCCGCATAGCTCCGGGTTTCGCCCGCGGGAATGTTGCGCAGCGCTGTCCAGACACGCTCCTGGAAGGGAGTACCGGGAGCCAGGAGGGGGAGGTCGAAGGACCTCCGCGAGAGGGCGAAATACTCTCCCAATTGCAATTCGAGCGCCGCCAGATGCACGTTCCTGCCCGGCGCGACAGGCAAGCCGAAGCGTCGCCTGAGAGTTTCGGCCTGGGCCTCCAGCATGCGCCTGTCGCTGAATTCAAGGAGGACGACCCCGCCGTCCGTGGCTCCAGCCACAATGTGCCCGAGGGGCGAGTCAATCCAGGCAATCCTGATGAAATCGCCGGCTCCGGTGGCCACTGCCCCGGGCGTCACGCCGAAGAGGCGTGCGAAGGCTTCGCGAAACCCCGAGTGCGAATCATAGCCGTGATCGAGTACCGCGCTATCCACAGTTGACCCCGCGCGAATGTCCTCGAAAGCCGAGGCGAGCCGCCGAGCCCGCTGGTAGGCGTTGAAACTCAGCCCAAAACGCGCCAGGAAGCGCCGCCGCACCGTTGCAGGATCAAGACCGCGGGCGCGGAGAACAGCTTCGCGGATCCGCACGCCAGGCTGCGCCTCAAGCTCTTCGACCAGTGCGGCGACCCACTCGGGATCCGCGTCCGAGCTCAGCGGAGCACAACGCTTGCAGGGCCGATAGCCTGCGAACAGGGCCTGCGCCGCTTTCTCATAGTACACAACATTTCCCGGCAGGGGCTTCCGCGCCGGGCAGGATGGTCTGCAGAAGATCCCCGTCGTAGTCACCGCCGCGTAGAACAGCCCGTCATAACTCCCGTCCCGCGACATGAACGCCGCTTCCATCTCCGCCTTGCCAGGTCTCGGTTCCATGCATGCAGGGTACGCGCATTCAGGCGCAGCATCCACCGAAAAAGCGACAGTGAATCCGGAAAGCGGCCGGATCAGCCGGAGGATTCCCGGACAATCAGTTCTGGCTCGAGGGCCGCCACCGGAGCCAGCGGGGTCCCGTCGCGAAGGGCGAGGAGCACGGACATGGCTGTGCGGCCAAGTAAGGGGATATCCACCCGAAGCGTGCTCAGCGAGGGACGGACCAGGGCCGCGTAGGGGATATCGTCGCCGCCGATGACGGCAACATCCTCGGGAATCCTGCGGCCAGAGTCGGCCAGGCCGCGCATCACCCCGATGGCAGTTATGTCATTGTAGGCTATGATCGCATCGACATCGGGGTCGAGGCCGAGGATGGCTATTGCGGCGCCCCTGCCTCCCTCGATGTCAGGCGTACACTTGACGACGCGCCGCCTTTCAAAGGCCAACCCTCCCCCGGCAAGGGCCGTTCGGTAGCCTGCGAGCCGGCGTTGTGCGCTCACCGAGACGCGGGGGCCTGCCGCAAAGGCGATGCGGGTGCGGCCCTTGGCCAGGAGGTGGGTCACCGCCTGGATCATCCCGGAGCGGTCATCGACATCGACATTGGCGATGTTCGGCCCTATGGTCGAGTTGTTGACAAGAACGACGCCGGCAAAGGCTTCGAGGGCAGCACCAAGCCGCGTTGGCGACAGCCGGGAACCCGCGACGATGATCCCTTCTATCCTTTCCTCATGGAGGGAAGCAAAGGCGGAGAGCTCCCGCGTCGGGCTTTCGTCGGTATTCATCACAAAAACATTGAGTCCGCGGGCTCGCGCGGTGTCAGTGGCTGCCTTGGCGAGGATGGCAAAAAAGGGATTTGCCATGTCGGGAAACACGATACCCAGAGCTGCCGAGCTGCGCGAAGCAAGGGCGCTGGCCCTTCTATCAGGTCGGTAGCCGAGCCCCTCGGCAATGGCGCGGACCTTGTCCCGTGTACCCTCACCAACGCCAGGCCGGCCGTTCACCGCCCGTGAAACGGTCATGATCGAGACCCCGGCGGCCTCGGCCACATCCGCGATCGTGCTTCGCCTCTTACCCATACATATATACTGTAGCATTGACATGCCCAGCCGGACAACCGTAATCGCGTTAGCGCTAACGCGATATATTTTTCGTTTGACAGCCCCCAATCATGCCCTATAATGCGCGTTAGCGCTAACGTAGCCTTGAGCGACGGTAGGCCGCCATCCTGCGGCCAGGCGCAACCATTTCCCTAAGGAGGGAAGCATGAAACCGTTTGGAAAGTGGGGAAAGACAGGGCTCGCCTTGGCCGCGATCGCGCTTGTCGGAGCTGCGACCCTGGGGGCACAGGTCTCGGTAGCCAAGCCGGTCAAGCTCAGCATCATCGACGTGGCAGGCAATCTCGCCCTGTCAAAGGCCGGTTTCGAGGCCTTCAAGGCGGCCTACCCCAACATGGTAGCTGACATCGAGTACATCAAGCTGACGGCGCCCGAGCTGACCTCGAAGCTCATGGCCCAGCAGATGGCCGGCAACCTCGACACTACGCTCGTGCTCACGGGCCTCGACGGCCTTGCGGCGGGCATGGACCAGGATGTCTGGGAGCAACTGATGCCCAGGTACAAGGACGCATTCCAGAAAACCATCGACAACTACGTGCCCGGCGCGAGGGCGGCCTACGACCTTTTCAAGGGCTACGGCCTCACCATGGTGTGGTGTCCGGGCGGCCCGATGCTCACCTTCAATCCGGACAAGGTACCCAATCCGCCCAAGACCCCGGCAGACCTCCTCGCCTGGGCCAAGGCCA
>SESF01032398.1_pt1 | contig 12517 bp, 10 predicted proteins | sample 3171521 | NCBI WGS metagenome assembly SESF01 (sample SAMN10866945, study PRJNA518727) | freshwater metagenome | biome: subpolar coniferous forest; feature: holomictic lake; material: water; isolation source: holomictic Lake 227, 6 m and 8 m depth | place: Canada: near Kenora, Ontario | collected...
GTGCAAGTTTCCCGCCCTTTCATTCTGGCGGCCATCGCTGGGCTGCTGATTCTTGGATTTTTCCTGGTCTTCCATCGACCGGGAGCAAGCCTTTCGCAGACCTCTTCCAATCAACCGGCAGACAAGAAATCGCAGCCCCCCACGCCAACCTCTTCATTTCCCGGTTCCGTACCAGCATCCCTCAGCTCTCCCAGCCCGGAGAACGGATTCCGCAGCGAATCCCCGGCGCTGGCCGCCATTGAGTCCGCCATCGCGGCACTGCGCAAAGGCACGCCGGAAGAGAATGCCGCCACCCTGGCAAAGCTCCAGCAGGAGCTTGAATCCCTTTCGTCCCGAGAAGCCATTGCCGCAGTTCGCAAGTTTCTCGAATCCGGCCAGGATGCGGCGACCGGTTTGGCGTTTGTCGTTGGTTCCGGCGGGGCCCTCGACTCGGCCCCGACGTTGCGCGTGTTCCTGCTCGATGAATTGGCCGCGCTGGCGAAGGCGGGAGGAGATCCGCAGGCGTCCTTGAGCGTTGCCCGCCAGGTCCTCGACACGCCCACTACCCCTGATGAATGGGCTGTCGCCATGCGGAATGTGGCTTGGGCCGACAAGAACTCCGCGAATTTTCTAAATGAAAAGTTTAAGGAACTGGTGAGCAATCCCGACTGGGCCAAAAATCCCTCAACGGGCCTGCTCGAAGCGTTCGATATCCCTGTATTCACCCACGATACGAGCGCCATCCCGTGGCTCGCCTCCGTCCTGCCCCAGCAAGGCAATCCAGAGAGCCGGGCGGCCGCCGTCGCGCTGGATCGAATGGCCGAACAGGCTCCCTTGGGCGTGATGGCGTATTTGAATGCGAATCCTTCGACGCTGGCGGACAAGCCCATGCTGCGGGCCGACTATTTCACCAAAGCCGATCTCACCGATCCCGCTCAAAAGGCGGCGGTTGAGAGTTACCTGGCCCGGGGCGACGTCACAGCGACCGAAAAGTCGAAAGTCGTCGAAGGACTGGCTTGCCCCGGGAGTTTCGTTTCAGACAATCTCCTGACTGTCAGCACTCCGCCCGATTCCGACGCCCGGCTGCGCGCGCTTGAAAAAGCCGCCGCCGATTGGCAGTCTCGATTTCCGGCCGTTGCCGCTCAACTCAAGACCATCCTTTCAAACATCCAGCAACCATGATCATTTGGAGAAAACTCGCTTCCGCAAAATGGGAGGACGCCTGGGTCGAACGGCTCGCGTTTCTCGGACCGACCCGCCTGGCGGTCGTGGGGCTCCCCGGTCGCAAATCGCTTCGGCTCGAAGCGTATAATCTGACCCAGCGCGAGGCCGATGCGATGGTCAAACAATTCGGCGGACAAATCCGCGAGATCAAAGACAAGTCGTTTACGACCCCGGCCCCGCGCAAGCCGCTCGCCATCCGCAACCGCCTGTGGGTGGTGGACAATGCGGAGGCCGCAAAACAACTGAACGGCTCACGGCCGATCCTGATCATTCCCGCAGCCATGGCCTTTGGCACGGGCGAACACGCCACCACCGCTTCGTGTCTGCGCCTGCTGTGCGAGATCGCCGATCGCCACGCGAAAGCGTCCGAGCGCTGGGAGGTCCTCGACCTGGGAACCGGGAGCGGGATTCTCGCCATTGCCGCCAAAGCGTTGGGAGCGCACCGGGCGGAAGCGTGCGATTTCGATCCGCACGCCGTTCGCACCGCCAAAGAAAACGTGGCGATGAACAACGCCGGCCCGCTTCCCGTGCGCAAGACCGACGTCTTGAAATGGACGCCGCCGCGCCAGTGGGATGTCGTTTGTGCGAACCTCTTCAGCCAGGTGCTGATCGCCGCCTCGAAAACGATCACCGCCGCAACCCGACCCGGCGGAATGCTCGTTCTCTCGGGGATTCTGCGTTCGCAGGAACAGGAAGTCGTCGCTGCATTTGAAGCCTGCGGCTTTGCCTTTCAACGCACCGTCCGAAAAGGCAAATGGGTCAGTCTCCAGGCGCAGCGCAACCGATGAACGTCAACGGAAAGCATTACCGAACCATCTGGGTCAGCGAAACGGACCCGCGGACGGTGCAGATCATCGATCAGCGAGCTCTGCCGCATCGCCTCGTGATTGAAGACTTGGCGACGGTCAGCCACGTAGCAATCGCCATCAAAGAGATGCACGTCAGGGGCGCGGGCTTGATCGGAGCGACGGCGGGGTACGGGATGTACCTGGCCGCGCTCGAAGCCTGTGAACAGAGCTCGTTCGAGGAACACTTGGAAGAGTGTGGGCGGGCATTGAAAGCGACCCGCCCGACTGCGGTCAACCTCGCCTGGGCAGTTGACCGCCAGATAACCGCAATTTCCGCAGGAAAAACTTCCGCCGAAAAAGTTGCTATCGCCCTCCGGACAGCGACCGAGATTGCCGAAGAGGATGCCGCGTTCTGCCGCAGCATCGGCGCGCATGGCGTGGAGTTGATCCGTCAGCTGAGCCAGAAAAAGAATGGTGCGCCGGTTAACGTTCTTACGCACTGCAACGCCGGCTGGCTCGCGTTTGTGGATTACGGGTCGGCCACCGGGCCAATCTATGCGGCCCACGATCAGGGCATCGCGGTGCATGTGTGGGTGGATGAGACGCGGCCTCGGAGCCAGGGAGCCAAGTTGACAGCTTGGGAACTTGGGATGCACGGCGTCCCGCATACATTGATCGCCGATAACACCGGCGGGCACCTGATGCAGCACGGGCTGGTCGATTTGGTGATCGTCGGAACCGACCGGACCACTCGCACGGGAGACGTTGCCAACAAGATCGGCACTTATCTGAAAGCGTTGGCGGCCAAAGACAACGGTGTGCCGTTTTACGTGGCGCTCCCGTCGTCGTCCTTCGATTGGACGATGCGCGACGGCCTCTTGGAAATACCCATTGAGGAGCGCGGCTCCGAGGAGGTGAAGTATGCCGACGGGCTTTCAGACGGGCAACACGTTGAGGTGCTGGTTGCGCCCAAAGAGAGTCCTGCGGCCAATTATGGATTCGATATCACGCCGAGCCGCCTCGTGACCGGGCTTATCACCGAACGCGGGATCTGCGCGGCAACCGAGGCGGGCATCACGTCGCTCTTCCCCCAAATGCGATGAAACAAAAACCCGAATTGATGGCGCCGGTCGGAAACTGGACCTGCCTCACTGCCGCCCTGAAGTCCGGAGCGGATGGGATCTACTTTGGCCTCCACGGGCTGAACATGCGGTCGAACTACCGCAACTTCGTTCCCTCCGAGATGCCCAAAATCGCCCGGCAATGCCATGCGAGCGGAGCCCGCGCCTATCTGGCGCTTAATACCATCATCTACGAGAACGAACTCACTCGCGTGGATCGCATTTTGAAATCGGCCGCGAAGGCCGGGATCGACGCGGTGATTTGCTCGGATCTGGCGGTGGTTCAGAAGGCCACCGCGCTGAAGCTGCCGGTGTTTCTTTCCACCCAGATGTCGCTCTCCAACTCCGAGGGGCTCGCTTTCTTTTACAGGACCTTTGGAATCCGGCGGTTCGTCCTCGCACGCGAATGTTCGCTGACGCAAATCCGCGCCATCCGGAGGCGGCTTGCAGCCGAACTCGGCGCGGAAGCGGCGAACATTCAACTCGAAGTTTTCGCCCACGGCGCGATGTGCGTCTCGGTCAGTGGCCGCTGCTTTCTTTCGGAAAACCGGGTTGGAAAGTCGGCCAATCGCGGAGCATGCACGCAGCCTTGCCGACGCGAATACAAACTGCTGGACGACGAAGGCCAGGCCTCGTTCCGGCTCGGTGACAATTATCTCCTCAGCCCGGAAGACCTTTGCACCCTCCCGTTCATCGAACAACTGCTCGATGCCGGAGTCGCCAGCCTGAAAATCGAGGGCCGGGCACGGACTCCCGAATATGTTTCCGTCGTAACCACGGCCTATCGGCGGGCGCTCGATTTCTATTTTGAAAACCACCGGCTGCGCAACTTCAAAACGGAGTTCCAGTCGCTCAAAGCGTCGCTCCTCAAAGACCTGGACGGCGTTTATCACCGCGGCCTCTCGCCCGGCTTTTTCATGGGGAAACCGGTCGAGCAATGGTCGGCCGCGGGCGGCAGCCGGGCGACTCAGAGCAAGTCGCATGTGGGCGTGGTCGTAAAGTATTACCGCAAGGCCGGGGCTGCGGAAATCGAGGTTCGGGCGGGATTTTCAGTGGGCGACGAACTGATGATCCAAGGCCCGACAACCGGCGTGGTGCGCGCCAAGGTCGATTCGATGCAAGTGGAACATCAGCCGAGAGAAAAGGCCAGCCGGGGCGACCGCGTGGCGATCCGGGTCGGCGAAGTCGTCCGCTCCCGCGACCGCGTGTTCATGGTCACTCCGGCGCGCAAAAGCTCAAAACCAAACGCTCCCCAGGGCGGCTGCCCATAGGAAAAGAATGACCACCGTGCAGAGCAGGGCCGCGTTCAAAACCGGCTTGCGATGAACGGGAGCGAACCGGGAAATCAGGTCCACTCCCAACGCCAAACCCAAATAGAGAGCCGCCGCCGCCAACAAAAGATAAATCGTGAATCCAGCCATCTCTTGCTTTGGATTCGTGCAATGGTCCAACCGCGGCGGTGCAGGCAAAATCCTCACCGACCAAAAGTAGAACGAAACCACCCATGAGAGCTCTTATCCAGCGCGTCAAGCAAGCATCCGTCACCATCGAGTCCGAAGTGCGCGGAGTGATCGGCCAGGGGTTGCTCGTGCTTATCGGGATCGAGGAAGCCGATGCTGCGGAAGATGTCGCCTGGCTGGCGGGGAAGATCGCGCGGCTCCGGCTATTCGCCGATGAATGTGGCGTGATGAATCGCTCGGTGCAGGAAATCGGCGGAGAGGTGCTCGTGGTCAGCCAGTTCACCCTGCACGCGAGCACTCGAAAGGGGAATCGCCCGTCTTACATCCGCGCGGCGCGGCCCGAGTCGGCCATTCCGCTCTACGAAGAGTTCGTGCGGACGCTCGAAGCGGAACTGGGCAAGCCGGTGCCCACCGGTGAGTTTGGCGCCGACATGGCCGTGGCCTTGATCAACGACGGCCCGGTGACGATCTGGATCGACTCGAAGGCGCGGGAATAGGGGCTTTGGTGTGTTTGTACACTTTGCACGTTAGGACAAAAAATTTGAAGCCCCCAGAAAAAAACATTTGCATCCGGGCCCGGTTTTGATAATGATCACTCCTGTTTCCCCTATGAAGGAAGGCGCAAGGTTTTCGAACCTTGCGCCTTCTACTTTTTCCGGGGGTGCCTCCGGGGTTCGTGATGATGCACGCAGAACAGGCTGGAAGCCTGTGTCACGTTCAGGAGTGAGTTCCCAAGTTGCGTAGCGGGCGCGAACCTGCAACTCTTGGGGCACAGTGAAATCGCCGTTCAGTCTCTTTCTCGCCCTCCGCTACCTAAAACCCAAGCGGACCTTTGTCAGCGTCATCACCCTCGTGTCGATCCTGGGCGTGACCCTTGGAATCACCGTGCTCATCCTCGTCATCTCGGTCATGACCGGGTTCGACCAGGAGCTTCGGAAGAAAGTCCTCGGATTCGATCCCCATTTGCTCGTCATGAGCAACGACGTGATGCGCGATTGGCAGCCGATGATGAAGCAGATCCGGGCCACGCCGGAGGTGGTGGCCGCCGCGCCGTTTGTGCAGGGCCCGGTGATCGTTGAGTTCCACAATCAGCGCATTGCTCCGAAAATTCGCGGCATCGACATCGCCCAGGAGGAAAAAGTCGTTCCGGAACTCGGCAAAAAATTCATCAAGGAAGGCAAATTCGACCTTTCGGGAGAGTCCACCGTGATCGGAATCGACCTGGCCCGCGGGTTGGGAATCCGGGTGGGCGATAAAGTGACCGTTTATTCGCCGGGCAATCTCGGGCCGGTGCTGGAGGCGATCAAAAAGGCGGAGAAAGATCCGAAGGCGCTCGAAGAAGTCAAAGATCTCGTCCTCCCGATGGAACTGACGGTGACCGGGATTTTCGAGAGCGGCCGGTTCGTTTATGACTCGGAGTTCCTGCTGGTTCCGCTGCACATCGGCCAGGAACTCTATGGATTGGACGACGCCCTCCACGGCATTTCCGTCCGGACGTCCGATCCCAATCGGGCGGGGGCGGTCAAACTCGCCATTGAGAAAGTCACGCCCCCGGGAGTTTATGCCCAGACGTGGGAGGACATGAACAAGAGCCTCTTCGATGCGATCGGCATGGAGCGCAACGTGATGTTCTTTCTGCTCCTGTTCATCGTGATCGTCGCGGCGTTTGGGATCATGAACACGCTGATCACCGTCACCGTCCAGAAGACGCGCGAGATCGGGATCATGAAAGCGCTCGGAGCGAGCACGGGCCAGATCGTCTGGGTGTTCCTGGGGCAGGGAATGATCGTCGGCTTCTTCGGAAACCTCACCGGGCTGGCGCTCGGAATGACCCTGATCCGCTACCGCAACGAATTCAAAGACTGGCTGGCCCAGCAGCTCGGCATCCAGGTTTTCCCTGCCGACATCTATCAGTTCTCCCGGATTCCCGCCGAGGTGGTGCCGCACGATGTGGCGGTGATTTGCATCAGCGCCTTCGTGATTTGCTCGCTGGCGGCGCTGATTCCCGCCTACGCGGCGGCAAGGCTCGATCCTGTAAAGGCGCTGCGGCAGGAGTGATCCGGCGAAAAATCTTCTGCCGGATCTGCGTTCATTGGTCTCCCTTGTTATTTCGCAGGGTTCCTGCTTTTCTTTGGGGACATGAAAATCCTCGTCATCGGCGGGGGCGGCCGTGAGCACGCCCTTGTGTGGAAATTGCGGCAATCGCCACGCGTTACGGAAATCTTTTGCGCTCCGGGCAACGCCGGGATCGGCCGCATCGCCACGAATGTCCCGATCCCCATCGGCGACCAGAGTTCGCTGGTGAAATTTGCGAATGCCGCAGGGATCGACCTTGTAGTGGTCGGGCCCGATGACGCTCTGGCTGCGGGAATCGTTGACCGGTTCCAGCAGGCGGGACTCCGGATTTTCGGGCCGACGCAATCCGCCGCGCGCCTGGAATCGTCGAAAGTGTTCGCGAAGGCATTCATGAAGCGCCACGGTATTCCTACTGCCGCGAGCGGCCATTTTTCGGACGCATCGGAGGCGCATCGCTTCTGCCAGCAGATGCAGTATCCGGCGGTCATCAAGGCCGACGGGCTGGCGCTCGGCAAGGGAGTCGTGATCGCGCAGAACCCGTGGGAAGCCGCCGAAGCGATCCATGCGATCATGGAGCGGCGCCAGTTCGGGGCAGCCGGGGACAGCGTGGTCATCGAGGAGTTTCTCACCGGCCAGGAGTGCTCGGTGCACGCCTTGGTGGACGGCAGTAACTACCTGCTCTTCCCCACGGCTCAGGATCACAAACAAATTTTCGACGGCGACCGCGGTCCGAACACCGGCGGCATGGGAACCTTTTCGCCGCCCGCCAAGCTCGTCACCCCGGAGGTCGAGGCGCGCATTCATAAGGAAATCATGGAGCCGTTCATGGCCGGGCTGGCAAAGGACGGCCTGGAGTTCCGCGGAATGCTCTTTCCGGGCGTGATGGTCACCGCCGAGGGGCCGAAAGTTTTGGAGTTCAACTGCCGCTTTGGCGATCCGGAGACGCAGGCCTTGGTTACCCGGCTCAAGAGCGACCTGGTGGATCTGCTGGAGCGAACCGTCGAGGGGCGGCTGGACGGAGCGGAACCCGAATGGGATTCGCGGGCCGCAGTTTGCGTGGTCATGGCCTCCGGGGGGTATCCGGGGGATTATGTCGCAGGCAAGCCGATCACCGGGATCGAGGAAGCCGAGGCGACGCCAGAGGTCGTGGTGTTCCACGCCGGCACAAAGCAGGTGGAGGGAAAACTGGTGACCGGCGGCGGTCGCGTGCTTGGGGTGACCGCTCTCGGCGCCGATCTGGCGGCAGCTCAAGCCAAGGCCTATGAAGCCGTGGGAAAAATAGATTTTGAAGGAGCCACGTTCCGGCGCGACATCGCGGCCAAAGGACTGTAGGCTGCTCGCATTACTATGAATCACGTTACCCGCGCCGCTGCGTGTTCGGGCATTCTGCTGGGAATCGTGCTAACCGGACCGGTCTCGTTCGGCCAGAGCCCGGCGGGCGCCCCCGGTTCGACCGCGCCAGCCCCGGCGCCCGCAGTCGAGGCTTCACCGACCGCAGTGCCCGCCCCCGTTTCCAATCCCCCCGCTCCGGCGGTGATTCCAGCTCCCGTGGCCAGCGCCAGCCCAAGCCCGGCAGCGACTCCCAAGCCGGAACCTACGCCGCCGCATCTGGCGGTCGATGCCCTTTCCGACACGGAAACCCAGGAAGCTCTTGAATTGCTGCGTGGCAATTACGTGAACCCGGCCGCGCTTTCCGAAGACAAGGTGAACCGCGCCACACTGCAGGGCCTTCTCGAACGCCTCGGCGGCGGCGCCGCCGTTCGCCAGTCGGGACTGCCAGCCGAACCCGCGAGCCCCTTCCGAGCCGAAATCCTGGATGACCGCATCGGCTACGTTCGCGCCGGATCGCTCGATAAGGAGCATCTGGCCGATTTCGATGCGGCGCTGGGCAATTTCACCGCCAAGCACCTCGGTTCTCTTATCCTGGATTTGCGGGCCACTCCGCCCAGCAGCGACTTTGAGACGGCCGCCGAGTTCATCAAACGCCTCACACCCAAGGGGAAAATGTTGTTTGCCGTGCATCGACCCAGCGCAAAGCAGGAACGGATGTTTACCTCCAATCAGGACCCGGTCTTTCGCGGCGTATTGGTGACCGTGGTCGATCACGACACCGCCGGTGCCGCCGAGGTGGTTGCCGGCGTTCTTCGCGTTCTGGATAACGCGCTGGTCATTGGCGAAAAGACGGCCGGCGAGGCCGCCGAATTCTCCGAGTTGCCCCTGAGGGGGAGCAAGTTGCTCCGGGTTGCCGTCGCGGAAATTAAACTGCCCCAGGACCTGAATATATTCCCCGACGGGCTCAAGCCGGATGTTGCGGTGGACATCTCGCCAGCCGACAAAGCCGAACTTCTGCGGGCCGGGTTGGAAAAAGGGGTGAGCGGACTGGTTTTCGAAACCGAACGCGCACGGTTTAACGAAGCGGCCTTGGTAGCCGGGGTAAACCCCGACGAGATCGATGCCGAAGCGTTGCAAAACGGCGGTTCCGGGGCACGGGCGAGGTTATCCGATGCCGCTCTTCAGCGTGCGGTGGATCTCATTACCACCGTCCAGATTTTCAATGCCAAACCGGCGAAGTAGGGGGAAACCGTTGGCACCCTGTAGCAGCGGAACTCTGTAGCCGCCGGGAGGGATCACCGCCAGAAAAGACGCCCAGGCCCACATCGCCGCCCCCCCCACTGAGCGGGGCGGCTACAGGTGTCCGTCCTGCGACAGAGGTGTCGGCTATCGAAACAGTTTCCGCAGGCTCGGATCGCGTAACCTCCTGAAACTCAGGCGTGGCATTCCCACTGCTCCTCTCCTGCCCCTGAGGAGAGGAGGGCTCATGCTGATCCAGAAGACGTTTCACATGCACATGGGGCGGGGGATGGCTCGGACGAAACTGGCGGATCTCACCGGCTACCGTCGGCACCTGATCGATGTGACTGCGGCGAACACCATCGATGGCGTTGCACATTTCGAGTTTCGATTGCCTGGGGGATTCCGAGGGGAAGTCGATGTCGCGAAAATCGAAGGCGACAACCCGTCTCAGACACTGTTCCGATCCAACCGTGGAAATTTGGAAGTTGTCGGCGTTCTGGAGTATTTCGAGATCAAGCCGAATCTGACGGAAGTGGTGCTAACGCTCGAATACCGGATCGGCCCGCCGATCTTCCGATGGCTTGATTACTTTATGAATGGGACGGACCGCTTTCTCAACCGGCAGCTCGAACAAGTGGAAGCTTACTTTTCAGTGGCAAATAAGTCGTCCGGCATTCGGGCGGACCGCAATCTCGCATCCCCAATCAACGGACATCAGCTTTAGCCCAACGGACTGAATACAGAATACGCGTTTCCCCGTATTCCGATTTTCCGGGTCTGCACCTAAGGTATTCCCCGATGCTTTTATCTCCAGTGCCAAATTTCTTTTCATCAAGCTGGAACCATCGGAAAGCCCCTAAATATGGCTTTTAAGCGCTGGGGCTTGTTGTTCGACGGACCTTGGCCGAACACGGACATTCTTGAGCCGCGGACCGGCATTTGGGTCATCTGGTGTTGCATCGACGAGAAACACTGGAGCGTTACGGCGGCTGGCGAAACGCGCAATGTCCGCAAAGCGGTTCTGGAGCGGATTCCACCTTTGAAACCGTGTCATTATCCGGGCGGCAGCATTCATTTTTCAGCGGCCTATCCGCCCCGCACGTCCCAGAAAGCCCGGCGTGAAATCGTGGAGCGGATCATCGCGACGGTGCACTGGCCGTGTGGCGGAAATGCTGCCTGCGCCTGCGCAGATGATCCAGCCAGGAATGCGGAACGGGCCTGCGCCGACTGACCCGCGGAATTGTATTCATCGGGTTTTCGGACCTGCGTCCAAATGAACTCGCATTAGAAAACGTGAAAACTGCTCAGTTTTTCCGTTTTCCCGCCGGGCATATTCCGCTATGGTGGCCGGATGCCTACGCCTTTCAAATATCAGGAACCGTTCCCGCTTGAAAAAGACACGACCGAATACTACCTGCTGACCTGCGAGGGCGTGGGGACCGGCGAGTTTCAAGGCAAAGAAATTTTAACGGTGCAGCCGGAAGCGCTCACGCAACTTGCCCGCGCGGCGATGCGCGATTGCTCGTTCATGCTCCGGCCCGCGCATCTGGCCCAAGTGGCGGCGATTTTGGAAGATCCCGAGGCGAGCGACAACGATCGTTACGTGGCGCTCACCATGTTGCGCAACGCCGAGGTGGCCGCCCGTGGCGTGCTGCCGTTCTGCCAAGACACCGGGACCGCGACGGTCGTCGGGAAAAAAGGCCAGCAGGTCTGGACCGGCGGCTCGGACGAGGAAGCGATCTCCCACGGCATTTACAATACCTACGTTGAGGAAAACTTGCGCTATTCGCAGACGGTCGCCCTCGACATGTATGAGGAGAAAAACACCGGCACCAATCTGCCGGCGCAGATCGACCTCTACGCAACGGGCGGCTCGGAATACAAATTCCTCTTCATCGCCAAAGGGGGCGGCTCGGCGAACAAGACCTATCTCTACCAGGAGACCAAGGCGCTTCTGAATCCGAAGAGCCTCGAAGCGTTCCTTATCGACAAGATGAAGTATCTCGGCACCGCCGCGTGTCCGCCGTACCACATCGCGTTTGTCGTCGGCGGCACCAGCGCCGAGGCATGCCTCAAAACGGTGAAGCTCGCTTCGGTGAAGTATCTCGACTCGCTTCCGACCCACGGCAACGACGGCGGCCAGGCGTTCCGCGATCTCGAACTCGAAGGGCGCCTGCTCAAGGCCGCCCAGGAACTCGGGCTCGGCGCTCAGTTCGGGGGAAAACACTTCGCACTCGATGTCCGCGTCGTCCGCCTGCCGCGCCACGGCGCCTCCTGCCCGGTCGGAATGGGCGTTTCCTGTTCGGCCGATCGCAATATCAAGGCGAAGATCAACCGCCAAGGCGTTTGGATTGAAAAGCTCGAAACCAACCCGGGCCGGTTCATCCCGGAGCGCTTCCGGAAGGAAAACGAAGGCACCGTGGTCAACATCGACCTGAACCGCCCGATGCCGGAAATCCTTGCGGAACTCTCGAAGCACCCGGTTTCCACCCGGCTATTGCTCAAGGGGACGATCATCGTGGGCCGCGACATCGCCCACGCGAAACTCAAGGAGCGCGTCGATGCCGGCCAGGGGATTCCCGAATACCTGAAGGCCCACCCGATTTATTACGCAGGCCCCGCCAAGACCCCGAACGGAATGCCCTCGGGCTCCTTCGGCCCTACCACTGCCGGGCGGATGGACAGCTATGTGGACCTTTTCCAGAGCCTCGGCGGTTCCATGATCATGATCGCCAAAGGCAACCGTTCGCAGCAGGTGACCGATGCCTGCAAGAAGCACGGCGGCTTTTACTTGGGCTCCATCGGCGGTCCGGCGGCGATCCTGGCCCAGGATAACATCAAAAAAGTCGAGGTGCTGGAGTATCCCGAGCTCGGGATGGAGGCCGTGTGGAAAATCGAAGTCGAAGATTTCCCCGCCTTCATTCTGGTGGACGACAAGGGGAACGACTTCTTCAAGCAAATCGAGGCCAACTGCTCGAAATGCGTGGTGGCCAACGGGCATTGAGGATTAATGGCACGCTGCCCAGCTTCCAGCCGCTTTCCGTAGGAACGAAGCGGCAGGGATGCCCAATCCTGTTCGGATTGGTTCCGCTGAGGACCAAAAGTCCATTCTATACCAGCCTGGGGCAACGCCCCAGGAAATTGGCAAAATAAAATTCAGGGCTGAAGGCCCGCACCATTGCAAGAGATAGGACGAGGCGAAACTGGCTCGAAACTTGGTTTGCGGCGAGAGTCTCGCCGGGTTAGTAGAAGCGGCATCCCTGCCGCTTCGTTCCGAGGGAAAGCGGCTGGAAGC
>SESF01008980.1_pt1 | contig 12510 bp, 6 predicted proteins | sample 3171521 | NCBI WGS metagenome assembly SESF01 (sample SAMN10866945, study PRJNA518727) | freshwater metagenome | biome: subpolar coniferous forest; feature: holomictic lake; material: water; isolation source: holomictic Lake 227, 6 m and 8 m depth | place: Canada: near Kenora, Ontario | collected...
AAGAGCTGCTTAAATTATCTAGATGTCGCATTGCCTTTAATCCTAACTCAGATTGATCCGACAATTTAATAGAGATATTAATTTGCGAGTAAATTAGCCAGACGGATAGAGCCATACCAATCACAACAACTATCGTGAAGAAGACTAAACGAGTATCGCCAGATTTTTTGCTATGCATAAATCTTATATAGGGGAGGCCTTATAAAGTTACTAGAATAAATATGATACCCTATCAGAAAGTCTACTTGATTTTCATGCGCCAACCCATATAGAACATTCTTCCCGTAATTGGCCCCCAGACCATCGAAGCATCAAAATATTGTGAGAATGGCTGACTTGCCGCAATTATAGGATTCTGTTGATAAAAATTACTGAGATTTTCAACGCCTAGATAAATGTCCATAGGTATTTTATTACCAAAAGATTTTGTGATCTGAGCATTCATATTAATGTATTCTGGAGAATAGGCTTCAAGCTGATAAGGGATAGGATTCGTGGCCGTGTTAGGCAAACGTTTCTTTCCATTATAGGTAATAGTATAATTCATTTTCCAGCCATTATCTGTTGCATAATCAAAACTTAAGAATGCCCGATCTTTCGCTATTAATGGTCGGTCTAACAATTGCCCACTATAGGTTGTTTTTACATCAAAATATCGGTAAGCCATTCTAATATCAAACTTATTGAATGGTGTAACATTGATCTCTGCTTGAAAACTATTAGAATAAGATTTACCAGCCAGGTTATAAAACTTTACTTCTCTAGGATTCTCCATATCTACCACTACTTGATTATTGAAATCGTTTCGGAAATAGTCAATACTCAATGTGGCATCTTTTGCAAACAGTTTAAATTTTTGATCGATACTAATTCCTTTGTTCCAAGCAACTTCCGGATTTAAACCATATGCTTTACCTGCATCTGATGTAAGGATTGAAACCTGTCTAGCACTTACAAAAACACTATTGTTTTCGGCAAAAATATTGGCAGTTCTTTGCCCCCTTCCAAAACTGGCCCTAACTACTGTTCCTTTAATGAGCTCATAGCGTAGATTTAACCTGGGTGTTAAAAAAGATCCAAATAAACTATTGTAATCAGCCCGCATTCCAAGCACTGCGCTAAATTTTTCTGTAGGTGTATAAGTGTATTCAAAGAAAGCACCTGGAACAATTTCTTTTCTTGCATATAATAGACCTTTAAAGTTCTCATCATAGTTATCGTACAGAAAACTCAATCCTGCTCTGTACTTATGTATGGTTGTTCCAATAATTGATTGGTAGATCAGATTGCTATAAAAGCTTTTTTGTTTTGCATTATAATTTGTCAACCCAAAATAAGAGTCCTGCTGATGATCAATTAAAGCCATCTGTAAACCAATGCTCTTATATTTTTGTTGGGGAAACACATAGCCGATCTTTCCAAACAATTCATATCTTTTTGTATTAATTCCAAGGCCATAATAGTTAGTGGTATTTTTATCTATAGCTGGATCGAATGCAGTCTGACCTCCTACTCTTTGATCATTCAAAACTTTCAAACCAAACTGAGCCAATAGCCCCTTACTATTGTCGAACTTATAACGGTTTACTAAACTTAACTGATTACCGGTAGGCAAATCACGAAATCCATCCTTATTAAAATCAAGATTTTTATTGTTTAGAAAATCGTCATGCAATAGTAATGCGGTTGACCATTTTGCATTTAATTTCTGTGCTACACTCAAATTCAAATCAGTCTTACCCTGATCATTTACATAAACATTGGCTAATAGTTTTTCTGCCAGTTCTGGCTTTTTCAATTCTACATTTATCTGACCCGCAATACTCTCATATCCATTAGCAACAGAGCCAACGCCTTTTGTTAATTGAATACTTTCTATCCACGGACCCGCAATAGAATTTAATCCTAGCGGGGTTGCAATGCCGCGTGGACCGGGTAAATTTTCTACGGTCAATTGCGTATAATTTCCACTCAATCCTAACAACTGAATTTGTTTTGATCCAGTTACAGCATCATTGTATGATACATCTACTGAGGGATTGGTTTCAAAACTTTCACTCAAGTTGCAACAAGCGGCTTTTAATAATTCGCCACCAGTCATAACCTGCGACCTGATCGTACTGATCGGTGAGGCATAGGTAAATCGCTGTCTGCTTTTTACCGTAACTTCTTTCAATTGGTTCTTAGATGCAAGAATAATTTTTAATTCATTTATATCTGTAACTGAGATGGTGTCTGATTGAAGTCCCGTATAACTCACTACTAATCTTGAATGGTTTGTATCTAACTGAATTTTAAAGATGCCAAGACTATCAGATATTACTCCTTTATTGGTACCCAACCAGTGAATACTAGCATTAGAAAGCGGTCTAATCTTTCCTTTACTTGTTTCTTCTAAAACTAACCCCTGAATATTTAGGTTGAGAGGGTGCGCTATATCTAGCTTTTTAATGGAATCGTTTGCCGCAACAACTGTGGGTAGTTGAAAAGCAATGCTACTGTCAATTGCCATAGCTTTTTTCTGTTCGTCAATTTCTCTATAATGACAGCAGCTGGGCAACGCATCATAGATTACTTTCTTTGCTTTTTTATTTTCCAGATCATGGCCTAATCCAACGATCTTGTTTTCGATTCTTTCAAGGGTAATGATTGCTGGATTATAGACCAACATCAATTGTTTCGAATCAATATCCCATATAGCGGTCTTAATTCCTTTTAATTTTAATCCGTGTTCAATTCGATCTTTACATTGTTCACAGGCACCAAATACTTTAAAACTGGTTGTTTGATATTCTGATACCGGCTTACTTACCTGTGCAAACAAATTATTTGTAGCAGAAAACAGCATCAGTAACAATACTATAATTATATTTTTCATTTCTTTCTTTTTTCGGACAATCCGAATGATACATTACATAACCTGCCATCTGATAAAAGATAGCATTGAAATGATATAAAAGCGCATGCAAGGCATGATGCTTCTCAATCATTCATAGAAAGAAAATCAGACTTTAAAAACACAGAGGAATTCGGGCGATGCCGAATAAGGAAGTAATGGAGGGGGACGGCTTATTAATTGTCTTGCCTCAGGTTCTGTGCTTGCAATTTGCAAATAATCAGATACAATAGGAAGAAGGCAGAATTGATAGCTATTAAAATTTGCACTTGCGCTAGATTCAGATTTTTGCTGATCTGCAGCAAGCTTGATCTGTGCTTTACTGTCTTTACAACAACTTCCTTTCTTTTCCATCCCACAAGTTTGGCATGGATGGTCGTTACTATCAATCAAACTCCATCCAACCAGCTGGTTCATGCAGTAATGAACATGAATAGTCGCTCCCATGGTAGCAGAACCATAGACCAATAACAAAAGTAAAACGACGAACTTTTTCATTACAAGGCAAAGGTATATACAAATAATTGGTTCATATATGTTAAAAATGATGACCGAATTTATCAGGAGAAATCCCGATTATTATCCAATTTTATTGGTTTTCGTATTAAATGCTGGTATAATAAATAGAAGATAATGTCAATCAAGATCTTTAAAAGCAGGAATGCTATTCCGAATGAACCGGGTAAATATTTCAAGCATAAGATCAATACTATCAGCGGAATTACCCTTAAATAGGGCAAGAAGAAGAGCTGCTGGATATCTATTCCAGATTCAGCGTTTCTGAATTTGGACTGTAGAAATTCAATTGCTAGGGATGCGAGTAATAACCATATGGATGTGATCAGATACTGGTTTATAACGCTGGAGTTAATCATCGAAGAGGCGATTAAGAAAATGAATAACCCAAGATGAAAAAAGCTATAATGAAATAAGAAAAAGAATGCTTGCTTTGTTTTTGACCCCCAGAAAGGATCTGCTGTACCATGGTTTTTAAAACTAAGAATTGTAAAAAAATTAAAAAATCCCATAAAAAAGCTTTGAAACCAATACAAAACAATAATCAGGCTGATTGAATTAGGCTTATTCAAATAGACTAATAACAGGTAAGCATTGATGGCCAAAAGCAACCAAAAGGAAAAATCCTTCAGATATTTCATAGCATTTAGTTTGTAGAAAGCTACAGATAATCGCCTGTTTCTTCGCTGATTCTGTTATGTATTTTGAAAAAAACATGTTAATTTCAAGAACAACTTATGGAAACCCACAACCATAACATCTAGCTATAAAGGCGCATCTAAAATAAATTTAGGATAAAACATACAACATGAAACCCCTAATTGCCATCTTACTAGCCACCGCTTTGTTTTGTGGTGAACTTGCTGCACAAAAAAAAATAGCTTTAATCATAGCAGTTGGCGAGTATCCAGATGGCGGCAGATGGCGAAATCTTAGCTCAATGAATGATTTGAAATATGTAAAAGCCGCTTTAAAGAAAAACGGTTTTACAGATAATAATATTGATACGTTAGTTAATCAGCAAGCAACTAAAGAAAATATGCTACAATCATTAAACCGATTGGTTGCAAATGTTTCTAAGGGCGATATTGTTTTTTTTCAATTTTCAGGACACGGACAACAAATTGAAGACGACAATGGCGATGAGGCTGATGGCTACGATGAAGCACTGATTCCCTATGATGCCAAAGCTGCGTATGACCCAGTTACTTACAACGGACAAAATCATTTTAGAGATGACTTATTAGGGGCTAAACTGCAATTAATTAGAAACAAGATCGGAACGAGTGGAAGTTTATTAGTGCTTTTAGATGCCTGCTATTCAGGCACGGCAACAAGAGGTAATGAATTTGCCATTTGCCGCGGCGATGCACATGCTTTTCAGAGTCCGGGTTACGAGCCAAAAGAAAGTCTCACTAAAAATACAGCGCATTCTGGAACTGGATTTTTAAAACTTAACAACAGTGAATCAAATATGATTGTGATTTCTGCGTCTAGTCCCAATCAAATGAACTACGAAAGCAAAGACCTTAATCAAATGGGTGTTGGTTCATTATCTTATGCGTTTGCTAAAGCTGTAAGCAATTTGCAGGATGGAAGTAATTATGCCGGGCTATTCCAAAAGATTAAATCACAGATCCAAGCCAATATACCAACACAGGTTCCAATGATTGAGGGCGAACTTTCTCAGGAAGTGTTTAGCGGGAAATTCGCAAAAAAAGAGGAGAACTTTATCATCGATAAATGGTCATCCAACGACAGTACTTTTTATATCAACGGTGGCATACTTGACAATATAGTCAACGGCAATAATTTTAAAGTGTATATCAATGATACGGGTTTAGTGAGCGAAGGATTTATTAAACAAACCGGACTGTTTCAAAGTCTTGCTATTTCTCAAAAGCCAATAAAAAAAGGGGAAGCCTATATTGTAAAATTCGATGGAGTTAGTTATGGTAATTTTTCAGGTTCCATTTTTATTAATAACGGCGATCCGAAAAATAGAAAGTCAGCCCAATTAGCAAAACAATTAGAAAGTCAGATCAAGCAATATTCGTATTTAAGCCTTACCAACAATGCGGATATGATGTTGGATATTAAAATGTTAAAAGATGGCTCCGGCATGATTAGCCTTGTTGAGAAAGGTGATAGCATTCATTATGCAAAGCAGGTGAATGCAGCTGATAGTTTAAGTTTATCAGATTGGCAATATTTATTAGAAGGTATTAAAAGAACCATCCGCATCAAGTATTTCAGGAATATTTCAGATGGAGGCGTTTTTTCAAATGATGTAAGAATGCAGGTAATCCCAGAAAAGCCTAGTACCGATGCTACTGGTGAAATTATACTAAACCCGAACGATCAATTTTCTATTAAAGTCAGTAACAAAGGTACACAGCCATTGTATTTCACTATTCTTGATCTGTTGCCTAACAATGATATCAAAGTATTGATTCCAGACGAAGCAGATGAGCCGCAGGATTATATTATTCGACCTGGAGAAACAAAAAGTATTGATGGAATTCAGGTTGATGCCATTACACCTAAGGGCAAAGAATTTTTTAAAGCCATATTTTCTAAAGTCCCTATAGATCTTCGTGCTATTCTAAACAGGAAGCGAACAAGGGGCAGTGCAGAATTACAATCTTTCGAAAAAGTAGTGGATGATATTTTTTCTGAAAACAATAAAATAAAGAATACCAGATCTGAAATCAGCAAAGTTAAGGTTGAGGAACTAGGAATAATAACAGCAGGTTTTACCATTCAATATTAAAAAGTAAAGGGCCGCTTTGTAAACCATTAATAAATGTAAATGAAATATCTATTCATTATTTTATTGGCGCTTGTTACAATCAACTTAAAAGCACAAACCAATGCAACTGAAACTAAAGAAGTTGCCTTTAAAGTTCTCTCTACAACTATTCAAGCTGATACGCTATACGCGATTATTGAGGGCGGAAGCAATGATGGAATTGAAAAAGGCATGCTAGGGCGGTGTAGAAGTGTATACAATGAAAAGTCCGGAAGATCAGGTTTCACTGAATTAGGCTATATCAAGATTTTTTATGTACAAAAAGATACTAGCGCGATAATTATCACATTAAATACCAGGAATAGTTCTAAAGATTCTGTTCAAGAAGGAGATTTAGTAACAGTTAATATTACTTTACCCAAAAAAGAATATCACAGTATTTATTATAACCTCTGTTTACTAAATATTCAATTTAAGGATATAGATGGAGCGAAATACACTACTCCAAATTATTTATACAAAAACGATAGTAAGCAAATAGAAGATAGTATAACGTCTAAAATTGTAAAAGATGTAAAAGAAGTATATGAATTAGTTAAAGACAAATTCGAAAAAACACATGCTATTAATCAAGCAATCGAATCAGGAAGATACAAGGGGAAGTCGGCCATAGAAGTAATGAGAGATGTGAGTGCTGCTGATGTGCGGCATTTTCTTCAATTTGTATATTCTTATCCAGGAAAATATATAGGCACTACCTGGAAATCAAGTGAAACATTTGCCACTTGGGTACTAAATAAGGGACTTACCAGTTCACTAGAATTGCAAGATGCCTTATATGAACTAAGAAATTCTCCGGAAGAATTTAAAAAATATGCAATTGCAAATAAGGCATCCATAATTGCAGAGAGAATGATCGACAATTTAGGTAACGATACAAAAGACCTGATCGGTGCCGGTGATTATTCAAAAGCAAAGGAGTTGCTTGATTTTGGGTTTGATGTTGCCAATACAATCAAAGACACTGCTTCAATCGCCAGCTTATTAGTTAGTAAGGCAGAATGGTTTCAATTTCAAGAAAAATATTCGGAAGCAATTCCACTTTGTGACCAAGCTATAAAACTTGCAAAAGCATCTTATAATTATCTCGATGAAATGCATGCTTCTTTCAAAAAAATATTTTGCTTATATAAACTTGCAAATTATGCAGATGCAAAGAATAATAGTTTAGTTATTGCAGAAAGACTACATCAAGTAAAATCCAATTTGTCAAAAGAAAACAACTTGTATTTTTTGCAAAAACTACATGATTACACTGGACGGATCGATTTTGAAGCTGGTAATTACAAGGAGGCGCTTGTAGATTTTACAAACTCTATCGCTATAAGTAAGGCCATAAATAATTATCAGTCAAAAAACGATCTAGCAAGGGCCTATGAATACATGGGGCGTTCCTATACTTATCAAGCAAATTACAAAAGTTCGCTTCCCTATTTTGATTCTTCCATAGCCATCTACGAGGATTTTGGAAAATCAGTTTCAGTTGCACTTATTACCAACCGAATTGGCCATTCTAATTTTAAAATGGGAAATTATAAAAAGAGCATAGAAATTTATGAAAGCACCATTCCTATTATATTAAATGAAAAAGATTTTGAAAATGCTAGCTACGCAAAATCAATGTTAGCTCAGTCATACTGGAATTTAGGCAAACATTCGGAGGCAATAAGTAACCATCAAAAAGCTATTGAATATGGAAAAATTGCCAAGCAAAATTCAAGGCAGGCATTTTCTTGGGAGAAGTTGGGCGACTTGTATAAGTTAACGGGAGAAAAAGTTAAAGCATTGAGTGCTTATGATTCATCTGTTTATTACTACAGTATTATTAAAGATAGTAGTTCCATTATCGAGAATATAAATAATGTTGGCGAGGTATATAAAAACGATAAGAACTATGAGAAAGCAGTAGAATACTATCAGAAGGCATTGAAATACGCAGAAAATCTAAATACTAAAAAAGTTCAGGTCTCTGCATTATATAATATTGCAGATGCCTCATTTTATTATGATACTGCAAAATCGGTATTGTACTATAAAAAATGCAGGGCGCTCTGTAAGATAACGGGCGACCAAGTAAATGAATATTATAGTACCGCCAACCTTGCCGTTTTAGCAACCAGAAATAACAATATAAAAGAGGCGGACCAATTATTCAGAGAGGCTTTATTAATTGCCGAAAAAACTAAGAACCCAGAAGACCTAGCTTTTATCTACTCAAGAATTGCAAACTCAGCAATGCAACAATTGGAATTTGATGAAGCAGAAAAATACTTTATAAAGTCTTTAAAAATTTATGATTCCACTGGTAATAAAATTGAGTATGCCAAAGGAATACCTAATTTAGGTTGGCTCAATATTTCAAAAGGAAATTTCGAACTCGCAGAAAAATATTTAAAAACAAGTATTTCATTAGCAGATAGCGTTTCAAATAAATTATTAAAGGGAGATGCTTTAAACGGACTTTCTTATGTCTATGAGATACAGGGAGAATTTAAAAACGGATTCGCAGCGAATGATACTGCTATGGCTTTGTATAATAGTACCGGAAGTACTATTTCATTAGCAAATGCCTATATCAATCGTGGCATTTTATATAGTGCCACCAGTGAGTATGCCAAAAGTGTAGAAGCATATAGCAAGGCTGATAGTATATACGCTTCCGAAAAAATCGAATCGGCAAGAGCAACTACCATAAACAATATTGCCAATGTTTATTACTTGCAAACTGACTATGAAAAAGCAATGAGCACATTCAAAAAGGCGGAAGAAAAACTTTTACCAGGAATAGTTGATGAGACTGCGATCATTATCAAGGAAAATATAGCCGAATGTGATTTTTACTTAAAAAATACAGCGAGTGCAGAAACTAGCTTGTTAGCACTGCTTCCCTTAGCACAGAAAAAACAATTAACACGCATTTCCAGTAGCATTGCAGTGGTTTTGGGAAAACTTTATTATAGCAAAAAGCAATTTTCAGAAGCCGAAAAATACCTTAAACTATCTAAAGAACTTTCCGTTAAAACAGGAGAAATAGAGCGCATTGTTGAAGCATCAATGTACGCTGGAAAAACAGCTCTCGCTTTAAATAACAGCAAAGAATCATATTTAAATTTGTCAGCTGCAGTAACCACTAGTGCGAAATATAAAATCAGCAAATTTGATTGGGAAACCCAATATGAACTAGCGCTATACCATTATCAAAATAATGCAACAGATAGTGCCATCTTGCATTTCAAAGAGGCAGTGGCATTAGTTGAAAATAAAATAGGCAACTTATATGGAGGCGAAGAGGCAAAGAAGAAATATAATTCAGACGAGAAAAAAGTTGATTTATATAGCAAATTAGTTGCGGCTCTCGCCAAAGAAAACAAGACAGAGGAAGCTTGGTTCTATGCAAATAAAAGCAATAGTGCCGCATTAAAAGACAAATTGGGAGGCGTTGCTGTTAGTGAGAGTAACAAAGAAAAGGCAACAGCGGTTAATACGGCAGCTACGCTACTTCAGAAACAAAATGCAATTGACAAAGCTATTACCGACTTAAAAGCCAAACCTGAAAATCAACAGAGTTCACAACAAATTGAATCGCTTTATAAAAAGCGAAGTGTTGCATCAACAGAATACTTAAATTATATTCAACAGTTGATAGATGCTTATCCTGATCTATCGGAATATTTTAAAAAGAATGCCAATCCTGAAGAATTCAAAAAATACAAAAGCAAATTACCCAACGATGTGGCTGCATTGTTATATCTGATCAATGATAATCAGTTACTGATTTTTTCTGTTACCAATGAAAAAATCGGGATCAAAGTAATTGATATGAAGGATGATATCAACACAACGATTAGTCAGTATATCGGTCTTTTAAATCTACCCGGCAAAGCATCTGGAACAAGTACATTGCAACTTAGATCAACCGTTTTACGTGAAAGAAAACCGGTAACTGGTGTGAGTTTTATTGAAACATCCGAGAAACTGTATAGCTTACTAATTAAAGATGTACTACCTGATATTCAAGGCAAAAAGAAATTATGTATCATACCTAATGGCAGGCTCACCAATATTCCATTTCAATGTTTGGGACAAAGAATGCCAGATAGTTCATTTCATTTCTTAGTGGAGGACTATAGTATTTTCTATACCAGCAAACTCGACATTTTCTTGGAATCAGGAACCCCAAGTAAAAATTTTGAATCATTTACAGCTTTTGGCAATCCAGATAAGAGTTTGCCAAGTGCTGGAGCAGAAGTAACTGCAATTGGCAAGATCGTTCCAAAAGCAACAATTTTAACGGAAGATGCAGCAACAGAAGAAAAAGCGAAATCAAGTCTAAACAATAATAAGTACGTTCATTTTGCAACACATGGTATTTTGGATTATACCAATTTCAAAAACTCCTATTTAAAATTTGCAGCAACTAATCAGGAGGATGGTAAACTTACTATTGAGGAAGTAAAATCCCTTGACATCACAGACTGCGAATTAGTAACCCTTTCTGCCTGTGAGACTGCTATTTCGCAGGAACTAAAGAAAGGATGGTATGTATCTCCAGCTAATTCCTTCCTGATCAATAATGTAAAAACAGTTGTTGCTTCTCTATGGAGTGTTGATGATAATGCTACCAGTATCTTAATGAAGGAATTCTATACTAATCTCCAAACAATGGGAAAAGCCGATGCATTAAGAAAAGCACAAGCCACATTAAGTAAGGATCCTAAATATGTACATCCATTTTATTGGGGTGCATTTGTAATGTATGGCGATTGGCGTTAAATAAAAATGCCCGATCCTGATTACTCGGGGTCGGGCATTTTTATTTGATAGTAACTCTATTTAATTATTTTGAATTTAACTGATTCTGACGAGTATAGATTCTTTAACTCATCTCCATCTTTCAAAAATGCAATAAATCTTGCTGAAATTTCTGTAGAATTAGGAACCGGAATTGCACTATAAGGAATAAACAATTCAAAGTCTAAAGGGGTTGATTTATTTGCTGAAAGCTTTTGATCAGCAGCTAATTTTAAACCTCTATAACAACCAACCATTCCTTGTATATTATAATTACTTTCTGCAGGAGCTTTTATTGAATTGCCATCCTTATCATAAAAAATAGCTAAGAAATAAACACTTCCTGCAGCACCTGCTGTAGTAATTTTAAATGATGGGAATAAAGACAGTCCTTGCTTTGCAGAATTCTGAATTACCTCCATCTTAGTAAAGTTGTCGATATAAAAACGTGGTGACACTTTAGTTCTGGTTCCGTATTTAGGATACAAGGCTCCTACTAAACTTTGATCACCTTCAGAAATAGAATTATTCCAATTCATAGAATAGCCATCAGTGGTCCATCCCTTTAATATAGGATAGTGCATGATAGATTTAGGATCATAGCTTGTGCCTTGCGTATAAGAAATATTCAAAGTGCTAAAAACTTGTGCATCAACATCTTCTTTCGACCAACCCTGTGTTCTTTTTAATTCTGAATACACAAATTCTTTATTCCATTTAATGCCTGAAAGTGGACTGTAATGCTCATGTAAGAGTCCGATTGCATGTCCGAATTCGTGCACAATTGCTGTATGCGTATATGCTGCTGTAACAAAACTAGTAGTATCTAAATTGATGGTTTTGGTATCTTGGGGTATCGCATTTGCCATTATACCAACCATGGAATTATTGCCTCCTTTATTATCGAGCAAAACCCGAATATTTGCTGGTCCGGAAGTAATAAAAGTGAAGAAAATATTTCCATAACGTTCCCATTCTTTGGCATAACGTTCAATCATTTGTTTTTGTGCATCAGATCCATTCATCATTTTAACGTAAATAGTTTGGCCATTATCCCACAAATAATAGTTATCCGCTAGACCACGTGTTTTATCCGTAGTGTCTAGTTTAAATATTTTTTGTGGTTCAATTGTTGTGCAAGTAACTGGTACTGGTTTTGACTTAGTTTGACTTTGAGATTGTTGCCAAGAAACAATTGTGATTGACAACAAAAGAAGGGCTTTTGCTTTCATGCGTTTTAATTTAGGGGTAAACAATTTATATCTAAGATATTATTTAATTAAAAATACATACAGAATTTGTACATGTTTCTGTTAAAATAATACAAATTCAACCCTTTGTCAAGGATTAAATTATCAATGTTCAGACATTAATCTCTCTTTTTTCTAAAACGCTTTATTTGAAACCAAGTTATTTGATGCGTACTGACTTGAATAGGATTTGCTTATAATCATCGTACTCATATAATACCCCAACATGGGATTTGTTAAGCTGT
>SESF01018649.1_pt1 | contig 12508 bp, 5 predicted proteins | sample 3171521 | NCBI WGS metagenome assembly SESF01 (sample SAMN10866945, study PRJNA518727) | freshwater metagenome | biome: subpolar coniferous forest; feature: holomictic lake; material: water; isolation source: holomictic Lake 227, 6 m and 8 m depth | place: Canada: near Kenora, Ontario | collected...
CGGCAGGAAATACCCTGCCGCTCCCCTTGGTTTGCTTACCGTTGCAGCACTTTTCCCCCAGCACTGGGAATTCAGGCTCATCGACGAAAATGTTGAAACCCTGCTCGATCAGCACCTCTTATGGGCCGATATTGTTGCCACCGGTGGGATGCTACCGCAGCAGCGAAGCATATTGAGCCTGATCAAACGTGCTCATGAGTTAAGCCGGCTTATCGTTGTTGGCGGACCGGATCCTTCGTCCCAGCCTGCTTTGTACGAGGAAGCTGATTTCCTGGTTCTCGGTGAAGGGGAGATCACGATTCCCATGTTCCTGGCCGATTTCAACAAAGGTGTGCGTAAAGGAAAATACGCTTCAGTTGAGAGGGCGGATATGATGAAGGCGGTGGTCCCGCGTTTTGACCTGATCAGGTTCAACGATTATATCATGCTCGGGCTGCAGTTCATCCGCGGATGCCCCTTCAACTGCGAGTTCTGCGATGTGATCGAGCTCTATGGGCGTACTCCCAGGTTCAAATCGAATGCACAGATGATCAGTGAGCTTCAGTCTCTTTATGACCTTGGATACCGCGGGCATATCGATATGGTCGACGATAATTTCATTGGGAATAAAAAGAAAGTCAAAGAACTGTTGCGGGAGATAAAAACCTGGACAGAGGCAAGGAAATACCCCTTTTATTTTACAACTGAAGCTTCGGTGAACCTGGCTGATGATGACGAGCTGCTTCAGCTGATGAAGGATGTGGATTTCAGGTATGTCTTCCTCGGCATCGAAACCCCCGACAACGATACCCTCACGGCAAACCAAAAGAATCAGAATGTCGACAAATCAATAGAAGAGACGGTTAAGAAGCTGTTATCTTACGGGATTGTCAGCAATGGAGGATACATCATCGGCTTCGACAGTGAAAGCAAACATGTGGCCGACCAGATGATCTCATCAATCCAGGAATCGGGGATATGCATGGCCATGATCGGTCTGCTGTATGCCCTGCCCAATACACAGCTCACCCGCAGGCTTGAAGCCGAAGGCCGGCTGTTTCATCATTCCTCCAAATCAGTTGGGGAGGGCGATATAGACCAGGCGACGAGCGGACTGAATTTCCTGACCAACACACCGCGCACAGAGATCCTCGGGAATTACAGCAAGGTGATAGAGTCTATTTTCAAGCCCAAAAATTATTATAAACGTGTTATCTATACCGGGCTGAACGTGAAAACCCGGTATAAGCACACCCCCGATTTCAAGACCTGGCTGGTTTATATGCGATCCTTTTTAAGGGTTTGCCGGTCGGCCGGATTTTCAAAGGCAACCGGGTTTTTTTACTGGAAAATGTTTTTCACCGTCCTGATTCGTAACCCCAGGGGTATAGAACCGGCCGTTAATCTTGCAGCCATGTACATTCATTTCAGGAAGCAGAAAGATTATATCGTCAAGCTTGTGGGCGATAACATCTCCAGTCTTGAAGAAATGGGTGAAGACACCTTCAACCAGCAAATGCTCAATAATACCGGAGCTTAACGCTTGCCTTCCGCATTGTTTTTTTCCTTGCTCATGATCTCAAACACGATACTAAGCGTTTCCCCGTCCTGGTCGACCAGGCTCAGTCGGTGAAATCCCCTTTCGGGCGATAAAGCCATCTGGTGGATCTGTTTCGTGGAACCTAAGAACTGTTCATCAAGATGCCAGTAAATGGTGGCATCCGGATTATGATGAGCGGCCTTAAACACGGTGCTCCCGGTTTTCCCGTCAAGGTCGACGGGTACATACAGCAAACTCCCGTTCTTGGGATAGATCAGGTCCATGTTCCTGCTCCCTGCAGATTGCACACAACCTGGCTTGAAAGGAGGCAGCATACGGTAAAAAGGATTTTTTGTGCGGAAGTACCATTCCTGGACCGGCGGGAGCACGAACCATGCGACATGTTGCATTTCATTGGTGGATTCGCAACCTGAGTTCACCTGGTATTTCCCGCTTTTATCCAGGTGGATGAGCTGGTGAAAAGGACAGCAGGCTGTGCGGGCACCACATTTCGGCACCCAGGCCGAATCGGTGAACTCGCAGATGCCCGAAGCCCTATAACCACTGTAACGGCAGACAGGGATCTTTATCATTTCCTCAAGGGGAGCACGGAACCAGGTGGTTGGGGGAAGGGCCTTGAAAATGTCAAATAGTATTGGAGCGGCAACTCCTATCCCGGTTAGCCCTGGCCTTCCTTCTCCTGAAGCGTTCCCTACCCATACCGCAACGACATATTCAGGAGTTATCCCCACCGACCAGGCATCACGGTTTCCGAAGCTGGTACCGGTTTTCCAGGCAATCCTGTGCGAAGAGGAGAACTGCTGCCACTGGGCTTCCTCATCAGGCCTGGCCACCTCTATCATGGCTTCGAAGGTGAGCCATATTGATGCCGCGTCAAACCAGGAGGAACCACCCTCATGTTTCAAATCCGGACTACCGGCGCCGGCCAGCAGAACGGGAGGATGAAAATCCCCTTTATTGTACCCCTTGTGTTCAGGTGTAAAATTCTTCAGCGTCCTTGCCATAGAGGCATACATCGCTGCCAGGTCCCATAATTTTGCTTCAGCCCCTCCAAGTATGATTGCCAGTCCGTAATGATCGGCCTGCTTTGTGAGAGTGGTCATGCCGATGTTCTTGAGAAGGCTGTAAAAAGGGGTGTATCCGTAAGTCTGCAGCATCTTTACGGCCGGGATGTTCAGCGACCTGGACAAAGCACGTTTCGCAGGCACGGCCCCGTCGTAGGTGAGGTTATAATTTTCGGGTATGAAACCGCCTATTTGTACAGGAATATCGGGGATCAGGGTGTTGGGAAGAATCAACGCATGGTTCAGCATGGCGGCATAGAGGAAAGGCTTTAAAATGCTTCCTGTGCTGCGGGCCGAAGTGATCACGTCGACATCGTTCCCGTAGTTTTCCTTCCCGCTTCGCCTGAGGTTCCCGGCATACGCAAGCACATTTCCGGTATTTACATCCAGCACTATGGCAGCTGCATTGTGTATTTCATTGGCGGCAAGCTGTATGCTGTGCATTTCAAGGATATTGTTCACCCTTTCCTGCAAAACCTCATCCAGCGTGGTTTGCACCTTCTCCCCCTTGCTTCCTTCCCTCACGAGACGGTCGAGCAGGTGGGGCGCCAGGCGTGGAAGGGCAAAAGGTTTTTCGGGCAGGGGCTCGCTTTTTGCCAGTTCGCAGGTTCCTATGTCAATGATCCCTTTATACCAAAGGCGGTCGAGCAGGCGGTTGCGTTTGGCCAGGAGGTTTGCAGGATTCCTCCCGGGGTATATAAGGCCCGGACTGTTTGGCAGCACGGCCAGTGTTGCAGCTTCGGCCCAGGAAAGGTTTTTAGCGCTCACCCCGAAATACCTCCAGGCTGCGGCTTCCAGTCCGACTACATTCCCGCCAAAAGGCGCATGGGATGCGTACAAGCGAAGGATCTCCTTCTTGGAATGCGTGAGTTCCATTGCAAAGGCCAGGCTGATCTCTATGGCTTTTTCAAAGTAAGTGCGTGCCTGGTTCTTACGTGCAAGGCGTATCACCTGCATGCTGATGGTACTACCCCCGCTGATGGTCCTGTGGTATTTGAGGTTCAGGTATGCCGCCCTTCCAAGGGCATACGGATTGAAGCCCGGGTGGAACCTGAACCATGAGTCCTCATAACAGATCAGGGCTTTCGCGAATTTCTCAGGCACCGCCTCACTTTCGGGAAACCTCCACTGCTGGTCGGCTGCGATTTTAGCCCCCAGCAACCGCATCTCCCGGTCATAAGCCACAGTAGACGTCGGTTCACGGAACAAGTGACGAGGCCACAACAGCAGCAAAACAAGGTACAGCGCGACGATCGCAGCAATCCAATAATACAACGACCTCTTCCTCACGACTTTCCTCACGATCTTCATTCACGCTTTTCCATCACGACCTTCCTCACGAACTTACTTCCCGACATTCACCCAAAGCCCCGGCACCCTCGCATTGATCGAATGATCATACATGGCTTCACATTGCACAGGCGGCAGGAAGAACCGGCCCTGGTAGGTAGCCATGAGCATGACCTTAAAAGTTTTTGTTTCACCCGCTGCCAGGTCGAAATATGTGAGCACCCTGTCGTCGCGTACATCCTGGTAAGTGATTTCAGAAGCTTTTGTCGCAGCTGCAGCCATCTCGCTCATACGTGCGTTCATGATCTCCCAGCCCGAAGGGAACACCTGTTCCAGCGCAAGGTTCTTGTAGGCCCCCCTCAGTCCGGGATTGCTCACCTTCACCTCGGCTATGAAATTCGTACCCTGTTCAAGACTTCCCACTTTAAGTACTTCCCCTTTGATGCCCTTATAACTCACTGTAATTTTAAGGTTATTTTCGGCGGATGAGGAATCCCCGTAAGCCGGTATTCCACGAAGGACAAGCCTCGCATAGATCACATTCTTGCCGGTATTGCCCACTTTAAGGTTCTGTGTTTTGCCCGGAAGTGGATCTATGGCTGTCACGGAAACGGATTTTGTGGTATTGATCTCAGTGGACTGGCCCTGGTCAACAGCGTAGCTTGCTTTGATGCCTGTCCCTGCAGATGCTCCGTAGAAATTGCTGAGCGCAATCAAACAGTAGGCGCTTGTTTGCGTGCTCAGCCATCCCGCATTGCAAAGTTCCGCGGCTATATCCCTGGCCAGGGGAGCGGCTTTGGTCTTCATGTTAAGAAGGCAGAGAACCTCGAGTATCATGGCTTTGTCACGGAGCTCGGTGCCATAGGTATACTCCAGTTCCCTGTAAGCTGGGATACTGGTACCTAAGCCGTTTGTAAGCTGCTGGGCAACCTCGGATTTTCCTGCAAGCATATAAGCTCCGGCCAGCCTCCATTTGGCTGAAAGCGAGAGGTCTTTTTTCTCGAGCAGCTTGTTCATAGCTCCCAGTTCAGGAGCCCTGGCTAATGCAAGAGTATACAAACGATATGCCTGCACCAGCTCGTTGTTCGACCAGCTTGCGTTGAAGGTCCATGAAACAGCTTTTTCGCGCTGGAAGTTTTTCCAGGATGCTAAAAATCCCGGGGGAAGGGCATATCCCTTCTTCTCGGCTTCAAGCATGAAATGCCCGGCATAACAGGTTCCCCACTCATCGGCATAAGCCGATCCGGGCCAGTATGCAAGTCCGCCGTTGGATAACTGGAAGGTCCTCATCCGCAGTATACCCGACTTGATATTCTGTTCGGTCTTTGCCTTGGTTTCGGCTGAGAGATCGACCATATCATTAAGGTACAGCTGGGGAAAGACCGAAGAGGTAGTCTGTTCAATGCATCCATATGGATAATGGACAAGGTAACCCAGCCATTTCTCAAGGTTCAGGGGTGGCATGGATGAAAGTTCAAGAGAACCCGAGTTGGTGCCTGCAATGCCCGGTGAACTGAAGTCGGTGTTCCAGCTTCCCCCGGCAGGAATGGTCTTTTCGTATAGATTGGTCACAGGGAGGTTGGGGTTCCTGATATCGATCTCGATGCTGTTCTCAGCTCTTTCATTTCCGCAAACTGCAATGATCTTCACTTTTGCGATCCCTGTCATATCACCCACGGTAAGGTCAAAATTCACAAGCTGGTCGCCGATATCGCTGAAGCTGAGTTCACGGGTATTCCCACCGTTCACCTGGAAGAATTTGTTGACATCAATAGTGACCTTGACATTCTTCACCGTTTTTTCCATGGCGAATACGCTGACCGGCAGTTTCACCGATTCGCCCGGACCGAGCACCCTGGGCAGGGTGCCCTGCACCATCAGAGGCTTTTTCACAGGGGCTGTAAGTTCATCCGAACCGTAGGCTCCCTTGTAACCTGCCACGACCATGATCCTTACCGAACCTATATATTCTGGCATGGTGAAGGTGCTGGTGCGGGATTCGCCTTTTTTCAGTTCATACGGACCGAAGAATTTCACCATGGCCTTGAAGCGGTTTGCCTTAAGGCTGCCTCTCTGGATGAGGTCCTGGTCGCCTCCAATGCTGAGTATCCTCTGCAGGTCCCCGCTGAAGGCCCCCATCACCTGGTCAAAGAGGTCCCAGGTTTTAACTCCGAGAGCTTCCCTGGCATAGAACACATTCCATGGATCGGGAGTTTTGAAACGGGTTAGGTCAAGCAAACCTTCGTCAACCACTGCAAGGGTGTATGCCATTGGCTTGCCTTTCGCTTCTTTAACCGTAATGGAAGCCGTTTGCATTGGGACCAGTTTCCCTTTTAAGGAGATGACCGGTTTCAGATGGGTTTCGGGGTTTTCGACAAATACAGGGACCACCCCGTACAGCCTGATCGGCAGGTCGTTTTTGCTTTGTGCGTGAGGCTGGATGAGGGTTACGAAGGCATAGCAGTTAGGGGCCATGTCTTCGGTGATCTTCACAGTGATATCAGTGGTTCCTTTATTGGTAGGGGTCCAGAATGATTTCAGGACACCCGTGGCATTTTCGATGGTAAGCAGGGCCCTTCCCTCGGGGGAAGTGGGAATGGTGAGTTTCAATGTTTCACCTACGCTGTATTTCGGTTTGTCGGTCGAAAGCGTTAGCATGGAAGCGGCCTGCTTTTCTCCTCCCGGCATGCGGAAGTAATCCGGCCAGTCGGCATAAACAACTTTTCCGGCAATATGTCCGGAGGATTTGTCGGTCACCCTGATCAGGTACCTTCCCCATTCTTCGGTCCCCACCTGGAATTCATAAGTCCCTTTGCCGGCCGAGGTTTTGATGGTAGCTGAATCGACCGGACGAAGGTTCGAAGTCGAAACAAAGTCGGCCGAGTTCCCTTCAGAATTATCCCACCACCATCTCCATTCGAGCTTGAACACCTCGACTTTGAGGCGGTTTGAAGGTATTGGGTTCCCATCGGGATCAATATTTAGAAGTTTAATGTCGTAGGCTTTGCCTGTATACAGCACTCTTTCGCTGGCTGAGGGGAGAGGTACGTTAAGTCCGGCAAAGGAAACATACGGATAATACGGAATACTGAACCGGTCGATCGAGAAATCACCCCCTTCTTCAAAGACCTTGGTTTCGAAACTTGCATTGAGCACGCCCGGGGCCACATTGCTTACATGGATCACAGGTGTGATGGTTGCTTTGCCTTCATCGTTCAGCTTGCCGTCGAAAATGCTGATATTCTCAGCGGCGAATCCGGCCGATGGATTGTCGAACACATAGCCGGGGTATTGTTTAAAGGCCGTGACAGATTTGGTGAGGGTGAGGTTCACCTGGGCCTTTAGCCCGCGCGCGATGGCTCCCGTAAGCCAGTTTGCTTCAAGGAGCACAGGTGGTATCTTGTTTTTCTTCAGGTAGGCTGTTTTGAAATCCATTCGGATCTTAAGTCGGTTTGGCTTCACTGTCTCTATCTTCAGGGTCTTCTGGAATTCTGCTCCTCCCACCCTGACCTTTGCAAGCCAGTTGCCTGTAGGGGCCGAAGAAGGTGTTGAAGTTCTGAAACTGTAAAAGCCGCCGACCTGGGAGTTCAGAACGGTCCTGGAGACCATCTGTCCGCTGGGATTGTACAGGGAAAGATTCACCGGGTGATTGGCAGGCAGCTTCGCAGTTTTATCTTCAAGCACAAAGGTCAGGTATATAGAATCACCCGGCCTCCACACCCCGCGTTCTCCGTAGATGAATCCCTTGATCCCTTTCTGAACCGGTTCTCCTCCCACATCGAACATTGAAAGAGAAAGGGAATTGCCTTCGGCCAGCTTCAGGTAGGCTTTCTCCTTATCCTTTTCAGCAATGACGACAAAAGGCCTGGAAGGAGGGTTTATCGTGACCATGCCGTCCCCGTCGGTCGTGGCGGAACCAAGGCTCTGCTGCTGGTAGCTGAACAGTTCGACCTTCACACCAGAAAGGGGTTTAGAAGAGACCAGGTCAGTGACGAACACAATGTAATTGTTATCGGCCCCGGCTTTTGCGATCATCCCGAGGTTTGAAGCGAACACATTGCGGCTGGCCGTTCTGTTGAAATAATAGGAAGCCTTGCATGGGTCGTCCCGTTCGCTCCATTGGTAGTTATTCCATCCGCCGTTATCGGAATTGTCATATTCAAAACTGTTGTAATAGTTCCAGCTTTGCTTTTCATTTTCAGGTTCGGGATTATACATCACCACCATATCCTGGATCTGCCGGCTGCCGCCAGTCGTACAAGGGTAAGTCGAGTACTGTTTTTTGAAGTTGATGTTCACGGAGTAAATGGCGCCTGGTTCAGCCTTCATCAGGGTCGAAAGATCAATGGTGAAACGGTTCCACTTTCCGTAATCGGCCACGCCGTTAAGAGGGATGGTCTTTTTAAGAACGACCTTGCCCACCCTCGACAGATCATTATTGGTGTTCATTTCGTTGACCTGTAAAAATTGAATGATATTGTTTTCGAATATGCGGATGACCCGGATGTCGACAGCCTTCAGGTTGACCGCGTCGAATGGGAGCAGCATGCCGTTCGACGAAGGCATGATGACCCCTGAGCCGGCGAAAATGATATTGGGTTTATACGCATCGGGAATGAGTTTCTGGATTATTTTCTGATTGAGCTCCTTCCCCTCGCAGTTTTTCAGGCAGGCTTCTACGCTGAGCCTGGTGTTTTCTTCGAGGTCGGCAGGCGGATAGATCATCAGCTCGTTATCTTCGATGGAATACCGAATGGTGTTAAGCTTCCCGATGCGGATAAGCCCTTCGAGGTTCTGGTCGGGTTTGAGAGGATCGGTGAACCTGAGCATGAAACAGGGTTCGCCCGAAGCGATATTTCTCAGTTCGATCCATCTGAAATCGCCCAGGGCGGGGATTTCCTCATTTATCTGTTTGTCGGCCGATGCACCTATGGGATCACCGTTAATGTTCAGGCTGACCGCCGAGGCCCGGGTCCCGCGGATTATCGAGTCGGCCTGGAAGGTATGCTGGTTGTTCTTTGAATCATGCTGCCAGGTGACGGGAAGTGTGCGTCCATCCTGGGTTATCGTAAGCATTTCCTCCACCTGTTTGTCAGTGGCCACATCGGCCGTGTAAACTATTCCATTTAAATGTTCTTTAGTAAGATCTGCGGATGTGTAGGCCTTATGATTGTCGACGCTCACGTCAAAGTCCTGCTTCATCGTCTGGAACTGGAACGTCAGCTTTTTCAGTGAGTCGGGCACGGTCACGAGTTTAGAAAGCCTGAACTCCACTGTAAAGACCTTATCCTGGGGGAGAGGTTCATCCGGACTGAATTCTATGGTACGGCTGTCGGTCCAGCAGAGTGTCCCTTTGACCGAAGGATTGATATCCATGAAATCTTCCTGTATCGGGATCTTCACCGAGGATGAATCTACATAATCATCGGCCAACCTGATTTTGATAGTCGAATGCGTTGAGACCAGTCCGGAAGTGAAGGCCTGCACATACTGCCTGAACGCAGGATTAACACGCATCAGCGGGCCTTTTTGTGAACGGCCCAGGGTTTGAATAAGGACCAATGCAACCACAATGATCAGGGCGGGAAGGCCGATAAAGAGCAGGAGTTTTTTTCGTGTCGACATGGGGATGGGATTTTGCTGAAAGTTAGCAATATTTTTTGCTCACCGGTAAACCAGGGTTTAATGATTTTGCAGAAAAATGTATCACTTTTTCGGTTTCGCCGGATTAAGAAAGAAATATGCAAAAGTTAAGTTAAAACTAAACATTTATGACTATATTTGCATTGCGGAAGATTCCTGAAGTTTCCAGGAAAATCTCTGTATATAAAATTATCATTAACGGAAGATGTCCATATGATGAATTTGAAATGGTGATTTCGCGAGAAGCCACATATGGAAAGGAATTGTTAACCATCCAGGCCCGGTTGACAGAAATGGCTGAAGGAAAATTGCTGCCTGAGCAAAAGTTTAAAAACATTACCCCGGTAGGAGACCTGGTGAAGGAATATGAAATTAAAACACGGAATCTTCGGGTATATCTTTTTCATGAGAAAAATACTGGCAGGATAATAGTAAGCGGTGGCAAGAAGGTAAAGCAGAAAAGTATGATTAAATATTTCAGAAATATAAAACGTCAATACATTCTAAAAGGAAACGGAATATGATTTCGCATAAGGAATTAATTCAGACACCAGAATATTGGATTGAAACCATTCAAAATGAACTTTTCAGAGAGGTTCACAACTATCTGCATGAGCATGGAATGAATCAGACTCAATTTGCAGATCAACTTGGTGTTTCAAAAGGTTATATCTCGCAAATCCTGAATGGAAATTTTAATTTCACTTTATCGAAACTTGTTGAATTGTCGCTGGCGATAGGAGTTGTGCCAAAATTAGCCTTTGAAAAGATTGAAGAAACAACTGCCCAATTTCATGACAAGGAGGTGAAACCGTTTATTAAGAAACGAAATCGGTCTCTTGTTTAGGGTTTCGATGCAGTTTTTTTTAATGGAAAGATATGTATAAGCTTCTTTTGGTATTCAGCTAAATTGTCGTTTCACTGATACGACAATTAAGCTGAATACCAAAAATGATAGAGTATATTGTTTTTTTAATTATTATTTTTGTAGAAGAACTCCCTCCTATGGCAAGAAATTCCTTTTTATTCGTTTTGATCCTGCTGTTTGGTTTCAGGGTCGCGTATTCCCAGCAATCGACATGCATGAGCGATTTTGATTTCCTGGTAAAGAAGATAAAAAGCTGTTACCCCGGATATGCCGATAAGGTCAAGGGGGATAAGGCGCAAGAGCTGGTTAAGCTTGAGAAGTATTTAAGAGGGCGGATAGTCCTTTACCCTGATTCATGCGGGGTTTACCTGGATGAATATGCAGAGTTTTTCAGGGACCATCATCTTAAGGTCAGGAGGACCCCTGGCCCTGACAGGGAATGGGTTCAGATGGATACTTCAAGCTTTGGAAAGAATATCCTTATTGACACAACCGCCTTGTTCAATAAAACAAAGGGATCACGCGGAATTGAAGGCCTGTGGGTCTCATACTGCGGTGAAATCGCCGTGATCAGGGACCCTTCTTCAAACAACTATCTGGGTGTTTCGGTGAGCTATTCAGGCTGGAAGCCAGGGCAGGTAATGTTTGAATTCGCAGCCATGGAGGCCGGTGGGGCTTTGGCAGGATCTCATCCGCCGACAGGCGATACATTATTCAAGGTGAAAGAGTTTACCACATGGAAAGGGGCGAGAAACGGGAAAAAACTGGCCAGTCTGCATGTTGACCGGCATATTCTGGAGATTCACGATGTAAGATTTTTTGTGCGCAAATCCTCATCTGCCCGCAATGATATGGCCCTGATGAAGTCATACACTCCAGTTTACCCGAATGGTTCCAACACTTATTTTACTTTCGGCATACTGAGCGACAGCACGTTTTTCATGCGGGTCAACAGTTTTGACGGGTTTAAGGAGCAGATCGAAAAGACCATACGCCAGCATTGGGATGACATTATGAAACGACCGAATTTCATCATTGACCTGAGGAATAACGGGGGTGGACAGGATGATGAGTTCCAGCTGCTGTTGAGCCTGATATACACCACGCCCTATATGAGCAAGGGAGTGGAATGGTATGCATGCGATGACAATATCAAGCTGTATGAGGATGACCTGAAGACAGGGAATACCATGAACGGGGAGGAAGGCATCAAATGGACGACAAGCCTGCTCACCGAGATGAAAAAGAATCCCGGCGGATTTGTGATCCATCCCATGATGGGCAGGGATGTCATGGTGAAAGAAGACACCGTTTACAAATATCCCAGGCGGGTTGGCATCATCATCAATGAGAATAACGGGTCCTCGGCCGAACAGTTCCTGCTTGATGCGAAACCCAGTTCGAAAGTCACTCTCTTCGGCAACCAGAATACCGCGGGTGTGCTTGATTATTCAAACGCCGTCGAGGTCGATCTCCCTTCGGGGAAATATTACCTGAGGTATCCCATGACCCGTTCCCGCCGCCTGCCCGAGAATCCCATCGACAACACCGGGATCGGTCCGGATGTGATCATCCTTTATCCCGCAACTGAACAGTTGCTTGACAAGCAGGATATCTGGATTGAATTTGTAAAGGACTGGCTGGAGGCCGGGAAATAAAGATGCGGGCAAATTCAGGGGTTTCGATGGATCATTTCTTCACCCCATCGAGCCAGTGCACCAGGTTGAGAATAAACTGAACATTCTGAGGGGCATCTTCGGAGTTAAAGCCGACTTTCATTTGTCCGTTCACGATCTGTGCCGTAAACATCGCAGCCTCGCCGAAAACCGCGACTTTCCCTTTGCCGTATTCAAGAATAGCGCCCTGCCGGTAGCCGACCAGGTTCTTCCTTGGAGTTTTGGCATTGAAAGCCCAGGCAGTGTCGGGAATTAGGGCATAATTGCCTTCAATAAATGAAAGAACCGGGATAGCTCCCTGGGGGGATTTGAATGCCGAACCTGTAAAGGTGGTAACTGTATTGATCTTGTCTGGAGCTTTTGCTCCGGTGGTTATTGGAGATTCATTCAGGGATTTGTCGGCAAGCGTAAAGACCGAGGGAGGCCA
>SESF01018558.1_pt1 | contig 12503 bp, 12 predicted proteins | sample 3171521 | NCBI WGS metagenome assembly SESF01 (sample SAMN10866945, study PRJNA518727) | freshwater metagenome | biome: subpolar coniferous forest; feature: holomictic lake; material: water; isolation source: holomictic Lake 227, 6 m and 8 m depth | place: Canada: near Kenora, Ontario | collected...
GAAGTGTCGAATTTAAGAGGCAGAAGTGCTGGAGACTTTGAACATCAAAAAACCAACCCAAGACACCCAGTTGACCCTTTTGTAGTGGCAAGTTTGAAGCTAGCCCTATATAAATCAACAACTTGCGTCATTTGGTGTCGAACTCGGGGGGGTTGTCATGGCCGGAATAAAAACTCTCAGTTTCTAATATCCATTCAACGAATTTGTGGGAGTTCTGCAGACCGGGAAAACCCTTGAAAGCTAGCATTCACGCGGGTTTAAGGGATATTGCAGGACCGACTATGTAGCGTGGAAAATTCCTTCGCAATAACTACTGTGAACTGGAATACTGCGTTTTTCGATTCAATACATTGATTAGATATTTTCGCGTTTCGTTCGGAGCATGATCAAGGAGGTATTCCCGTACTTGGTTCTCACTCATTTCTGCAATATCAACCTTGGATACGACGTTCCGCCTCACTGCTGATGGTCCCCAGTTGTAGGCGCTTACCACGAGGTCGAGTTGCTTCCCCGAGTCTTTAACGTCTTGAAAGTAGTTCTTGAATAATAGCTCTAAATAAGTTGTCCCAAGAAGGATATTGTTGTCGGGGTTATACAGGAACTCGGGTGTAGGAACATTTTCACTATTAAAGAGGTATTGATATGCTTCTCTACCCGCAGCGTTAGGGACAATTTGCATAAGGCCAAATGCGGGAGCCGATGATCTTGCCATCGGATTGAAAAAGCTTTCTGTGTGCATGATTGCCATGACCAACGCCGGATCAATGCCCGTCCTCTGAGAAATTTCGGTCACCCGGGGAAGAAATATTTTTGCTCTCTTCGCCACGTGATCCGGCACCATCGAGAGTCGAACGCCTATTTTTTCGCGAGTGACACCATCGCTACCTCTAACTGCCGCGGAAGTCGCTGAATTCTCTGTGATCGACTGTGATGCACCCCTCTCCAGCAACATCCCGTCCATAACCTTTCGTCCAGAAGAATCCCTGGAGTTTTCCATTCGGTGCAACGCTTTTTTAAGCGCACTTCGTTTTTGCATTTCTGTCGCACCCCTAGGCAAAAGTGCCTCGACAACAACCTCGCCTGACTCAAAATCGACTTGACTAACATGGTCATTTGCTTCGTTGTAATCAACCCAGACTTTTTGTGAACTTTGTCGATATCCATCCCATTTTTTTAAAACTGAACGTTCTACCTCTTTCCACTTTTTGTTCTCAGCCTCTACCATTTGATTCCACGCTCTGTCCAACCGCTTTTCGCGATCAAGGTAGTGTTGATCAGCGACGCTCATTCGGTTATTCCATTGGCTGTCCTGCTTACTTGTGCGTTGACTCCATTCCTCATTCATTCGCATCTCTCTACTCTCGAATGACTCTGCGGCAAAGGTGAAAGAGAATAAACTGCACGAAAGTGCGATGCAGGAAGTGACGAAAAGAACTGGAATACTGAAAATCTTTTCCACTTTCATTCGGTTCCCTTCGATATAGATATATATGGAATTGACAAGTCAGCCAGTTTGTGAGCGTCTTAGTTCTTCACGTAGCATGCTACTATGAACCTAGGGTCGAAGCTGAATTTAGTATCACAAGTGGAGCAATTAAATTGCAAAATGACTTGTCGTCTGGATCCCACGGGACGTCAAGCTCGTGGTGCGTCATTTGTACTTTACCTATGAACTCTGTCTTGCCAAGAAGATCTCTCATAGAGTCGATGTTTGCGTCTGTGGCAACTGAAATGAGGCAGCGATATTTAGAACACTTTTCCTTGAGCAAGCTCTCTCCTCCAAACAGGTCATCGATAAGAACAACGTTATCGATACCAACGAGCGACTCAAGGGAGCGTCGTAACCCTTTTGCGTGCGTCATGTTTAACACCCCTTCCAAATAGCTTATTACCATGAGGGTTCCTTGCCCCTTCTTGCGTCCAAATCTGCGAAGTCCGGGTTTAGCACGAGACCAACTGTTTTCAAGGCCTTGAAGAACCTTAATCACTGAAAACACAGCAAGGCTAAAAGACATGCTGTCAGACAAATCAATGAGGTAGTGCGTGTAACTGGCAGAAAGTAGCGTAATACTTGCGAATCCTGATTGGCCAAGGACGAATGCTCTATTAATTTGATTATTGTTAAAGTTGCCAACAGCTAGCATTATAAAACCCCAGATTGCGCATATATTGAATAGGAGCGTCAACCAATCTGGCATTGTTCGGAGATAGGTATCGTGAATTGCATCATCCAACGCAGTCGCCAAAATTTCGCTATCGTCTTCAATGGATGAAACGGACGTTCCTTTTGTCTGCCCGATCCCCGGAGCGGATATACCCACAACTACGACAGCGTCTCTCAGCAATCTATTTTGTGTGGTATCTAACGTGCTCAGCAGTATGTCAGAAAACGAAATGCGAATGTAACGCCCGTTCTTGTTGCGCCAATTTAGCGCAATTTGTTCGGGGACATTAGGTGTTTCCATCTTGGCGAGTTCAATGGTCCGCTTCACAATGGAGGGCATACTGAAACTAGCTTCTTTCCATTCTAAGGGATACTTACGGACGATTCCATCGCTATCTGGTCGCTGGTTGGCGATTCCAAGTCGATCCTGCATAGGCAAAAACATTGGGACGATAGCTGCCAGTGTGCCGTGGCCCGAGAAGTCGTCTCGCTGTATTGCACCAAGAACTTGTGAAATCTTAAGTGCACTGATGCCATCATTTTTTGGATTCAGCCTCAGCATGGGATAAGCTACATTTGGTAATAGCGCCGAAGTGAACTCCATCGCTGTGTCGGCCTCTGGGTTGCGGATGTCCTTGTCGGACAAAAGCACATTGAAAAGCATCGCTCGAGGCTTTGTATCTGCAAGTTTTTGCAGACCGTCAGCGAGCACATTGCGTGCCCAAGGCCATCGCCCGTATTCGGGAGCAAGTTGCGCCAAACTTCTCTCATCAATATCTACGATTACTATGTTTGTTGATGGTGCAGGACTAGAGAACCGAGATCTAAGAATTCTGTCGTGAGAAGGATTGGGGGTGTCTGGGGAAAACCTTTGACCTACAAACAAGAACAATGCGTATGCGGTTGCTATTGCCCCAACGGCAATGATGGACTGTGAGCCGAAACGCTTTGATTGCAACGCGACCCAGGAAACAGTTAAGGCTTTGCGATCAAACAATGCATTGAGCACTGACTTCATTGCCGCGAAGTATCTGAATTTCATTGAAATTGCTTCCCCATAGTTGCACTCCAAGATCTGTCGACATCGCACCCGCGCCACATAGTTAGGGATGGAGTCCAAAACTCACCGCCAAAGTGGAATTGATTGCCTAACGTCCGCATAACGAAACTGGCGGTTTCAATTTTGATGACTCGAATGCACTTGTCATTGAAATCTCGGTGCTTCTTGCACCCGGTATCGGTGTTTTGACCGATTTCGGTCGCACTCATGCCATTGCTCCAGTCGCATGCTTCTTGCGCACCATCCACAAGCTGAAGAGCATGAACAGCGTGAAGAGCTGCGCCGTGTTCTCGGTCAGTCGGCGGTAACGTACCTTTGTGTATCCGAACTGACGCTTGATCACTCGGAACGGGTGCTCCACCTTGGCACGGATGTTAGCCTTGAGTTGCTCGATTCGATCCATGATCGCATCCAGTGCATTGCACTTGTCCAGTGCTCGGCGCATTCCCCGTCGCATGGCCACATGCCAGTTGACATCCATGCGCTGCGTCTCTTCTCGCTTGCCAATCCCCTGGTAGTCGGCATCTGCATAGACGCCTGTCTCGTTTCCATGCAACAGGGCATGGGCTTGGGTGACGTCATTGACGTTGGCAGCAGTGCCGACCATCGAATGAACCAGACCGAACTGGGCGCCGGCGCCGATGTGGGTTTTCATTCCATGGTGCCATTGATTTCCTTTCTTTGTCTGGTGCATTTCAGGGTCCCGTTTGCCACTGCTGTTCTTGGTGGAACTGGGTGCAGCGATGATGGTGGCATCGATGACGGTGCCGCTGTGCAGCATGAGTCCGCGTGGCCCAAGCATGGCATTGACGGTCTCGAAGAATTGCTTGGCCAGATTGTGTTTTTCCAGCAAGTGGCGGAAACGCAGGATGCTGACCCGATCAGGCAGCCGAGCGTTTTCTTCCATTCCGGCAAACGTGCGGTACAGCGGCGTCTCGAACAAGGCTTCTTCCATGGCGATGTCACTCAGGTCAAAGAGCTGTTGGAGCAGGTACAGGCGCAGCATGGTCTCGTTCGCAATGGCGGACGTCCCGTTGCCTTGGGCGGTGCCACAACCGTGAGTTGCGCAACCAGTTCAGGCCACGGAACCAAGCTGGTCATCAACTCCAGCAGTTTCATCTTGCGTGTGCGACGGGTGCTCAGATTCAGCCCAACGTCTTGTTGCTTCATGGCGGTATTTTCAGGCCCGTTGTTGGTGTTTACAACCGACGGTCGGAGGAGTTTCGAACACTTTCCATAGACGCGTCAAATCCACGCTTTCTAATCTAGATTAGTTGCCATCGTGCAAATACTGATCGTTGTTTGATATAGATCAACTATGATCAATTAGCAGCAACTATCGGACTTCGTTTGTGCAATCATGAGCAAAACACGTACTGTCTGAGTTCGTTACGCAAGGTACTCAAGTAGCCGAGGCTATGGTCGAGTCACGCGAGGGGATTATGCAAACACTAAGAAAAATCATCTTTTGCATCGGCGCTTACGCACTGCTTCACTGCAGTACGAGCCTTGCTGTGCAAGTGATCGATGAGGTGCATTTTGCGGGCGCTTCATTCATCGGAAATGCTGCGGATATCGTAAAACGATATCCACTCATATCGAGTGCTATTGACTACCAACTGTCTAGACAATCGGCGTTTGACAAGCTTCTACAAACAGTTGTATTCGCTCAAAAACCCAAGACCTTTGCGTTCGCAAACAACGACCTGACGTCTCAAGGGACAGGAGACTACTTGAAGGGAACCGGAAAGGCTTTGACTTTTGCGTTCTCACACGAGAGTGTCGAAGTTCAAACCCTTGGCACTAAGTTCGTTGTTGTTTATGACTTGGGTGCGCAAGTCATGTTTTTCGACTATGCGCCAGAAGCGAAGCACTTACTTGCTGCATATCCAGTAAGGGTGCGATTTTCGGACGCTGTATCCTCTCCTCCGACTGTCGACCAGCAACGCGCTGTCATAAGGCAATTGCTCTTCGATTTTCAAAGTGACAGTGGTCTGGTCAAAAACTGGCTTGACAAAATGAATAACTCAGCACCCAAAGGTGGGAGTCGTCTAGTCACTGTCGACGTCCCTGAATTTCAATCAAAAGCACTTTCTCAAATGCCGTCGCCGGTCAAAAAAGAAGACTATTCGATCGAGGTGGCTCAGCATTTTGAGTCTGTCATTTCCGACGAGTGGGCTGTTCCTATGGTTCCTATTTCAGCGGGTCACTCGAGTACAAAGTTGTTGATGGTATTTGCAAATACTGACAATGAGATCGAATTGCCACCTGCGGATTGGCATGTGCGGACTCAAATACTTGAGTTTCGCAAAGCATCTGCCCCAATTGCTGGTGGAATTGGTGAGCAAGTTGCCTATGGAGCATTCATAACGTTTGCAATTCATGGACCGCTTGGCCCGTTAGAGCAGGAATTGAAAATAAGAAACGTAGGTTTTGTAACTCTACTTAAGTCCCAGCAAATTCGCATCGATGACTGGGCACAGTTTAAAACGGTCCTTTCAATCCTTCTCACAAAACTTTCTAAGCAGGTGCGCGCAAGCGAACAGGATAGAGCATGGATTTTGGAAAATACTTTGACACCCAATCCGCAAATTTTGCTTACTGCTATCAGGGAAAAACTCCTCAGGTAGGAAATATGAAGCGCATCAAAAACATTCTGGCCATTCTTGCTGTCTTTGCAGTATCCATTTCACACGCGTCGTCAGTCCATGTTACTGCGACCTATTCGTTGACCGTTGAAGGGGGGGTTTTCTCCAAAGAGCCGTCAAAAAAAGACCGAGAAGCTGCTGCACTAGGAGCGAAGAGAGCACTGTGGAACAACTATGCAAGTCGATTTAGTCAGGCACGCGCTAAGCAGATAAGTGCTAATGTGGATGCGATCAACTCCAAAATCGATGAGTTCGTTAGCAACTTCGTAATCGTCGATGAAGAGTTCAATCCAAAGAGTGGTTTGCTTCAGCTAGCAGTTCGTGCGTTGATTGACGAAACAAAAGTTGATTCCTTCTTCGGTGATTTGAGCGCGGCAGGTAAGACTAAGTCCGGCGAAGGTTCATCAATGGCTTTCATATTTTTGGCGCGTAAGCAGGCCTACGCGAAAGAATTTGATGCTCGCCGCACCACTGATACAAAGGTGACGGCGGGCACATCAACAGGTGAAGTGTCCACTGATAGTTCACGCAGTCAAGGAGCATCTTCGCGCGATACAACTTCAGAAGACGTTTCAGTGACAAAGTCCGTTCGAACCGTCACATCTGGATCTGTGGAGAGAAAATCTGCAGATATAAAGTACGTCGTATCCAGCTCAGAGGACATCGATGCAGCTATGTCCGACACGTTTACAACTGGCGGCTTTGAATTGAGCAGCTATTCAGATGTTTTAGGAAATTGTGAAGGCGAGCCGATTGAGAGCATCAAGGCTGACTTCGCAGCTACCGATGAGTTAGCACCTCCAAAGCGTAAGCGCATGCTGGACGCAGCGCAGGAGTGTCTCGTTCGCTACATGGCAATAGGCACGCTCGACGTTGGTGTTCCAGATGAAGATCCGGTGTCAGGTTTAAGGAGAGTCGTTGTATCCGTACGTGGTCAGGTAATGGCGCTGCCCCCAAAAGACGTAAAAAGGCTGCCAATTCGCGTAGCCTCGGTTGGGCCCGTGCAATTTTCTGGACTAGGTACCGAATCAATTGCTGCTGAAAGAAATGCACTTGCCAAGGCCGCAAAGGAAACGGCAAGAAATCTAGTTGATCAATTGAACGCAAAAGGAATTCGATAGTTCCCCGTGTTTGAGCCCGCAAGTTCAATCCGAGGTATTGAATTCTTGGGTTACTGATTTGTTAAACAGGGATAATCCCTACAACCTGGAGTGATGAGATGAGAAATAAGTTAATTACAGTTGCAACGCTTGCTTTGATGACCTTGTCTGTTCCTGCGCATGCACAGTTTGGCGGTTTGCCGAATCTCATGGGAGGCAGCAAGGACTCAGCACCAGCTGTTAATACAGATGAAGTAAAGGCCACAATCGCGGCAGCATTAGTAGACTTAAGTTATGCGACCAGTAAGTACGAAGAAGCGCTCGGGAATGATAAGCTTGCTGCCGAGTACAAAGCAACCGCTGAGGCGCTTGCTAAGAAGGGATCAGCAGGCGTTGACGCATCGGATATTACAAAGGCTGCAGCCGCTACAGATGCTTTTAAGGATCAAATCAAGTCGGCGGCTGACTTAAAGACCAAGATTTCTGAGGCTGGCCGGAAGGCTGCTGCGGAAGGTTTATTGTTCCATGTAAAAGCTACGATAGGAGGTGTCAAAGGCGGCAAGATGATCAAAGAGGCACTAAGTTCGAAGTCAATGGCTGCCATATCTGCTCTATCTGGTTTGAAAGATTTTCCAGGATTACTTTCAGCGTGGACGGGAACGTCAAGTGTGATTCTTGATTATCTGAAGGATAACGATGTCGATACAAAGGCAGCGGTGAAGGCACTGTCGGACGGCATGAAGTAACCGCATATGTGAAGCTTGCATTAATTTTTGAATTAGGTTGAGGGCAACATTTGGATGGATTTCATTGAAACAAGCCGAGCTTCAATGAATTTGAACCTACTTCCCTCCATAATTTGTCCTCACTCTCCACAAATCAAAAGAGTGCCATGCACTTTAAAGCGACAAACTATCTTTGGTTATCGATTTGTGTCTTATGCATGAGTTCTAACGTGTGCTCACAAGAAGTGATCATTGTTCCTGTTCGCTCCTACGGTCAGGGTGCTAATGAAGCGAGTGCAGTCAAAGACGCAATTGTTCAGGCCATTGGACAAGTGACCGGCGAGTGGGTAAAGGCGTCAACATCCGTAAGTTTGCGTGATGCTGAATCGAGTAACGGGAAGTCAGAGCACTCGGCAACGATGGATAGCAAAATCGATAGCCTGATTAGGGGAGTCGTCAAGTCATCCCAGATCGTTTCGGTTGAGAAGGAATCCTCGACCGGAATTTACCGAGCCACCGTAGACGCCAAGATAGCATCCTTCAAGCAATCGGAGCAATTGAAGCGAATAAAACTTGCCATTGTGTTGTCAAGCCATCCGCTGCCGAGGGAACTTGCAGGAAATGCTGGAGAGTTTGCTCAGGCGCTACAAAATGGTATGTCCGACCAACTCGTAGGGTCACGAAAATTTGCAGTTCTGGATCGACGAGAACAAGGGGCGGTACAGGCAGAGTACAGCAACATCCGATCAGGTAGGACCGGCGTAGAGGAAATGGTTCGACTTCAATCGGCTGTCGCAGCAGACTTCTTAGTAATCGTGAGTGTTGAAAACTTCACGATAGGACAAAGCGCCATTGGGTCCACACGCGCGCGGGTCTCGGGGCGTGCAATCGTTCTTGATTATGGCTCTGGACAAATTCGACAGGCCGTGACGGCCACAGGGTCAAAGACTTTGAAATCAAACTCCCTGAGTCCAATCGGGCTACAGCTTGGAGCGAGCTTGGCACTGCAAATAATTGAAAATGTATTTCCCGCAAAGGTTATTGGTATTGAAGGTGCAGCGCTAACGATTAATGCAGGAAATACTCAATTTCAAGTGGGTGACCTTGTCCAAGTCTACCAGCGCGGAAGGCAGTTAACTGACCCCGATACGGGTGAAAGTTTAGGTTATGCCGAAACGCCTTTGACAAAAGGTGTTGTTTCTCAAGTAACAGCCCAAGTTTCAGTTGTCACCGCTTCACAGGCCATTGCAACCTCATCACAGAGCCGCCTCCTAATCGTTCGAAAGGACGAAGATCAGGATGTCAATTCCGTCAGAAAGCTTAATCAACCAGATAGAAAAGAGGTGAAAAATGATTCAGATTGGTAACCCAACGAGTTTCTTCAAAAGGGCTCGCTTTATTTCGCTGTTGGCGGCGATGAATATGGGAGTAGGTCTCGTGTACGCACAAAATCCTCAGCCTGGCCAAGAAATGCAGGGCTGGAATGCTCCTGACAAGGCTGGTGATGGCAAGGCTGAGGTAGTAGTCGCTGATGGTGCTGACCCGCATGGCTGCCGCATTTCAGTAAGCGTAAAAGGGGCTGGGTGTAGCAAGGTGATGTGCAAGGGAGAGCAGGCGATCTTTACAAACAGTTCCCAAAGTATCTTGGCCGCCAAGAAAATATCACTAAGTGTGGCCAAGGCACACTATGTTCACTTCCTTCAAGAGGAAATCAATAGTAAACGAACGACAGACATGATCGATGCTGCCATTAAGAAAGAGGGAGGCCCTGATGCCGGAACAGCAGCATCATCTGGTTATGTGAGTTCACAAAATATTCGTGAACAAGCAGGAGCTTTGATCAAGGGCTTCTCTGTTATAGAAGATGGCGTGACTACTGACGAATCAGGCGGAAAAGTTGCATACACAATTGGCGGGGTCTCATGTCTTACGCAGCAAGCCGCAGATAGCCAAAACGCTGGACATAGAACGGATAGTGCCGCTGGCGGACAACAATCCGGAAATCAATCGACCTCACAACCAAGTTCACAGCCTGCAAACAGTCGCCGCAGAGGATCGGACCAGATGTAACCATCGATTGCTGGTATGTCGTCATATTTGTGGGCTCTAATTGCTGGAATCTTGTTCTTGAGTTTTTCAAATTCTTCCCTGGCACAGACTGACAGCGACCTTTGTCGCATAGTTGAAGGTATCAAGGACGGGGGGACTTTGATTCAAGAAACAAGTTCGCAGTGGAGAATAGCCTCGCGGCGACCTGTGGGGGAAGTTGCACGTGCAGGTTTTTCTTCAGTGAAGGGCACACTTGCACAACATATCACTAAGGGGCAACCTGGACTCAGCGTCAAGTGGGCCCGAGCTGAGGAGCGGGGTCCAATTAAGTGTGGAACATACTCGGCAATCTTGGTGCTAGTCGAGGCAAGCACGGTTTTGATTAACCCGTCAAACCAGAATGCCCTCGAGGGAAACGAAGCAGAATTGGAAGAGTTGGTACTGAAACGAATGTCTGGAAAAGCGACTAGGGACGAATTATTGCGGTTACGTCAGTACTTTGTTCAAGTGGGTGACCTTGTTCAGGCAAAGCAATTGCTTGATCAGGTCACTCAGACTATTCAACCTAATTAACTACGAGAGGTATTTAGAAATGCGTTTGATCATCGGAATAATTATCGGCGTTGCAATTGTCTTTAATTGGGGAGCAATTAAGACGATGTTCGACTCATCTCTCTCCAAGCAGGGGGGAGAATCTGCAACACCTTCGGCAGCACCGCCCCCGAATACCGCAGCTACAGCACAACCGGCACCCGCGGCTTTGCCAAAGGATTTGAATTCTGCTGTAGAAGAAAAGCTAAAAGCGATGACCGTGGGCAAATAACGTTGACACTAGAGAATAGATGTTGGTGAAAATAATTGCACGCTTGTTCCAAATTACTTGAATCAGAATTCCAACAACTGCAGCGGATTGGCAAGCTAAGGATGGTGTTCAAAACTCGCAACGCAAGAATTCTGACCCTTTTAAGTCAACGACTTGCATGACGCATTCGCCTGAAAATTGAGTTTTGAACACCATCCCTAACGGGCCAGTGCACCGTGTTTTTCAGTTCACTTGATACAACCGTTTGTTAGCTTGATTTGACGATAACAAAATTGTATTCATTGCATATCCCTGAAGCTACTAAGGAATTACCCTCAATGCAAATGCGCGATTTACTGTTGGTTTTCCTTGGCGTATTCTTAATCGACATCACACTCGCCCAAGTTTCAACGAGGAATGCTGACTTGAAAGAATCGGCATCTGTCGACTCTAGGACTGTCAGGGCTATCCCAGAGAACTCGAAACTAACAATACTGCAACGTACCGGTTTTTGGGTTCGTGTCACAGCAGATACAGCCACAGGTTGGCTTAAGCTAACCGATGTAAGGTATTCAACCTCTGCTGGCGGTAGCGTGAATTTGAGCTCGCTTGATTCTGGGCGAACTGGTTCAAACAACATCGTGTCAAGCTCCGCTTCAAGAGGGCTTTCAGCTAAAGAACTTAGTGACGCAGCGCCAGATTTTGTCGCGGTACATCGTTTGGTTAGTCTAAGCCGTAACGAAGATCTTTTGAAGAGTTTCAGAAACGAAGGTGGGCTTACGTTGCGCAGCTTCCCGCCGATTGCTCCAGTTGCGCCGACAAAGGAACTCCAAGCTACTACTGTCAAATCGAAGCTAAAAAATGATGACTGGTGATCTTGTGAGTCTAAAGAAATGTGTTGCCTTCATAGCATTGATGGCATATGCCTTATCCACGGTTGCTGTAAGTCTTTCCGATGAAGAGCAAGTGGGTGAAGCTGCTGCGGCGAAGATTCTGGGAGCGGCAAAACTGATTGACAATCAATCACTACAAGATTACGTAAATACACTCGGAGCATCGCTCTCCGCGTTGACAGATCGATCCGGACTCAGTTGGAAATACGCAGTTATTGATAGTCCAAATGTCAACGCCTTTGCGGCGCCAGGCGGCATTATTCTCATCACGAGAGGCCTGTTAAAGATGCTGGATACTGAGGATGAACTAGCTGCAGTGATCTGTCACGAGATTGGTCATGTTGTTGGAAAACATCATTACAAGATCGTTTTAAGACAGCGCCTGACGGAGGATGCAACAAAGCAGATGGCCACTATCTATACTGATAAGGAATTAAGTGCACTTAGCAACCTTAGCTCAGTCTTTTATGCGCGAGGCTTGGACAAGGGTGCTGAGTTTGATGCAGATATTTTCGCGGTACAGCTATTGGGGAAAGCTGGTTACGATGCATCTGCAATGATTGGAGTATTTGAAAAACTGGGAAGGATGCAAACCGGTGACTCACGGGCAGAACTCCTATTCTCAACTCACCCGCTTCCGCTAGAAAGGCTTGACCAACTGTCGCGCGCAAATCTCGACGCCTTACCAGCACCTACTTTGACTGACAAGCGTAAGTCAAGATTTCAAAACGCAAAGGCTAGCCTGTAGCCAGAATACTTGCCCGCTTGTTGGCGCGCGCGTTCAATATTCCCTTTGTAGCTTGCGCAGATTGGTGTCAATGCAGCGCAGGCGTTGCGATTCTGGGTAAGCGCCCAGCGAAGTCACCTTGCTGAGGCGGTCGAAATCTCTGAAGATCGTGTGCACGCAATAGATCGTGCACACCCTGCTCAAAGATTTTCAACCTCCAATTTTTCCTTCCAGGCGTAAGCGTCCGGTGAACCCGAGTTCGACACCAAATGTCGCAAGTTGTTGATTTATATAGGGCGAGCTTCAAACTTGCCACTACAAAAGGGTCAACTGGG
>SESF01008514.1_pt1 | contig 12493 bp, 7 predicted proteins | sample 3171521 | NCBI WGS metagenome assembly SESF01 (sample SAMN10866945, study PRJNA518727) | freshwater metagenome | biome: subpolar coniferous forest; feature: holomictic lake; material: water; isolation source: holomictic Lake 227, 6 m and 8 m depth | place: Canada: near Kenora, Ontario | collected...
GATCGGCGTCCAAAATTAGGCCACCCCTGTTGTGGCAATCTTCCACCCTTGGTTGGGCGACACGGGTGGTGACAGGGGATGTTGACAGTGGAAACAATCGCGCGGGTTCGACGGGAACATGCGAAGGGTATGAGCGCTCGGCAGATCGCCCGGAGCCTCAAGCTCTCACGGGAGACCGTTTCAAAGTACCTCCAGTCGGGGGCGACGGCGGTTCGCTACGAGCGACAGAAGCAGACCTTCCCGCAGTTAGGAGCTCACCTTAAAGAACTTGAGGCGATTCTCGAAGAAAATGAGCGTCGCCATAAACGAGATCGCAAAGATTACAAAGCAATCTTTGCGGCTCTTGTTCAAATCGGCTATCAGGGCGGCTACGATGCTGTTCGCAGGTTCTGTAAGCAGTGGAAACTTCGTCATAAGCCCGGCAGTGGAATAAGCCAAGCGTTTGTCCCTCTAATTTACTATCCGGCTGAAGCCTACCAGTTTGACTGGGCTGAAGACCATATTTTCCTAGATGGTGCTCTAACCAAGGTCCAGGTCGCGCATGTTCGGCTTTGTCACAGCCGAATGCCGTATGTGCGGGTCTATCCGCGCCAGAAACAGGAAATGGTGTTCGATGCTCATGAACAAGCGTTTCGGTTTTGGGGTGGAACTTGCGAGCGTGGCATCTATGACAACATGAAGACGGCCGTTGATACTGTTTATGTTGGCAAAGACCGTAAGTTCAATCGCCGCTTTGAGCAAATGTGTTCGCACTATTTAATCGAGCCAACAGCCTGTACTCCAAGAGCGGGGTGGGAAAAAGGTCAAGTCGAGAGCCAGGTTGGCAAAATCCGTCAAAGCTGCTTTACGCCACGGCCTCGGGTCCAGTCGCTCGATGACTTGAATGGTTGGTTGGAGGAGCAGTGTATCGTCGCAGCAAAGGCCACACCCCATCCTGAAATACCGGGTAAAACCGTGTGGGATGTTTTTGAAACTGAACGTGAAGTGTTGGTAAAAACAGCTGGATCCTTTGACGGCTTTCGTGAAATCGATGTGCCCGCCAGCAAGACTTGCCTAATCCGCTTTGACTGCAACCGTTACAGCGTCGAAGCCAAGGCGGCGGGCAAGCCGGTTCAACTTCGAATTTACGCTGAGCGACTCGAAATCCGCTTGGAAGGAGAATTGGTGGCCGAGCACCGACGGTCATTCGGGCGAGGGCGGACGATCTATAACCCACTGCATTATATACCAATTCTTGCCAGAAAACCCGGCGCGCTCCGCAACGGCGCTCCCTTCCGTGAATGGTCGATGCCGCCCGCCTTGGCTGGTGTCCAGGCCAGAATCGGCCGAAGCAACGATGGTGACCGCCAGTTTGCCGACATTCTGGCCGCCGTCCTGACCGACGGCTTGGATGCGGTGGAAGCCGCCTGTGCCGAGGCTCTCGCGAACGGTCCTTGCAGCAAAGACGTGGTTCTCACCATCCTGGCTCGCCGCCGAACGCCACCACCACCGCCAGCGGACGTGTCGGCGGCGTTGGTCCTGACCATCGCGCCCGCTGCCAACTGCAACCGTTACAACGCGTTGCTGTCCCATGCCCGGGAGGCGGCTCATGGAACGGCATGAACTCCTTGCTCTGATGATGGACCTTCATCTGGCCGGCATGCGCGCCGTTATTGATGAAGTTTTGCGCGATGCGATTCGTCGTGAACGCTCGTTCCAGGATTTGCTTGGTGAGGTTGAACCGGCGGTTGTCCGATTCGCCTGAACAACGGGCCGCATGAGGCGCCCGACTACCCGCAAGAGCCCTTGCGGTGCTGGTGGGCTAAACCAGCCCCGACAGCTTGACGGTGCCTTAAGAAATTCTTCACCATCCACTCCGGTCGTCTTGCTATATAAATTCGTCAAAAATCTGATTAACGTACCAAAGTTATACACTGGCGCTCATGACAAACCATCAACGACCATCCGACCATCCCGTTGACAGCGCCCACGAGCCGCCAACAGGGGGAGTGGCGCCCCTGACCGGCCGCTCCTCCGCTCCCGACGCCGCCATGCTTGACATCGTGTCGGTCCGACTCGGTGCCGAGAGGCTGGCGCTGCTATTGACCGGAATACAAAGCTTGGCCACCCTTGAGGCCGTGGAGACCGTCACCACCTTGGGAGGCGGCCGGCATCGGTTGGCGCAGGTCAACGGCCGGTTGCTGCCCGCAGTGTTTCTGAGCGAACGGTTTGGTGGCGAGCCTGTGGCCGGCCCGTTTGCGGTAGTTGGTGGCCCCTCGGGCAACGAGGTCGCGTTGCTGTTGCCGGCGGATGCTCGTTTCGACCGGATGGCTGTCGGCGCACTGGACCGCATCCCGGGGCTCCCCGGCGCCGTCTTGTGGTGGCGGCACGGCGCCGATGAACCGCCGGTCGGCGTCTATGACTTCGCTACCCTCGCCGGAACCCCCGCCGTGGTGCCCGCGCCGGATTTGCCCTATTGCTCCTTGCCCGCCGCCGACCACGCCGTCACCGACCCACCGGCGAGCGACATGATCAGGCTGACATGCCGGGGTGTCGTCTTCGCCCTGCCGCTGGCTCTGGTCGACAACGCCTTATGTCCCGGCGAGACGCCGCCGCTCGAACGAGTGCCGGGGCGGCATCGGCCCGGAAGAATCCCGGTTCTTGACGGCCGCCGCCTGCTGACCGGCCACACCGGGGACAAGCCGGGACTCCGGGTGCGATTGGTGCCGCCGGCCGGTCCCGTCATGGTCCTGGTGGTCGACAAGGCTGAGTTGATGCCTTTCGACCCCGACCGGACCTGGCTGGCACCGCCCCTTCTGCCGGCCATGTCGAGGGCGCTGATCGATGCGGTAGCTTGGGACGCGAGAAACGGAGTCTGGATCTATCGTCTGCACCCCGGGATAACTTTCGGGGCCTTACCCATTACTGCGAAAAAGGCTGTTGTCGCCGCACTGATCGGATGCTTGCCCAGCCTGACCGAACAGACATCTTCTTTGCCCGCCTGGAGACTCCATGACTAATTTGACGATCCGTCTCAAGTTGCGCATCATCTTCTTATTTCTGGCCGGGCTCTTCTTGCTGTTTGGTCTTTTGTCCTTGAGCCGGCTGGGCGTGCTGACATCACAACTTGAAATGTTGGAACGGGATACCTTGCCGGCGATCTTGTCAACCAACACCATTAACACCGAACTCGGCGATTTTCGGGTCCAAGAGGGACTCCATATCTTGACCCGTGATTTGGCCGCCAAGGAAACTATCGAAAAGTCCATGATCGCCCAACTGGATCAGATTGCAAAGACCACAGCCATTCTTGAACCGCTTATCGTAGATACCGAGTCCAAGGTGCTGTATCATAACTACACTACTCTATACGCCAAATATCTTGATGAACACCGGAAGATAATTTCCGTCTCTTCCCTCAATGATCTTGATAACGCCCGGCAAATTTACGTGGAGGCCGCGCCGGTTTTCAAGCAACTTACCACCGTTATCGATCGACTGGTAACACTGGAACGCGAAGAGGCCTTGGCCGAGATCAAAGGCGCTCGCGATCTGTTTGCTCATCGGAAAATCCGGACCATGTTCGTTGGCTTCGTGCTTTTCACGTTCATCGTCGGCTGTGTTGCGCTATTGGAGCGAACGGTGTCGCAATCGATTCAGACTTTGGCCGATCAGATCACTCAAATAGGCGCAGGTAATTTGGCGGTCGTCATCAGCGGCCAGGAACGCGGTGACGAGGTGGGGCAGATCGCGCGGGCGGTAGCCTCGACCGTTTTTACGATTCATCAAACCGTCAAGGAACTGAACCGCCTGATCGGCGAGATCCAGACCGGCCATCTTGCGGAACGCGTCGACCCCCAGGCGTTCCAGGGTGAATTCTTCACGCTGCTGACCGGTGCCAACGCCCTGGTCGAAACCCTGGCCCGACCGCTGATTGAAGTTGCGGCAGTCATGCAGAAGCTCGCATCGGGAAAACTCGACGGGCGGATGACCGGCGCCTATGAAGGTGATCTGCGCGCGCTCAAAGCCAACGTCAACCGTAGTCTCGATACCTTGACCCGGTTATTGGGCGAACTGGCTACGACGGCCCACCACATGGCCGCCGCCGATCTTCACCACGGCATCGCCGGCAGTTACCAGGGAAGCTTCGCCGAAGTCCGTGCCGACGTCAATCGCGCCCTGTCCCAGCTTCGATATCTGGTGAGCGAAGCCTCCCGAGGCACCGAACAATCCGCCGCGGCAGCCGCAGGGGCCGCGGCGGCGGCCCATCAGGTGGCAGCGTCAACAGCGCGTCAGGTCTGCGCCCTGAATGAGATGGTCGTAGCCATTCAGGAAACCGCAGCATCGATATCATCGGTTGCCGTTCACGCCGTCAATGGCGGCACCATGGCTGAAACCGCCTCCCGATTGGCGTCGTCGGGACGAAGCGAGTTGTCCGCATTGACAGCCGAAGTCGGTCGCCTCGCTGCCCGCCACGGAAGAATCGAACAGATCACCTCGGCCATTGCCGGGATTGCCGATAAAGCCACGGTACTGTCGATCAACGTCGCCATAGAAGCTTCCCGCGGCGGCGCCGAGAGCCGGGGATTCAGTGTCGTCGCGCACCGGATCGGCCGCTTGGCCGAAGAGGCGGCGCATGCCGCCGGTGAGATCGGTGCCATCATTGCCGAAGCCCGCGAAGGCGTGGAAATCAGCGCTGCCGGCGGAGCCAATGCCGAGGCCGCGATGGCGAGGATCGGGAGCGCCATTGAGCAAAGCGGCACCACGGCACAGGTCATCGCCACCGCGATCGCTCAGCAATCCGCGGCGATTCAGTTGGTTTCGCAGCGGCTGGAAGAATTTGGTCTGGAAGGAAATAATAATGCGAGCGCAGCCGAGGAAATCAGCGTAACAATGGAGGAGCTTTTGCGTATTGTTAATAATACTCGCGCTGAAGTTTCCAGGTTTACTCTAGAGTGATTAATGAACATGGCAAAACAAATAAAACTGATTTCATGGGCTACACGGATTAAGCAGCTGGCATTGCCGCTACTTTTTACCACTATTTTTGGTTCCATGTTCTATTATGGCGGGCAAGCGTCTTATGAACTGGGCGTGGTTGCCTTTGACACTAGCCACAGAGCTTTTGAGTATGTTCTTAGCTTGGGAGTTGTGATCGGACTGACTGTTTTTGTACAGCGGTTTGTTCAGTTTATTATTCTGGACGGTCTCGCTGCACCGGCACTCGGGACTCCCGTGCCCCGCCTGCTGTCCCAGTTATCGACTCTGATCGTCTATCTGCTTGGCTTCGCGGCCATCTTCGGGATTGTTTTCAAACAGGACCTTACCGCCTTGTTGGCCGCATCGGGGATCGCGGGCCTCGTCTTCGGCATGGCGCTGCGCGAAATCATCCTCGACATTTTCACCGGTCTCGCCCTCAACATCGACCGTCCGTTGCGGATTGGTGACGACGTGTTGGTGCATCGGGTCGGGGACAAGACCATCGAAGGCCGAGTCATTGAGATCAGTTGGCGTACCACCCGGCTTTCAGATCTCGGCGGCAATACCGTGGTGGTCTCCAACAGCAAGCTCGCGTCATCAACCATTACCAACTACTCACAGCCGCATCGGTCGGTATGGACGTCGGTGCGGGTGACCCTGGATGTTGGAATTCCTCCGGACCGGGTCGAGCGCATCCTGTTTGGGGCAGCGACCCAAGCTCTCGCCGAAATCGGCCAAGATCCCGTGCCCGCGCCGTTGATCCGGATCAACGATGTCACCGCGTATGGTGTCGAATACGCTGTAATGTTCGAAACCACTTTGCTTCAACGCCATGCCGCCCGCTCGCTGATGTTCAAACTGATCCTGACCCACATCGGTCAGGCCGGCTTACGGCCCTCGATTCAAGAATCGGTATCTCCATTGGCAACCGTTTCCGGCATAGAATCCCGGCCGGGGCCGGAACAAATTGCAATCCTGCTCCATAGTCATCCGCTATTTCACGATATGGACACCGATGATGTCTGTCTTTTGGCGAAGGCAGCTATCATCCGGGCGGTCGATGCCGGCACACTGCTGGCTCAAAGTGGCGAGGTTGCCACTATTATTATCTTGGTTCTCGAGGGCATGGCCTTTGCGGAGCCGCTCACCCGCGATATTCATGCGGTCGGGGACAAAGGGAATCCCGCCGCTGCGCGACTTGGTCCCGGGCATTTGATCGGGGCTGAGGCGACTTTAACCGGCGACGGCTATGCTCGCACGGTACGAGCGCAAACGCCGTCGCTGATAGCCGAACTGGATCACCGTGCGCTGCACGGCATGTTAGGAGCCAAGCCGGTTCTGGCACAGCTCTTGGCCCGGCGCATCGCCGACGGACAAAGGCGGGAGGAGGTCTCCGGCCCGAACAGGCCCGGCTTGCTGACTGTCAGCGATGCCGACCGAACCGCCGATGTTTTCGCCAGCATCTGCCGAACTTTCGCCGATCTTCGCTTGGCTCCGGTTGGCAGTGTGTCGCGTGGACATACATGAACAGGCTGAGGTGGGCGAGTACGATATTAATGGCACCCCCTGGGAAACGACGGAGCGCACCTCGGAAAAGAACTCCGGGTTCCGTTCCGCCCACTCAGCGACAGCCGCTCTTGAGAACGTGAATGATTCTGCTAATGATCCGTCGGTTGTCTATCTTGTGAGCGCCCGGTTAGTTCTTAGGAAGGTTCGGCTCGATCACAAGCAAAGCGTCACCTCCCAGCCAGAATATCTCTCTCGTCGGTCCCTCCAAGGCTTCGTTAACGCCTTGGAATCACAAATTCGTCCCAGAATAAAATAATGGTTGGGTCCAGGCCCTGACACTCTAAACACAAAGACTACTTCAGAAGCCTTAATCAGCATCTGAACGCTCAACTCTGAAAAGGTAAGTTCTCAATAAGTTGCAGTTTAACCCTTGTTTATATTGCTTCACAGCGGCCCTGAATTAGGGCTGGCGCAATTGATATATGAATGGCACTGTTGCAGAGCCATGTTGTATCGAACTCGGGGCTGGAGACGAGCATGCCCGACCCCAGGTATCCTTGTGAAGCTGATGAAACCGATGCGGCCATCGGTGCAGGTATCCCCGTGCATTTCCCTATCGTCGCAATCGGCGCATCGGCTGGAGGGTTTGAGGCGTTCGAGGCATTCTTCGCCAAAATGCCACCAAGCAGCGGCATGGCGTTCGTTCTGATTCAACATCTCGATCCGACATATAAGAGCAAGCTGCCGGAGCTGGTCGGCAGGTTCACCTCGATGTCGGTCCATGAAATCGTTGATGGAATACCAATTGTACCGAACAACGTTTACATCATTCCTCCAGACTATGACCTCGGCATTCTTCATGGTTCGCTCCATCTTGTCGAACCACCTGAGCGCCGAGGGCTGAGGCATCCCATTGATTCGTTTTTTCGGTCACTGGCACTGGACCAGGGAGCTGACGCGATCGTCATTGTCGTCAGCGGGACCGGAACCGACGGCACTCTCGGGCTGCGCGATATTGCTGACGCCGGCGGCTACGTGCTTATCCAGGATCCTGCCAGCGCCAAATTCGACGGCATGCCGCGAAGTGGGGTCAATACCGGATTGGCAGACTTGGTGTTGCCAGTCGGTGAGATGCCCAACGCGCTGATTGCAATGCTCGGTAACGGCAGGCAACGACAGCCTCCTCGGGAGCCCGAGCCAGAAGATGGTGTTTCTGACCAGATAAAGAAAATACTGTTGTTGTTGAGAGCGAAGACGGGGCACGATTTCTGGCAGTACAAAAAGCAGACCATAGTTCGTAGAATTGAACGCCGAATGGCGGCTCATCGACTCGGGAGAATGACGGACTACGTTCGATATTTACAGCACTTCCCAGAGGAACTAGAAATTCTATTCAACGAGCTCCTGATTGGCGTAACACGGTTTTTCCGCGATACCGAAGCGTTTAAGGCGCTGCAAGAAACGGTCATTCCTCAGCTCATCGAGACGCGCGGGGTAAGCGACGAAATCAGGGTTTGGGTTCCAGCCTGTTCGACCGGAGAAGAGGCTGTTTCGATAGCCATTCTGTTCCACGAACGCCTCGCCGCTGACTCCCGGGTTGCCAAGGTGCAAATCTTCGCCTCGGATATCGACCCCAGAGCAATCTCCGTTGCGCGCAGGGGCTTCTATCCCAAGTCGATTTCCGCCGACGTTTGGCCGGAATTCCTCAAACGGTACTTCACCGCGGAAGAGGGAGGTTTCCGTCTGACCAAGATTATTCGAGACAGTATCGTATACGCCCAACATAATTTGATTAAAGACCCACCTTTTTCACGACTCGACCTGATTAGCTGCCGTAATGTTTTAATCTACATGAGCGGTGAGTTGCAGAAGAAGGTCATGCCGCTCTTTCACTATGCACTGAAGCCGGGCGGCTTCTTATTCCTCGGCACGTCTGAGACAATCGGCGACGTGCCGGACATTTTTGCTATCGTTGACCGGAAAGTAAAAATTTTTCGAAGGCTGGGCGGTATCCCAAGGGCGCTGCCGAACCTGACAATACGCTCCATCGCCCCCAGCCATCCAGTCGTGATTGAGACCGAGGAAAAGACCATGGAATCCCCCGCCCCATCGCCCAACCTTCCAGACATTCTCGAGAAGTTGGTGATCCAGGACTTCACCCCATCGAGCGTGCTGGTGAACCGGAAGTCTGAGGTGCTGTGTATCAGGGGGCGCACTGGCAAATATCTCGAGCCAGCCCAGGGGACGGACGCCCGCAATCTTATCGCCATGGCACGGGAAGGGCTCCGTATCCCACTCACCGTCGCCTTGCGCAAGGTATTCGAGCAGAATGCTGCGGTACCGACAACGGACGTTGTCTGCCCTAACTTGCGGATCAAAACTAACGGCGATTTCAAGACGGTCAATGTCCGACTGCGACTTTTAAACAACCCGCCCTGTGTTCAGGGGTTCGCTTTGGTCGTATTCGAAGAAGTCTTTTCGGATAACTTTGAAATCATCGCCCCGGATGCTGCTCCATCGGACGATGCTCAGGCCAGAATCAGAGACCTGGAACAGAACCTTCACGTCTCACGTGATTATCTTAAGGCTATGAACGAAGAGCTTGAGGTTGCAAATGAAGAATTAAAATCAAGCAACGAAGAGCTTCAGTCGACTAATGAAGAACTACAAAGCATTAATGAAGAGCATGAAACCTCTAAGGAAGAGCTTCAATCCGTTAATGAAGAGCTGGTTACCGTAAATTGTGAGCTTGAGAGCAAACTAAAAGAGCTTGCCACTACCAACAATGACATGATTAATCTGTTTGCAAGCACAGAAATTGCTACATTATTCCTTAATCGTGATCTTCACATAAAAAGATATACGCCAGAGGTTGTGAGACTATTTCCCCTTATCCAGAGCGACGTCGGGAGACCGCTCCGGGACATTACTGGAACACTCGACTACCCGGGGCTTGTGGAGGATGCTCACGGTGTCCTTCAGTCTCTAATTCCTCGATACAAAGAGGCTTCCAGTCAGGATGGGCGATGGTACAAGATTCGAATACTACCTTACCGAACGACTGAGAATGTAATTGACGGGGTAGTCATCACGTTCATCGACAACTCGGACCAAAAGGCACTGGAGGTCCAGTCCCGGCTTGCAACAGTTGTTCGGGACTCCAACGACGCAGTGACGGTTACTGATTTCGAAGGGCGGCTCCTGGCATGGAACCGTGGGGCGGAGCGCATCTATGGGCTGACGGAGGCAAACACCGTCGGGCTGTCGGTTTTCGGAATCTTTGCAGAGAGCCAGCACGACGAAATCCGGCGGTTGCTGAACCGGATAGCCTGCGGCGAGACGGTCGAGCAGTTCGAAACCGAGCGCGAACTCAAGGACGGCAGGAGGCTTCGGATTCAAGTCACCGCGACCCTCCTTCGTGACGACCAGGGGAGACCACAGTCCGTAGCGACGACTGAGCGTGAGATGCCGGAACTCAAGAGCACCGAATAATCCACTTCATGACGACATGGGCAACGTTTTACTCTGCCACTTGTCAGGACATTAAGAATAATAAATAGCTACCGATTAAGGCGGGGGAAGCAGAGGCGACGCTTGGAAATAAGGTCGATTGATCGCAAGGGGTATCGTGCCAACTTCCTGCTGATGAGCAGACACTCCGGATTTACAACACACTACTTAACCAATATTTGCTGAATGCTTCAAAAGTAGCGACCAAGGACAGGTACATAAGTTCCGACACTACTGCTTTCCAAGCCTTAAACCAGTGAGACAGTGTATGTTGTCTGCATAGGATACCTTCCGATGACAAATCAAGCAAACATGGCGCGCCTTCGTAAAAACGCTGAAGCAGCGTATCGCAATGGTGCGTGTTCTCTAGTAGAGTCAGCGGAGCAGACGCTTGACGACTATAAGGTACAGCTCCATGACCTGAATGTGTACCGAATTGAGCTGGAAATGCAGAATGACGAGTTGCAGCGCGCTTACCTGGAGCTTGAGGAAACACGGGATCGCTACGCCGACTTGTACGACTTTGCACCCATTGGTTATTTCACCCTGTCTGTCGAGTGCCGGGTTGTCGATGTCAACCTTGCCGGGGCTGCTCTGCTCTCGCTATCCAGGGCCGAGCTAACCGGGCGGCTATTGACCTCGTTCGCATTGGTCTCGGATGTTAAAACGCTTAGGAATCACATCTTAGACGCCATCGCCACGCAGGAACGGCAAGTCGCCGAGATATGGCTGACCCAAAAGGGTGGTGTCCGCGTTCTTACACGGTTTGAGACGATTGCCGTGCCAGGAGACGGCCAGCTTGTCCGGACGGCTGTCGCTGACATCACAGAACAGCGGTTGGCAGACGAAATGCTGCGGACCCTGTCCCTGGCCGTTGAACAAAGCCCGGTAGCCGTTCTGGTTACCGACATAGACGGCAACATTCAATATGCCAACACGTACTTTTCGGAAATGACCGGGTATTCGCTAGATGAACTGGCTGGGCAGAATCCAAGAATACAAAAGTCAGGCCAGACAACCAATACTGAGTACAAGCAACTGTGGGATACCATCACGTCTGGAGCCCAATGGTGTGGTGCGCTGCTGAACAAACGAAAGGATGGAACGCATTTCTGGGTACGCAGCCGGATATCCGGTATAAAGGACAACACGGGTAAAATAACCCATTATCTCGCGATTGAAGAGGACATCACACTCGAAAAGATCCGCAGCGAGGGGCTAGAGCGTCAAGCAGCTTACGACCATCTGACTGGATTGCCGAACCGCCTTTTGGCATTTGACCGTCTTGAGCATTCACTGAGCCACATGGCGCGAGCAAAGAACTGCATCGGGGTAATGGTTCTGGATCTGGATCACTTCAAGCACGTAAACGATACCCTTGGGCATGTCGCAGGTGACCAGTTGCTCGTACAAGTCGGCGAACGTCTTTCAGCGTTGCTCAGAGCGGAGGATACTGTTGCCCGTCTTGGTGGCGATGAGTTTATGGTAATTCTTCCGAGCGTCCACAGTATTCATGACGTGAAAGTCATTGCTGATAAAATTACACATGCTTTTTCAGTCCCATTCGTTCTGCTTCCTCAAGAGTTATTTTGTACAATTAGCATCGGCATTTCTCTGGCGCCTAAAGATAGCTGCGATTCTCAGGTACTGCTGAGAAATGCCGACACGGCAATGTATGTCGCTAAGGCTGAGGGTAGAAACACTCACCGCTTTTATGTCGAGAGTATGTGCCTGAGAGCTAAAGAACGATTAAGTCTGGCGACCCATCTTCGTCTTGCCGTCGAGCGGAATGAGCTTTCCCTCGTCTACCAGCCGCTGGTCAACATCGGAAGCGGCGCGGTCATGGGTGCTGAAGCTTTGATGCGATGGAAGAATTCCGAACTGGGATCCGTCGAGCCAGGGCGGTTTATCCCTCTTGCCGAGGAATTGGGGCTCATTGTTCCGATAGGGCAGTGGCTGTTGACGACCGTTTGTTATCAAATCCGGGACTGGCTGACGTCAGGGGTGACCGTCCCGAGAATAGCAATCAACGTATCAAGCCGTCAGTTCCGTGAGGTCGGCTTTGCCAGGCAAGTCTTGTCGCTTCTGGCAGACTATGATCTTGGAGTAGACTGTATTGAGCTTGAGATTACGGAGAGCCTGCTAGTCGGAGAAAACACAATAATAATTCAAAATCTTTACGAGCTTCGTCAGGCGGGCATCCAGTTCAGTGTTGACGATTTCGGCACAGGTTTCTCTTCTCTTAGCTACCTCCAGCGGCTGAGCTTACAGTGCTTGAAGATTGACCGCTCCTTTATAGCAAATCTGCCCGAAAGCGGAGATGCATCCATCCTGACGAAGGCGATAATCGGCATGGCGCAGCAGCTCAACATGACGGTTGTCGCCGAAGGCGTTGAAACAGTGGAGCAGCTTCAGTTTCTGAAACAGGCGGGGTGCGACATTGCGCAGGGTTACCTTTTCAGTAAAGGTGTCCCAGCCGAGATGTTCGCGCAAACAATCGAGCTTATCAAAAAAA
>SESF01014041.1_pt1 | contig 12479 bp, 11 predicted proteins | sample 3171521 | NCBI WGS metagenome assembly SESF01 (sample SAMN10866945, study PRJNA518727) | freshwater metagenome | biome: subpolar coniferous forest; feature: holomictic lake; material: water; isolation source: holomictic Lake 227, 6 m and 8 m depth | place: Canada: near Kenora, Ontario | collected...
AAACCAAGTTTCAAGTCAGGATTAACAGGATTAGGAACTCGTATTGGTAACCGACTCCCGCAGGCTTCATGCGAAATCCTGATAATCCTGAAAATCATGGCCGGCGATTTCACCTTCCGGATTTGGGTTTACTCTGTGGATCGAACCGGTATCTTTTTGGGCTCAAAGGGCAGGCAAATGAACTTAATCGAAAACCTCCGGTCATTTCTTCATCTCAAACCGAAAGAACTCATCGTGGCGGGCGACATCCCCGCGACGATCGCCAATTGCGGCGGTTCCATCGGCGGAACCGAACAGTTTCCCGAAGTGACGGACTATTTCGCGCGGGAACTGATCCGGCTTCATCCCGACGTGCTCAGCGAGGGGAAAGTCAATTGCGTGGTTGCGGCATCGCCCGATGGCGTGGTGCTCGCCTCGCATCTGGCGCATCTCGCCGCGGCGCGCTACGCCTCGGTGCAACTCCATAACGGCGTCCCGCGGTTCGAGCGGCATCATCTCGTGCCGAAGGAGAATGTCGTGCTGGTGCTCGACGAATGTAAGAATTTCATCACGCTCAACGATGCCATGGCCATCCTGGTCCACCATAAGGTGCATGTGACGGCGGTGGCGTGCGTGCTCAATACCTCGGGTCGCTCGGAGTTTTCCTTCATGACCCGGGTGCCGATCCTCGCCCTGCATAACGCGGCATAGCCCGGGTTTACGCCCCCTCTTCTACCCCTCTCCGCGCCTCCGCGTGAATCCTCATGCCTTGCCGTAACCGGTTTACTCCGGCTCCGCCTGGCCAAGGTAGTGCCCTTTGGCGTAATCGATCCCGATCTCCCGCAGCCGCTCAAGGGTGGCCAGGTCGTCCACGAATTCCGCAATGGTGTCTGCGTTTAATGCGTGGCCGATGTCGTTGATTGCACTGACGGCTGCCTGGTTCAGGCTTGAGTCCATGAAATCGCGCATCAGTTCGCCGTCGAGCTTGAGATAGTTCACCGGGAAATCGCGCAGGTATTGCACCGACGAGAAATCGGCCCGGAAATTTTTGATTCCGATCCGCACGCTGGCTTCCCGCAGCCGGGCGAAGGCGTCGCGGACCGCCTCGAAGGTGGAAAGCAAGTTGGGCCAGGGGATCTGGACGATTAGTCGGCTCGGATCGAGGGATAACTGCGCCACCAAATCCACGATCAGTGCGGCGAGGTCGGGTTTGGTGAAGGAAATTCCGGAGAGAATCACCGCGACCCGCCGGTCCGAGTGCCGGACCAGGTATTGAAAAGCGTGCTCGACCACATAGCGATCCAGCATTTCCAGGTACCCGAAACGCTCGGCGCAATTCAGGAACATAGAAGGGGAATAAACCTGCCCGTTGTGTTCCTTGAGCCGGATCAGCGCCTCGTAATGGTCCGCCCGGCGAGTGCCAAGGTGAACGACCGGTTGATACCAGAGTTCAAATTTCCCGGCGCGCAATCCGTCCAACACGCGGTCCGACCAGCGGAGGGCTTCGCGAAAACCGCCGCGGCTGGAGCCGTCCTGGGTGTAAACTTCCAGGCGGTTGCCACCCATCGTCTTCGCCGACGAACTCGCCGCGTTGGCCCGATTGATCACTTCCCGCGAATTCACGCTGCCGTCGACGAGCACAGCCCCCATGGAAGCGGTCACGGAATAAGCAGTTCCCGCGTCGATAAACCGGTAGCTGTTCAAGCGCGCACGGATCTCCTCGCCCAGCGCCACCGCGTCCTCTATTCCGCTGACCTTCCGGAGCAAATAAAGAAATTCGTCGCCCCCAAAACGAGCAAGCAGCCCATTTTCCGGGGTGACTTCATGCAGGATGCTGGCGATGGCGACGATCAACCGGTCTCCCGCGAGGTGTCCGCAGCGGTCGTTGATGAGCTTGAACCCGTCGAGATCCACATAAACCACCGCGCTCGGCGCCCCGTGTTGAGCGGCTTCGGCTGACTTGATGAGGTGTTCGACAAAATACGGTTTGTTGTAGAGAACCGTCGCCGAGTCTCGCGAAGCCAGCAACGTGTGCTGTTCTTCCATCTGGCGCTGCTCGGTGACGTCGCGGGAAATGAACACCGATCGGGCTTCCCCATTGGAGGCGCAATAGGCTTTGCCGCTCGTATCCATCCAGCGCCACTCGCCATTGCCATCAACCATCCTGAACAGCAACCGACTCGAACCGACGCCGACCATCAATTTGCTGAGTTCCTCGGAAACCGCGTTGGTGTCCTCCGGGTGGACGAATTCCAGGAAATCTTTTCCGAGCAAGCCCGACGGTTTGTAGTGCAGAATTTCCCGGAAGTTCGGGCTCGCATACAAAAACCGCAGATCGCACCCAAGTTCACAAATAAGATCGGACCCATTCTTCCCCAAGGCGGCGAATCGCTCTTGGATCTCGGCGGATTCGGTATCCGGATCGGCAGGGTCTGCCGTACGAGACAGGAGCTTTTGGCTGAGCCGCCCTGCGTCCTGGGCGCGCTGCTGCTTTAGTCGTCTGAGTTCTGGTCCCATGGTGTCCATTCGGCACTAATTCGCAACCGCGCGCATCGGCGGTTCTAGGAGAAAGCGGGGGGAGGAGAAGAAGGCGCGGGGGACGCGGGGACTGGGAGACGCGGAGAGGAAGAATGGGAGATATGGGAAGCATGGGAGGAATGGGATTCTGCATTGCGCGTCCACGCCGTCCATTCCGTCCATTTCGGAAATCTGCGAGATCCCCCCGGTTCCCCCTTGCCCGCGGCCCGCCGGGTGTATTACACCACCTGAATGGACGAGACACCGACCCCGAAACGGAAATTCCGGCGCATGCACCAAACCTCCTGCGGCATGCCGCGCGAGGGCTACGACGACTACGCGGACGTGCGCGAAGCGTGCGAGCACAAGCTCAAGGAATGGGAGCGCCAGGGCATTCTGCTGCCGTGGCACGCGCTTTCGCACGACTGGCTGTTCAGCCAGAAACGGTAGGGGAGGCGTGCTTTGAGAGCGTTCTGACCCGACCGTCCAGCCGCTTAAAGCCGATTTTCAGCCGACCGATTGATTTCCGACGAATAGCACAGAAACGATCATGAAATGGCTCCGCAAATTCCTTTTAGGATTTTTCATGATTCTTTTGAAAACCGGGTTCTTCCTGGCGTTGTTTATCGGCCTCGGGGTTCTGGCACTTTATTTGGACTACCACTCCCGGGCGATGGAGTTTGACCTAAGCGATGTGGGCAAGATCCCGGAACGCTCGGCAGTGTTTGACATCAACGGCAGGCTCATGGCCCGAATCCAAGGGGAAAACCGGGTGCTGATCCCCCTCTCCGCGGTGCCGCGCGACTTTATCGACGCGCTGCTCGCCCGGGAAGATTCCCGGTTTTGGCAGCACGGCGGACTCGATTACGTCGGGATCGCGCGGGCGTGCGTTGCCAATTGGCGCGGAAGCGCGGTGCGACAGGGCGGCAGCACGATCACACAGCAACTGGCGCGCAATTCGTTCGGGCTCACGGCGCGAACGGTCGATCGCAAGCTGCTGGAAATCATGCTGGCGCGCCGGATCGAAGCGAGTTTTACCAAACGTCAAATCCTGGAGTTCTACATTAACCGGGTTTACCTCGGGGCCGGCGCGTATGGATTGGAACGCGGCGCCCAAGTCTATTTCGGAAAATCAGCCCAGGCGCTGGATCTCGCCGAATGCACCCTGCTCGCCGGGATCATTCGCAGCCCGAACCGGATGTCGCCTCTTTCGAATCGCCAAGGAGCGCTCGAACAGCGGGACGCCGTGCTCAAGCGGATGCTGACTCTCGGGATGATCTCCCCCGAGAGGGCCAGACTGGCTCGCAGGGAGGAGATGCGGATTGTTGAACACCGCAGACAGCCCATCCGGCATAGTTATGCGCTCGATTTGGTGCTGCGGGATCTCCAACTGATCTTGACTCAGAACCAGATCGATCAAGGCGGACTGCGCATTTACACCACCCTCGACCCGGCCTTGCAGCGATCGGCCGAAAAAGCGGTGACCCAGCGGACGGCTGAGCTGGAAGCGCAGCCGACCTGGAAGCACCCGCGAAAGGCTGAGTTCATTTCCGGGCTGGGCGAGTGGCCGCCGAAGCTGGAATTTACGCTCGCGGGCTGCGCGCCGGAGCCCACTTGGGAAATGGGAAATATGGGAGGCATGGGAAGTATGGGATACATCAGTCCCATCGGTCCTATCAGTCACATTCCCCTCTTTGAGAAACCCACCCCGTACCTCCAAGCCGCCCTCATCGCCATCGACAACCGCACCGGGGCAGTCCGCGCGCTCGTCGGCGGGCGGGATTACTCCGAGAGCAAATTCGATCGGGCGACCCAGGCCCGCCGCCAGATTGGCTCCACGTTCAAGCCGTTTGTTTATGCCACCGCCTTCCAGCGCGGACTCTTCCCCGGGGCTCGGATCTCCGATGGGCGCATCCGGCCCGGTGAATACGGCGATCTCCCGAAAAACTGGTCGCCGGAGAATTCCGATGGGGAATACGGCGGGTTTCGACCCGTTTCCTATGGGCTGGTAAACTCCCGGAACACGATGAGCGTGCGGGTGGGAGAATCCGCGGGCCTGCAATCGGTGCGCCAGGTGGCGAATCGTGCGGGATTGGGGCCCGACGTTCCCCCGTATCCCGTGGTGTTCCTTGGCGGATTTGAAACGACCCTCAAGGATCTCGCGACCGCTTACACGGCGTTCCCAAACCGTGGCGTGCGGCTGCAGAGTTACGTGATTTCCCGGATCGAGAACTCGAAGGGCACCATTATTTTTCAGGCCTCCCATGCCCGGGTGCCGGTGCTGAGCCGGGGGGCTGCCTGGCTTACTTCGCGGCTGCTGGAACAGGTCCTGAGGATCGGCACGGGCGCGAAAGCGGCAAAGCTTGGGCTTTCCAAGCCCGCAGCCGGAAAGACCGGCACCACCAACGATTTCCACGATGCCTGGTTCGTGGGCTACACCAGTTCGCTGACGTGCGGGGTTTGGGTCGGCTTCGACCGGCCCCAGAACATCATGGACAAAGGGTATGGGGCCACCCTTGCGCTCCCCATCTGGGTGGATTTCATCCAGTCGGCGCCTGACGCCTATCCGGCGCGCGACCTGTCATCCCCGGAAAAGATCGTCCAGGTGCGGGTATGCGCCGAGAGCAATGCCATCGCCACCGCCGGTTGCAACCGCGCCCAAACGAGTTACCCGATTGAAGTACCGGAGGGCTTTCAGCCGAAGGTGCGCTGCACGTTGCACGATGACCTGATCCCCATCCAGGCGGCGATTCCGCTATCCCCTCCCCAGCCCGGCACGGTTCTTACCGCAACGGCCTTGGCAGAACCGAGCCTTCAGGGACAGAGCCCAAGGCAGGCTTCCGCCCCGGTCTATGTGGGAAAGCCAACGAGGGTATTAACGCGCGCCGGGATGCAACAACGGGGATCGCTTGGGAGTGGCCATGATTGATACCAGAGCCAACCAGCGGCCCAGCGAATGTCCTCGTCGCCCTCGGCATCCTCGTTACCAAGTTTTACTTGGTAACGTCCCCATCTTCGAAGCTTTGCTTCGGCAACGTACGGCAGCAGCTTGCGGCACTGGATTACCCAAAACTCCGAAGGTCACTCTCTTTTCAGGCGTTTTGGCGCGGCGAAAGGTCACGAAGCTCAGCTTCGAAGATGGGTGTGTTAGGAAGCTCAGCTTCGTAACAAGGGGGCGGGGGACCAGGCCCGGAAAAAAACCTTTCATTCGCAGCCAATCGCCATAGTTTTTACACAAACCCGCTCTTAACCTACTACGACTATGTTTAAACGAATCGGCAATCTCATCCGTGGTTTTCTGAATCTGTTTATTGGTGGAATGGAGAAACAGAATCCCGAAGCGCTGCTGGAGGTCGAAAAAGAAAACCTCCGCAAACAAATCGCCAACTACAATCAGGGGCTCGCCGCGCATGCCGGGCTTTGCGAACGGCTGATCAGCCAGGTGCGCAAGCTCCAGGACGAGGACCGCGAGCTCCGGGCCAAAGCCGCCGCTCAGCTCCGGGCCGGGAACCGCGATGCCGCAGGCCAATACGCGCTCCGCCTGCAAACGGTGCAACGCGAGCTCGATGAAAACCAGAAGCAGCTCGAACAGGCTGAAGCGGCTTACAAGGAACTCACCAAGGCCCGCGACGTGGCGGTCAAAGCCGCAACGGACAAGATCCAAGCTCTCAAATATCAGTTGAGCGACCTGAAGGTGAAGCAGGCGACCGCGGAACTTTCGGAAATGGCCACCGGCATGATCAGTTCCATCGGCGGTTCCGGAGAGACCCTCGATCGGCTGCACAATATCGTGGAAGAACAGCGGGAAAAAGCGGCGGGCCGCGCCCGGGTGGCCTCCGATTCGTTGAAAGCGACCGACATCGATCTCGGGCAAACCGAGAAGGACGCCATGCAGGAGCAAGCGCTGGCGGATTTCGCAGCCAAAGAGGGGATCGCCTTGGAGCCGCAAACCCCGGCTGCCGGAACAACGCCCGCTGCTCCCGCGCCGAAGACCATGGGGCCGGCTACACCGCAATAGGCGGGAATGTTCGAGTACCTTTTCATCGCGGCGGGCGGGGCCTTGGGCAGCGTGGCGCGCTACTGGGCTTCGGGAATTGTCGCGCAACGCTTTGGCGAGACGTTTCCCTGGGGCACGCTCATCGTGAACGTAAGCGGGTGCCTCATCATCGGCTTCTTTTCGACGATCACCGAGCCGGATGGCAGGTTCTTCGTTCAGCCCGGATTTCGTCAGTTTTTTATGATCGGCATCTGCGGCGGCTACACCACGTTTTCGTCGTTCAGCCTCCAGACCATGAACCTGGCCCGAGACGGGGAATGGTTGTATGCCGGGCTCAACGCCATCCTTTCACTTGTCGCCTGTCTCGTCGCCGTCTGGCTCGGGCATGTCCTGGCCATGGCGATCAACCGTCCTTGAACTCTTCTATGGAACTCCCCCAAGACTCCACGCTGCTGCGGATTTATATCGGCGAGAGCGATCGAGCCGACCACAAGCCGCTGTATGAGGTCATCGTGATGAAGGCGCGCGAGTTGCACCTCGCAGGGGCGACGGTACTGCGCGGGCCGCTCGGGTACGGGGCATCAAGCCGGTTGCACACGGCGAAGATCCTCCGGCTCTCGATGGATCTGCCGGTGGTGATCGAAATCGTTGATCGACCGGAAAAGATCGAGGCGTTTTTGCCGGTGCTGGACGGGCTGATCGAAGGCGGCTTGGTGACGCTGGAACCGGTGAAGGTGGTCCACTATCGGTCCAAGGCTCCGTAGGGGAGCCGTCCGTGCCAGTCCGTGTCAGTCCAATGGACAGAGTGGACGAGCTACGCCCTCCGCAGCACCTCGGCCTTTTGAGCCGGCTGCACGTCTTTCATTAAAATCTTCGAGTTCCGGTTGCTCGCCTCGTATTTCTCGCGGCGTTCGGGTGGTAACTCGGCGGCGGAGACTTCGTGGTAGCCCCCTTTCTGCTGGAAAAAGGCAAACGCCTGGGTGGAGAGGGCAAAAATTTGCTCCATCCCCTTTTCAGAGGCCAGCCGCTCCACAAATGCCAACAGCTTGCGGCCATACCCCTCGCCCCCGTGGCTTTTGCTCACGTAGAGGCACGCCAGTTCGCCTTTTTTCTGGTCCGGGTAAGCATGCAAGGCCACGCAGCCGACGAGGCTCCGGTCGATTTCGAGAACCCAATAGTCGTCGATTCTCGCGAGGATGTCCGCGCGCGTGCGTCGAATAAGTTCCTCGTTGTTCACGCTCTGGCGAATCAGGCCCATGACGCTCCGGACGTCTTTTTTGAACACCCGCCGGATCTGCTGATACTCGTTGGAGTAAATCATCGTGCCGATCCCCTCGTGGCTGAAGACCTCTGTCAGGAGCGCCTCGTTGATCAACCCGTTGAGCAAATGCACGCGGGGAATGCTGTTGCGGCACGCCCGCGCCCCGTAATCGAGTTTGGAGGCCAGGTTGGGATTGAGCTTGCGCCGCTTGAGCGTCTCTTCGGCTTCTCCGATGGAGAGATGCCGCACGACTTCCCCGTTCACGCAAAGGCCATCTTCGGCCATCAAGAAAATGATCTTCATCGCCCGCACCGCCTCGGCCACCTCGTAAGCAATGCTGTCGGAATTAACCCGGAAAGTTTTCCCTTCCCCGTCGAATCCAAGCGGCGGAACAATCGGGATGATCCCCTCGTTGAGGAAAAGTTGAAGGGAATGGGTGTCCACCCGCTCCACTTTCCCGGTGTGGAGAAAGTCCACGCCCCCCCGAATCCCGGAGGGATGGGCGATGATCGTGTTGGCGTAAGCGGCCCGGAGATCGACGCCCGTCAGCCCCTGCATGATCTCGTTGGTAATCTGGATGGCGGCCTCGATGCTCAACTTCAACGTCCGCTCGTCGGTGATGCCTGTTCCGTCGGAATTGGTGACCGCCACGTTGCGCTCGGTCGCAAGCCGTTCGATCTGGAGGGCCGCGCCGTGAACGAGGATCACCTTGATGTTCAAAGACCGGAGCACCGCCAGGTCGAGCAGGATGTTCCCGAAGTTCTCGGAAGCAATCACGTCGCCATCGATCGCCACCACGAAGATTTTTTCGCGGAACCGAGGGACATATTGCAGGATTCCCCGCAGATCAGAAACTTTAATGGAAGACACCTTGATGGAAGAGAAAACCCAAACTGGAGGAAACGCAAAGCGCAAATCGCTAAGAATTGCGGAATTGATAAAAATCTTCGTCCGGGCGGCCCTCATCGATCTGGCGCGAGCCGAATCCTCTGCATGCCTGAAAAACAGCTAAGGGGGATGCTGAAAACACGCCCATGATTTTGGAAGCTTGCGAAATGACTTGGAGTGTAGCACTGTGACCACAAAATGAGCATGGACACGAACCGAATCCTCATAGCCGAAGACCATTACGTGTCGAGGCACTTGCTCGAACGAAACCTCACTAACTGGGGTTTCAACGTAATCACCGCCGAAGACGGAGAAGCCGCCATCAACATCCTCGATTCGGACGACGCGCCGCCGATCGCCGTTTTGGACTGGATGATGCCGAAGATGGACGGGGTGGAGGTTTGCGAGCGGGTGCGCGCGCGCAAAGATCGCCCTTACGTTTACCTGCTGTTGCTCACGGCAAAGAGCCAGAAGGAAGAAGTCGCTGCCGGGCTCGAGGCCGGAGCGGACGATTACGTCATCAAACCTTTCGACCCGGATGAACTGCGGGCCCGTCTTAAAGTGGGCCAGCGGGTGGTCGATCTGGAGCGAACCCTCGCCCGCAAGGTGACCGACCTGGAACACGCCTTGGCCGATGTTCGCAACCTGAAATCGCTGCTCCCGATTTGCATGTATTGCAAGAGCATCCGGGACGACAAAGATTACTGGCATCGGATCGAGGAATACATTCATTCCGAAACGGGCACCGACTTCACGCACGGCATCTGCCCGAACTGCCTGAAGAAGCTTGAGGATCACATCGATCCGAGGCAGGAGTAGGAGATTGGGGATAAGGGACTAATGGGACGTATGGCGTCCCATTAGTCCCATTAGTCCCATCCCCGCCATTACGCCGCTGGACTCAAAATCGCTTCCAAGTCTTTTTCCGCCGTGCCGATCGGCATCAGGTTGAACTTCTCCGAGAGGACGCCCAGCACGTTGGGCGTGACAAACGCCGGCAGCGTTGGCCCGAGCCGGATGTTGCGGATGCCGAGGTGCAAGAGCGTGAGCAGGACGGCCACGGCTTTTTGCTCGTACCACGAGATGATCAGCGAAAGCGGCAGGTCGTTTACCCCGCAGTTGAAAGCCTGGGAAAGGGCGACCGCGATCCGGATGGCGGAGTAGGCGTCGTTGCACTGGCCGACGTCGAGCAGGCGAGGGATGCCCCCGATGGTTCCGAAATCGACTTTGTTGAACCGGAACTTCCCGCAGCCGAGAGTTAGAATAATGCTGTCCTGCGGCACCGACTCCGTAAACTCGGAGTAGTAATCGCGCCCCGACTTCGCCCCGTCGCAACCGCCCACGAGGAAGAAGTGCTTGATCGCCCCGCTCTTGACGGCTTCCACCACTTTGTCCGCGACGCCGAGGACGGCGTTGTGACCGAAGCCGGTGAGGATGGTCGTATCGGCCCCGTCCGCGGCGAATCCTGGTGCGGCCAGCGCCGCTTCGATGACCGGAGTGAAGTCGCCATCGGTGATGTGGGTGAGCCCGGTCCAGCCTACATGGCCGGCAGTGAAAATCCGGCCCTTGTAGCTGGCTTGCGGTTCCTGGATGCAGTTGGTGGTCATGAGGATCGCGCCGGGGAACCGTGCGAATTCCGTCTTTTGATCCTGCCATGCGCCGCCGTAATTGCCGACAAGATGCTTGTAAGCCTTGAGCTTCGGATAGCCGTGTGCAGGGAGCATTTCGCCATGGGTGTAAACATTGATCCCCTTGCCTTCGGTTTGCTTGAGCAAGGCTTCGAGATCGTGGAGGTCGTGACCGGAAACGAGGATGGCTTTGCCCGCCAGCGGCTCGATCCGCAGCGGCGTTGGCACCGGGTGTCCAAACGTGCTGGTATGCGCGGTATCGAGCAGTTCCATCACTTTGAGATTGATCTCTCCGCAACGCATGCAGAGCGCAAAAAGGTCGGCCACGGTCGGCACTTCCACCGCCAGATGGCTTAAGGCTTCGCTGAAAAACGCATACACCTCGTCCGATTCCTGCCCGAGGATCATGGCGTGATCGGCATACGCTGCTGAGCCTTTCAGCCCGTAAACGAGCAACTCCTGCAAGCCGCACAGATCGGGACCGAACTCTTCGCGCCGACTGAGCACAGAAATAAGTTCCCCCTGCTGCACCAGGCCGAGGAGGTCGTCGGCAGGCTCCCAAGTGGCGGGGCCCCGGAGCGATTCCACAGGTTTACCGCTTTTTGCCGCCGCGGATTCGTAGAGCGACTTGGCAGCGTCGCGCATTCCGCCCGCGCGCCGGATCACCCGCTCGATGGCCAGCGCGTCGAAGTTGACGTTCGTCACGGTGACAAAGAGCGCTTCGAGAATGAAGCGGTCGATCGCGAGATCCCTCACGCCCAGGCAGCCGGCACGGTGCGCGTATTGAGCGATGCCCTTCGCGGCGTGCAGGAGAAGGTCCTGGAGCACGGCGCTTTGTTCGTCTTTGCCGCATACGGCGAATTCGCTGCAGCCGGTTCCCCTTGAGGTCTGTTCACACTGAAAACAAAACATGATGGATTGGTTCTATTCGGGTTTGGTTTGGATTGCGGGCAGCAACGAACCGCCCGATGACAGGATGATCTCTATCAGTCGGCGCGCCGTCCTTTCTTGATCCAGATCAAGAAATCCTGAATTATTCCGACGTCCCCCCATGCAAGAAGCCATCGACAGCTTTATCCTCTACCTCGCCACCGAGCGGGGGCTCTCGGATAATTACCAGCTCTCCACGCGGCAGTCGCTCGACGGCTTCGCCGAGTGGCTTGTGCATGGCCCAAAAATCACAGCGCCGGGCGAGGTGACGTTTGCTCACATCACCGACTACCTGGCGTTTCGAAAAAAGGGCGGAGCGGCGGCGGCCTCGATCAAACTGATCGTCGTGGCGGTGAAGATCTTTTTCCGGTTCCTGCATATCCGCCACAAAGTGACGCGCGATGTGGCCGAGGTGCTTTCGCTGCCTCGCATCGAGCGCTACCTGCCGGAGACGCTGAACGAATTGCAGGTCGAAGGGCTGCTGGAGAGCGTCGACACGAATGAACCGCTGGGACTGCGCGATCGCGCAATCATTGAGCTTCTCTACGCAAGCGGCCTGCGCATTTCCGAGCTGACCAACGCCCGCCTGGAGCATCTGCATCTTGAGGAACGGGTCATTCGCGTGACGGGCAAGGGCAACAAAATGCGGTTGGTGCCGCTCGGCTCCAAAGCCCAGGCGGCCATCGAGGCTTATCTCGCAAAGGAGCGCCCGCTCCAGGTCAAACGCCGGACCGGCAGCGAACTTTTTCTTTCGATTCGCGGCAGCAAACTGACGACCACCCGCTGCTGGCAGATCGTCAAGGCGCGGGCCAAAGCGGCCGGCCTGGAGGAAAACGTCTATCCCCACTTGATGCGCCACTCCTTCGCCACGCATCTCCTAAGTAATGGCGCCGATCTGCGCATGATCCAGGAAATGCTCGGCCATGCCGATATCTCCACCACACAGATCTACACGCACGTGGACCAGAAGCGGCTGAAGAGCATCCATCATAAGTTCCACCCGCGCGGGTGAAGAATGGGACGGATATGTCAGTCCCATAGGTCCCATCCGTTCTATCCGTCCCATTCTTCCCAGCATCGCGCTTACCCTGCGGGTCCGGTTACGGCACGCTGGCGCGCGTGCTTGAACCAAGAGACGTTTCGTTGCTGGCTCCGGCCAAACCGCAGGAACTCGTTCTGCTGGGCGACAGCAGCGCCCGGATCGCGACTCCCAATTTTCGGAGAATCAACCGGGAAAAAGGGGGTAGTCGATGGGGGCAGGCGGCTTTTGACTTGGGTA
>SESF01020728.1_pt1 | contig 12477 bp, 17 predicted proteins | sample 3171521 | NCBI WGS metagenome assembly SESF01 (sample SAMN10866945, study PRJNA518727) | freshwater metagenome | biome: subpolar coniferous forest; feature: holomictic lake; material: water; isolation source: holomictic Lake 227, 6 m and 8 m depth | place: Canada: near Kenora, Ontario | collected...
TCTATACAAGTTCTAACTCTTAGAAGATGGACATGTTCGGTTCTACATGCACGAGGGAGAGCGTGTAGAAATAGGTGACAAACAGGTTTTTATGGTGAACTATTAAGGAGCAAAATGGAAGAAGGATGTCCAAAGAAAAACGGAAGGAATAACGACCCTGTTACAAAACCACCTAAATGGACAAGTCCTCAAGGTTTGGTGACTCATTCTGATATCGATCCAAAAGAGCTGGCAGTCTTTATGGAAAAAGTTGGGATTCCAATCATGAAAGAAGTCATTGAACAGTACAACAACGAACCTATTTGAAGGAGAAACAAAATGAGCAATGAAGTAAAAAGTATCGATGCAAGTGAGATTTATCAGCACAAGTTCCTATCGGAATTTAACATCGGGGACAATTATGTTGGTGTTTGGAAGGTTAAAAGCTGTGAGTTGAAAATTGCGGCTGGTGGAAAGAACAAGTACACAGAATACTACCTACAGGACAAATCCGCTATTGTAAAGGCAATTCATTTCGGCATTGCATCAGGGATTTCAGAGGGTGATTTTGCCTGTATCGATCTTCTCTGTCAGGATTACAACAACACCAAGGCATACAAGATTCTGAACATCACACCCAATGAAGGGACTGAATCGACACCCATTGACATGACCCTTTATTACGATGCTTTTGATGTGGTGGAATATAAGGAACGTGCTGATGAGGTGATTGGTTCCCTTCCTGAGAGTTCCGCTGTCATGTTGATTGCTCTTCTGGAACATTTTGGGTATTTCACTGATGACGCAACTATGTTGAAGAACTACCCGTCAAACAACCCACAGTATCAAAAGATTGGTGGGGCTCTGGCTCATTCCGTGTGTCTGGCAGAGGCGTGTCAATCATTGGCACGTCTGTATAATCTGAACGGGTACGATACGGCTGTGCTTATCGGTGCTTGCCTGTTGGGTCGTGTTGGGGCGAATAACTGCTTCGACATGGTGAATGAATATGAGTTCGTTCCAAATAAGAAGTATCACCTGCTGGGGGTTGACAATGTTTCGCAGTATATCATTTCATTCGGTATGCCAGAAGAGAAGCAACTGAATGAGTTCTGTGATCGTATTCTTCACTGCCTATGTTCCAATGATGTTACGGATTGCAAGGCGTTGACAAAAGAGGCATTCGTATACAGCAAGCTGATTTATACTGACTCTCTGGTTCGTGGCTTCACAAATGCCTACGATAAGAGCTTCAGTCAGAATACGGAGTTTTCCATGAAGGATCAGGAGTTCAAGCGTCATTTCTATATCCATAAGCCTGAGCCTTTTGTTGTGATGGAGGATATTTCTGGGCTTGAATGTGGGCCAATTGAAGATCGAGATTCAGTTGAGGTTGAAAAGGCGTTGTCACTCCTTCCTGAAAAGGATTGTACTGTCGGGGTTGTTCCTGTGATTTTGGATGACAAGGATGCACCTCCGTTTTAATGCTTGACAGGACAAAAAAACTGTGCTATCTTCAAACCCTATCTTCTTTCGGAGGCAGGGTTTTCACTTTACGTCCAAACACCAAAAGGATTACAACAACCACGACATGTCAAAACAGCACGACAGCACCATTGAGGCTCGCTTCCGTGACATTACATGGATGATGGGACTCATTGACGTGGAAGCCATCCTGAGCGAAATTAAACCGCTTACACCCTACTCTCATTTAGAATCACTGGTGAGCAACAACGATGGTGATGAAATAAAGGGGTATTGTCCTGACCATGATGTTGTGTGCGGTCGTGTTTCATCAGATCCGAACTGGTGGGTGAACCTCCATACGGGACGGACCTTATGCTTTTCTGAGGGAAGACGTGGAAGCAACCTTCTTTTTGTCATTGCCCGTATTCTTAAGGGCTCAATGGGGTTGACCACAGAGGACATGGAGAAGGCTGAAAAGTTCATGCTCAAAAAAGATTATCCAGAAGCAGAGATCCTTTTATTAAGAAGCAAGGCGGCACAGACCAAACTTGAAAACTATAAGAAGCAGGTCAAAAAGGAATACCAATTTGTCGATGAGGTCAAAAAGGGTATTATGAACAGGGTGGTGACAAAAAGACTACTTGATTTCTTCATGTGCCCTCCCAATAAGAAACCAACCAATATACGCAAGGAGACTGTTGACCACTACAACGTATATGAGAAGAATGGTGGGCGGTACGCAAACAGGGCAATCATCCCTATTCTTTTCAAGGGGGAGTATCGTGGGTTTTCCGCTATCGATCTGCTTGGCAAAGAGGAGTGGTTGAAACAGCACCCAACCATGGAGGCATGTGAATACAAAAAGACCATCTTCCCGTCAAAGGACAGCGGGTTCTACTCGAAACAATGGCTTTTCGGGTTTGATGACTGCCAGAAGAAATGTGATTGTCTGATTGTCTGTGAAGGTCCCCGTGAGGTGATGAAACTGTGGCAGGAAGGATTTACCAATGCTGTCGCCTGTTTTGGAACCTCTCTATCGGATGAACAGTTATTGCACATCACCGAACTGTCACCGAAGAAAGTGATTGTCCTGTTTGATGGTGACGTGGCTGGCAGGGAATCGTCCGATAAGGCAAAGAAGTTTCTGGAATCGTTTTTTAAGGTGGGTGTTGTTGAACTGGAAGAAGGGGTTGATCCGAAGCAACTGGACAGGGAACAACTGCTGGCTGTTTTTAGTGGGTTGATTTGAAAACAGCTTGACAGTTCGGTGCTTTTGTTGTATCTTGATTTCTTTAAAGGGGGATTTGATTTATGGAATTTATGTATGGGGAGTTTGTTAAAGGGAACGGAAGGGGTGGAATTTATTGTTTTGTTCAAGAAATGCCAAAGTTCAACGGCCTTTGCTATGTTCATCCTGTTTCTATACAAAAAGATTCAGTTGTAGTTGAAATTGATAGTTGGTTGTTGTTTAATAAGGATGATATACAGCCAATATCGATAGAAGAAGAAAACAAAATTAAGGAGATATTTAAAAATGTCAAGTAAAACAATTCTGGCTATCGACCCCGGCAAAAATGGTGGACTTGCATGGAGGAAGGATGGTATTGTTTCCTGCCAGCACACACCTGAAACAAGACGTGACACCATTGACCTGATTAAGAGCGTCTGTGACAACCCTGACTGTACGGTGTGTTATCATGAAAAGGTGGCTGAGTATATTCCTGATGGTGGTGCTTCCGCAATGATCGTGTATGGGAAGATGATTGAACGTTGTGAGTGCATTGCTGAAACTCTTGGTGTGCGTGTGATTGCAGTGCCTCCGAAGGAATGGCAAAAATACTTCAATTTTGGTGTGAGTGGTCGTGTTGCTGGTCCGAAACCACCAAAGGGAGCCACCAAGAAAGAGGTCACTGCTTTTAAGAAGGCGAATAAGGAAGCAATCAAGGCAACGAAATCAATGAATGCCAAGCTGAAAACAGAGTGGAAAAACAAGTTGCTGGCAGAGTCCCAAAGACGGTTCCCGAAACAGAAAGTCACCAAGGCCACAGCAGACGCATTGCTCATTCTGGATTATGCTATCGCACAGGAGAGGGACTGATATGAACCCAGATGAAAAGTTTGTGCATGAATTGGTGATGGATGTCGGTCTTTGTGAAGATCCAGCAGGAAGGGTAAACCGCCTGTACAGGGTGAACATAATCACTGCGAACGTCCGTGGTCAACTGAAAATACTCGAAGAGATGATGCGTGACAACCATGTAAATCCTGTTTATTGTGACCTTTTGAGGAATTTGGTTGAGAAGTTGACCACAGTATCCGAAATTGAAAGCATGTTGAAAAAGGAGAAGGAATAGTATGAACATCTTTTATGAAAACTTACCGCCTAATTTGAAACTATTGGCTGACCACCTGATAGAGCCTTATGATAAGGACTACAACTACAGGAAAGATGCTGTTGTTTTTATGGAATATCAAATTGTCCACAAGGGGCCAAGGCTTGTGCATTTCGAACCTGATTTTTCAGATATGAATCAAAGTGCTTATAACATGCTAATGTTTTATTCGCCATTGACTGAACAGGTTGATATGGAAACTGTTTTGAAGGAGATCGGAGAATGAACAAGGATTATGAAGAACTTCCACCAGACTTGAAAAAACTGGCAGACCAATACAAAAAGCCCTACGATAAGGACTACAATTACGTTCATGACTTCATTATGTTTTTGGAGTGGGAGAAGAAAGAAAAGGGGCTGATCGGGTATAACTTCACTTCATTTAATGTTGACCCTAACTACAATGCGTATTCCGCACTGGCCCTTCACTACTCTCCTGATGTGGAAGCGGTTGACATGACAGGAACTTTTTTATAAGGAGGAATTATGTACAAAGGATATAGTTACGCACGGATAATGGAAAAGACTCTGGTTAAATTATTTTTCCATTCATTTAAAGACGGGAAGATTCAGCATCAAGGAGTAGTTACAAAAAAACTTGATAATGGATATCGAGTTCTACTTTTTGATTTTCTTATTGGGAATCCAAGCGAAGAAATGGATGTAACAACAAAAGAAATGAAAGATTGGAACTTTTATAAGACATCTAAAGAAATGAGATATTTCCACTCTAAGGAGGATGGACTAGATGATGATGAGTTTTTAGAAAATGAAGAAATTCGTGCAAAAATGTAGGAGTCATAATAATGGAAATCAAAGAAATCAACATTGACGGGACACCAGTAAAGGGCAAGGAATTGTCTGCTGTGTATGCTTTTGAGGAGTTCGGGACAACCTATGCTCCCTTAACCGAAGAGGAGCAAAACCTGTTGGCCATTTTGAAGAAACGTGATGATTTCCACAAGGGCGGGTTCAAGTTGGTCAGTTATCAAGGTCATGTGTTCCCTGTTTATGTGAATGAGTATGAGGGTGAAGAAATCGTTCCTGTCGAAAATGTGATTAAGGACGGTGTTATTGATAGGTTCAACTTTTCGCTGACTACCCGTGGTTTCATTCCGAAGAAGGACTTTTTGGCAGTCAAGCCACCAGTTAAAAAAGACACTGACGCACCAACATTATAACATGAAACAATCCACCCTATCATACGACCTGAAAACTGGCTTCCTTCTTCTCAGCACTGACTATGAGAAGAAGGATCTGTGTGCTTCCTGCGGTTTCAATTGGGACTCGGATCTTCGTTCGTGGGTGGCCGTATTCACAATGAGCGTGGTGGAGGAAGTTCAAAAGAGGATTCCGGATGTCGTTTTGGATAAGTCGGTTGAAGAGAGAATCCCCTACCAGAAGAAACGGGAGTATGATCTTTTTTTGATGAGGAAGGACCTGACGGGCGAGAATTCTGTACTTCCTGATATTGAGTCGATGAAAATCCAGCCTTTCCCTTATCAGAAGGTGGGTATTAATTATGCTGTGAAGAACGGGAAAGGGATGTTGATTGGATGTGAGATGGGGCTTGGAAAAGGGTTAGTCCTTGGAACTCAAGTACTTACTTCAAAAGGTCCTGTAAAAATAGAAAGCGTTCAGGTGGGTGATTTCGTTATTGGAAGGAACGGCAAGAACACGATGGTGACGGGAGTTTTTCCACAGCCAGTTCAAGACGTATACAAGGTGACTTTTAATGATGGATTTTCGATCACTGTTGATGGAGCTCATTTGTGGGAGGTTAGCGAAAACTATCAAGAGAAATCAAAAAGCATTGTTCTGTCAACCAATCAACTTCTTGACAAGGACGGGGTTGTTAATAGAACTGGGATTGGACATAACAAAAATAAGATTTACAAGAAGAACACGTATTATATAAAGGATAATGGGGACAGCAAATGGTGTATTCCGATAGTGTCTCCGATAGAATTTGAAGAAAAAAAAGTAGATGTTGATCCTTATCTTTTGGGTGTTTTCCTTGGAGATGGTCATATAAATAAAACTGGAAGAGTTCAAATTCAAATGTTGAGCTCTGATCTTAATGAAATGAATCTTAATGGGAATATCTGTAAAAACAAAAAAACACACATGAAAACGGTGTCTTTTTGCCAATACAAAGAAGAAATTGTTAAGATGGGGTTGTCAGGAAAAAACTCTCCTTTCAAATTCATACCTGCGGAGTACAAATATAATTCTATTGAAATCCGTCTTAAAATATTGCAGGGATTAATGGATACTGATGGTCACGCTTCTGTTCATTCGACTGAGTTTTGTACAACATCGAAGAAGTTATGTGATGATGTATGTGAAATCGTTCAAAGTCTTGGTGGTATTGCAAGAGTTGGAATAAAAGAAAAACCATCTTATTGGTACAAGGGCGAGAAAAAGTATGGGAAGCCAGCATATAGGGTTAATATTAAATTGCCTCCAACCATGCAACTTTTTGGATTGAGTCGAAAAATAGCAGATCATAATGTTTGTTCAAAGTATATTCCAGCACGATATATAATGAACATTGAGAAGCAGGATAAGCAAGAACAGACCATTTGCATTTCTGTTGATGCTCCTGATCAGTTGTATGTGGCAGAACATTGTATTGTCACTCATAACACAAATCAAGCAATCGGAGTTGCCCTCGAACTCAAAAGACTCCGTAAAATAAACTCCTGTATTGTCGTCACACCTGCCAGCCTGAAATACAACTGGCCACTGGAGATCGAAAAATTCACCAATGAAAAGTGCGTGGTGATTGATGGCAAGGATAAGGACGCACGATTGAAAAAGTGGCTTGATGATTCCTGCTTTTTTAAGATCGTGAATTATGAGTTGCTGGCCCGTGACATTTTCGAGGATGACAACTGCAAAAGGAAAAAAGGCGAGAGCGAATATGACTATGCTGACAGGGCAAGAAAACATGCCTATCGTAGAGTAAAACTCCTTGCAATTAAAAACAGGATCTGGGATATCGCCATTTTTGATGAAATCCACTTTTGCAAGCATTTCGCATCTGCAAGACACCGTGCATGTAAAGCCCTAAAAGCAAAGGTGAAGATCGGACTGTCAGGGACACCGATGGATGGACGGCTGGAAGAGATTTTCAATGTGATGAACATTATTGCACCCGGACTTCTTGGTTCCCGTGATGACTTTTATATGAAACACATCATCACAGACCTATTTGGACAGGTGAAGGGGTACAGGAACATTGAAGGCCTAAAAAAGACCATTGCGCCGTTCTTCATCCGCCGTCTGAAAAAGGACGTATTGAAACAGCTCCCACCTAAAATTTATGATACCAAGATCGTTTCTCTGACAGATGAGGAAATGAAATATTATGATGCAATCAAGACAGGAAAGCACATTTCAGTATTGGTAGAGGACAAACTTACTCGTGAAATGGTTTCCGCTGATCCAATGGTGATTGCAATTCGTCTGAAGCAGTTCTGTAACATGCCACAATTCATCGAACCAAGATGCAAGACCCATTCGAAGCTTGACCTGTTTCTGGAAATGATGGAGGAGCTGGTGGCAGAGGAGGCCCACAAGGCAATCATCTTCAGTCAGTATAAGGAAATGGTTGACGTTATTGATAAGAGTCTGAAAAAGGCAGGGTACAAGTTTCTTCGTATTGACGGGGATACCGATACAAGGCTCCGTGCGTCAATGCAGGAACAGTTCAATACGGATAAGACAATTGACTGCATCATCGGTACGGAGGCCATGTCAACAGGCCTGAACCTCACTGGTGCTGACATTGTGATCAACTATGACGACAACTGGCAACCAGCAATCATGTCACAGAGGTCCGACCGGGCACATCGAATTTTACAGACAAAAACATGCTTCATTTACTCCTTCATTTGTAAAAACACTATTGAGGAACGCATCAGGGGAGTTTTATACGCAAAGGATAAGATAAGTTCGGATGTGATGGGAGATGATAGCGATGAGGCTGTTTTACGTAGGCTATCAAAAGAGGAAATGAGGAAGGTGCTTTAATGAACGACAAACAGATAGACAAGGTTCGGGAAATGGTTTTCGTTGATACTGTCCGTGCATTGATGCCTGTGTGCGGTGTGTCTGCCATTCCAGAGGCCACCAAGTATTTTGAACTGATGGTGGAACGTATCATGGAGGATCTGGAGACAAGGAAGATAGGTGCCTCCCTGCGTAAGAATGAAGCAAATGAAAAGAAGGAAGCATTCATCAAGACCTTCCTCTCACTTTTTGAAAAGACGTATGGCAGGAAGTATACAGCAGAAATCAACATACGGGAGCTGTCAGTAATAGGGTCAATAACTGAAAGCCTCGAACTGGAACAGATACCTATCGGTTATTATCTGGAGTGGTGTTTTGGTGAGTTCCTACAGGAGGATTATATTGACGGGATTGCCAGTATTGCCATGTTCGGTTCCCAAAAGGTATTTATGAAGTTCCTTATCGGTAAAAAGGATGCAATCGAACAGTTCAAACAGATACAGCTTGCTGAAACTGATATTGTGATCCTGCGTGACCTTTTTAAGAAGTGTGTCCGTGAGGCAAGGGAGCTGGGGTCTGACGGGGAGGTTATCATTTCTGACATGAAAGTTAAAGGTGAGTCATTCAAGTCTGGCTATCTCCACATTGATGATTTTCGGAAGTATGTTTTCGGGAAGCAGGAAATCATAAAAGAGATGAAGAAAAAGGTTGACATGGGGAAAGAATAGTGCTACCATCTTCAAATCAAAGGGGAGTTAGGAATGTCAAAAAAGCACATTGAAAAGATGAGGAATTCGATATCTGATTTTGGAGGTAACGGGGTGAACGAGATCCGATTGGAGGATTTTAATGTTGACACCCTATTCCTTGACAGGCTTGACCTTGACACCCATCTTGTCATCCAGTCAGGAGCTATCGCATGGTACGGCTATCAGTACCAACGGGCAATCACTGATGTCGGGTATGTTGAAAAGGACTATAACCGTTGGAAGACTCAGAAACTGGCTGAGGCTGAGGCACAGTTGATGGCAAAGGATCAGAAGTCACCAACCATCGAGCAAAAGTCCAATCGCTTCTATGCCAACTGTGATGAGGAAAGAAAGCGTACAGGTGAAGATCCTGACATGAAGTGGCGCGAGAAGATTCAGGAAGCTGAGGAAACTGCCCGTCTGTGGAAGTTCTGGTTGGATGGGTTCAGCACGAAGAACTACCTGATGAAGCAATATTCTGGTATACGGGACAAGGAATTGAATGCCGTATCTGTTATCAAGGAAAAACCGACACGTCCACATGGATCGATGGGACGGCTGTAGATTAAAGGGAGAGAAAAGATGAGTGCAAGAATTAAAGCAGAAACAGTAAATGGAGAACGACATTTAGTTGCTCGTTCTGAAAAGAAGTGCGATTGTGGTTGTGGGTGCGAACCTGTAAAAGGCTTGGATGCAACAAATCAACTGGAAGATAAGCGAATGATTCCACAACGTATTGAAACCCTTAGCATCCTCCAAAATGAACTTGGAAAACGTATTGAGGAGCTTTCTTATCGTCTTGCACCTATCAGTAACAACTATCCAACTCCTTGTGGGCCAGCAAAAGACGAATGCCCAGCCAGTACAGTCCCAATGGTTGAGTTGCTTGACAGTTTGATTTCACGCAAAGAGTTTTCACTAGAACGAATCGCAGAAATCATCTCCCGTCTTGAAATCTGATTTTTCGATAATCGGAATCTATTTCACAAGGGCAATTGTGCCATTGAGAAACAAAAACAAAAACCCCTAAAAAGGAGAGTCTAAATGACTAATGTAGAAAGAATGAAGGCAGAGAAACAAGCCTCGGCTACGGCAACGAGCGGAGATAAAAAGACAGGGAATTTTCCAACAGAGTATGTGAAGAAGACATCCCTGTATGTATTCCCCAAGAAGGGTAAAACGGTAGGTCGTCTTGTAGGAGATTTCAAGACAATCGCAAGTCATGAACTTGCACCTAATGACCGTCTTCCAATCCCCACAAAGGGTGTGGCACCAAAAGAGCTGTTTGGCCCCAAGGATGATCAAATCCCTTATTCAGTCAAATGTAAGAACTGGGATGAGGAAAATGAAGTTCGTGTCAAAGGTGGTTGTGAATTTTGCACAATGCACTGGCGAGCACACGACATGAAGGACTGGGAAACAGATCCTGCACAAGTCAAGACTTTCAAGACAATTGATGCAAACACTGGCAATAAGCTAAAGTCCTATTCGAACTGGATTTCCCGTGATGACCCTTATTATATCAAGAAGGTCAAGAAGGATGACAAGTGGGAAGAAGTGAAGGTCAAGGGAAATAAGCTTCTTGTTATCCCTCCAAAGGTAATGGAGCAGATTCTTTCAATCATGCGTGAAAAGAAGATTGACCTGTCTAATCCTGACACTGGCTATGATATCGAAATCATGAAGCAAGGTGAAAAACAGGATACAACATGGACTGTATCGTTCTCTCTTGACAGTGAGATGTCTGCAAAGAAAACACCGCTTACTGATGAAGAGCGTAAGTATGAAATCTGGGACCCATCAAAGATTGTGTATGAGGCGTGTGATTTTGCTAAGATTTTCCCGAAGCTCCACAAGCCAATGCGTGACATCTTCGAAATCCCAGAAGAAAAGTTCCTTAAAGAAAAGGAAGCCCATAAAAAGGCAAAAGCAGGTAAGGCATCTGCTACTCCAGAAGAGGCAACTCCGACAAGTAGCGCAGTAGAGGAAGAGGCATTCGCTGAACCTCCTGCTGGTGACATCCTGAACGAGGAAGAAATTCCGTTCTGAGTTGTAAAGTAATCTGCGAAAAAAAAACTCTCCGACCCGTCGCAAGACGCAGTAGGGGACCTATTTTCATGAAAGGACGGGAATAATGAAGGAATCAGATGAAGTGATTGTGAGTCATACAAAGTTTTATTCGGATGATGAAAACGTTAAGGTTTGGAGTATTGTTGACGCAAAGCCAGCATATCAAGGTAAGAAACAACAAAAGGATGAGTTTTATGCCAGTCGGAAAGTTAAAACAATTTCTTATGATGACTACTTTGAAATGAGTGAACTTCAACAGGCTTTTGAAGATGAACTGAGTGAGGATATTCGACAAGAAACAATCAGAGAGAATCTTGGTTTTGCATCATCCCCTGTCAAGGTGGAACTAATTAAACAGGTTAAAGTGGAGGCTGTCGAGAAGAAGACAATACCTGTTTCAGAACATGACAAGTCGGAGTTTACTGGAAATTCTGTTATTTGTCAAAAGGAAGAATTAAAACAATCCGAATACGAAGTTGAAGGATTTGAAGAAGCAAAGTAAAGGAATCAAAGCAAAATGGCTAAAGAAGTTAAAAACACGAGTATGTTGGAACGGATGAAGGCGGCGGCTGAACGGATTAACGCTCAGTTAAAGAAGGATTTAGACAAGGATGGAGCCAAGATCCATGTGGTTGGTGATAAGGCGAATGTAAAGTTCGATGGATGGAGTTGTGGTGTTCCTGCGATTGATGATGTCCTTGGGGGTCAAATTCCATGTGGGCGTATAATCGAAATTTCAGGTCAGGAATCTTCTGGGAAGACTACTCTATGTCACCATATTGAAGCTTCCTTCCAAAAAGCATTTCCTAATAAAGGAATCGCATTTATTGATGCAGAACATGCTATGGACCCCAATTATGCGAAAAAGATTGGGGTGGATAATGATGGGATTCTTGTACTTCAACCTGATTCTGGTATTCTAGCGTTGAATGCCGCAGTTGCTATCGCAGAAGATGAAGACGCAGATGTTGGTCTGATTATCATCGATTCCGTAGCCGCTTTGACTACTCAAAGTGATGAGGATAAGAATATTGGAGATTGCTCTGTTGCAGAACAGGCACGTATGGTTTCAACAGCTATGCGTATTCTAAATACAAAATGTTCTATTCGTGGAATCACTCTAATTCTGACAAACCAGCAACGTGACAACATCGGTGTAACTTATGGAGATAAAACAACAACACCTGCTGGTAAGGCAATCAAGTTCTATTCTTCAATCCGTCTTAAAATGTCTGGTGGAGATAAGATCAAGGATGGTGAAGAAGTTATTGGTATGAACTGCCGTCTTAATTGTATCAAGAATAAGATGTCCCCCCCGTTCCGTACAGCTAAGTATGCTATTACGTTCGGTTGTGGTATTGACCCATATATCAATATTGTAAACTACTGCTTAGAGAAAAAGAAAATCACCAAAAAGGGTGCGTGGTATATGCTTGGCGAAAACAAATGGCAGGGAGTTAAAGCTATTGTTGACCAAGCGAAGTCCGATATTAAGTTCTATGAAGAACTTCAGACCATTGTTGGTGATATAAAATCTATTGAAATGGATGAAGAGGAAAAGGGATCTGAGTCCGAAGATGCGGTAGATTCGTAGAAACAAACACTCGTTTTATGAGTAAAAAACAACCCTATATTTGTTAGTAATACAGTGTAGGGTTGTTTTTTTTTAGCGTTGACTTAACACTGTACGTTGTCAACTTAATATAATACTAACTCTTACCAACCAGATGCGTGGTGAACTACCCCTGAATAAATTCATGGGCTTCCTGATTCAACGTCACTGACTTGCATACAGCGTTTCA
>SESF01009015.1_pt1 | contig 12461 bp, 12 predicted proteins | sample 3171521 | NCBI WGS metagenome assembly SESF01 (sample SAMN10866945, study PRJNA518727) | freshwater metagenome | biome: subpolar coniferous forest; feature: holomictic lake; material: water; isolation source: holomictic Lake 227, 6 m and 8 m depth | place: Canada: near Kenora, Ontario | collected...
GGCAGCGGGAGTTGGTATTAGAGTCACGGCCTTGTCGAATGGTGTTCGATACGCCGAATCGCCGGTGAGCAAGTAACCTCGCTGGCCTGTTTCAGCATCGGCCAGCGTCGCGAGGAGCTTTCGCGCGGCTCTTAACCGACCGACAACGACGTCAGCTTGCTGCACAACCTCAGTATATTCGGCAATAGCTCTCTGATGAGAGTAGCTGTGAACGAGAGCGGTGACCGAGGAAAGCATGAACAACGACGCCATGGCGTAGCGGAAATGCCTTTCTTTTCTCATTGGCTGATCTCCGGCTGTCGGTTCAGAGCCTTGGCTATACAACAAATCCCGCGCCAACTGGTATGGATTGGTGACGGCGTCCGATATCAGTTCCCGCTGATGGGAGCCCATCAGCGGGATGCGGCACGTGCGCGCGGCGGTAGTCGCCGCCGATGTTCGGTTTTTCTGTCCCGTTGCTCCTCACCCCCTATCAGCGCCGGAACCGGCGCCAAAACCATGCCGGATCGGTGTTGACGGCGGCGGCAATCATGCGCCGGACCACGACCACCGCCCGATCTGGCGGTTCGTCGGGGTGGTGGTGGCGATAAGCCCGCATCGCCGCCACGAAAGCCTGATAGTCGGAATGACCGATCTGCCGGCGGACGCGGTAGGCCAGGGCTACCGCGTGCAGGGTCTCTTGCTCGAAATCGTTAGGGCGATCCATGGTGGTCCGGAATGCGGCGATAAAGCAGGGTGGAGCCAACCGGCCAAGGCCGATTCATCTTCAATTTATGACGACCCGGCGCTTTGAAAAGTTCGAGGCGCGGCGGACCGGCAGATCCCTTTCGTGAGGACCGGCCTTCCGGCACAGCGGTCGTCATTGTTTGTCATGACAAAATCATACTGACGATTCATACAGCTGTCTGGTCATACAGCTGTCTAATCTGACAGCTGTATGACCAGACAGCTGTATGACTGGGCAGGTTTACACCGTCATTACAAGTCACTACTATAGCGGCAGTTCAACCGATGACGCGTTTAGTCATGACTCAAGGCATAATGACTAAGCACTTACACTCGATTGACATCATATATCTCAAAACCTCAAAGTAATGGGTCGAGACGATGAATCATATTTCTCCGGCTGCCAAGCCGCTGACCGTTGGGCGCTTCCTGGAAAACCACCATCAACCGGCATTGACGCTCCGACCGTCCAACACCGTGATTGACGCGGCGGCGGCATTCACCAGCACGGCGAACGGGCGCAAGCACTCCTTGGCCGTGGTGATCGACGACAACAACCGTGTGGTCGGCGTTCTGTCACTCGGCGACATTGCCGTGGCCCTGGCCCGTCATCTGAGCGCGGTGATCGACAAGACCGTGGGCGAGATCATGACCCCCGAGGTCTGTGCGGCAGCGGAGAGCGAGCGGGTCACCGACGTCATGGCGCGGATGCGGGAAAAGAACATTCGTCACATGCCGGTGATCGCCGGTGGTCAGCTCAAGGGTCTGATCACCCGCAAGGACGCGCTCGAAGGCCTTTATGACGATGCCCAGCTCGAAGTTCAGTCGCTGACCGAATTCGTGTTCCGCTCCGGCGCTCGTTACTGACCCTGGATCGGGCAGGCCTGGAGCCGGTCATCGCTCTGGCCATTCTTCGTTGTGGAGGCCGCATTTATGGACGTGTCTTTGATCTTCGCCCCCTTTATCGGGAGTTTGATCGCCTTCATCAGCCGGCCGGTTCTGCATAACAGCCGCGGTCCGCTGATGGCGACCCTGGCCATCTGCTACTCGGCCGTTGTTTCCATCATTCTGTTCTTCGATACCACGCTGGGCCAGGGCCGCGACATCCCGGTGTTCGAATGGGTGACCAGCGGGAACTTCCACGTCCTCTGGTCGCTGCGGGTGGACCCGCCTTCGGCGCTGATGCTGTTCGTGATCACGCTTGTTTCGGCCGCAGTCCACATCTATTCGCTCGATTACATGCGCGATGACCCCCGGCGGGATGTCTTCTTCGGAAACATCAGCCTCTTTACCGGCTTCATGATCCTGCTGGTGACTTCGGACGACCTCCTGCAGCTCTATTTCGGCTGGGAAGGGGTTGGGCTGTCGTCCTACCTGCTGATCAACCACTGGTACGAGCGGGAAAGCGCCAACAACGCCGCGATCAAGTCGTTCATTGTCAACCGGGTCGGCGATTTCGCCTTCTTTTTTGGCCTGCTTGGCGTGTTTGTGGTCTTCGGCTCCCTCGATTTTGACGTGATCTTCGCCAAGGTGCCCCAGGTGGCCGGGCAGCCGATGAACTTTCTCGGTTTCCAGGTCGATGCCCTGACCACGATCTGTCTGCTGCTGTTCGTGGGGGCGATGGGCAAGTCGGCGCAACTCGGCCTGCATGTCTGGCTACCCGACGCCATGGAGGCTCCGACCCCGGTTTCGGCGCTGATTCACGCCGCAACCATGGTCACCGCCGGGGTGTTCATGCTGGTGCGGCTGTCGCCGCTGTTCCAGGCCGCACCGCTGGCCCTCGACGTCGTCGCGGTGGTCGGCGCCCTCACTGCCTTCATGGCTGCGACCATCGCGCTGACCCAGTTCGACATCAAGCGCATCATCGCCTATTCGACCATGAGCCAGCTCGGCTTCATGTTCGTGGCCTGCGGCGTCTCGGCCTACGACGCCGCGATGTTCCATCTTTTCACTCACGCCTTCTTCAAGGCGCTGCTGTTCCTCGGAGCCGGCGTGGTCATCCATGCTCTCTCGGGCGAGCAGGACATCCGGAAAATGGGCGGCCTGGCCAAGCTGCTGCCCGTGACCGCGATCGCGATGGCCATCGGCTCCCTGGCCCTGGCCGGCATGCCCGGCTTCGCCGGCTACTACTCCAAGGAAGCGATCATGACCGCCGTCTTTGACTCCGGCCGGCCGGCGGCGCTCTTTGCCTTCGGTGTGCTGCTGGTCACGATCCCGCTGACGGCGTTCTACTCGTGGCGGCTGATGTTCGCGGTGTTCTTCGGCGCGGCCCATCAGGCCGGGCAGGAGCACGGCGACACCCACGGCCCCGGTCATCATGGCAGCGCGGTGCTGATGGTGCTGACGGTGGTGGCGCTGGCGGTGGGGGCGATCGCCTCCGGTCTGGTCGGCGACAAGCTGCTGATCGGGGCCGAGGAAACCCTTTACTGGGCCAAGACCATCGCTCTCGTGCCCGATCCGGCGGCGCTGCCGCTGACGGTTCAGGGCCTGATCACCGGCCTCGCGGGGCTCGGCATTCTGGCGGCCTGGGCGGCTTACATCCGCTGGCCGGCGCTGCCCGGTGCGGTGGCGCGGCGCCTGGCTCCGCTCGATGCCTTCTTCCGGGCGAAATGGGGCTTCGACACCTTCTATCACAAGTATCTGGTTCTGGCCTCTCTCAGCGCCGGGCGCCGCCTGTCGAGCACCGTTGACGGCAGCTGGATCGACGGTCTGCTGGTCAGGCGGACGGTCAATCTGACCGACAGGATAACCAGAGCCTGCAGTCGCCTGCAAACCGGCAAGGTCTACGACTACGCTCTGACCATGGTTGCCGGCATAACGATCATCATCTGGCTGTCAATTTCCACATTGTGACAAGAGGAGTAGGTGCCATGGGTGGCTGGACGCTGATGTCTTGCATTATCGCCTTGTACATGTTCTGCACATTGTGACAGGGGGAGTTTTATCCTATGCTCGGATTACCGATACTTTCGACCCTGCTTGCCGTTCCTCTTGTCGGTGTGCTGGTCCTGTTCTTTGCCGAGGGCGAAGGCGAGACCGGACATCAGCAGGCTCGCCGCCTCGCCCTCGGGTTCTCGATCGCCACCTTCGGCATGGCGATGGTGATGCTTTACAACTTCAATCCCGCGCTCCCGGGCTTTCAGCTTGAAGAGCATCAGGCGTGGATTCCTGCCCTGGGCATGGCCTATCACCTGGGTGTGGACGGGATTTCGATCTGGCTGGTGGTGCTGGTGACCTTGCTGGTGCCGTTCGCCATCATCGCCAGCTGGGACTCGATCCAGACCCGGGTGCGGGAATTCATGATCGCGGTGCTGCTGTTCGAGGCCCTGGTGATCGGCACCTTCTCTGCCCTGGATCTGGTGCTGTTCTACCTGTTCTACGAAGGCAACCTGATCCCGATGTTCCTGCTGATCGGCGGCTGGGGTGAGGAGCGCCGCGGTGCGGCCTCGTTCAAGTTCGTGCTGTTCAACATGGTCGGCTCGGTGTTTCTCCTGGTGGCGATCCTGGTCATCGGCAACCTTGGCGGCAGCTTCGACATCCCGGCCCTGATCAAGGCACCGCCGTCGGCCCAGTTGCAGACTTGGTTGTGGCTGGCCATGTTCGTGTCGTTTGCGATCAAGATGCCGTTGTGGCCGGTTCATACCTGGCTGCCCGAGGTCCACGTCGCCGCACCGACCGCCGCCTCGATGCTGATCGCCGGCCTCCATATGAAACTCGGCACCTATGGCTTTCTGCGCCTGCTGCTGCCGCTGCTGCCCGATGCCAGCGACATGTTCGCGCCGCTGGTGATGGTGCTGGGGGCGATCACCATCGTGCAGAATTCGCTGGTCGCCTTCACCCAGGTTCATCTCAAGCGCATGCTGGCCTATGCCACCGTAGCCCACATGGGGATGACCGCGATCGGGGTCTTCTCACGCACCGTCGAGAGCATCCAGGGCACGATCCTGATGATCTTCGTCCAGGGGCTGGTTTTCGCCGGGCTGTTCATGTGCGTGGGGGTGCTTCACGAGCGCTTCAAGACCTATGACGCCGACCGCATCGCCGGTGTTATCGCGGCCATGCCCCGGTTCTCCTTCGTGGTTCTGATGCTGATCATGGGAGCGGTGGCGTTGCCGGGCAGCGGCAACTTCATCGGCGAACTCCTGATCCTGGTCGGTGCCTTCAAGGCTTCGACGATCATCGCGGTGATCGCGGGTTCGGCGATCATCCTGGCTCCGGTGTATTTTCTCGGTAACTATCACCGGATCATTTTTGCTCCCACCCGCTCCCTGGCCCCGGCCGGTATCGCCGACCTTTCCGGCAAACAGCAGATGGCCTTCGGCTGTGCGCTGGTGATCGTGTTCTGGCTCGGCATTCATCCGCCGCCGTTTCTGTCCGGCACGGCAACCGCCGTGTCCTCGCTGGTGGCGAGCCAGCACTTTCATCACCCCTCGCTGGCTCTGGCCGCGTCCGAGATGCAGAGGTAAGGACTGATGGTGCGTTCCAAATTGCTGCAAATCCGGGTCCATCCGGGTCTCTACCGGCTGTCTCAGCAGGCTGCGACCGACCGCTACTGCGACCTCTCGGACTATGTCCGTCAGGCCCTCCGCGAACGGCTGGAGCGGGACGGCTACACCCTCGCCACCAGACTGGATAGCGAGGTGGCGATGGCCGAGGCGAAATGACGCCACGGCGTTTCACAATAAGCCACCGATGGGGAGTCGGCTCCCCATCGGTTTTTTCATGATCATCGGCAACCGCGGCGAAGAGGCCATCACGCCGTCAGGTTCAGCGCCTCGCGCGCCATCTCGTCGGTGGTCTTCAGCACCGCAAGGCTGGTCTTGTAGGCGGCGCTGGCGCTGGTCAGGGTCAGAAGCTCGCGGCCGGAGTCGATGTTGGGCGCGGCGACGAAGCCCTGAGCATTGGCCTCGGCGGCCGAGGGATCGTATTCGGGCAGTACCGACGGCGTGACCGGCCGGTAGCCGGTGACGACACCGCCTCCGGCCTGGGCGACGGTGGTGGTGGCCAGCGGCTGATAGGCGGCGGTCTTGCCAGCCGGCAGCGTGCCGTCGGCGGCGGGCAGGGCGCCGGTGCTGCGCTGGTTGGCCAGGTTGGACGCGGCAGCCGCAACACGATTGCCCTGGGCGAGCGCACCCGAAAGGGCGATGGCGGCGGATGCGATCATGGCGGCGGACCTTCTGATCTTGAGTCTTCAAAGATACGGCGGCGGCGGCCCGGTTTCAATGAGACGCTGCGGCGCAGGTCCCTGCGTCCTGATGCGGCAAGAGGGGAGTGGCCGGCGCGCTTTTTTCTCTCCCTGAAGGTTCGGACGTTTGTTAAAGTGCCGGCAGCACCGGTTCACTTGGCTGCGAGCGGGTTCTGAAGTCGCCCCGGCCGGCAAGTCAATCCCGTTCGCTCGATGTGAGGCGCGTCGTATCCAAGGGTCGTCCCGGGCTGGAACAGACTCCGGCCAAAATAGACACCAGATAGAGAAACTCTATATATAAGGTCTATAGATAAGGATCGTCCATGACCTCTCCTCCAGCTTCAGACCGACCGGGCAGCGAGGCGAGCAGTATTCCCGCCACGGTCCGTCTGTCGGACGCTTCATCGGATCAGAATTCCCTGGCCAAAGCGTCTGAGCGTCTGATTCAGCGCTTCGGCGGCATCCGGCCGATGGCCAACAAGCTGGAGGTCCCGGTTACCACGGTTCAGGGCTGGAAGAAGCGCGGCGCCATTCCGGCAACGCGGATCGCTGATTTGCGCATTGCCGCTCAGCGCCATGGCATCAAGCTGGACGAAGCCGAACTCGATGCGGTCAGCCGCTCCGACGACCGCCATGCAGACGCGCCGCGTCCGGCGCCACTCGTCCCGCCTTCGCTCAGGGAACCCCAGGCCTCCGGGGTGGAGGACGAACCGGTTCCGGTCAATACACCGCTACCGGTGCCGCCGGTGCTGCCGAATGTTGCCGAGGCGGTGCCACCGTTCGAGATGGCGGTGGAACCCGCCGCCGAGCCTGAAGCCGCGCCCGGCGCCATGCCCGAGCGCCTCAGCGCCGCCCGCGAACGGCTGGTCGCGATTCAGGCGACGATGGCCACCGCCAGCCAGCGATTCGTGGTTTCCGGCGCGGCGCGGCTTTCGATCGCGGCGGCCCTGGTGGCGCTGATCGCGGCCGGCATCGCGGTGTGGTCGCCGCCGACCACAACACCGACCACCGCGGCCAGCGCCACCGCCTCTCCGGTGGCCGAGCGCCGCCTTGGCGACCTTGAGAGCAAAGTTGCACGAGTCGCCCTCGAACAGGGCTCCCAGACCACGGCAATCGAGAAGCAGATATCGGCTCTCGATTCCCGGCTGTCGCGCGCCGCCAGCCGGCAGACCACCGACGAGCTGGCCGAGCGCATCTCCGCTCTTGAGCGGGATTTGCCGGCGTTGCAGCAGCGCGTCGCCTCCCAGGGGATCGGCGCGCCGGCGCTGGGCGTGCTGCTGGCCGCGACCCAGTTGCGCGGCGTGCTGGTCACCTCCAATCCGTTCGTCAACGAACTGGCGGCGTTCCGTCTGACCGGTTTCAACGATCCGCCGCTGCGCCAGGGGCTGGACGCCATCGGCGGCCGGGCGACCTCGGGCATCGCCACCGAGGCGTGGCTGATCGGCCGCTTCTCGACGGTCCACACCAACATCCTGCGCGCCGCTTCGATCGGCAATCCCGCCGCCCGCATCGCCGACGTGGTCCTCGATACGCTGTCGGACTGGCTGCCGCCGCTCTATCGTCTGACCGGGGTTTCCGAGGGCGTGACGCCGCGGGCGATCGCCGACCGCGGCCAGGCCACGATGGCGGCCGGCGATTTTCCCCGCGCGGTCGAAGTGCTGGGCGAACTCACCGGTCTGCCCGCCGAGGTCGCCGCGCCCTGGCTAGCCGAGGCCCGAGCCCGGGTGGTCGCCGACCGTTCACGCACGCTTTTGGCCAAGCACATGCTGTCGATCGCAACACCGAAGTGATCGCGCGCCGTCACCCATCTTGTCCCTGAGTTTCCCCGGCCTTCTTTTTAGCTTTCCTCAGCCACAGGCGTTCGCGCGACCATGAACCCGAAGAAATCCCTGCTCCGCCGTCTCGAAACGCTGGAAGCCCACCTGCGGTCCGAGCATCCGAACCTGCTGGCGGTGATTCCGACCTTCCGTGCCTTTGACAAGGTGCTCTATCGCATGGGACTGCTGACCCAGACCGAAAGTCTGGCCATGCGGATCCCGTGGTGGCCGATGATCAGCGTGCTTGGGCTGTTTTCCGCCGGCAAGTCGAGTTTCATCAACAGCTATCTCGGCACCGACCTTCAGACCTCGGGCAATCAGGCGGTGGATGACAAGTTCACGGTGATCTGCTTCGGTCCCGACCGCAAATATGATGCCTTGCCCGGAACCGCGCTCAACGCCGATCCGCGCTTTCCTTTCTATCGCATGAGCGACGAGATCGAAAAGGTGGCGGCGGGCGAAGGCAAGCGCATCGATTCCTATCTTCAGCTCAAAACCTGCGCCAGTCCCCGCCTCAAGGGCAAGATTCTGATCGATTCCCCCGGTTTCGACGCCGACGATCAGCGCCGGTCGACGCTGCGGGTCACCGACCATATTCTGGATCTGGCCGATCTGGTGCTGGTGTTCTTCGACGCCCGCCGGCCCGAGCCGGGCTCGATGCAGGACACGCTGCAGCATCTGGTTTCCCACACCGTGCGCCGCTCGGATTCCCGTAAGTTCCTCTATATCCTGAACCAGATCGACACCTCGGCCCGCGAAGACAATCCCGAAGAGGTGGTCGGGGCGTGGCAGCGCAGCGTGGCCCAGGCAGGGCTGATCAGCGGCAAGTTCTACGGTATCTTCAACCGCGACGTCGCGCCGCCGATCGACGATCCGATCAAACGCGCCCGCTATGAGGCCAAGTGCGACGAGGACCTGGCCGAAATCCACGCCCGCATGACCGAAATCGAGTTCGGCCGCGGCTACCGTATCGTTGGCATTCTCGATGCCCTGGCTAAGGAGCTGGAAGGCGAAGTGGTGCCGCGCATCCAGGAACTGGTGGCCAAATGGCGCCGGCTGGTGTTGTGGGGCGATGCCGGCGGCTTCGCCGTGCTCGCGATCCTGGCCGGGCTGGTCGGCTATCTGGCCGGCGGTGAGGCGGTGGGCCACAGCCTTTCCTGGCTGATGCAGGATACCCCGGACTGGCTCGGCGGCGTGCCGAGGCGGTTGGTGGGGGCGCTCAGCGGTTTCGTGCTGGTATTCAGCGCGTGGCACTGGTTCATGCGCACCCTGGTCCGGCGCAAGATGGTAGACTCCCTGCCCGAGCGCTTCGGCCAGATGGATTTGAACCTGCGCAACGCCTTCCGGCGCAACACCGGCCTTTTGAGCGGGTTGTTCCGGCGCAAGGCGGCAGGCTGGAATGGCCGCGCCCGCAGGGACATCTTCGTTATTCGCGAGGCCATCGCCCATCACGTCCAGGTCTGGAACGACAATTACACCGACCCTACCGGGGCCAAGCTCGACGGCCGGGTCACCAGTGAGCAGGCGGCGGCGGCCGTGGGCACCGGCTACCGCTTCGATGCCGCTGGCTATCGTGCCGGCGAAAGCTGAGGGCGCAGGCAATCGGCGTGCCGAAACTTCTCTATCTGGTCACCGAGGACTGGGCCTTCTGCTCCCACCGCCTGCCGATGGCGCGGGCGGCCCGGGCGGCCGGCTTCGAGGTGGTGGTGGCCACCCGGGTCGAAAACCATCGTGCCCGGATCGAAGCCGAGGGTTTTCGGGTCCATGCCCTAGACTGGCGCCGCCGGGGCAATGGGCTGCTGGCCACCCTCTCCGCCGTGCTCGATATCGCGGCCCTCTACCGCCGGGAGAAGCCCGACCTTATTCACCATGTGGCCATGAAGCCGGTGATCGTCGGCGGGCTGGCGGCGTGGCTGGCCTGCCGGCCCGCCGTGATCAACGCGCTGACCGGCCTCGGCTTCGTTTTCATCGGCGAAAGCCTGATCAAGCAACCGATCCGGGCCGTCATTCGCTTCGTGCTGAGGCGGCCGGGCAGCCAATTGCTGCTCCAGAACCATGACGACGCCCGCTTTCTGATTGCGCGCGGTTTCGCCAGCGCCGACACGCTGACGGTGATCCGCGGCTCGGGCATCGATATCGAGTATTACGCGCCCCTGCCCGAGCCGGCATCCGGCCCGGTCACGGTGGCCTATGTCGGCCGGATGCTTGAAGACAAGGGCGTGCCGACTCTGGTCGAGGCCCATCGCCGGTTGCGGGAGCGCGGCATCGACCTGCGGCTGGTGCTGGTGGGCACCCCGGATCCCGAGAACCCGACCAGTGTCACCGAAGCCACCTTGCGCGACTGGACTCACCGGCCCGGCCTCGAGTGGTGGGGTGCGGTGGCTGACGTGCGCACAGTTTGGCGCGACGCCCATTTCGCGGTGCTGCCGTCCCGGCGCGAGGGATTACCGAAGAGCCTGCTCGAGGCCGCCGCCTGCGGTCGCGCCCTGGTGGCCACCGACGTCCCCGGCTGCCGGGAAATCGCCCACGCTGGCGAAAACGCGCTTTTGGTACCGCCCGACGATGCTGAAGCTCTGGCTGCGGCCCTCGAGACTCTCGCGACCGATGCACTCCTGCGAGCCCGCTTCGCCGCCGTCAGTCGGGCTCTCGTGGTCTCCGACCTCGCGGCAGGGCCGGTGGGGATGCGAACGGTCGAGCTTTACCGAACCCTGCTGGAGAAAACCGATAAAGGGCGAAATCATCACGTAACGTGACTCCGCTTCCAAAAAGACTCCGCCGACGCCAGTTCCGATCAATGGTGATGGGAACCGGCTCAGGCCCGGGTGTTGGTCGGCCGGTGACCGCCTGGTGGCGGAGCGGATTCGGGGCCGGCAGCCGAGGCTGGCGGCACCGTCATCAGACCGCCGGCGATTTCCCGGTTGACCCGGATCAGCACGTCGAGCTTCTCGGGCTTGGGATCGGCGATGATGCCGGCGGTGTGCTTGTCGATAAAATTGGACAGGGACAGGATGCCGTTGCGCAATTCCGTCGGCAACGGACAATCGGGCTCGAGCAGGCTGGCCTGAAAAATCGTCCAGAGGCGCCAGTTAAGGCGCACGGCCTGAAGCAGAGCGGCTTCGTCCACCGGCTCTCTCTGGGCCGCTTTCATGCGCAGCGCGGTTTCGGTCAAAGCCCACCCTTCGATCTGACGGGGATCGGCGGCGGCGGTCGGAACGTTGCTGTAGGGGTTAGCCCGGTTTGGCGGGGGCATGTTCCAAAATCTTTCTTTCGTACTCCACCAGCTTTTTGGCCACCTTCAGCATCTGGTACGAATCATTGCGCTGCAGATGGTCGACAATCTCGCAAATCAACGGAGCACTGCTCGGAGCGGCCTTAACGAAGTCGTCCATGAAAGTGCGGGCCGACTCGAGATACTGCTCCTGATTGTCGGAAAACAGGTAAAGGCATTGCAGGGCATAATAAATACGTCTGGCGGGAGTGTCTACCTCCTCGAAGGTCAGAATATCCTTGGCCCGCAGAATGTGAGCTTGATTCAAAATGCGTAAAGTTGTGTGATCCCCACCATTCTCGACCACGACGCCGTTGATGACGATTTTTTCTCCCGGAGCTAGCTTGATAAGGAGAGGCACGGCAAGCCCATTGGCCGGAGGTTGCGGGTCAGTATTGGCAATGGTTTTAGGAACTCTCGGGAAACACGGCAACCCCTTTCTTATCCCTGCTTCGGTATGTCGCCGCCGCTCCGGTCGATGGTCGAAGCGTCCGCCCTTCCGGCGGACCGTCACAATGTGATAGCGTCGCCGGAATGTTCAAGGAAAGCCCTCGAATGTTGAAGGGGGCATGCGAAGATCCGCAGCGAATTGGAGGGGCGTCTGATGTCTTTCAGAAAAAGACTGATGGAGAATAACCGACGCTGGGCCAACGAGAGAGTGGCCAGCGACCCTGATTTCTTCAAACGTCTCGCCACCGGTCAGAAGCCGGAAATTTTGTGGATCGGCTGTTCCGATGCGCGGGTCTCGGCCCCCGACTTCGTCGGATTGCAGCCGGGAGAACTCTTCGTTCACCGCAATATCGCCAACGTGGTCTACCACACCGACATCAATTGCCAGTCGGTACTGGAATACGCCGTCGAGGCGCTCAAGGTCCGCTATATCGTTGTGTGTGGTCACTACAATTGCGGCGGCATCCGCCACGCCATGGAAAACACTGAATTCGGCATCATCGATAACTGGCTGAAGGAGGTGAAGGACGTCTATCAGGCCCACCGTGACGAGTTGAGGGCGATCGAGGACACCACTGCCTGCCTCAACCGCCTGACCGAACTGAATGTCCGCCATCAGGCGCTCAATGTCTGCCGGACCAGCATCGTGCAAAAGGCCTGGGCCCGCGGCGAAGAGCTGTCGGTTCATGCCTGGATCTACAACGTCAACGATGGTTTGGTCCACGACCTCAAATATTCGTTCCGCGATACCTACAGCGTCGAACCGGTCTACCGCTATCATGTCGCCGGTCAGCACGACCGGGACAGCGGGCGCCCGGAATGACCGCGGCAGCAAACGCCGCCGCCTTGCTGATCATCGGGTTAGTGAAGCATACCATAACTATTTGATAATATGGATGATTTAAACGACGTAAAGAATACCGTAAAGATACGCCACCATAGATTGCTTCAACTAAACCAAAAATTGTGTCCGATTGGGGTCAAAAAAATGACGCCTAACCAATTCACATTACAT
>SESF01007965.1_pt1 | contig 12460 bp, 13 predicted proteins | sample 3171521 | NCBI WGS metagenome assembly SESF01 (sample SAMN10866945, study PRJNA518727) | freshwater metagenome | biome: subpolar coniferous forest; feature: holomictic lake; material: water; isolation source: holomictic Lake 227, 6 m and 8 m depth | place: Canada: near Kenora, Ontario | collected...
ATTTGTCGTGCAAGGCTTTTTTTAATAAGTCCGCCCCATCGCAAACATCAGTGATCTCACAAAATGGGAAAGCTTCTAGTAAAATTCTTTTTAATCCTTCTCTAACAATCGTATGGTCGTCTGCAATTAAAATTTTCATAATGGAAATTAATGCTGGTTTAAACTAAGTTGCCCTGACTAGATTTTTACAATTTCATGGGGGTATCTCTAGCTTTTTTGCATTTTTAAAGTTAGGGTATTCCTATTAAACTTTGCACTAATTTGATGGAACTGCCCTTCCCTGAAACCGTTTTAATTAACAGAGAATCCCCAAACCCTTATTGGTATATGCGCTTATCGACAGATATCCTAACTTGCATCCATGCAACAATATCAGCAGTTACTTCAGTATATAATGGACAATGGGGCCATTAAAACCGACCGAACAGGAACAGGAACAAAGAGCTGTTTTGGATATCAGATGCGATTCGATTTGCAAAAAGGTTTTCCCATGGTAACCAGCAAAAAGTTGCACTTGAAAAGTATCGTGTATGAATTACTCTGGTTTCTAAATGGAGATACCAATGTCAAATATCTAAATGAGCATAAAGTAAGTATTTGGGATGAATGGGCAGATGCGAATGGCGACTTAGGTCCGGTTTACGGGAAACAATGGCGTTCTTGGCAGGGAGCAGATGGGATAGTGGTTGACCAAATAAAGGATTTAATCCATCAGATCAAAAACAGTCCGGATAGCAGAAGGATGATCGTGAGTGCCTGGAATGTAGCGGAATTGCCAAAAATGGCACTGATGCCTTGTCATTGTTTGTTCCAGTTTTATGTAGTGGATGGTAAATTGAGCTGTCAGTTATACCAGCGAAGTGCTGATTCATTTTTAGGGGTGCCTTTTAATATTGCTTCCTATGCTTTATTAACTATGATGATTGCCCAGGTATGTGATTTAGAGTATGGTGATTTTATTCATAGTTTCGGAGATGTGCATTTGTACAATAATCATATGGAACAGGCAGTATTACTTTTAAGCAGGGAACCATTTCCATTACCTACCATGAAAATTAATCCAGCTGTAAAAGACATTTTCGGTTTTCAGTTTGAAGATTTTGAATTGGAAAATTATCAGCACCATCCGCCCATTAAGGCACCGGTTGCTATTTAGATTCATTTATTAATTCTTATATACTCAGGATGATCATAAGCCTTGTTGTTGCTGCATCAAAAAATAATGCTATTGGAAAAGACAATCAATTACTTTGGCATTTACCAAAAGATATGCGCTTCTTTAAAAATACCACATGGGCCATGCCGGTAGTGATGGGAAGAAAAACCTTCGAGTCGCTCTCTAGTAAAGCATTGAATGGCAGATTGAATATTGTTGTAAGTAGACAAAAAGATTGGAAGGCAGAAGACGTGACGGTTGCAAATAGCATTGATGCTGCATTCCAGCTAGCTGCCAGCCTTGACTATAAAGAAGTGTATGTAATTGGTGGTGCAGAGATCTATTCACAAACCTTGCCGCTAGCTGATATAGTTTATCTAACAAGGGTTGATACTGTTTTGGAAGCTGATAGTTTTTTTCCTGTGCTTGGCAATGAATGGAAATTATTTTCAGAAGAATCCTTTGAGGTAGATGCTAAACATGCTTATCCCTTCCATTTTCAGGTTTGGAAAAAAATCAAAGCCTGTTAATTTATGTATGCAATAATCTCCTGGGCGTATCTGTTTTTTTTTCCTTTACTGATGATCTTAATTCTATTAGGCCCTAGTTCCTTTCGTCACATTCTATTGCATCTAAGAGCTGCAGTACAGTTTTCGCTAATCATTTATGCATTTTATTTGATCAGACAATTAATAGGATTATATCAGCTGCGCAAACTATTAAATATGCCAGCAAATAAGTTGGATTATTTCGGTTCTGGTTTGTTTGAAATGGGATTGATTATTGTATTGCCTTTTCTTTTTTTAAAGAATAGCATCTTGAGAACATGGTCGGTGGGGTTTGTAATCTGGCTGCTACTGGTACATTCTATTACACGTCAGGGATGGAATCTACAATTAGATAGTTGGTCATTCGTTAGTTCCTTGTTATTCTATATCAGCCTAATTACAGGCATTTATGCGTTACTTTGGCTTCTTAAAAAAAACACAGCTGCATCAGCAATTTAACATGTACGGTCACTTTACATTATTATCCAAATTCATACAATACAAGATCAAGTCATCCAACGGAAAGGGCCATGGTGTGCATTCTCCCTTTGTCTACGATTTTATCAGAAAGGTTTTATTAGATAAGAGATTTTTTTATGCTTATGAAGCTATTGAAGCCTGTAGGAAAAACATGCTGCAAGATCAGCGTGTATTGCAGATCGAAGATTTTGGTGCAGGATCAAGACTAAGAAAAACGAATCAGCGATCGATCCATGAAATTGCAAAGTCATCTCTTAAGCCAAAGAAATTTAGTCAGCTGATTTTTAGAATTGTCAACCACTACCACCCCGAAAAGATTTTGGAATTAGGAACTTCACTGGGTATTACAACTTCCTACATGGCAGCTGCTAATGAAAAAGCAACAGTATATTCCATGGAGGGAGCTTCTGAAATTGCAGCAGTTGCTGAATCGAATTTCGAAAAACTAGCATTGAAAAATATTGTTGTAATAGTGGGGAATTTTGATGATACACTTCCGCTATACCTTGCAACAGAAAATAAACTTGATCTGGTTTTTGTGGATGGTAATCATCGATATGAGCCCACTATTCAATACTTCGAACAATTGCTGATTAAGACCACAGAAGAATCGATCTTGATTTTTGATGATATTCATTGGAGCGAAGAGATGGAGCGTGCTTGGAAATATATTCAACAACATCCGCAAGTAAGAGTTACGATTGATCTGTTTTTTATAGGACTCGTATTTTTTCGAAAAGAAAATAAAGTTAAACAGCATTTTTCGATCAGTTTCTAGGAGGTCTCATTTTAGATGCAGCCTGATTCTTGATTGCGTATATTTGGAAAAAATATCTATTGGCAGTTCCTTCGGCATTGATTCAATCTTTACAAAACGTATCCGGATTTCAACAGGAAGCTTTTGAAGCTGTGCATGCATCTGGAGAACAGATTGTTTCTATTCGATTAAATCCCGCTAAACCCTTTGATGAATCCTATCTTCCTATCGCTGATAAGGTTGGTTGGTGTGACAGTGGCAGATATTTAAAAGAACGTCCGTTTTTCACATTTGATCCTTTCTTACATGCTGGTGCTTACTATGTTCAAGAAGCAAGTAGCATGTTCCTATGGCAAGCGATCTCACAAACCATTCCTGAAACAGCTGGTAAGAAAGTGTTGGACCTCTGTGCGGCACCGGGAGGTAAATCTACCTTGCTGTCCGCTTATTTTAAAGACGGACTAGTTATAGCCAATGAAGTAATAAAAAATAGGGCGAGTATTTTAGTAGAGAATTGCAGTAAATGGGGAACTGGAAATTTGTTGGTAACGAATAACGATCCATCGCATTTTCAATCGCTCCCTGAGTTTTTTGATCTGTTGATGATCGATGCGCCTTGTAGTGGAAGTGGCTTATTTAGAAAAGATCCAACTGCAATTGAGGAATGGAGCGAGGCCAATGTGGCACTTTGCAGTCAGCGTCAACAAAGAATTTTAGCAGATGCCCTACCTTCCTTAAAAGAAAATGGGATCTTGATTTATTCCACTTGTTCCTATTCTCCTGCAGAAGATGAAGCTATTTGTGATTGGTTAATGGATGAAATGGAAATGGAATCACTTCCTATAAAAACAGTGGATGAATGGGGGATTGTTGAAAGTTCTTCTCCCATTCACCAAGCAGCAGGTTACCGGTTTTATCCGGATCAAGTTAGGGGGGAAGGATTTTTTCTGGCTTGTTTTCGAAAAAAAACCAGCGTGATTACTACAAAATGGAAGTTCAAAACCTTGCAGTTAACTTCTAAAGCGCAAGAACAACAGTTGCAATCGGCTATATTGCTTCCCGAAAACCTGGTTTTCTTCAATCAAAATGAAGCAATTAGGGCAATTGAGCAACAATGGATGGGCGATTTGGGAATTCTGGCAAGCCATTTGTATATAAAGAAAGCCGGAATTGAAGTGGCAAGCATGAAGGGAAAAGACATTGTTCCATCGCATGAATTGGCTGTCAGTAACTGGTTTTTAGGTGGATTTTCATCTGTTGATCTGGATCTGGCAAATGCATTATTATATCTGAAAAGGAAGGAATTCAGTGTAGAAGGGCAGAAAGGATGGAATTTAATGCGCTATGGCGGTCTAGCCCTAGGATGGGCTAAACTATTGCCAAATCGAATCAATAATTATTATCCTGCTGAGTGGCGTATACTAAAAGAGTAATTTTACGTTTATAAGTAAGTAATTGGTTGTATGAAGTATATCGGTTGGTTTATCATTAGTTTCTATGCCCTTGCTGCTGCAGCACAGGACCGCTTGGTCGTGCCGGGTACTGGAACCAACCTTTATGCAGCCAAGATCATGACCGGGCCACAGTCGCTCAGTAGCTTATCCGACCAATATAATGTTCCCCTTAGCGTTTTAGCTAAATCCAATAATGTGCCTACCACTTTTGAACTAAGAAAGGGCGAAGAAGTTAGAATACCCCTCACTAGAGATAATTTTTATCAAAGAAATGTCTATGGCAAGTTTCAACCCGTGTACCATATTTTCAAAGCAGGTGAGACCTTAGTTAATATTGCGATACGCTATTATAAGATCAATATCGACTCACTTAAAAATTGGAATAATCTGCCAGATGAAATTGTGGTGGATAGTAAACCATTGGTTATTGGGTTTATCAATAATAAAAGGGCTAGTTTCTCAACAGCTGCTTATCAGGCCATTGCCTATGATACCATTCCTAATCCGAATGTGTATGATGCGGCTAAATTCGGACCAAAAGAAATTAAAGGCGAATTCAAACCGGTACCAGTTCCTGTTCCGAAGCCACCGGTATTGTTGCCTGTTGTAAAAACGAATAATCCAACAGAGGCGAATAATACAGCTAGAACAACGCCAAATAATTCATCCAGTTCGGGTACAACTTTTCCAAGTAGAAAACCCACTTTAGTTACACCTACATTAGTTCAGACGGAAGGTGATTTTAGTTATCGTCCAAGATCTAATGACGAAGGATTTTTTGCACATACATACTATATGCGTGTCAAGGATCGGGCCTATCAAGCTATTACAGGTGATGCATCAATCTTTAAAACTATTAGTGGTTGGAGCGATCGAAAATTTTATGTGTTGATCAATGAAATTATTCCAGGTACCATCGTAAGAATTACCACTGCTAATAAAAAAAGTGTATGCGCCAAAGTATTGGGTCCATTACCCGAAACCGAGGGTGCTGCTGGTTTAGTAATTCGCATGAATAATGCCGCTGCTTCGGCCTTAGGAGTGATGGATGATCAACGCTTTATTGTTACCATTACTTACGTAGAATATTAATCTTTATAATTGCTGATAATGAAAAAAATCGTTGCAATTCTTTTTGTAATTGCTTTTTGTTACTCTTGTAATTCAGATGCACAGAATGGTGCTTTGGATAGCAAAGCTTTTGAAGCTGCCATGAATAGTGGAACTTACCAACTATTGGATGTTAGAACTGCGGGAGAATATCAGTCCGCCCATTTGAAAAATTCCTTACAAGCTGATTGGAATAACCAAGAACAGTTTATAGATCGCATTAAATATCTTGATAAATCAAAACCCTTATTAGTTTATTGTGCTTCTGGTGTGAGAAGTGGAAATGCAGCACAATATTTAGCAAGCGTTGGATATAAAAATGTTTCAAATTTAAAGGGTGGTTTAAATGCTTGGAAATTAGAAGGGAAACCTGTTGAATCTGTTGGCACAGTTGCACAATTAAGTGTTGATGCCTATTGGGCTTCTACTAAGAAATCAGCTACAGTGTTGATTGATTTTGGAGCAGAATGGTGTCCGCCTTGCAAGAAAATGGAACCCATTTTAAAAGATCTACAAGCAGATAAACAATTGAAATTTGAGTTAGTGAAAGTAGATGGTGGAAATGATATCGATGTCATGAAAGCCAATCAGGTAAGTGCATTGCCAGTTTTTATCATTTATAAAAATGGAAAAGAAGTTTGGCGTAAACAGGGTGTTGTTGAGGCTCAGGAATTAAAGAAATTATTAGCTAATTAATTTATTGTTGCGCATTTGCCAAACGATAGCCTCTTAAAAAGTCATCTGTGAGCATTCGCTTCTTGCCTTCTAATTGAATGTCTAATAAATGTATATAGCCATCTAACGCAGCAATTTTTAAATAAGTTTTTCCATCGCTTAGAACTGTGCCAGCTTTTTCATTGACTGTTGCTCGTTCTTTTTTGCTACGATATACTTTTAGAATTTTATCATCTAATCTTGATAATGCACCAGGGAACGGCGATAAACCCCTGATGAAATTGTGAATGATATCGATCGATTGGTTGAAGTTGATCTGACAGTTCTCCGTAAAAAGTTTAGGTGCATGTTTTAATTCTGACTGATTCTCAAATGCCGATTGCTGTTTCTCTTTCAAAGAATTTTCCGCAATGCCTTTAACAGTCTCAACTAAAACTGCAGCACCTATTTCTTTCATGCGATCATGTACTTCTCCTGTGGTTTCATCTGGTCCGATTTCGAAACTCTTTTGAAGTAACACATCTCCTGTATCTATTGCATGTTGTAATTTAAATGTGGTAACGCCTGTTTCTTTTTCGCCATTAATCACGGCCCAATGAATGGGAGCAGCTCCTCTATATTGAGGTAATAATGAGCCGTGTAAATTTACGGTACCCAATCGAGGCATCTCCCAGACCATTACTGGAAGCATTCGAAAAGCAACTACAATTTGTAGATCGGCTTTTAATGCCTGAAGCGATTCGATAAATTCAGGGTTCTTTAGTTTTTCTGGCTGAAGAATGAATAAGCCTTTTTCAACCGCATATTTTTTTACAGCACTTTCGGTTAGTTTCATTCCCCGACCAGCAGGTTTGTCCGGCGCAGTAATAACTCCTACGATATTGCATCCTGCATCAACCAATGCAGCTAATGAAGCCACTGCAAAATCAGGAGTGCCCATAAATACGATTCGCAAATTCTTCATTGCATTCATTTCATTACCCGCTTTCATGCTGCGAAGATAATCCTCGCTATTCAAAATCTTTGTAGAGTAAATATTTCTTTCTGATTGCTTTAAATGCGGCGAGTTTAGGCTCCCAGCTTTTTCTGATCTCAGATTCTGTAGCACCAGATTTTAACTGTTCCATCAATTCTTTATTACCCGCCAATTTATTAAAGAAATAATCTGTAGGCTTACCTGATTTAGCTTTTAGGAAGAAATTTTCTTTGTCCGGAAATAACTGATAAGCCTGCATCAAATATTTGATCTGCACTTGATTGTTAATTTGTTTTAGTACAGCCTCTTGGCTGCCGACTAGGTTCCATCCATAACAAAGCTGATCCTTCTGTTTAGGATCTTTGGCACCATCTCTACTGGTGGGCGTAAATGCATACAATGTTTTAGGAAGTAGGGGTGATCCGAAAATAGCGAAGGGATGATCCGTTCCACGGCCCTCACTTAAAGCTGTTCCTTCGAAAAAGCAGTTGCTGCCATACCAATATATCGAACTCATATCAGGCAGGTTGGGAGAGGGCTTGATGGGTAAAATATATTTTGATTCATGTGTATAGTTGGCAGATTTAATTACCAGAAAATGAAATGCAGTGTCTTTTGAATTAGTAGCTTTTTGATAATAGGCATATTTCTCATTTGCTTTTGTATTTAACCATTTCTCTCCTGCAATCATCATCGCATATTCGCCGATTGTCATTCCATAAACAATTGGAATAGGTTGCATGCCGATATAACTTTTATATGCGGTATCGAGTACGGGTCCGTCTACAAAAAACCCATTTGGATTGGGGCGGTCAAGTATGATCAATGGTTTACTATTTTCAAATGCAGCTTCCATATAATCTTGTAGAGATGAAATGTAGGTATAATAACGTGTGCCAACATCTTGAATGTCGAATAGCAGTATATCCACATTTTTTAGGTCTTCAATAGAGGGCCTGCGTTTTTTTCCATACAATGAGATTACAGGAATGCCAGTGGCAGAATCGATATAATTATCTACTTTCTCTCCTGCATCAGCTTTGCCGCGAAAACCATGTTCTGGTCCGAATGCAATCACGATTTTTACACCTAGTTTCTGAAGTGTATCTACCAAATGGTTTGAACCAATAGTTGCTGTGTTATTGGCAAAAACGCCTACTCGTTTATTCTTAAGAAGGGGTAAATAGACTTCTGTACGATATGCTGCAGGGGTAATTGCTTTTACAGTATGACTTCCTGAATTTTGTGAAAACGCCGTTAAAACTAACAATAGAAAGGCGATACCAAATAATGATTTCTTCATTTAAACTCACTTTAGTCAGGAAAGTTAACTAAAAATACTTCCTGTTTTTTGTTTTTGGATTGTACTTTTGCCCCGGAAATCGGAACGCCTTAAGTAAACCGAGCTCCTCATTTTTCAATTACAAAAATTAAACATGCAACAAGTTAAAAAAGGTGATACTGTAAAAGTGCATTATCATGGCAAACTTACAGATGGTTCTACATTCGATTCTTCAGAAGGCCGCGAGCCATTGGAATTTGAAGTAGGAAGTGGAATGGTGATTCCTGGTTTTGATGATGCTGTTACTGGAATGGTAGTTGGTGAGAAAAAAACCATCCATATCCCTAATGCAGAAGCATACGGACCAAAACAGGAAGACATGGTGATGGAATTTCCCAAAGATCGTTTCCCTGCAGATATGGTTGCTGAAGTGGGAATGCAATTAAATATGAGTAATGGTTCTGGTCAGAACTTTCCTGTTGTGATCGTTGATGTTCGTGACGAAGTGGTGATCTTAGATGCGAACCATCCTTTAGCTGGTCAGGATCTAACCTTTGATTTAGAATTAGTAGCTATCGATGCAAAGAGCCTGATCATTATGCCTTAATCGAATGCTATATTTTTGAAATGCCCCTGAGTGTTCGGGGGCATTTTTTGTGCGGGGTATTGCAAACCCTATCTTGCAGAAAATTATTGCAATGCTTCTTGATTACGATTTTACGGTTAGTGAAAGATTTCTACGTTATGTTCAGATCGATACGCAAAGCGATCCGAACAGCCATTCGCATCCTAGTTCCGAAAAGCAAAAAACACTTTCAAATATTTTGGCAGCCGAATTGCTGGCAATGGGAGTAACAGATGCTCATGCAGATGAATATGGTTATGTCTATGCAACGGTTCCTTCAAATAGTGCTAAAAATATTCCAACCATCTGTTTCTGTGCTCATGTTGATACCGCTCCAGATTGTAGTGGCACTAATGTGAAACCCATCTTACATCCCCATTATAACGGAATGGATTTGGTATTACCTGATGATGCTACTCAAATTATTTCCGCCAAGCAGTATCCCTATCTATTAAAGCATTTGGATACTGCCATCATTACAGCAAGCGGCAAAACTTTATTGGGTGGAGATGATAAAGCAGGTGTATCGATCATTATGGATCTAGCTAATTATTTAATGAAGCATCCCGCAATTCCACACGGTGCGATTAGCATTTTATTTACGCCAGATGAAGAAGTGGGCAGGGGTACCGATAAACTGGATATGAAAAAATTGGGAGCCGATTTTGGATATACACTTGACGGCGGTGCGTTGGGAGATTTTGAAGATGAGACCTTCAGTGCAGATGCAGCTATCATTACCATTAATGGCGTAATTGCACATCCCGGGGATGGTAAAAATAAATTAGTGAACGCCCTGAAAATTGGTGGACAAATATTGGCGGCATTACCAACTGATTCATGGAGTCCGGAAACAACTGCTGGCCGAGAGGGATTTGTTCATCCCGTTTCCTTTGAGGGTGGATCAGAAAAAGCGGTGATTGAGTTAATTGTTCGCGATTTTGATAGCAACAAATTGGCCGATTATGAACATAGGTTAAAAGGCATCGCAGAATCGGTGCTTTTAAAACATCCCAAAGCCACCATGCAATTTGAGGTAAGAGAACAGTATCGAAATATGAAAGAGGTCTTGGATCAACATCCGCAGGTGAGCACCTACGCAAAAGAGGCTTACGATCGGTTAGGCATTAACATGCATAAAACGCCTATTCGGGGTGGTACTGATGGTAGTAGGCTGAGCTTTATTGGTTTGCCTTGCGCGAATATATTTACTGGTATGCAGGCAATTCATAGTAAGCATGAGTGGATTGCCGTGAATGATATGCAACAGGCGGTTAATATTCTTGTTGAACTGGTTCAAGTTTGGGAATTAAATGCTTAGTGTAATATTATTAATATAATAGCGACTCATTAAATACTTAACTTAGATTAAAATATTTTTTTATGAACTTCCTTATCAATTTTTGGTGGGTCATTGTACTAGCATTTATCATTTTCAGTGGATTGGTTACTGTAAACCAAGGCACCATTGCAGTGGTTACTTTGTTCGGAAAATATAGACGCATTTTACGTCCGGGATTGAATTTTAAAATTCCGGTTCTAGAACAAGTGTATAAAACGGTTAGTATCCAGAATCGTTCGGTGGAGCTTGAGTTTCAGGCGGTAACACTCGATCAGGCCAATGTATATTTTAAAAGTATGTTGCTTTATTCTGTGATTAATCAGGATGAAGAATCTATTAAGAATGTAGCTTTTAAATTCTTTAGTGATAAGGATTTAATGCAAGCTTTAATCCGCACTGTTGAAGGTAGTATCCGCGGTTTCGTTGCTACAAAAAAGCAGGCTGAAATTTTATTACAGCGTAAAGAGATCGTGCAATTTGTAAAAGAGCAGATCGATCAATCGCTGGAGGGATGGGGTTATCACCTTCAAGATTTGCAGATCAATGATATTACATTTGATCAGGCAATTATGGATAGTATGAGTAGGGTTGTTGCGAGCAATAACTTGAAAGCCGCTGCTGAAAATGAAGGTCAGGCTTTATTGATCACAAAGACCAAAGCAGCAGAAGCAGAAGGTAATGCTATTAAGATCGCTGCTGAGGCTGAGAGAGAAGCAGCTCGTTTACGCGGACAGGGTGTGGCTTTGTTCCGGGAGGAAGTGGCCAAGGGTATGAGCCAGGCTGCAGAGCAAATGAAGCAGGCCAATTTGGATACGAATGTGATCTTGTTTAGTATGTGGACTGAAGCTATCAAGAACTTCGCGGAATTGGGTAAGGGTAATATGTTATTCTTAGATGGTAGTCCAGAAGGCATGCAGAATACCATGCACCAGATCATGGGGATGGTAAAAATGAATACCGACAAAAAATCGAGTTAATCAGCCATACATCGTTTAAATCTATCATGTGCAAAAGCTTTCCTAAAAAAGAAAGCTTTTGTGTTTTTATTCACAGCAGTACTGTTCTTTTGTAGAAGCGATTAATTTTAGGTTCACCATAAAATTTAAATGAGATGTTTGATCTCTTGCAAATAGATACCCTTCAAAAGGCTGCGGCTGCGCTTCCTGCACCCGAAAAAATATCGATGTGGAATTTATTAGAAAAGGGTGGTTTCATCATGTACCCTTTGTACATTCTACTAGCAGTAGCCGTGTTTGTTTTTACAGAGCGATTAATAGCGATTCGTAAAGCATCTAGGATCGATGAAAATTTCATGCGCATTATTCGCGATAATATCGTTACTGGAAATGTAAGTGCAGCAAGAAGTTTAACTAGGAATACCAATAACCCTGTTGCAAGGATGATTGATAAAGGGATTCAACGCATTGGGAAACCTATCGATGCCATTGAGAAGAGCATGGAAAATGTAGGGAAATTAGAAATGTACCAGATGGAAAAAAACTTATCCATTCTTTCACTGATAGCAGGTATCGCACCCATGTTTGGATTCCTAGGAACTATTATCGGGATGGTACAATTGTTTTATGGGATTGCCTCTACAGGAGAATATACTTTGAATACCATTGCTGGTGGGATCTATACAAAAATGATCACTTCAGGAACGGGATTGATCATTGGTTTGATTGCTTACATCGCACATAATTTCCTGAGTACGCAGATCGATAAGACCGTTAATAAAATGGAAATTGCAAGCGCAGAGTTTATGGATATTTTACAAGAACCAACTAAGTAAGCAGGCTAAATTCCCATTACATGAACATTCGAAAAAAATTAAGAAATCATCCGGAAGTACATACAGGAGCGTTGAACGATATTTTGTTCATCCTGTTATTGTTTTTTCTGATCGTTTCTACATTGGCTAATCCGAATGTCATTAAGGTTTCCAATCCCAAAGCAAAAAGCGATACCAAGTCAAAGCAAACTGTGGTTATTACAGTTGACAAGGATCAGCAGATTTACCTCGGATCTAAAAAAGTTTCGTTCAACGAATTAGAA
>SESF01001075.1_pt1 | contig 12458 bp, 11 predicted proteins | sample 3171521 | NCBI WGS metagenome assembly SESF01 (sample SAMN10866945, study PRJNA518727) | freshwater metagenome | biome: subpolar coniferous forest; feature: holomictic lake; material: water; isolation source: holomictic Lake 227, 6 m and 8 m depth | place: Canada: near Kenora, Ontario | collected...
GGGCAGGACCAGAAAATCGTAGGTGCGGAAAAAATCCCGCCCGGCGGTCCGGAGCGCGGCGGTGGCGCGCTGCGCGGCCTCGCGCTGGGCGGCGGTCAGGGCCTGCCGGCGCTGGAGGCGCTGCCAGACGCCCGGGTCGTAGCGCGCCTGAAAACGGTCGGCCCAGCCGCGGTGCACCGCCCAGGCCTCGTCCGCGACCACGGTGTTGTAGGTGTCCACCGCCGGGGCAAACGCCGCCAGCAGCGCGGACCGTGTCAGGGCATCGGCGGGCGGGGCGAGGCGCGCGGTGGCGGCGGCGCAGGCCGCGGCGACCTCGGGGTCGAGGCCGGGGAGGGCGAGGTAGCATCCGACCGGGGGGCGCCCGGCCGCGGTCCCGCCGAGCAGGGCGGCGGTGGCGGTCGCCAGGTCGGCCGCCGTGGCCGTGAACCAGCCGGCGGTGTCGTAGCTCGGGGCCAGCGGAAACGCGTCGGCGATCAGGGGTTCCCGGGGCGCGCCGCGAAAGCCGAAGAGCCCGCAGAAGGCCGCGGGCAGCCGCACCGAGCCGCCGGTGTCGCTGCCGAGCGCGAGCGGCGCGATGCCCGCCGCCACCACGGCGGCGGAGCCGCTGCTGGAACCGCCGGTGGTCCGGCCGGGAAACCGCGGATGCTCGCAGTCGCCGTAGTGCGGGTTTTCCCCCGTGATGCCGTAGGCGAACTCATGGAGGTGGGTCCGGCCGGCGAGCACGGCCCCGGTCCCGCGCAGCCGGCGCACCAGGGCGCCATCGGCCGGGGGGGCGGGCCGCACCTCCGGCAGAAAAGTCGAACCGGCGAACATGGGCCGCCCCGCGACCGCGAAGAGATCCTTCAGGAAGTAGGGCACTCCGCCGAGCGGGGCGCCCCGGTCCGACTGGGCAAACGTGTCCGCGAGCGCGGCCTCGTCCGGCAGGTCGGCGACGACGGCCCGCTGCTGGCCGGGCGCCAGCCGGGTCCGGACGCGGTGGTGCACCTCGCGGGCGGCGGCCGCCGGGGAGAGTTGCTGCCAGTCGCGAAACGTCATGGGGCGAGCCTCCGCGAATCCGCCGCCGGACGCAATCCCCGGCGGGCGCGGGCGTCCCGGTTGGCGCCGCGCCCGCCCGGCCTCGTTGCACTTGGGGCTCGCGCTGGCCGGCGGTCGCTTTCCAATGCCGGCATGAGGTTTGTCCGACCTGCTCTCTGCTGTCTGGCCCTGGCCCTCGCGCTGGGCGGTTGCGCCCGCCCGACCCCGTCGGCCGCGCCCGCCGCCGGGGGGCTGCGCCGGATCGTGCTGCAGTCCGACTGGTTCCCGCAGGCGGAGCACGGCGGCTTTTATCAGGCGCTGGCCAAGGGATATTACCGCGAGGCGGGCCTCGACGTGGAGATCCTGCCGGGCGGGCCGGGCGCGACGATCAAGCTGAGCGTGGCCAAGGGGGTCGCGGACTTCGGCCTGTACCGGAGCGACGACGCGATCGTGGCGGCGAGCCGCGGCCTGCCGCTGCTGATCGTGGCGGCCGTCCTGCAGCACGATCCGGAGGGCCTGCTGGTCCACGACGCGAGCCCGGTGCGGACGCTTCGCGACCTGGACGGCCGCAGCGTGATCGCGCCGCCGAGCATGACCTGGATTCCCTACGTGCAGCAGAAATACGGGATCAAGTTCGACCTGCGGCCGCTGAACTACGGGCTGGCGGTCTTCCTCGGGGACCCGACCACGATCCAGCAGTGCATGCTGACGAGCGAGCCGTTCTTCGCGCGGCAGCACGGGGCCCGCGTCCGGGTCGTGCGCCTGGCGGACTCCGGCTACGATCCCTACCACGTGCTGATGTGCCGGCGGGAGCTGGCGCGGACCAGCCCCGCGGCGGTGCGGGCGTTTGTGGCCGCCTCGCTCCGGGGCTGGCGCGACTACCTGGAGGGCGACCCCGCGCCGGCCTTTGCCCTGATCCGGCAGCGCAACCGCCAGATGTCGCTCGAGCAGCTCCGGTTTTCCCGCGGGGAGCTGATCGCGCACGCGCTGGTGACCGGCGAGGCGTCCCGCGGCGAGGCGATCGGCCAGCTTTCGCTCGAGCGGATCCAGCGGCAGATCGACGCCCTGACCGAGTTCAAGATCGTCGAGCAGCCCGTCAGCGCGGCGGCGGTGGCGACCCGGGCGTTTCTGCCGGACGCGCTGCGCTGATAACCTTTGTCACCGGCGCGGTTTTCCCCCAGCGTTTCCCCATGAATCCTGAAGCCCAACTGGCCGCCCTCGGCCTGACCCTCCCGCCCCCGCCCGCCGCCGCCGGCAGCTATGTGCCCACCGTGCGCACGGGGAACCTGCTCTACTGCGCCGGCACGATCTGCCTGGTCGGGGGGCAGATGACGCACCTCGGGCAGGTGGGCAAGGAGCAGACGGTGCAGACGGGCAGCCAGGCGGCCCAGGTCTGCGCCCTCAACACGCTCGCCAACATCAAGGCGGCGGTCGGCTCGCTCGACCAGGTGGCGCGGATCGTGTTCGTCAGCGGCTTCGTGAACGCGGTCGACGGCTTCGCCGACAGCCCGGCGGTGATCAACGGCGCCAGCGACCTGTTCGTGAAGGTGTTCGGCGAGGCCGGCAAGCATGCCCGCGCCGCCGTGGCGGTGAACGGCCTGCCGAAGGGCTCCACCACCGAGATCCAGGTGGTGGTCGAGCTGAAGAACTAGGGTGGGCGGCCCCGCCGCGCGGCGAAAAATCCAGTTGGCGGCCGCGCCATCCGCCGCACACTGGGGCCCGATATTTTTGCCTTCCGCCTGACCCCGGGCTCCCGGATTAATCCGCTTCCCGGGTGCCCCGCTTAACCCCACCCCGACCCGCATGAAACCGCTTGCCGCCCTCCTCGCCGCGCTGCTGCTCACCGCGACCGCCGCCGCGCAGACCTACGAGATCGCCGTCATTCCCAAGGGGACGACGCATGAGTTCTGGAAATCGATCCACGCCGGCGCCTGCGCCGCCGCCGCCGAGCTCCAGGCCGAGGGGGTGACGGTGCACGTGATCTGGAAGGGGCCGCTGCGCGAGGACGACCGCGAGCAGCAGGTGCAGGTGGTGGAGAATTTCACGGGGCGGCGCGTCAGCGGCATCGTGCTGGCGCCGCTCGACGCCCGCGCGCTGGTCGCCCCGACCGAGGCGGCGGTGCGGGCGGGCATCCCGGTCGTGATCATCGACTCGGCGCTCAACTCCGCGGCCCCGGTCAGCACCGTCTCGACGGACAACTACCGGGGCGGCGTCCTCGGGGCGCGCCGGCTGGGCGCGCTGCTCGGCGGGCGGGGCAAGGTCATCCTCCTGCGCGTCCTGGCCGGCTCGGCCAGCACCGAGCAGCGCGAGGCGGGCTTCCTCGACACGGTGGCGCGGGAGTATCCCGGCCTCCAGATCCTCTCCAGCGACCAGCATGCCGGCGCCACCCGCGACACCGCCTACCGGACCGCGCAGAACCTGCTCAACCGGTTCGGCCGCGACGTGACCGGCATCTTCGCCCCCAACGAGTCCTCCGCGACCGGCATGCTGCTGGCGCTGAAGGATGCGGGGCTGGCCGGCGGCAAGGTGCGGCTGGTGGGCTTCGACAGCGGCACGCAGACCGTGGCCGCGCTGAAGTCCGGCGACCTCCAGGGTCTGGTGGTCCAGAGCCCGTTCCGCATGGGTTACCTCGGCGTCAAGACCGTGGTGGCCAGCCTGCGCGGCGCGCAGGTGGACCGGGTGATCGACACCGGCTGCGGGCTGGTGACGCGCGAGAACCTGGACCAGCCGGAAATCGCCGAGCTGCTCCACCCCCCGCTGGAGCGGTACCTGAAGTGAACCGGCCCGCGGCGCCGCGCCGCCGGGCCCCTGGCTTGACCGCAGCATGACCCCCCCGCGCCTTCGCCTCTCCGGCCTCCGCCGCGCCTTCGGGGCCACCCAGGCGCTGCGGGACGTCTCGCTGGAAATCGCGGCCGGCGAGGTGCACGCCGTGGTCGGGGAGAACGGGGCGGGCAAGAGCACGCTGATGAACATCCTCAGCGGGGCGCTCCGGCCGGACGGCGGGGCGATCGCGCTGGACGGGGCGGCCTACGCGCCGCGCGACACGCTGGAGGCCCGCCGGCGCGGGATCGCGATGATCCACCAGGAGCTGAGCCTGGCGCCGCACCTCAGCGCCTGGGAGAACATCATGCTCGGCGCCGAGCCGCAGCGGGGCGGCTGGCTGCGGCGCCGCGAGGCCCAGGCCCGGGCGCGGGCCGCGCTGGACCGGCTGGGGCACGGGCACCTGGAGCTGGCCCGGCCCGCCGGCCGCTTTTCCATGGCGGAGCAGCAGATCATCGAGATCGCCCGGGCGCTGCGCACCGAGCCCCGCGTGCTGATCATGGACGAGCCGACCAGCAGCCTGGCGCAGGCCGACACGGAGCGCCTGTTCGCCGTCATCCGCCAGCTGCGGGACCGCGGGGTGAGCGTGATCTACATCAGCCATTTCCTCGAGGAGGTGCAGCGCGTGGCGGACCGGTACACCGTGCTCAAGGACGGCCAGAGCGTGGGGAGCGGCCGACTGGCGGAGACCTCGCTGCCGCAGCTGGTCCGGCTGATGGTGGGGCGGGACGTGACGGAGCTGTACCCGGCCCGGGTGCCCCGGCCCGGGCGGCCGGTGCTCGCCGCCGCCGGACTGCAGGCCGGGCCGCGGCTGACGGGCGCGGACCTGACCGTGGCCGAGGGGGAGATTGTCGGGGTGGCGGGGCTGGTCGGCGCCGGCCGGACGGAGCTGGTGCGGGCGCTGTTCGGCCTCGACCGGTGCGCGGGCGGCGTGGTGACGCTGGCCGGGCGGGTGGTGACGGGGCAGTCGCCGCGGGCGAGTTGGCGGGACGGGCTGGGATTTCTCAGCGAGAACCGCAAGGAGGAGGGCCTGATGCTGTCGCTCTCGGTGGCGGAGAACACGGCCCTGCCGAAGCTCGGGCAGTTCGGCCGGCTGGGCTGGATCCAGCGCGGCCGCCTGGCGGCGGCGGCGCAGACCGGGATGGACCGGCTGGGGATCAAGGCCCGCGATCCGGCGCAACGCGTGGGCGAACTCTCCGGCGGCAACCAGCAGAAGGTGGCGCTGGCCCGGCTGCTCGAGTACCCGGCGCGGATTTTCCTTCTCGACGAACCCACCCGCGGGATCGACGTCGGGAGCAAGGCGCAGATCTACGAGCTGGTCGCCGGCCTGGCCCGCGAGGGCCGCGCGGTGGTGCTGGTCAGCTCGTACCTCCCGGAACTTTTCGGCCTGTGCGACCGCATCGCCGTGATGCGGCGCGGCGCGCTGGTGGACTGCCGGGCCCGCGGGGAGTGGACGGAGGCCTCGCTCCTGGCCGCGGCGGTGGGGACGACCGCGTAATAGGAACCCCGCCCGCCCCGCCATGCCGCCCGCCCCAAAGAATCCAGTTGAAGGCCGCCGCCACCCGGGGCGAACTCTCCGGGGATGCCCCGCCGCCTTCCGACCCCGCCGCCCGCGCCGCGCCGCGCCTGATCCCCGGCCATGAACCTGAAATCCCTCCTCACCCGGCTGGGGCCGTTCCTGGGACTGCTGCTGGTGATCGCGCTGTTCTCGCTGTCGCCCGAGGTGCGCGGCTACTTTCTGACCTACGCGAACTTCAAGATCATCCTCACGCAGACCGTGATCGTCGCAATCGGCGCCCTCGGCATGACGCTGATCATCGTGAGCGGCGGGATCGACCTGAGCGTGGGCTCCAGCATCGCGTTCACCAGCGTGGTCGGCGCGCTGCTGATCCAGCTGGGCTGGCCCACCGCGGCGGTGGTGCTGGCGGTCGTCGCCGCGGGCGCGGGCATCGGGCTGCTCAACGGCGTGGCGATCGCCGGCCTGCGGATGATGCCCTTCATCATCACGCTCGGCATGCTCGGGGTGGTGCGCGGCGCGGCCAAGTGGCTGGCGGCCAATGAAACCGTCAACTACGACACCTCGGTGATCAACCGCTGGATGACGACGCCCGACCCGTTCAGCCGCGCGCTGCCGGCGGGGGCCTGGGTCGCGCTGGTGGCGGCGGCGGGGACGGCGGTCCTGCTCCGGCAGACCGTGTTCGGCCGGCACGTGTTTGCGCTCGGCTCGAACGAGGCGACGGCGCGGCTGTGCGGCGTGGCGACGGTGCGGACGAAGATCCTGATCTACGCGGCGGCCGGGGCGTTCTTCGGGCTGGCGGGCCTGATGCAGCTGTCGCGCCTGCGGCAGGGCGACCCGACGGTGGCGGTGGGGCTGGAGCTCGACATCATCGCGGCGGTGATCATCGGCGGCGCCAGCCTGAGCGGCGGGGTCGGCACGGTGCTCGGCTCGATGATCGGCGCGCTGATCATGGCGGTGCTGCGCAACGGCTCGCAGCAGATGGGCTGGCCGACCTATTTCCAGGAGATCATCATCGGCGTGGTGATCATCGCCGCGGTGTTCCTCGACCGGCTGCGGCAGGCCCGCAGCGCCTAGGCCGGCGGCCGGCTAGTCGAGCTGCTTGACCAGGATCTTGGCGTTGCGGCCGCTGTCGTCGTACAGCTTCAGCCGGGCCTCGGGCAGCACCTCCTTGGTGGCCTCCGCAAAGCCGCAGACGTTGGTGAAGAAGCCGAAACTCTGGGTGGAGAGGGCGATCACGCGGGTGGCGCCGCGCTCCTTGGCCATCAGGCACGCGTACTCGACCATCTTCTTGCCGATGCCGCGGTTGTGGTAGAACGGCAGCACGTAGAGCGAGCCGACCTCCGCGAGGTCGGGGCAGTCGGGGTAGAAGTAGAGCGTGACGCAGGCGATGATGTTCTCGTCGACCTCGAAGACAAAGAACTGGTCGATGTTCTTCTCGATCGCCTGCTGGGTGCGGTGGAGCAGCTCCTCGCGGCGGACGGCGTTGCGCGTCAGGTTGTAGATCAGCCGCACGTCGCTCCGCTTGGCCGTGCGGATCTGCTGGTAGTCGTTGCCGTAGACCAGCGAGCCCACGCCCTCGCTGGAGAAGATCTCGTTGATCAGGCCGTCGAAGATCCGGCCGTCCACGATGTGCACGCGCGGGGTGCCGGTCTCGATCGCCTTGACCGCATGCGCGGCCTTGCTCCGGGCCGGCTCGGCAATCAGCTCGGGCTTGTCCCGCAGGATGGCCCGCAGGGCATCGACGGAAATCTCGCGGCGCACCTCGCCGTTGATCTCCAGGCCGCCCGAGGGTGTCAGGTAGATGATCTTGGTGGCGTGCAGCGCCTCGGCTAGCTCGGCGGCGAGGAGGTCGGAGTTGACGCGGAGGGACTTGCCGTCCGGGCCGAAGGCCACCGGGGCGACGATCGGCACCACCTGCTGGCTGATCAGCTCGCCCAGGAAGTCCTTGTCGATCCGCTCCACCCGGCCGGTGAGCTGCTGGTCGACGCCCTTGATGATGCCGACGGGCAGGGCGCGGATGGAATTGGTGATCGCGCACTTCAGGCTGTTCTGGGTGAGGCCCTCGAGCAGCACGTGGGAGACGCGCGAGGAAGCCCGGATGGCGAGGTCGAGGGTGGCGGCGTCGGTCAGGCCTGTGCCATAGGCGTCGCTGATCGGCACGTTGCGCAGGGCGGCGAGCTCGATGAGCTGCTGGCCGATGCCGTGCACGAGGACGACCTTGATCGCGAGGCTGCGGAGGACGGCGATGTCGACCAGCAGGTTGCCGAGGTTCTCGTCGGCGACGATCGCGCCGTCGATGGCGATGATGAAAATCTGGCCCTGGAAGCGCGGGACGTACTTCAGGATGCCGCGGAGGTCCGTGGGCTTGATCGTCGTGGCGATGGCGCTGGACGCGGGAGGCGGGGGGGTGGGGCCAGGGCCGGTGCTCATCAGGGTGGGGGGGAGGAGGCGCAGTTCTCGACGATGCGGCGCGGCGCGTCAATGCACTTGCAGCGTCCAGGCCCGCGAGGCCTGGGCGCCGACCAGGGTCACCCGGTAGCGGCCGGGCTTGAGGGCGCCGGCGGGGACGGTGAGCCGGATCAGGCTCTCGCGGTTCCGCGCCAGCAGGGCGCCGGCGAGCCGGTCGAAGTCCGGCGCCACGATGATCTCCTCCCCGCGCACATACAGGTCGGCGCCGGCGAGCTGCTGCTTGTGGTCGGGGAGGGTGCAGCGGAACCCGATGGGGTAGGCGAAGAGGGAGCTGACGGCGGGCGCGGCGGCGACGCTCACGATCTCGGCGGGCAGCTGGGGCTGGTCGACCAAGGTCGCGCGCAGGGCGGGGGGCAGGCCGGCGGGGGCCGCGGCGGTCGCCGCGCCGGCGCCCGGGGAGCCCGGGTCCACCGGCAGCTCGGCCAGGAGGCTGACGCGCTGGTACCCGGCGGAGAGGAGTCGCTTGGTGTTGGCGCGGTCCTTGAGGTCGGAATACGGCTGGAAGGCGGGGCCCGGCTTGCGGTAGTGCAGCGTCAGGTAGGTGTACGCGCCGATGCCGAGGAGGATCACGAGGAGGATCCACTTCATCGGCCAGGGGGAGCGGGAGGCGGCGGGCATGGTGCGCCGGGATTAACCCCGGCCCGGGCGGCGGTCGCAAATAAATTTGCGCCGGCGCGCGCGGGCTGATTTCTTGCCCAACTTCATGAAACTCTGGTCGCAGTACTTCATCCCCACGCTCAAGGAGAGCCCGGCGGACGCCGAAATCGCCTCGCACAAGCTGCTCATCCGCGCGGGCCTGGTGCGCAAGCTGGGCGGCGGACTCTACACCTACCTGCCCCTCGGGCTGCGCGTGATGCAGAAGCTGACCCAGATCTGCCGCGAGGAGATGGAGCGCGCGGGCGGGATCGAGCTGCAGATGCCGCACCTGCACCCGGCGGAGAACTGGCAGCAGGGGCCGCGCTGGGCCGCCGCGAGGGAGATCATGTTCCGGGCGGACAGCGCCGGGGACGGCAAGCGCGGGCCGCGCGAGCCGGAGTTGGTCCTCGGGCCGACGCACGAGGAGGTCATCACGCCGCTGGTGAAGGCGGAAATCACCAGCTACCGCGACCTGCCCAAGAACTTCTTCCAGATCGCGACCAAGTTCCGCAACGAGATCCGCCCGCGCTTCGGCCTGATGCGGGCCCGGGAGTTCGTGATGATGGACGCCTACTCCTTCGACCCGACGGACGAGGGGGCGATCCGGAGCTACCACGCGATGAAGGCGGCGTACGAGGCGTTTTTCCGGCGCATCGGGGTGCACGCGATCGCGGTCGAGGCCGACACCGGCGTGATGGGCGGGAGCTTCTCGCACGAGTTCATGATCCCGGCGGAGATCGGGGACGACGACGTGATCTACAACGAGGCCAGCGGCTACGCGGCCAACCGCGAGAAGGCGACCAGCGCCCTCGTCCCGGCCGACCTGCCGGACGCGGCGCCGGTGGGCGCGCGGGAGGAGTTTGCCACGCCGGGCGCGGTGACGATCGCCGCGCTCGAGGCGGCGCCGTACGGCGTCGCGGCCGACCAGCAGTTCAAGACCCTCGTCTACGTGGGCGACGGCAAGCTGTTCCTGGTGGTGCTGCGCGGCTGCGACGAGCTGGAGGAGGCGAAGCTGGGCGCGCTCGGCTTCGGGGTGTTCCGCCCGGCCACGGCCGAGGAGATCGCGCCGGTCATGGGCGCCAAGCCCGGCAGCCTCGGCGCGATCCAGGGCACGATCCAGGACCCGGCCGCGCTCGCGGGCATCTTCGCCGACCAGGCCATCCGCCTGATCGGCAACGGGGTGACGGGCGCCAACCGGGACGGCTTCCACGTCCGCCACGTCAATGTGGCGCGCGACCTCGCGGTCACGAAATTCGGCGACTTCCGGCGCGTGCGCCCGGGCGAGCCGGATCCCAAGTCGGGCCAGCCGCTGCAGGTGCGGCGCGGCATCGAGGTGGGCCACATCTTCAAGCTGGGGACGAAGTACTCGGAGACGTTCGGGGCGGTCTACACCGACGACCAGAAGCAGAACCACCCGATGGTGATGGGCTGCTACGGCATCGGTATCAGCCGCACGCTGCAGGCGGTGATCGAGCAGGGGCACGACGCCGACGGCATCGTCTGGCCGTGGGCGGTGGCACCGTTCCAGGTGCTCATCTGCGTGCTCGACCCGCAGCTGCCGGAGGCGATGGAGGTGGCGCGGACGCTCGCCGTCGCGGCGGAGCAGGCCGGGGCGGAAGTCCTGGTCGACGACCGGGTGGAGCGGCCCGGGGTGAAATTCAAGGATGCCGACCTGATCGGCATCCCGCTGCGCCTGACGGTGGGCGGCCGGGGGCTCAAGGAGGGCCTGGTCGAGCTGAAGGGGCGGAGCCAGCGGGAGGTGGTCAAGGTGCCGCTGGCTGAGGCGGCCGCCCGCGTGACGGCCGCGGTGCACGAAGCCCAGGCGAACGCATGAGGGACGCGTCGGCGAACCTCCCCGGCTCCCCGGCGCCCCAGGCCGAGACCGCGCTGGGGCTGCAGGGCCGCTGGCGCGTGGTGGTGCTGAACGACCCGGTCAACCTGATGGCCTACGTCGTGCTGGTCTTCCGCAAGGTCTTCGGGTTCGACGAGCCGACGGCCCGCCGGCACATGCTCGAGGTGCACGAGCGCGGCCGGTCCGTCGTGTGGTCCGGCCTGCGGGAAAAGGCCGAGGCGTACGCCTTCACGCTGCAGCAGTGGCACCTCACCACCGTGCTCGAGTCCGATGAAGCGCCTTGAGGTCAAGCTGTCCCTGCCGGTGGTCGCGCCGCTGCTCGACGTGATCAAGGGCATGGCGGAGAGCCTCCGCGGCAGCCTCGCGGCCCCGCTGGGCGTGGCGGACCTCGACGCCGAGTTTGCCACCGCCTGGGCCGACGAGCTGGTGGCGGCACAAAACGACGACGTGCAGGCGCTGCTGGCGCTGTTCGACGCGAATTTTTTCGCCGAGGGCCTCATCGCCTTCGACGCGACCAACGCCGAGCCGATCATCCGCGCCACGGCGGCGCTGCGGTTGCGGCTGCGGGGCTACTACCTCAAGCCGCTGGCCGACGAGGCGCTGGAGAGCGGCCAGATCGAGCTGGCCCAGCTCGACGAGTCGCTCCGCAAGCCGTTCATGTGCTATCTCTTCCTCGCGACGATCCAGGAGCTCATCATCCAGCAGCTGGACGAGCGCGACCCGGAGCCGCCGGCCGACGACCTGGATCCCTAGCCGCCGGGACCGCCGCGGCGCGGGACGGGGCCCGCCAAATGCGATTGGCATTTGACGGCCGCCGGGGGCGACCTACCTTGGCCGCCGACACCCTGCAGTGTTCGAGGTGCTTTCAATAACTGCTCTTTGCCTTGAAATTATTACGGGAGCTGAACCCGCCGCGGAAGATGCTAGGCCGTAAACCGGAAAGCAGACGCTGCGGAGGAGGCGCCCACCTTAACATAAAAAGGTCCTGAGCCTTTGGGCATACGGCACAGGCGGGGAGTCACTCTTTCCATGAATCCAGTCTACTACCACATCCTCCATGTCTTCGCGCTGCTCGTCCTGACCGCGCAGACCTTTGCCGCCCTGGCCAACCCGGCCCCGGAGGGCCGCCGCCAGACAGTCATCCTCACCGGCATCGCCAGCCTGCTCATGCTCATCAGCGGCTTCGGCCTGCTGGCCAAGCTGTACCCCGGTCATTTTCCCGGCTGGGCGATCGTCAAGCTGGTGTGCTGGCTGGGCTTTTCCGCCCTCGCCGGCCTCGCGTACCGCCGGCCGCACCTGCGGGGCAAGCTCTCGCTGCTCGGCTTTGCCGCGCTGCTGGTCGCGCTGGTGATGGTCTACGCGCAGCCGTTCTAACCCCGCCTGGCGATCATGGCCCCGACAATCTGCGGGCTGTGGGTCTCCGGGGAGGGCCGGGCGCACCTGACGGTGGCGACGGCCGCGGGCGGCCGCGAGGAGCGGACCGAGGGTTTCCGCCCGTTTGCGTGGCTCAATGACACGCCCCCGGCGGCGAACCTGCACGGGCTGACGCTGGAGCGGCTCGCGGGCCCCGGGGCCTTTGACCGGCTGGTGCACGCGGAGGATTTGGCGACCTTCGAGGCCTTCCTCCCGGTGGCGCGGGCGGCGGTGGCGGTCGAGGCCATCCGGCCCTGGGAGAGCCAGTTCCTGCTCCAGCACCGGCAGCGGCTGTACCGGGACCTCGGCTTCGGGCAGGTGCGCCGGTGCCAGCTGGACATCGAGACGGGGTCGGAGGACGGGAGCTTCAGCGACGCGAGCCGCCCCGGCGACCGCGTGCTGGCGATCGGGCTGCGCCAGGGCGGGACCAACCGGCTGCTCCTGCTGGAGGCGATGACCGATGCGGCGGAGCAGCACCTGCTGGAGTCGTTCGCGGCGGCGCTGCAGGCGGCGGATCCGGACATCCTCGAGGGGCACAACCTCTTCAAGTTCGACCTCGACTACCTCCGGCAGCGCTGTCGGCGGTACAAGCTCCCCTGCGCCTGGGGCCGCTACGGGCAGCGGGCGGCCTTCCGCCCCAGCCGCCTGAAGCTCGCGGAGCGCTGGGTCGACTTCCCGCGGTGCGACCTGCCCGGCCGCGCCGTGGTGGACACCTACCTGCTCGTCCAGCTGCAC
>SESF01028751.1_pt1 | contig 12455 bp, 17 predicted proteins | sample 3171521 | NCBI WGS metagenome assembly SESF01 (sample SAMN10866945, study PRJNA518727) | freshwater metagenome | biome: subpolar coniferous forest; feature: holomictic lake; material: water; isolation source: holomictic Lake 227, 6 m and 8 m depth | place: Canada: near Kenora, Ontario | collected...
AATAATGGCACTATAGTCTTTGCCTTCAGGAAATTTATTAATTGTTTTTATTCCATACTCATGCATCACAGCGTCCGGTTTTACCCATGGGTCATAAATAGTTAGGTTAACATTATATTCTTTCAATGCGTTGTATATATCAATTACTTTGATATTTCGAACATCCGGGCAATTTTCTTTAAAAGTAAAGCCTAAAATCAATATTTCAGATTCTCCCAATACCAATGTACGGCCTCTTTCAAGCCATCACGTAAAGAATATTTAGGATGATATCCCAACATACTTTTGGCCTTTTCAATAGACGCCAAAGAATGTGGAATGTCACCAATTCTGTTTGCAGCATGTATTGTAGAAACAGTTGGAATTTGATCATCATATTCAGCTAAAAATTCTTTCAAATATTTTACCAATTGATTTAATGTGTTTCGTTCGCCAAAAGCAGTATTATAAACTGTATTAATTGCATCTGGATTATTTGTTTTCAATGCTAATAAATTCATTTGAATTACATTGTCGATATACGTGAAATCGCGCGAAAATTCTCCATCACCATTAATTGTGATAGGTTCGTGTGCCACCAGTTTTTTTACAAACAAAGGAATAACAGCAGCATAAGCACCATTTGGATCTTGCCTTCGTCCAAATACATTAAAATAACGTAACCCTATGCATTCCATACCATAAGTTCTGGAAAAAATATCGGCATAGAGTTCATTTACGTATTTGGTAATAGCATACGGTGAGAGTGGTTTGCCAATAACATCTTCCACTTTTGGCATGGAAGTAGAATCACCATAAGTAGAAGAACTGGCAGCATAAATAAAACGTTTTACGTTGGCATCTCGTGCTGAAACCAGCATATTAAGAAATCCTGTTATATTGACAGCATTGGTAGTAATTGGGTCATTGATTGAGCGTGGTACTGAACCTAAAGCAGCTTCATGAAATACGTAATCCACTCCAAGTAATGCTTTTTGGCAATCTTCAATATTTCGAATATCACCTTCTATTAATAGAAACTTAGGATTTGAGAGAAATGGTTCTATATTCTTCCTATGTCCGGTTGAAAAGTTATCCAGACAAACAACATCATAACCTTGAACTAAAAGTTCTTCACAAAGATTTGATCCAATAAAACCAGCTCCACCTGTCACCATTACTTTCATATTTTTTCTCAACAATCAGCTTAATTTCTCCATATTCTTTTCCCACTCAGTTACAACGAGTGGTTGTTGTTTGTATAAAATATTTTGTAAACAAGTTGACGGTTAGAAATGTATTTCCTATCGTTTAGAGCTACTTACTTGCTTTTAGAATACCTCTCTGTTCGGCGAATGCTACATTCCGGCTTGACGGAAGCGTCTGTCGCTTCGTCGGGTTAAGCTTGTCCCGGCTTGTCCCGGTTTATCGGGAGTTTATCGGGAAAGTAAGTCTCCAGACTTACATATTCAATTATTTATTTCGTTATTTATTTCGTTAGAATCCTCTATCGAAGGTTTATAAACTATTATCCGAGACTTCCTCCCGCTTGGATAGATTTGTTAGCTATGTAATTTTATATTCCAATAACTTAAAGTCATCAATTAATTTTTATTCAAATAGCTCCTAAATTTCAAGAAAATGGATGAATTTAATTTCGTTCATAAGTTCGATGTTATGAAACGATATTTGATCGTATAATGTATGTACTTTTAATCTGGAAATGGTTTCCTGTTTAGTCAATATACCTGTTTCAAATAAAGATAAGGTTTTATACAAGGTATCATTCGCTACTGCCCCCATAACAATATCGAAGGAGTGTGCATCATTCATCTTTCTGTTGTTAACCACAAAGTCTAACCAGTGCTCATCGGCAAAATTAAAAACCTTCACCTTGTATTGTTCACTTTGAAGTAAATTGTCATCAAACTCATACTCGGTTACGAACGATTTTGCATCATTTCCTATCCTTCTTTGTTTAATCAAAGCCCATTTTCGGGCTTGCTCTAAATTGGTGGTAGTATAGAATCCTTTACCAAAGTCGAGCAAACGTTGTGAATCAAGAATAGTAGGATGTTGAATAACTTCAGTACTTCCGTGATATATTCTCATTTTCGGTGTTCAATAAAATCTTTTATATCAGCAATTAAATAGTTTTTACCTTGAGTATGTAACACCTCATAGCCTGAAGATAAATATTCAAACACATTTGTGTTTTTAAATTCATTTAATGCTACTTTGGCTGAAATGCCTGTGGCAGATCGATAGCTTTCCAGACAAAACAATTGAAAATGCTGGATTTTAGTTAGTTTGTTCATAAGTTCTTGAATCTTCGCCCTAAAAAAGATCACACAAAATCGGGATATTCCAATCTATTGGTTTGTTTTTCATTTTTTAGCATATCAAAAAGTTTTTCGGTGCTTAAATGCCAAATTTTAGTACTATCGTCAACTAAAGCAATATAAAGTTTTGATTCGTAAAGATACTGCAAAGCATCTACAAACTCTAATTTTTTAATTTCAATAATTAAAGATACTAAGTCTTGAACTTTTAGTTCTACAAAAGAGTCAAATTCAATTTCATTCATACTCGTTGTATATCATTTAACAGTATATGACCAGCAAAAAAATTACTCAGTTCGGCGTATGCTACATTCCGGCTTGACGGAAGCGTCTGTCGCTTCGTCGGTGCTAAAAGGAAAGCTCTGCTTTCCATATTTGTTTATTATTCAATTATTTATTTCGTCAGAATTCTCTACTAATCGTTTAGAACTCAGTTTGGCGTAGTGTATTTATTTATTTTTTTGCAATGTATAGCATTTCGTCAAAAGAAAAGCAAATCTCAAGACTGGCATATTATTTACTACACTCATGTAACAAACGGGGTTGAATCGCTGAGTGCTTACCCGATTTATCGGAAGATGTGTATGGCATTCATTCCCAAAGTAGCATACCCCTGTTTTGATGCTAAACCTTCAATTTTTCTATCGTCCCCCTATGAACAAGCGTCTAACCTCCCGATTGCCCATAATAGGTATAGTGGCGGATTAAATCACGGTTTAATAGGTAAACTATAATTGAGTTTTAATACATTCTTTTAAATAAGATTCTATTTGAATCGGTGATATTTTGTATTTCGGTTGTAAAAGCACAAATCCGCTATCAATATGAAAACGTGAACTGTCTGTTAGCATTGATAACAAGTTTTTTGTTGATAAGTTATGTCCCGAGTAGTTTAAAGCTAAATCTAATACTTCCTTGAAATTTATTCCATGTTGGAATATCGAATATAGGTCGTAATAATCTCTAAAATTACTTCGGCGAAGCAATACCTCCATTTTCATCGCTCCTATACTTTTAATATCGGCTATCCATAAATTTGCCTTTATGCAGATTGGATCAGTTACAGGTGAATATTTATTACTGGCATAAAAAGAAACTTTCACTCCTGAAACCAGAAATTCTATATGATCAAAATCCCATATTTCCCGTGTTTCAATAGTTCCAATAGTTGCTAATTCTTTTTCAATAGTAACCCAATCAACCTCCTGCTTTTGTGTTGGTTGAGTTTTCCAACTCATAAAATCCAGATCTTCGCTTAATCTGGTATCTAACTGCAAAGCAAGAGCCGTCCCTCCCACTAAAACATAAGGCTTTATACATTCTAATGAAGCAATTTTATCAAATAGATCAATTGTATGGGGTGCTAATGCCATCATGTCAATTTATGAATATGCTGATTAACAGTTCTGGTAATATATTTATCAGGATTTTTTATATCAAAATACATCCAGGCAAGCAATTTATTCAATTTCCTGTAATAATCATCCTGAATAACTAATCGATCATGCCATACTTGTTTGATTTTTTTGTATGGAAATATAGTAAATAATTTATTTATATCTTCAATATCCAAATAAAGCAAAGTTTTTTCAATCAAAATATCATCAGGCACTTCATTAGCTTGAAGCATGTTGTAGGACCAAAAACCATTTCGATCCATCAACTTTTCTGTCAATATCTGCTTTACATTTTCCATTTGACAAAGATAGTTAGAACTTGTCCATATACATCATATTTTCACTCCTCAGTTTGGCGTATGCTACATTCCGGCTTGACGGAAGCGTCTTTAGCTGCGCTGATTTTCAATTCGTTTCGTCGGGTTAAGCTTGTCCCGGCTTATCGGGAGTTTATCGGGAGTTTATCGGGAAAGGAGAGCTCAGCTTTCCTGATTATAATTGCATAAAATAAAACTTACATTGAAACCTTATGGTGCCTTTGATTCGTTACAGTTGATTTTTTCAATTTATCCAACTTGATATATTGACTTATTAGCATCTGTTCATCATTAGTAAGTGCTCTTGAATCTACAAAAAAAATCAATTTCAGTAGAATCTTTTCTTATCTTTCTCATAATGTGGGGCTTTTAATTAGCTCTTTTAATTTTTTTTGGTTTTGATTTCCCTGTCGATAGCCTCAATCATTTCTATTACCTGACTAAACATTGGTTCGACTTACTCAGCATTATAGTCAAAGATATTTTCGTAGTCTCCTTTTGCCTCCAATCGTACAATTCAGTAAGAAGTTTTCCGAATTTCTTGTCTAGTTTTCCGGTTTTGATATAATGCAATGAGAATTGGGAACGAGTACCTGAATGAGAGCTTGCATGAATTTCGTTTTGAACCAACAAAGCATTAACGGCATAGAAAACAGCATAATAAAGTCGATTCACTGCTGAATTCCAAAAACCATTTTCAGCCAACACCTTAGCTGCATCATAAGCATTGAAAGCAGAATCTATTCTATATTTTATGTACTCCAATTTGTCATCGGCGTTCATAACCTAATTCCTTCTTTACTGACACTTACATAAAATGGAGTTATTTTTTGCTTCGTTTCCCAATCTTTGTTGGAATAGGCAAAAAGAGAAAATGGTTCTCCTGTTTCCAATTCCAACTCGTAAAGATGATTCCTGAATTCACGTTCTTTAATTAAATCAACAGGGTAATCAGTGAGTATAAGTAAGTCCCAATCGGAATCTTTATGTTCGCTACCCTTGGCACGAGAACCGTAAAGTATAATCTGTGCTGTGGGATCAATTTCTGATATATTTCTCTTAATCAATTGGGCTATTTGAAAAGTTTTCTTCTTCATAATCCAGATTTATATAGTTGACGATCATTGTTTCTACAACAAAAATAGTCATTTCTGTCAGAAAACGATATTTTTATGAATTCTCCAGTTCGGCGTATGGGACATTCAGGCTTGACGGAAGTCTCTTTGACTACGTCAGGTTAAGCTTGTCCCGGCTTATCGGGAGTTTATCGGGAAAGTAGAGCTCCTGCTTTACATATTCAATTATTTATTTCGTTAGAATTCTTTACCGAAGGTTTAGGCAACGTAGTTCTGTTTTTTTATGCTAATTCAGCGTTTTCTTTATCTCTTCAATAAATTCAACCATCTCATTCAACATAATTTCAACTTCTTGCTGAGTGAAACTGATGAATGCATCATAATCGCCTTTAGTTCTGTTTTGAAATGCGTTACGCAAAATCTTTCCGAATTTGGAATCTAATTTATTGGTTAGGATAAATTCTTTATTAAACCATCCGATTAGTTGACCATGCTTGGATGTTTCAAAACTGTTTGCCAATGCTAAAGCAGTAAGTGAATAATACATCCCATAATAAATACGATTCACTGCAATTATTAATTTTTAATTTTTAACCAGAAATCTTGCCAATTCAATTGTTTCAAAAGCCTGTTGTAAACGATATTCAACCAGGGCATCTCTGTCTTTTTCGTCAATCATGCGTGAATCCCCTTCTCTAAGGCATTTACATAAATTGGTTGTTTGCCTCTTAAAGTTTTCAATTCCGATTCTCCCAGAACATGAGTATCAGTAACTATATTATATTTCAATTCAATTTCGTAGCTTAAGTCAGAAATTTTTCTTTCTGCTTTCCAATCAGCTTTTTGTTTTAGAATGACTAAGAAATCATAGTCAGAATCCTTTTTAGCCTTACCAGTTGTTCGAGAACCAAATAAAACAACATCTTTCAGATTATCCGAAAGATGTAGCCTTAAAAGTTGGCTGAAATCAGTTAGTATAACTTGATTGTTTGTATTCATATATATGCTTCATTGATATTTATTCTTTGTTATCTCTGTTCGGTGTAGCGTCCTCCTTCCCTGGTTCGGCGTATGGGACATTCCGACTTGACGGAAGCGTCTCTGTTCCTCGTAGCGTCCAAGCGTTTCTTTTACGGTTTGACGCGTAAATTTATTTTAAATATCTTCGATTTTCAACATCAGATAGAACTCTAATTTGTTGAATTGCAATTTTATTGAGTTTTCTCAATCTATCTCCTTGCGTAACTTTATCGTTAATTAGTAATGCATTAATATTCTCCATATTCGAAAGACAAATCAATTCGTTTATTGTTGCGTAGTCGCGGATATTGCCTTTTAGGTCTGGATTCTTTTCACGCCACTCTTTTGCCGTCATTCCGAAAAGCGCAACATTTAACACATCGGCTTCGTTGGCATAAACGTATTTAATCTGTTGTGGTGTTAGTGTCGGGGGTATTAGATTTGAACTAATAGCATCCGTATGAATACGATAATTAATTTTTGCCAATTCCCGTTTTGCACTCCAACCTATCGCTTTTTGTTCTTCATTCTTTAATCGTTTGAATTCGGTTATTAGATATAATTCAAACTCAGCTGAAATCCATGCGGCAAATTTGAATGCTATATCAGAATGAGCAAAGGTACCACCGCCATATCTTCCTGATTTTGAAATCATGCCAATTGCATTCGTTTCAGTAATCCATTTTTGAGCTTACATCCAAGAATGTGGTTTTGCGGATTCATTTTTAAACCCCTCATATATGTGGGGTTTAAAATCGGGATTATTCAACATTTCCCATAAACCGAGATATTCAATAGTACTATACGTTCTTAGCCACAAGCTGATTATTTGCGAAGGGTTGTCAATATCGCGTATCTTAGCAATATCGGTCAGCGAAATAAAATCTTCCTGATCTTTTTTGTAGAAAACTATTTCAACCCCTTTAATATTTACAGTTTCTTTTCTATGCATATATTACCTTGTTCGGCGGATGCTACATTCCGGCTTGACGGAAGCGTCTCTGTTCCTCGTAGCGTCCAAGCGTTTCTTTTACGGTTTGACGCGTAAATTTATATACATTCTCTCCCTTAGAAAAACATATCGTTGACTGTTGGTTCTCCCGGAAAGCCGATCGAAGATGCCCTGAAACGTTAGCGATAAATCCATGTTTAGTAGTTTATTTTCTTAGTTCTATAATTTGCTCTTCTTGTTGAATCAAAATATAATTTAACAACTCAATTGAATAGTACCTTTGATTATTTAAAAAAACTAAGAAAATTGGTCTTAAACTTTCAATCAAACCCTTGTCCTTGGCAATAGACAACAATCCTATTGTTCCAATACAATTAATACTATAATTTTGAGCAATTGTTCTGGCTTTTTTGTCATCGATAAGCAGAAAGTTTGCATTAAGTTCTTTGTATAATATTACTGATTCTGACTCTCCATAATCCATAATAAAGCTCAGTTCATTAAATCCTTTTATACTAACTACTTTATTGTGGAAGTAATCAATAATAGGCCTATGGAAAGGCTTTGTATCATCGTTTGATATTTCTTCCCAAACCGCTTGAGAGATTCGGATATCATCAAATAAACTATCTAAGATAGAAAGTTTATCGACAATAGCCAATGAGAAGATAGGTCCGGCATCAGCAATAACAAGTCCATTACTCATACTACTTCAACTTTCTAGCATCAGTCATAACATCCTCTATTGTTAACGTTGAAATTGGCACATCATTATCTGACAAAAGTGACTCAAAATTAAAATGTGACATTCCTGCTATTTGAGCAGCTTTACCAATTGTAAGTTTTTGAAGTTTGTACAATCTGATTGCTAATGATATTTTAATATCTTTTATTAATTCATTTTCATTTTCATTCAGGGTTAAAAGTATATCTGAAGGAAAATCTACAGTGATTGCTTGTGTATTCATAACTTGTTTTTTATATCTTATTAAGTACTTTAGCCTGGTTCAGCGTATGGGACATTCCGGCTTGACGGAAGTCTCTTTGACTATATCGGGTTAAGCTTGTCCCGGCTTGTCCCTGCTTGTCCCTGCCTGTCCCGGTTTATCGGGAATCTATCGGGAAAGGAAAGCTCTGGTTTCCATATTTGTTTATTTATTTCTTTAGAATCCTTTCCTTACTGTTTACTGTTTACTGCTTCCCACTCACTTCTTCCTCATATCCATATCCCGACCCATACTTATTGCCATAACCATAGCCATATTTTTGTCCGTAACCATATCGGTAATTCGATTTTTTATAATCAGAAGCATTTAACACGAAATACATATTTTTTACTTTTTGCATTCGGAACAATTTTGTGGCATCCTCTATATTTCGTTTAGGCGTATATTCAGCCCTGACTACATAAAGACTAATGTCTGCAAAACGATTTAAAGCAAAAGTATCGGATACAATATCTAAGGGGGCAGTATCTAAAATAATATAGTCATAGTCCTGTCTGCATTCAGCAATCAATTCATCTAACATGGGGACAGACATCATTTCATTTGGATTGGGTGGTACAGGACCTGCCGTAATAATGGATAAATTAGGATGAACACCGGAAGGTCGAATTAATTTATCTTTTCCCATGTTTCCTGACAAATACAGCGTAATACCTGTAACATTATTTATTCCAAGATATTCTGCCAGTTTTGGTTTACGTACATCGAGTCCGATAATCAATACTTTTTTGGAAAGCATGGCTAAACTGATACCCAGGTTAATAGATATAAATGTTTTCCCTTCGCCCCCCACACTCGAAACAACATTGATCACCTTTTTGTCGGGAGTATTTAATACAAACAACAAGTTCGCCCGAAGCAGACGGAACATTTCCGTAAAGCGGTTGGTGCTATTATCCTGAATAATAATATTGCCGGTTTGCAGACTTTTGGGAATCTCACCCAGTACAGTAACCTCGGTCATGGCTTCCAACTCATCTTTATTTTGAATCTGAAAACGCAATAAGTCAAGTATGGTAATAACAACAATCGGGAGTATAAAACCAATCAGTAAGGCAATAAATAATATTAATACTGATTTAGGAGATACAGGACTATCACCACCACTTGCTTTATCAATTAACTTAGCTTTTGGAACTACGCCCGACATATTCAGGAAATTTTGTTCTTTCTTTTGTAACAAGAATATAAAGAGGTTTTCTTTAATAATCTGTTGTCGTTTAATCTCGGTATATTCCCTTTCCTGACGTGGTATTTCCTTGATGCGCGTCGTATTTTCGCCTGATTTCAACATCAAATCCTGACGGGTAATTTGCAAGCGGCGTTTTTCATTTTTTACACTGGCTTTCACCGTAGCAAACATGGCATCAATCTGATCGGTCATGTCCAACATAGTCTGATTGGTAGGTGATGCCGTACGGGTAAGGCGTTTACGTTCCAGCAACAGCTGATTGTATTCTTCAATGACTTTAGTTAAACTCGAATTTTGCAAGCTTCCGCTAAAGGGTAGTAATTGATTACGACTATCCTTCTTATTAATATAGTCATCAATATCCGAAACAATGGCTAATTGTATCTCTACATCCAGTCGGCTTTTCTCGAAATCGCCCGATTGTTTGATAAACAAATCGGCCTCCGATTTAATATCGGTTAAACCCTGAGTCTTCTTATAATTTTCGACTTTGCTTTCCACATCATCGAGTTCCTGCGTAAGTGAAACTAAGCGGTCGTTGATAAAAGTGCCCGTATTGGCTGATATCAGGTTTTGATCCCTCATATCTTCACGGTTATAGACTTCAACCAACTTATTTAAAAAATCTTTACCAAGTTTTACATGAGCGGTATGAAAAGTCATATTAACTACCGATGTGGTTTTGGAAGTAACCTCAATACTCAAAGCTCCCAAATACTCCTTTACGATAGATGATGGGCTATAAATAGCTATTTCTACCGAAGCGGGAAGTGCAGGAGTAGTTAACTTTTTAAAATAAACTTTGCAGAAGGGCAATTGAACAACAGTGTCGCGGGAGCTTCGGATAATTTCGAAGTTTTTCTTTTGATAGGTCCCGGTAAAAACATAACCATCGTGGGGTTTAAGAGTAACATTGAATTTTAACGATTTTTGCAGGGTATCTAATACGGCATCATCAACCCATACCTGGATGGGTCTTTCATTTCCATAAAGCAAACGATCCCTGAAAACACCCTTTTCAATGTATTTAATATGAAGTGATAAGTCGCGTATAACCTGTTCGGTAAGATTCGATGTTTTTAAAACCTCGATTTCGTTATCTACATTGTTTTTCACATTGAATAAACCGAGACTTTTCATTTCAGTACCCATTTGGGCATTACCTCCTTTTGCATCGTCTTTAATCAATACCGTGGATCGGACTTCATAAATAGGAGTAGTTCTTTTGAGGTAAAGTACTCCTAAAATCAGACATAAAACTACGGATGCCACAAACCATTTCCAATAAGATAAAAGATGAAAGAAAATACTGACAAAATCAATCGGTTTTTCTAAAACCTCTTCATCAGAATCGACATAATTAGAATACTTACTCATAATATTTTTTATTCAGAATTATTTTTTTAATACCGTAAAAAGTAAACTTACCAGTGAAATACCGATGGATAACACCGATATTCCAAATGATTCGGCAGCTCCAAAGCTGGCACCCCGTGCGCGGGATATATTGGGTTCAACATACACCACATCATTTTGCTCCAGGTAATAAGCAGCCGAATAGATGACATTCTCATCGTTCAAATTCACGCTTATGGTTTTTTTAGAACCATCGGCATACTCACGCAGCACTTTTACATTATCTCTTCGGCCATAAATGGTTAGATCACCTGCATTGGAAATGGCATCCAAAATTGTCATTCGTTCATTCGTGCTAATGAATTTTCCCGGCCTATTTACTTCACCCAATACGTTTACAGAATAATTAGTAAAACGGATGGAAATAATGGGGCGTTCCTTGCTGAAGGAAGATTCCATTTTTTTCTGAAGTATACTCTCAACTTCTTTCAGCGTAAGACCACTTACTTTAATTTTACCAAAAACAGGAAAATCGATATTCCCGTCCACATCAACAAGATAAGTCAGTATTGCCGGTTGAGAATAGATACTTTCTGTATTTGGACTTACTATCGGCACTAAGAGATTGAACATTCGGGTAGTTAAGGGCTCCGAAGATGCTACCGTAATACTCAACATATCTTTCGGTTTAAGACGAGCTTCAAATAAACTGCTAGTATGTTTTAAAGAATCTGTTTTAACAGATATTTTTTGCAAATAGGCTATTTCCTTAACACCGGCGCATGAACTGAATAATATCAGCACCAGAAGTACGAATGCGGGAAGGATTGTTTTTTTGGTTGACATATTATATGAATGATAAATGATGAATGATAAATGATGAATGATAAAAGGTCAATACATCACGTTTATGGTGTTTGCGGCATCCCGAAAATCGGGACTGTTTACAGCTTACCGTTTGCCGTTTATTGTTTAAGGAGCTTGCGATGGCACATTAACTACGTTGATTTTCAATTCCGATCTATCGGAACATCCAGGGAATCGGGACCATTTACTGTTTACTCTGGATGGCAAAGCCCCGCCAGTCCCACAGCGGGAACAGCTATTTAATTGAAAAAGAGATATTTGTTTATAATAAAAGTTCTCGATTAGAGTTTAGTCCAAACTGAAAACTTACTGTTTATGAAGCTTGCAACATCCCGAGAATCGGGACCACCTACTGCACTTTCTGCTTCCTTATCACCTGCTCCGACTTAATCTTTACCGTCACGCCAATCTGTTCGAGTTTCAGAAACAGATATTCTCCACTTATTTTTTTTATTTTTGCTTTTACATCCTTCATCGGACCTTCACTTATTAAAACCTCCTCATTTTCTACAAACTCACACTCTTTTCCTTTAGCATTGGCTAAAAAGTTTTTTATGGCTTCAATTTCGATTTCCCTTACCACGGCAGGTTGTCGGTTATAATAAACAATTCTTGAAATCCCCGGCACTTTCGTCAATTCGCGCAATACTTCATCCGATGTCTTTACAAAAATGTAAGAGTTAAATAAAGGCACCTCCACCATTTTTATCCTATCCGACCAGCGCCTTGGCGTAAGATGAAGTGGCAAAAAAGTCTCTATTTCCCTGACTTTCAATCGCTTTTCAACCTGAATCTCAGCCCTTGACGCTGTATAAAGTACGTACCAACTCACAAAACGATTAAAATTTAATGATATTTATACTAAACTATTCTTATGGCCTTGCTGCATTCTGCCAACTGCTTATGGAGCTTGCGACATCCCGAGAATCGGGACTGTTTGCTGCTTACTG
>SESF01002479.1_pt1 | contig 12452 bp, 8 predicted proteins | sample 3171521 | NCBI WGS metagenome assembly SESF01 (sample SAMN10866945, study PRJNA518727) | freshwater metagenome | biome: subpolar coniferous forest; feature: holomictic lake; material: water; isolation source: holomictic Lake 227, 6 m and 8 m depth | place: Canada: near Kenora, Ontario | collected...
CGCTACATTGCAGTCGATGTCCGACACGCTGGTCGTCAACGAAATCTATCTGAGCCTGCAAGGTGAGAGCACGTTTGCCGGGTTGCCCTGCATCTTTATCCGGCTCGCCGCGTGCGACCTGCGCTGCTCGTATTGCGACACGGCCTACGCATTTGCCGGCGGTGACAAGAAGTCCTTGGCCGGCATACGCGAGGAAATCCAGCGGCTGGCCAGGCCGTTCAATCGATTGCGGAGTGCGGAGTGCGGAGTGCGGAATGGGAGTGAGCCTTCGCCAGCCGCCGGTTACATCTTACCCCTGGTGGAACTGACCGGCGGCGAGCCTTTGCTGCAAGGGAACTCCCTGACCCTCATGCGGACGCTGTGCGACGATGGCTTCACCGTGCTGCTCGAAACCAGCGGCGCCCATGACATTACCCCGGTTGACCCGCGCGTGCGGCGCATCATGGACCTGAAATGCCCCGGCAGCGGCGAAGTCGCCCGCAATCGCTGGGAAAACCTGCCCCACCTCAAAAGCACGGACGAAATCAAGTTCGTCATCACCACCCGGGAAGACTACGAGTGGGCCAAGGAGCGCATCGTCGAGCACAAGCTCGCGTCGATTTGTCCGTTGCTATTCTCGTGGGCGCATCCGCTCGCCTCCGAGCAGCAGAACAAGGCGCTCAAGCAGGTGCCGCCGGGTCAAACCCCGATTATGCGTCAGGAACTGGCGGAAAAGATCATCGCCGACGCCTTGCCCGTGCGGTTTCAAGTCCAGTTGCACAAGGTGATTTGGCCGTCGGAACAGCGCGGAGTTTAACCACCGATGAACACAGATAGACACAGATGGGGCAGTTTACTAGCGGCAATGGTTTTGCAGATCTGTGTCCATCGGTGTTCATCTGTGGTTTTATCACCATGACCACTCGCCAAACACTGGACCTGCTGCGCGCTTATGAGTCGCGCAACATCACCTTCATCGAGCCGGATGGCTCGTGGCCCATCGTATGGGAACGGGCCCGGGGCGTAAACGTCTGGGACGCCGAGGGCAGGAAATATCTGGATTTGACTGCCGCCTTCGGCGTGGCCGCCGCCGGCCACGCCAATCCGCGCGTGGTCCAGGCCGGCCAAATGCAGATGGCCAGGCTGCTCCACGCCATGGGAGACGTCCATCCACACGCGCTCAAGGCCCGACTGGCGCGGGAGCTGAGCCGGCTCACATTCGAGCGGTGGGAGGGGAAGTCCAAAGGCCAAAGTATAAAGTCCAAAGTCATTGGTCGTCGCACGATAGCGACTACGGGCAAGACGATCTTCTGCAACTCGGGCTTTGAGGCGGTGGAGGCGGCTCTGAAGACCGCGATGCTGGCGACAGGCAAGTCGGAGGTGATTTGCTTTGAAGGCGCTTATCACGGTCTTGGCTACGGTGCGCTCAATGCCACGCACCGCGAACATTTCCGGTCGCCGTTCCGCATGCAGCTCAGCGAATTCGGGCACTTTGTGCCGTTTCCCAAAGCCGGCCAGGCCTCCCACCGGGCCCCGGTTCCAGCACCGGCTGACGCACTGCCGGCACTCGAATCCGCCCTCCGGCGCCTGTTCCGTAGCCCGCGCATTGGCGCGATCCTGGTCGAGCCGGTTCAGGTGCGCGGCGGCATCAATATCCCGCCGCCGGGCTTCCTGCCCATGCTGCGCCGGTTTTGCGACATGCATGACGCCCTGCTGATCCTGGATGAGATCTATACGGGCTTCGGTCGCACCGGCAAATGGTTTGCCTGCGAACACTCCCGGACGGTGCCCGATGTGATTTGCGTCGGCAAAGCGTTGACGGGAGGCTTTCCCCTGTCCGCCTGTGTCGGGCGCGCGGAAGTGATGGATGCGGCGTGGCCGCCGTCGAGCGGCGAGGCCATCCACACCAGCACATTCCTGGGCCATCCCGTTGGCTGTGCGATGGCGCTCGCGCAGATTAAAGAGATCGCGGGGCGGAAGCTGGTGCCGCGCAGTGCGCAGCTTGGAAAATTCCTGCTCTCCGCCCTCGCGAAGCTCAATCCCCTAGCCTCGAACCTCACCTTCGCCAGCCGCGGCCTGGGACTATTGGCCGGCGTGGAAGTTCGTTTGGCGGACGGTGCCCCGGCCACGCAAGCCGTGCTTGCGGCAGTGAACAAGTTACTTCGGCGCGGGTTCATTCTTCTGCCCGACGGGGAGCACTCGAACGTCATCGGCTTCACTCCGCCGTTGACCATCTCCGAACGCCAACTCCAGGCGGCAGTGAACGTCCTCGGGGAAGAGCTACTTCATTGCAGGGCCAAATGAGCGGCATCGGTCCTAACGTATGACACTCACAGAAATGCGGCAACTCCTCGCGGCACACGACATCCGGCTGACCAAGTCGCTCGGGCAGAACTTTCTGCATGATGCCAACCAGTTGCGGCGGATCGTGGCCGCCGCCGAGCTGAGCAAGGCCGATCGAGTCCTCGAGATCGGGCCGGGCCTCGGACCGCTCACTGAGCTGCTGGTCGAGCAAGCCGGCGAGGTCCTGGCTATTGAGAAGGACGGAAGCTTGGTCGAGGTGCTCAAACAGCGCTTCAACTTAGGACCGGCGCCCTGCCCGTCTCTTTCCGGCGAGGGGACCGGCGGGACGCCGGTCCTGCGTTTGGTTCATGACGACGCCCTCGACTACCTCAAAGACAAAGCGCGCGATTGGGGCGACTGGAAGCTAGTCGCCAACCTGCCGTACTGCGTCGCCTCGCCCATGCTGGTGGAACTGGCGCAAGCCGTGCGTGGTCCGCAGCGCATGGTTGCCACGCTGCAAATCGAGGTGGCCAAGCGACTCACGGCCACCGCCGGCACCGCCGATTATGGCCTGCTCACCCTGCTGGTTCAGCTCGAGTACGAATCGCCAGGCTGGTTCAAGATCCCAGCCAGCTGCTTCTTCCCGGAACCGGACGTGGATTCCGCCTGCGTCTGCCTGGTGCGCCGCAAGGAGTCGCTGCTCCCGCCGGAGCAGCGGCACACGTTTATCCGCATCGTCAAGCGCAGCTTTTCGCAGCGGCGCAAGATGATGTTCAAACTGCTGAAGCAAGACTGGCCCGAGCCGCGCCTGGCCACGGAGTTCGAGCGCCTTCATCTGTCACGTCAAATCCGCGCGGAGGCAGTCTCCCTGGAACAATTTGCTCAGCTCACGCAAGCCCTCTTGAGAAGTCCGCTATGACAGAAGAAATCTTCGATGTGGTCAACGAACGCGACGAAGTCATTGGGCAACGATCGCGAAACGAGGTACACCGGCTGGGGCTGATGCACCGGGCAGTGCATGTCCTGGTGTTCAACTCAGCCGGTCTGGTGTTCCTGCAAAAACGCTCCCTGAGCAAGGACCGGCAGCCGGGCCTGTGGGATTCGTCGGCCTCCGGCCACGTGGATACCGGCGAGGATTATGACGCCTGCGCCGTGCGCGAGTTGGGCGAGGAGATCGGTCTGCAACTAAACGTGGCCCCGCAGCGGCTCTTCAAGCTGGCTGCCTGCCATGACACGGACCAGGAACATGTCTGGGTCTATCGTTGCTCCGCGGAGGGGCCCTTCAGGCTTCACCCCGATGAAATCGAGCGCGGCGACTGGTTTGCGCCCGAAGACGTCACGCGCTGGATGGCAGAACGGCCGCAAGATTTCGCCAGTGCGTTATTGGTGATCTGGGAGCGGGTCAACCGCGAATTGCGTGCGCATTAGCTTGTCATGTTCTCGCCTTCGCCTCTTGAATGCGCGGCCTAAGAAAATGGCAAGTGGGCCAATTTAGACTTTTGCCTACAGCGCGTGGCCCACAGTCGAATTCGATGCCGTACCCGCCGCCGTGCTGGAAGTCACCCATTAAGGCTGGCGCAGTTCCGCGCCGGCCCAGGTATTCCACAAACTCAAAGCCGCAGCGGGGCTTTTCCATCCTTGATCAACCCGCACGCGTGCTCTCATACTCCAACGCACATGAAATGGGCGGATTTCAAGCAGAAATGGTCACGTTATCAAGGCAAGGAAACCTCAGCCTACCAAGGGCATTTTGACGACCTGTGCCGGTTGCTGGGCCAGCAAACCCCGGCCGAGGCGGACCCCAGCGGCAGTGACTTTTTCTGCTACCAAAAGCACGTGGTCAAAGACGCCGAGCTTTTCGACCTCGAACACCCGGACTCCGGCGACCCCACCGAGCGCGGCTTTGCCGACGTCTGGAAGAAGGCCTGCTTCGGCTGGGAATACAAGGGCAAGAAGAAGAACCTGGGCGAAGCATACAAGCAACTCCTCCGCTATCGCGAGGCGCTGCTCAATCCGCCCCTGCTCGTGGTCTGCGATTTCGACCGCTACATCATCCGCACGAACTTTAACGGCACGGTCCAGGAAACCTGCGAATTCACCAATGACCAGATTGACCGCCCGGAGAACCTGCGGATTCTCCGGGCGCTGTTCGAGAATCCCGATTTCCTCAAACCCCAGCGCACCACCGCCGAAGTCACCACGGCGCTTGCGGAAAAGTTCGCCCGGGTCGCCCGCTCCTTGCACCAGCGCGAAAGCGCCGAGCTCGCCGACGCCTCGACCCGCGCCGAGGTCAACGTCGTCCAGCGCAAGAGTCTCCGCATCGCCCGGTTCCTGAATCGTCTTATCTTCTGCTTCTTCGCCGAAGACACCGGCCTGCTGCCCAAGAACCTCTTCGCGGAGCTGGCCAAGACCGGCCTCAACGATCCGCGCCAGTTCTCCCAGGCGCTCGAATCACTCTTTCGCACCATGGCCAAGGGCGGGTTGTTTGGCCTCCACAGGATCCGGCACTTCAACGGCCATCTCTTTGAGGATTCCTCCGTCTTCGACTTAAATGAGGAAGAGCGCCAAGTCCTCGTGGAAGCTTCCGAGGCGGATTGGCAATATGTCGAGCCCAGCATCATGGGCACCCTCTTTGCCCGCGGCCTGGACCCCGACCAGTTGGCCGCGCTGGGCGCGCAATACACCGGCCGGGGCGACATCGTTACCATCGTTGAACCCGTGCTCATGGCCCCGCTCCGCCACGAATGGGCCCTGCTCAAAGCCTCCCGGCTGCCCTCTTTCAAAAAGGGAAAAGCCACGCCAGGCGATCGCGCCCGCTTCGAGGCCTTTCTCAAGAAGCTCCGCCAGATCGTGGTCATGGACCCTGCCTGCGGCAGCGGCAACTTCCTCTACATCTCGCTCCAGATGCTGCTGGACCTCGAAAAGGAAGTCATCACCTTTGCCACGCTGCTCGGTCTGCAATTCACGCCCGAAGTTGGCGTCCACCAGCTCCGCGCCTTCGAGATCAACCCCTACGCCTACGAACTCGCCCAGGTGACCGTCCAAATCGGATACCTGCAATGGCGGCGTGACAACGGCTTTGACAACGACCGCACGCCTGTCCTGCAAGACCTTGACGGTTTCCAGAACGAAGACGCGCTCCTGGTCCCGCACTTCCACAACAAGGCCCGGACGTTGCAGGAAGCCCAAGCCGACGAGCACAAAGAAGACACCTCGTTGAAGTTCTACACCGAACGCCAATGGCCGGTGTGCGACGTGCTCGTGGGGAATCCGCCGTTCTTGGGAGGAAGTCGGATCTGGGAACAACTTGGGCGGGGCTACCAGCAAGAGCTTTGGCGGGTTTACCAAAGGCGAGTGTCAGGCGTGTCGGATTTGTGCTGCTACTGGTTCGAGAAAGCACGTCAGCACATTGAAGAGGGCAAGTGCAAACGCGCCGGCTTGCTCGCAACACAAGCAATCCGAGGCGGCGCAAATAGAGAGGTTCTCAGGCGTATCAAAGCCAGCGGCGACATCTTCTTTGCTGAGAGCGACCGCAACTGGATTCTGGCGGGCGCCGCTGTGCATGTGAGCATGGTTGGATTTGATGACGGAGCGGCAAAGGAACGAACGCTCGACGGCAAGCCCGTTGAAACCATTAATGCAAACCTCACCAGTCGAACCGACACCACCCAGGCGCACACACTGGCCGGCAACTTGGACTGCTGTTTCATCGGGACCAAGAAGGCCGGGGAGTTTGAGATTGAGGAGGACAGGGTGTTACCGTGGCTCTTTCTTCCGAACCCACACGGGAAGCCGAACGCCGATATCTTGCGCCCCTGGGTCAACGGCAATGCGTTGGTGAGCGCTCGCCGTGCCCTGTGGATCGTTGACGCCGGAATTTCGATGCCGCTGGACCAAATGGCTGGGTATGAGAGACCATTTGCCCACGTTTTGGAGTTTGTGAAGCCAGACCGGGACAGCAACAAAGAAGAGCGGACAAAAACCAACTTTTGGATTCACAAGCGGCCCGGCCCGGATTTGCGAGCGGCGTTGGCAAGCCTCGACCGTTGCGTTGCCGTCGTAAGGCACTCGAAGCACCTGAGCTTCTCCTGGCTCAACACTGCGATTCTTCCCGACGATGGCATCTACGTCTTTGCCCGTTCCGACGATTTCTTCCTTGGCGTCATAGCCTCCCGTATTCACGCGGTATGGGCCTTTGCTCAAGGAACACAGGTTCGAGAGAAGCAGTCCGGCTTCCGCTATACGCCTTTGACCTGCTTTGAAACCTTCCCGTTCCCCTTCCCAGACGACTTGCAGCCCCCGGAGCCCGCGCCCGTCAAACCGCCGCCCAAGTCGGAGAATCCACCCGAACCCGACCGCTTTTACGCCGAGAACCTCGCGGCGAAGAACTACTACATGGGCAAAGAGGAGCCGCCGCCTTACGGCAGTCGCAGCCGGCGTGAGGAGGCTCAGCCTTCTCCTTCCGCTCTCCACACTCGGCTTTCCGCACCTGATCATCGGGCTGCCGTCGCCGCCGCGGCGAAGGAGTTGAACGGGTTGCGCGAGCGCTGGCTCAATCCCCCGGAATGGACGGTCGAACGCCTCCTCGAATTCCCCGGCACAGCCGACGGCCCGTGGTCACGCTACGTGGTCAATCCGGACCAAGACGGCATCGGCACCGTGCGCTATCCGCGCCTGGAATCCCGCGACGCCGATTGCGCCGCCAAGCTCAAGAAGCGCACGCTGACCAACCTCTACAACGAGCGCCCCACTTGGCTGGATCTCGCCCACAAGAAGCTCGACGCCGCAGTCGCCGCCGCTTACGGCTGGTCCGTGGACCTCACCGATGAGCAGATCCTCGAAAGCCTGCTCGCGTTGAACCTGGAGCGTGCTGCCGAAGAAGCGAAGGCCGCGGATGTGAAAAAGCCAAAGGCAACCCGGGGAAAACACGCGGATGAGATGCTTTGAGGAAAGACTTTGAATCCGCGGCTAAGGCAACCCTCTACCCTCTCTCAGAGCTGGGGTTTTTCACGAAATCGGACCACCCTCCCGGCCCTCTCCCGCTCCTTCGTCGCACAAGAGGGAGAGGATCTTGGGGGCAGTGCGCGAAAGTGTTCCTAAATCCGGCAGTTGAGAAACCACGGATGACACGGATAACACGGATGGGAAAGGGCTTCGTCAGGGTCGAGAACCTCTTTCGCGGCCACCCGCCGGGTGAACACCCCTGGCACCGCAATCCCTGCTGTTTTTGGACTGAAGTCTTGTTCACCCGCGCTCCAGACCTACGAAAAAATGTCCGGCTTAGCGGATACTCGAATCCGCCGTGCGCTCTATCAGGTGGAGCAGGTTGCCCTCAGGGTCCTGGAAGAACAGAACTTTTCCGCCGCCGCCGGCCGGCTTGATTTCCTCCGTGAATTCAAGGCCGCGCTGCTCGAGCTCGGCTTTGGCAGCCACCAGCGACTCCACACGCAACGCCACATGCCGCCAGCCGGTCAGTTTGTTGTCGCTGGTTTGCGGCAGTGAAGAGTCGCCACCATAGATTTCGAGCATCACCTGGCCCGGCAGCGCCAGGAAAAAAGCGGGCGGCGTCTGGTCGTTTGCGAAAACGACCTTGGCACCCAGCACGCGGGCATACCAATCCTTCAAGCCCACCGGGTCTCGCGCCGGCAGGCCCAGATGCTCCACTTGGAAATTCATGCGATATTGAGGCTGGGAAACATCAATCAGGTTGAAATCAGCGGGTGCTGGGAAATGGCGCATCCGGGTTGACGCCGAAGGTCAAGGGGACCGTCTGTCCAACTGCCTTGCCGGAAAAGCTAATCTGTTTGATCGCGTTGGGCAGCCAGTTGGTAATGTAGCCGGTGGGGAAAGCAAAGTTGGCGGTCGGCTGGTATCCAATAATCACCGAACCCACCGTGCCGTTGGCATTTAGAGCCGCGCCGCGCGCGTAGCTGACGCCCTTGAGTTTGAGTTTGAAGGTCGCCTTCTTGTAATCAACCGTGCCGGTCCCGGAACACGGGTCCAGCGTGCTCCCAAGCCCGCCGGCTATATGGATCTGGCTCCCGGGATACGGCTGGACCACCTGGGCCGTGAGGTTGGAGAGCACATTCACGATCAGGGATCCGCCTACCACCTGCTGCACCACGTTGGTGCCATTCACCACCGTCCAAATCCAACTTTCCGTGAGCAATGTTGCCGCCTCATTGATCTTCAGCGGCTGGCCCCCGTTCACGGTGCTCTTCTTGCCATGCTTGACAGTGCCGGTGAGCGTGCCGCCAATCATGGTGTACGGGTTATTGTTGGTGAAGGTCGCCGGGCCATTCTTGAACAGCATGGTACTGCCATCCAGGTATGTCACCACATAGTTGGTGCTGCTGACCACCACTCTTTGATTTGGAGAAACGGGCGTCGGGCCAGTGGTGCTGGTGAATGTCAGCCTCAAGTTCGCGTCAGGGTGATCGGTTTGGGCATCCATATCGTAGCCATTACCTTTGAGCGTCATTTTCACGACGGGAATCGTGCCCTTGGTGCGGATCGAGCCGGCAAAATCAACAACGAAAGTAGCGTAGTTGTTGGTGTGGTTGCTCCCGCCGCCGAAATAGACCCGCGCGTATTGAACGCCATCAATCTTGCCCGTGCCGTCCGTGCCAACAGCACCCTGCAACAGCGGTTCAAAATCGGTCAGCGCTAACGAGGGCAATCCGGCCACCGATACCACCGTGGGCGGATTGTCGAGGAACTGTGCGTTCAGGGGATAGTCCATCGCGTGGATGTCGTAATACGGCGCGTTTTGTGCGGCCGCCACCACCACGCCAGCCGCCATGACCGGCCACGCCAAGTAACCAACAGTCAGTGTATTCATATATCAAGAATCTCAGAATCGTCTTCCTGCCCAAGGAAGGTGCGGTGTGCGTGCATGGCGAGGCAAGCCTTTTTCCAGTAGGGTCCTCCACCAGGGGAGAAGGTGAGGGTGGGCTTTGAAGTCCGAAGCCCGAAGGCCGAAGACCGAAAGAAGGCCGAGTTCCGAAATCCGAAGAACGAAACCCGAGGCCGAGGGCGATTCGGGCTTCGGCCTTCGGGTTTCGGCCTTCTTTCGGCCTTCGACCTTCGGCCTTCGGATTTCACCCGCGTGGCTATAAACAGGACGCTCCAACGGAGCTTTTAGCACGCAGCCTTTCCCGGACGCCACCGGGTCAGCGATTGGGCTTGGGCATTACCGGGATCGGGTTCGCGACAATCTTGGCGGCTGACTGCTGGATCCTCGGGTCAGTGGACTGCTGGGCCAGATCCTGTATGGCGGACATCGACGCAGGGGTGCTGGCGCGGACAAGCGCGATGAGAGCGGCCATTCGCTCCTGGTTGGATTCTCCAGTCAGCGCCGTGTTCTTCAGAGCGGGTGCGGCCGTTTGGTCGAAATACGACTGCACTTCCGGGGTTGGGTTATTTCGCAGTGACGAGGCCAGCAGATCCATGCCAGCGACCCGCGCGGTCGGATCCGTCTCCCGCTGGATGAGGGCCAGAGCCGTGCTGGTGTCGAAACTCTCCTGGTTCGAGAGGGCCTGATAGAGGCGGCGCCGCACATCGGAGTCTTGCTCCCCTTGCAGCGCGGAGAGCAACTGCGGGCCAGCGTTGCCGTTGGCGTCGGTCGCACTGATTGCCCACGCCGCCGACGCCCGAACCTCGGCATCCGAGTCCGAAATGTAACCGGTCAGAAAAGCAGTGGGATCGCCCTTGGCCTGCCACAGCGACTCGATGGCCGCCACACGCAGATCGGAAGAAACGGCTGACCCCATATACTGCTGGAAAAACGGCTGCGTCTCGCTGACGTCGCGCCCGCCGATAGCATTGAGCACCTGGGTCACGAGATCTTCATCGCCGAGGGTCATGGCGGCCTGGGCTAGCGCCGCCATGGCACCCGGCCCGGCGACTGTGCCTAAACCGGTCGCTGCTTCGGACCGAATGTCCCCCGACCGCAGCGAATCATTCAGCAGTTGAGTCAGCGCGGTGACCGCTTCCGGCGAGCCGAGCTGTGCCAGCCCGCGAATGGCCGCCTGGACGATTGCCTGGCTGGGATCGTTCAGCAAACCCAGCAGCATAGCCGAGCACTCCGGGCTGGCGCACTCGCCCAAACCTTCTGCAACGGCGACGCGAAGTTCCTCCGAACCGCTGGCCAATGCCTCCTTCAACGCGGCGATGGCCTCGGGGGTGCCGAGTTTGGCCAGGGCCTGAATGGCAGCTTTGCGCTCGCTCATCGGCAGCGAGCCGTCTTTGAGCGCCTTGATCAGGTCGCTGACAGACATCTGCCCATCCACGGCGGCGTGGGCGACCGCGCCGGTAGGCGAGGCCGCGCCCAGGCCGGGCTGCAGAGGCGCCGAATGACCCGGCTGCGTGCCAGCGGGAGAGAGTCCCTCACTGGCAGTCGTGCCGCCCGCCCTACCCGAGGCGGCTTCCGCACCCGGGACCGGAATGTTGGGCTTGAGCAGAACTACCGCCGCAAGCACGACCAGTGCCGCTACGGCAACGATTCCGATAATCACCACCGGCCGCGTCTCCCCCTTGACGCCGCCTCCGGAATTGACTGGTTGCGTGTTCATTTTGGAGATGGGGGGGGCGTCGCTGGCAGGCTGAAGCCCTGCAAATTCTTTGCGATCTTCTGGCCAAAGACCTTGCCGGAGGTGATGGTCATGTCCTGGATGCCTTGCCGCACGAGCCGGGGCAGAAAATTGGTGGAACCAGGTATTGGGTCGTAGCCGACAATCACCGGACCCAGATTGCCGTTGGCTTGGAACCTCGATCCGCGCGCATAGGCCACGCCATTAAAGCTGGCGCTCCACTTGAGACTATTGGTGTTGGCCGAACCGGTCCCGGCATGCAGCGCCATAAAGGTGCCCACATTGGCATTCAGGTAGAGCCGGGAACCCGGCAAGGTCTGGATCACCTGCGCGTCTATGTTGGTAAACACATCCAGGACGAGGCCGCCACTGAGCAGGTGCTCGACGAAGTTAGTGCCATTCACCACCGTCCAGATCGTGCCGTCGCTCACCAGCGTCCCGGCCTCGTTAATGTTCAACTGGCTGCCTCCGTTCTTGCCCCGCTTGATGTTGCCCTTCATGGTGCCGGTCAGGAACGTGAAAGCGGAATTGGTCCTGGTCGCGGGGCCGTCGGCAAACCCCTCCGTGCTCCCATCCGCGTAGGTGACACTGTAGTTGCTGTTGGTGATCTGAACCTCTCTTGCCGGAAAATCCGTCAGACTGTTGGTGCTCGAGAACTTGAGGCTCAGGTTCGCGTTGGCGTGATTGCTCACGCCGTCAAACGTGTAGCCGGTGCCGCGCATGGTGATTTTCACCTGCGGATTGGTGCCCCGGTCGCTGGTTGTCCCGAGGACCGTGACGCTAAAAACGCCGTAATCAGTCGCGTGATTAAGCGGGCCGCCGAGATAAACCCGCGCGTACATCAGGCCGGCAATCCGGCCCGAGCCATCCGTGAAGACGCCGCCCGACAAGCCCTCCATCTCCACGCTCAACAGGTCCGGCAGGCCCGCCGTATAGGCGAATCGGGGCGCGGCGATAATCCGCTCATGCAACGGGTAATCCAAAGCGCCCGCCTTGAAATAATAGGGCCCGGCACCCTGCTCAGCCGCGCCATAATAACCGGGCACCGTGCCCTGCGCCGCGGCGCCAATTAAGCCGCCCACGGTGATCAACAGTGCCAATAGAATGACTTTTGCGTTCTTCATACTCTCTTCTTTCCACTCTCGGGTTCCGGTTATTTGTTGCGGTCGCTGGTTTCCGTCAGAACTGCCTGATAAGAGCAGACGTTCAGCATGAACCCGCCCCATCGCCGACCAGCTCAAGACCCCAGCGTTAGCGGGGTATCGTAAGGTGCGAGGGCATGGTTTGGCAAGCCATTTTCGGAAATTCGCGGATTACGCTGCGCATTCGCTAGTCCTTCGCGGAGCGCCGGTTTCCAAACCGGCTTAACGTGTGCTCAGGTTGCAACGTCTCCCCCATCCCACCCACCCGCTCTAAGCGCTCCACCAAGCTTTGCGAACCTCTCATTAACACCCCGCTTCAGCGGGGTAGCATCCGGCACGGGCGACATTGAAACCGTTTCAACGGTTTCAATCCGCTGGCCAACGGTACTCGTAGCGCTCCACCATGAGGCTTAAGCTCCTCACCAACACTCTTCTTTCGATGGGGCGGCTCCTGGTC
>SESF01025945.1_pt1 | contig 12444 bp, 10 predicted proteins | sample 3171521 | NCBI WGS metagenome assembly SESF01 (sample SAMN10866945, study PRJNA518727) | freshwater metagenome | biome: subpolar coniferous forest; feature: holomictic lake; material: water; isolation source: holomictic Lake 227, 6 m and 8 m depth | place: Canada: near Kenora, Ontario | collected...
AGTATGTATCTTAGCCGAGTAGCCGAGCTGCCGCTAAAGGACATTCTGGCCGGCGACAAGGTCGGCGTCATCCTCGGCGCGCGACAGGTCGGGAAGACAACTTTGGTGGAACACGTCCTGGCGGGGCAGCCGGCGGTGTGCCTCAATTTCGATGTCGAGGTGGACAAGGCGCGGTTCCTGGCTGCCGCCGCTTTGGCCCCCAGCGATGCCCTGCGTTCGCTCGGCAATCCAGCGGTGCTGGTAATTGATGAAGCGCAGCGGCTGACGGAGACGTCCCGCATCATCAAAGGCTGGCATGATCTGCGGCTGCCGGCGAAGTTTCTTCTGCTCGGCTCCTCGTCGCTGGATTTGCTCGATCAGGCGGCGGAGAGCCTGACCGGTCGCAACCGGAAGCTGATGCTGCCGCCACTGCTGTTTTCCGAAACGCTGGGCACTCAGGTTTGGGCCAAGGTAGACACCGCGCCCGACCACTTGTGTCAGCACTTCGCGTCGCAATTGCGGGCCTTTTTGATGCAGCGGCTGAACTTCGGCAGCTATCCCGAGGTGGTGACGAGCGAAAACCCCACCCAGTTGCTGCGGGAGCTGAGTGCGGACTATCTCTGGAAAGACGTGCTCCAGACCGGCCTGGTCAAGACGCCGGACCTCATCAAGCGACTGCTGCGGTTGCTGGCGCACCAGGCCGGCTCGGAGGTGTCGGTGAACGAACTGGCGACCCAGCTTCAAATGGCGCGACCGACCGTGGATCGCTACCTGGACCTGCTGGAGCAGACGTTCGTCCTATTCCGGCTGCCCTCTTTCAGTACGAATCCCCGCAAGGAAATCGCCAAGAGCCAAAAGGTGTTTTTCTGGGATACGGGCATCCGCAACGCCTTGCTCAACGCGTTCTCGACCGAGGACTTCCGGCCCGACATCGGCGCGTTGTGGGAGAACTGGGTCATCGCCGAGGTGGCCAAGCGCAATGCCCTGCTCGGCTCGCCGGCGGAGCTTTTCTTCTGGCGCACGCGGGCGCAGTCGGAGGTGGACCTGGTGGTGAAACAGGGGAGCAGCCTGCGGGCTTTTGAAATCAAATTGTCCGGTGGCCGGGTCTCGGGCCGGGCGTTCCGCGATGCTTATGGCGTCGAGGTTGAGCCGATCCGCTCGGACAATCCTTTCGCGGTGGACATTTTCAAGGCATAGCAATCAGAGAAACCACAGATGGATACAGGGCGGGAAAGGCGCAATCGCAGGAGCGCGGACATTCTGGTCCAGTGCTGCGGAATTGAGGCTCGGTCTCACGCGGGCCAAAGACGTTTTGGGTGGCAGCGTCAGTCCGGTGGCCCCGTTCCCCCTCACCCCAGCCCTCTCCTTTGGGGAGGGCCGGGGTGAGGGGGAACGGGGCTTACGCCTGTCACAGTGCCAGGAGTTCTTAGCCTGACACCCTCCAGACCTGGTGCCAATTCCTAGCGGCATGGTACAAGAAGTCCGCGCAGGGAGCTTGTTCCGGGCTCGTGAACTGCGCGGCGTTGCCGAGGGCGGAATTTGGTGTTAGCGTGGTAACGAATAAAGGCTTACAGTAAGCGTCGAAGTATCTGTTGGGATATGAAAAGGCTGATCCTGGTCATTTTGGCGAGCAGCGGGTTGGTGAGTGCGCCGGCGCAGTCGGTCATTTCCGACGCGTTGGGCGGCGCGGTGCTGGGCACGGTCATCGGCGGGATTGCCGGTGGGAACTGTCATAACGGATTTTCCGGCAATGGGGCGGCGATCGGCGCAGGGATTGGCCTGGCTGCGGGGGCGATCCTGGGGACGGTGCAACAACAGAGTTCTTACGCGGCTCAGCCCTACGTCTATTACCCGGCACCAACGGTTTATGCGCAGCCCGGCTACGGTTACGCGTATGCGCCCGCTTACGTCTATGCGCCGGCCTGCGTGGCCCCGCCGCCGCGGCCAAACTACGCCGTGGGCGGCACGTTGGTGGGAGCTTTGGCGGGCGGGTTGATCGGCGCGGGCTATCATAGTGGCTGGGAGGGCGCCGCCATCGGCGCCGGTTCTGGTTTAGTACTGGGCAGCGTCGCGGAAGTCGCGGCGCGGAAGCAGGAGCAGAAATGGGCCAGAGCCCAAATCGCGCCGCCGCCCGCGGCGCAAGCGGAGCTGACCGCTCTGCCCGAGCAACCACCCGCAGCCCTAACCTGGACGGCGCCGCAAGTTTATCGTCCGATGCCAGGCTCGGTGAATGTTCACCAGATTGCCGATGCCCCTCGCGTGGCGGACGCGCCGACGTTTTAACCCAGAACGCAGTTCACAAGATCATGAAATCATTCCTAACTAAACTTACTATTCCTATGTGCGGCGCGGCGATTGTTGCGCTCGCGGCCGGCTGCGCGTCCAGCGGCGTGAAGAATCCTTCCGGCGTGTCGGTGACCCACATGACTGCCGACGAGCAGGGGTTCGTCGCGGGCACTGGGATCGAGTCGCAGGATCTGGTGGCGGTAGCCGACAAGATGGCGCGGAGCATCTTGAGCATTCCGCAAATCGCCAACGCGCCGACGCCGCCAACGGTTCTGCTGGATCCCGTTGATAACCAGACGCGGTTCCCAATTAACCGGGATATTTTCCTGACCCGCATCCGGGCGCAACTGAACTCGAAGGCGCGCGGCAAGGTGATGTTCCTGGCGCGCAATCAGATGGAAGTGCTGGAGAAGGAGCGCAACCGGAAGCGCGAAGGGAGTGTGACGGCGAGTGCGGACCCGTCCGTCCAGGAGTTCAAGGGGGCGGATTACTTGTTGTCCGGCTCGCTGCAAGGATTATCCACTCGTACTAAGGCGGGCACGAGCGATTACATCTTATACGATTTTCACCTTACTGATATGCGGACGAGTGTCATCGTGTGGGAGGATTCGGCGGAAATGAAGAAGCAGGGGCTGGAAGACGCGGCCTATCGCTAAGCTTCATCGCGGGACGACGTGATGAAATCACACTGGCAGCCGACGCTGCTGGCCGTTTTCCTGACCGTAGCCGGCTGCGCCACGACGACGAAACACCAGGTGGCGCTGACCGGCGACATCATGGTGGACGCGCCGAACGCAATCGCGAACGGGCCGCCGCGGGACCGGGTGCTGTGGGAGTACCGCCAGGCGGCGGCGGCGATGCGGCAGGGCAAGTTTGACGTGGCCAAGCGGAGCCTGGACGATGCGCTGCTGACGCTGGGCGGGATTTATGGCAAGGACGCGGACGCGAAGAAGGCGCGGAGCTACTTCCACGGAGAGGCCAAGAAGACGTTCATCGGCGAGCCATACGAGCGATCCATGGCCTATATTTACCGGGGCATCATTTACTGGATGAATGGAGAACCCGACAACGCGCGGGCGTGTTTCCGCAGCGCGGAATTCGAGGACAGCGACGCCGAGAATCGTCAGTACGCCGGCGACTGGGTGCTGCCAGAGTACTTGGACGGACTCATCACCGCGAAGCGGGGCGGCGACGGCTCCGACGCCTTTAAGCGCGCGCAAGCCGATGCGAAAGGGGTGAGGCTGCCGCCCTACAATCCCAAGGCCAATGTGGTCTTTTTCATCGAGTTCGGCCCCGGCCCGACCAAGTATGCGAGCGGCCAGTACGGCGAGGAGCTACATTTCACTACTGTGCCGTCCCAGGTGACGGCGGCCGAGCTGAAGGTCGCCTCCTACCAGATCCCGATCGCGCCGACCGATGATGTGGCTTTCCAGGCGACCACGCGAGGCGGGCGGGTGATGGACCATATCCTGGGGAACAAGGCGGTATTCAAGTCAACGACGGACACGGTGGGGAATGTGGCGCTGATCGGCGGGCTGGGGACGGCCGTCTTAAGCAACAATCGCACGGCCCAGGAGGTGGGCCTCGGCATCGCGCTGGTGGGCCTGGTGAGCAAGGTGATTTCGGCGGCGACGGTGCCGGCGGCGGATACGCGGTCCTGGAACAACCTGCCGCGCTACCTGAGCTTCGCGAGCGTCCCGCTCCCGCCGGGGCAGCACGTCGCCACCATTCAATTTCTTGATGCGACCGGCCGGGCTCTGGCGAACCTGACCAAGACCATCACCATCAACATCACAACGACCGACCGCGACAAGGTCGTGTTCGTGAGCGACACGTCGCTAACACCGCAATCGTTATGAAGAAATCAATCGTATCAATGCTGGCGGCCGGGGGGGCGATCCTGCTGGCGGTCGGATGCAGCACCCACGACAAGGGCCCTTACCTGCCGCAGACGCCAAAGACTCCGGCGTACGAGACCCGGGAGCCCGTGGTCCTGCTGGATCCGGGCGTCAAATACTCCGTGACGTGCAGCGGGGTCCAGGAGCAGACCTTGCCCGATGGCCGGCTGGAGGTGGTCGCCCACCTGCGCAACCGCGAGAACCGGCGCATCGAAGTCCAAGCCAACTGCGTCTTCAAGGACCAGAACGGGTTTACGACCGGCGACGAGACGCCCTTCACGATGGTCATCCTGACGGAGAATGCCACGGAAGACGCGAAGTTCGTGTCGATGAACAACCTCGCGAAGAAATACACCATCCGCGTGCGACAGGCGCGCTAGGGGTAGAGCGGGCGGTTGACGTGGCGGCGCGGAAAGCGCCGCCACGGAAAGCAGCCGGAGCGGTGTCGTGTCCGGAGGGTGGGGCGCATCGTAGAGTTTTTGGGAGCGCGGACATTCTTGTCCGCTTCGGGGTTGACTGAGCTCCGGGAGCGGACAAGAATGTCCGCGCTCCATTACCCAGGGTGGTGGTTTTGGAAACATTTAAGATGCGCCCCGGAGGGTGCGGAGTTTTAGATAATTCTGGCGTTTGGGGCACTGCTGGCCCACTATCCCGCCAGACCAGCAGTTGGGAATCCCTTTCAACCATGAGAGCGAAAATTGTTATTACGCCAAAGAAAGCGGTGCTTGATCCGCAGGGCAAGAGCGTGCAGAACGCCCTGGCCCATATCGGCTATACGGGTATCGGCGCGGTGCATGTGGGGAAGTACTTGGAAATTGAGCTGACCGGCGCGGACAAAGAAGTGGCCCGGAAACAGATCGATGAGGCCTGCCACAAGATCCTGAGCAACCCCGTCATCGAAGAATACCGATTCGAGATAGAATGAGACGGGAATCCAAGACTTGCGCTTTGCGGCTGACGTGCCTGATCGGATTCGGCGCGGCGCTGGCAAGTTGTACCGCCTGAACCTCAAATGAACTTTGCTGTCCTCCAGTTTCCCGGCTCGAATTGCGACCAGGACGTAGTCCATGTGCTGCGCAACGTGCTCGGACATTCAGCCGAGCTGCTCTGGCATAAGGAGCCGTCACTCGGCGCGGCCGATGCGGTCATTGTTCCCGGCGGATTCAGCTACGGCGATTATCTGCGCACCGGTGCTATTGCGCGGTTCAGCCCGGTGATGGAAGCGGTGCAGCGGTTTGCCGCCGACGGCGGGCTGGTGCTGGGGATCTGCAACGGGTTCCAGATTTTGTGCGAGGCCGGACTGCTGCCCGGGGCGCTGATTCGCAATCGGTCGCTCCAATTCCGCTGCGAGCAGGTCTTCCTGGAGACGGCCACGGCTGATTCGCCGTTCACGGGGCGGGTCCCGCCGGACCAGCTTATGCGCCTGCCGATTGCCCACGGCGAGGGGTGTTACTTTGCGGATGAGGAAACCCTGGCCAGACTCAAAGCGAACGGCCAAGTCCTTTGGCGCTATGTGGATGCCCAGGGACAGAGGACGGAGATCGCCAACCCAAACGGTTCACTCGACAACATTGCCGGCATTTGCAATGAGAAGCGCAACGTGGCCGGCCTGATGCCGCATCCGGAGCGCGCCAGCGAGCCGGTGCTGGGATGCGCGGACGGGCGATGGGTATTCGAGGGCATGATCCACGCCTTGGCGGGCAAGGCGGCGGTGACGGCGACCTGAGCGTCGTGGGCCTGCCAACCTTTGATTTGCAACCTTTGCTTTTGAGATTCTGATGAGCGAGCCAGCCATTACACCGGAGCTAGTGCAGAAGCACAACCTCACGTCCGAGGAATACGAGAAGGTGAGAGCGACCCTGGGGCGCGAGCCATCCTACACCGAACTGGGCATCTTCTCGGTGATGTGGAGCGAGCATTGCTCCTACAAGAACACCCGCCCGTTGCTGAAGACCTTCCCGACGAAGTCGCCTAAGATCCTCGTCGCCGCGGGCGAGGAGAACGCCGGAATTATTGACATCGGGGACGGGCTGGCTATCGCGTTCAAGATTGAGTCCCACAATCACCCGAGCGCGGTCGAGCCTTTTCAAGGCGCGGCCACGGGCGTCGGCGGCATCATCCGCGACATTTTCACTATGGGCGCGCGGCCGGTCTGCTCGATCAACTCGCTCCGGTTTGGGCCGATTACAGACGATGCCGATCGCGTTGGCTCAGCAGTTGCCAACAACCGGCGGCTGTTTGCGGGTGTGGTGGCGGGAATCGCGCATTACGGGAATTGCTTCGGCATTCCGACTGTCGCCGGCGAGGTCTATTTCGACAAGTCCTACGAGGGCAACCCGTTGGTGAACGCCTTTTGCCTCGGCGTGCTGCGCCACGAGCAGATTGCGCGCGGGCAGGCGAGTGGTATCGGGAACCCGGTGTTCTACGTCGGCCCGGCCACCGGGCGCGACGGATTGGCAGGCGCGGCATTCGCCTCACAGGACTTAACCGAGGAATCCGCCGAGAAACAGCGCGGCGCGGTGCAGGTGGGGGATCCGTTCATGGAGAAGCTCGTCTGCGAAGCCTGCCTGGAATTGCTGGCCACGGGTGCGGTTGCCGGTATCCAGGACATGGGCGCAGCGGGGTTAACCTGCTCGACCTGTGAGACGGCCGCACGCGCGGGAACGGGCATCGAGATCGAGCTCGACAAGGTCCCTCAGCGCGCGCCGGGCATGAGCAGCTATGAGATCATGCTCAGCGAATCCCAGGAGCGGATGCTCATCATTGTTCACAAAGGCCGTGAGGAGGAAGTAAAGCGTATCTTCGACAAGTGGGACCTGCCCTGGTCGGAGATCGGCTCGGTTACTGATACCGGTCGCATGGTCGTCAGTCACCACGGCAAGGTCGTGGCGGATATTCCTGCGCGGAAGATCGCCGACGAGTCGCCGGTCTATCAGCGCGAGGCAAAGGAGCCCGAGTACTTGAAGCAGATCCGAGCCTTCAACCTCGCGGGCGTGCCGGACACCCAAGACCCGCTGGCGAATCTGAAGGCCCTGTTGAGCTGGCCGACCATCGCATCCAAGAACTGGGTGTACCGCCAATACGACCACATGGTGCGCGACAATACGGTGGTCTGCCCCGGCAGCGATGCCGCCGTGCTGCGGATCAAGGGCGACAGCGTGCCCGGAGCTGCGACCGCCACTTGCCCGGAGAAATTCATTGCCTTGTCGGTGGACGGCAACGGCGCTTACGTCTATCTCGATCCCTACGAAGGCGGTAAGATCGTTGTGGCCGAGGCGGCGCGCAACCTCGCCTGTTCCGGCGCCGTGCCGCTGGGAGTGACCGACAATCTCAACTACGCCAATCCGCACAACCCCGAGTTGTTCTGGCAACTCAAAGAGAGCGTGCGGGGCCTGGCCGATGCGTGTCGTGCTTTCAATGCGCCGGTCACCGGCGGCAACTGCTCCCTCTACAATCAGCATCCCGCCGGCCCGATCGATCCGACCCCCACGGTCGCAATGGTCGGGTTGATCGAGAAGCCGGAGCACATTACGACGCAGTGGTTTAAGGACGAAGGCGACGCCATCATTTTGCTCGGCGACATCGTTGATGCGAGCGACCCCTTGCTGGGGTTGGGCGGCTCGGCGTATCTGCAGCGCATCCATGGCCTGAAGACCGGCACACCGCCGCCGTGCGATCTGGAAAAGGAAAAGGAGCTGCACCTGGCCTTGCGGGCGCTCATCTACTCTGGCGCGGTCAAGAGCGCGCATGATTGCAGTGAAGGCGGCCTGGCCGTTGCGCTCGCCGAAAGTTGCATCAGCCAACAGATTGCGCGCGAGACGCCGCGGCTGATCGGAGCGCAGGTTGACCTTACGGCGGTGGCAGGGCAGGGGGGCCTCCTCTCCCTAGCCCCCTCCTCCAGCGGAGGCGAGGGAAACGGCTCGGATGCTTCCACCGGCACCCGGGCATTACGACGGGATGCCTTGTTGTTCGGCGAGGCCCAAGGGCGGGTGGTCATTTCGGTGGCGGCAGTCAATGCCGTGAAGGTCCTGGCCCAAGCAAAGATACTCGGCGTGGCCGCGGCGCGAATCGGCACTGTCGGCGGCGCGGCATTGCAAATCAAGACCGCCGGGGCCAGCTTGAACTGCGACACGCATGAGTTGCACGACCTCTGGTGGAACTCCATTGCGCGAGCCATGCGTTAGCGAAAGCGAGCCTGCCTGATGAATTGCTATCCGAAACACTATTGCGGCATCTTTGGCGTTTACGGCCATCCGAACGCTGCGCAACTGGCCTATTATGGCCTCTACGCTTTGCAGCACCGCGGCCAGGAAAGCGCGGGCATCGTTACCTCCGATGGCAAAGAGTTTTTCACCCATAAAGGCATGGGTCTGGTTTCGCAGGTCTTCAAGGGGAACATCCTGCATGACATGGCCGGATCCATTGGCATCGGGCACACGCGCTACTCCACCACGGGTTCGTCGCACCTGTGCAACGCCCAGCCGCTCACGGTCGATTGCGCCCGCGGCCAGATTGCCATCGCGCACAATGGCAACCTGACTAATGCCGCCCAGCTCCGCGAGGAGCTGGAAGCTAAAGGCTCGATCTTCCAGACGACCGTCGATAGCGAGATTATTCTGCACTTGCTGGCGCAGCCGACTGAGCCCGGCCAAGCCAGCAACCTCGTGCGAAGCCTCCACCGCATCGAGGGAGCCTACTCTTTGGTCATCATGACGGAGGATGAGCTGATCGGCGTGCGCGATCCGCATGGGTTCCGGCCCCTGTGCCTGGGCCGAATCGGTGACGCCTGGGTGCTGGCCAGCGAGACCTGTGCCTTGGATTTGATTGATGCCCAATATGTGCGCGATGTAGAGCCGGGGGAAGTTGTTCTCATCAACCGGGACGGGCTCACCAGTCTGCAGGCGTTCCCGGAACACAATCGGCGCGCGTTTTGCATTTTCGAATACGTCTATTTTGCCCGGCCGGACAGCACCATCGCCAATCGCAATGTGTATAAGGTGCGGGTCGAGATGGGGCGGCAGCTCGCGCGCGAGTTCCCCCTCCAGGCGGACGTCGTCGTGCCCGTGCCGGACAGCGGCAACTGCGCGGCCCTGGGCTACTCACTCGAGTCCGGGATCCCGTTCGAGATGGCCTTTGTGCGCAACCACTATGTGGGCCGCAGCTTTCTTCAGCCCTCCCAACTCATCCGCGACTTTGATGTGCGCGTGAAGCTCAACCTCATTGACGAGCTGGTGAAGGGCAAGCGGGTCATCGTCGTGGACGATTCGATCGTGCGAGGCACGACGTGCAAGACCCGGGTGAACAGTCTCAAGGAAGCGGGCGCCAAGGAAGTGCATGTGCTCGTGAGTTGTCCGCCGCACATGAATCCTTGCGTGTACGGCATCGACTTCCCGGACCGCAAAAAGCTGATGGCGGCGAATCACTCGCTGGAGGAGATTCGCAATTACCTCAACGCCGACTCACTGTGTTACCTTTCGCAGGCAGGCATGGTCAAAGCGACCGGCCTGCCGCCCAGCGCCTTTTGCATGGCCTGCTACGACGGCGATTACCCGGTCCCCTTCGATCCGGCGGTGAACAAGCACATCATCGAGCGCCGCAATGGCCGCCAGCCCGGTCTGGCCGACGTCGTGGCCCGAGAGAAGGCGCAGTTCAAGCTGCTTTGACGGGGGTTAGGCTGGCTGCTGCTGGGTGAGGCAATGCACCGAACCGCGGCCCAGCACGAGGTCCACGGCGTGAAGGCCGATGACGGGCCGGTCTTTGAAGAGTTCTCCCAGCACCCCCAGCGCGACCCGATCGTTCGGATCGTTGAACGTGGGCACGAGCACGGCCTGGTTGCTGATATAGAAGTTCGCATAGCTTGCCGGCAGACGGCTGCCGGCGAAATAGAGCGGCGCCGGCATGGGTAGCGGCACGACTTCCGGCCGGGAACCGTCTTCCAGCCGCAAGTCCTGGATGCGCTCCCAGTTCTCGGCCAGCGGACGATAATTGATGTCCTTCCGATTGGCTTCCTTGATAAGCACGACCGTCCTGGGATTCACGAAGCGGCAAATGTCGTCCACGTGACCGTGTGTGTCGTCGCCCGCCGGACCGGCGGCCAGCCAAAAGACATTGGTCACGCCGAGATAGGTTTGGAGCGCCTTGTCAATCTCCTTCCGCCCCAGGCCGGGATTGCGCACTTGGATCTTCGGGGCGAGGTAACATTGCTCGGTGGTCAGCAAGGTGCCGCGTCCATTCACCTCAATGCCTCCACCTTCGATTACGAAGTCCCTGCCGTTGCACTGCGCGTCAAATAATCGCTTGCCGAGGATCTTTGCCGCCGTCTCCGGCACGCGCCGGTCCTTCTGCCAATCCTCGTGCTTGGCCCAGGCATTGAAGTGGAAGTGTACAATCGCAGTTTCCCCGCGCGCCCCCCGCCTCACGAATGTCGGGCCGGTATCGCGCATCCAGCCGCGGTTGGTGGGATGTACGATGAACTCCACACGTCGCAACTCGGCGCCAGCACGCGCGAGATGATGGCAGGCGAGCTTCTCGTCGGCCTTGCTGTTGACGAGGATGCGGACCCTTTCGCCGAGGACGATCTGGCGGACCATTTCCCCATAAACCCAGCGGATCGTGTCAACCTTGCCAGGCCAGTCTTTTGCATTGTGCGGCCACGCCAGCCAGGTGGCTGCGTGTGGCTCCCATTCCGCCGGCATCGCGAAACCGCTCGCGGCGGGAGTGGCAGGCGTTGCGTTCGCGGCTTTGTGCTTGGACATAAGAGAATCGGTATCCGTCGCCTATTTGAATTGGGATCCAAACAACCCATCGGTTCGGAGAATCGCCTGGTGGGATCGCGTCCCCATAACCAAGGCAGCATCAGCCTCGCCCACTAAAGGGCCGAAATCCATTGCGATGCGCATTAGCGTTAACAAATCAAAATAGGCGCCTTTGCTGATTTGGCAAGCTGCGGTCATGCAGTCGCGATGTTGCGTGGCGGCGACACGTTCAGCCTGCCCCTAAACGGCCTCGTTGCAAAGGTAATTATGGAAGCTCGCGCTTCGGTCACAGGGCTCAGTCGGTGTGCTTGACGCTAAGCCCTGGCTTGCTTGACGCTCGGCCTTCTTGCCCGCTCTCCCATCCCCGCCGGATCATGTGACTCATTTAACCCGAGCAACGAACGTAATCCTGGCGGGTCGAGCCGTTCAGTATTGCACAACCGGCTCCCGCACCAAAGCGGTTTAGGACTCGAAGCGGTTTGGGATTGAAATCGGGGTCAGCGACCGCCAGAGTTGGTCCCGCTGACAGAAAGGACATTGAATGAAGCGTTGGGCTTGGATGGTCGTGGCATTGTATTTGTTGATACTGGTTGTGGTCATGGTGCCGGTAGCTCTGCTCGCCTTCGCGCCAAAGGCCGCTGCGGGGGATGTAGCCGAGGCTTGCCGATCGTGGCCCTATTGGCTGTGGCTGGGAGTGATGCTCCTGGGGCAGGCAGCCTTGCTGGTTGTCCCGGTGCGCGTTGCCAGCCGGCGACCTGTGGTCCGCCGCTCGTTGCTGTGGCCGGTGGCGAGCGCTGGTCTGATGATGGGCGGCCTCGCCGTAGGGGCCATGTATTCCCTGTATGAGTTTGGCGTCCGGGAGCAAGCGTTCGATGGGTGGTTTTGGTGGGCCGCGATCGTGTCGGGCGTCGTCATCTGGTGTGTCTGGGGTTTGTTGTTTTACCGCTCCAGCCGCACGAGCATGGCCGCCGACGTGGTTTCACGCCAGTGCCGGCTGATGCTCCGCGGCAGCATCCTGGAGCTGCTGGTTGCCGTGCCGACGCACATCGTGGCGCGCAGCCGGGATTATTGCTGCGCCGGTTGCATGACATTCATCGGGCTTACGCTGGGCATCTCCGTGATGCTGTTCTCTTTTGGGCCGGCGGTGTTCTTTCTGTACGTTGAACGCTGGCGGCGGCTGCATCCGGAATCCGCAAACAAGGCGGGGCAATCACCATCGTAGCCAGCCTGCCGAACGCAGGCAAAGCCCAAGGGCCGTTTTCCGGTAACGACCGTTAGCTCCGCACCTTACTGGCGCTCGTACTCGCCTTTGCCCACGCGCTTGAGCACGCTGAAGCCGGCCTTCTTGGCGTCCGAAATGGAAAGCGTCTTGGGCGTGTTGAAGATCGACCACACCCGGCGAACCGGCTTCTTGCATGCCGGGCATTTGGTCAGCGGCGCGGCGGACAGCGGCCGGCGCAGGGTGAACTTTCCGCCGCACACCACGCAGTCTCCGTCGCAAAGTTCGTATTCGTACAAAGGCATAA
>SESF01027305.1_pt1 | contig 12444 bp, 7 predicted proteins | sample 3171521 | NCBI WGS metagenome assembly SESF01 (sample SAMN10866945, study PRJNA518727) | freshwater metagenome | biome: subpolar coniferous forest; feature: holomictic lake; material: water; isolation source: holomictic Lake 227, 6 m and 8 m depth | place: Canada: near Kenora, Ontario | collected...
GCTAGTGGCAAGATTATTTCAGGAGCAACACTTACAAACTTAGAATTAAATAATTCCGGTGGATTTAGCTTAAGCGGTTCACCTACCCTGAATGGTACGCTAACCTTGACAGCAGGGAATTTAACTATTTGGTCTAACACACTTACATTAATTGGTCCTGCCATAGCAGGTTCTACTACCAATCTGCTTGCCGATGGAACATCTTCAATAGTTATTGGTGGTTCTTCAAGTGGAGTAAATATTCCATCAAGTGTTACTTCGTTGAATAATTTTACGCTAAATAATACAAACGGTACAAGTTTGCAAGCAGGATTAACTGTAGGAGGATTACTTACTCTAAGCTCAGGTGCTTTAGTAACAGGAATTAATACCCTGACATTAAAAGGAGCAATATCAGGTTCAGGAACTATCAATACTTCTACAACAGGAACATTGGCCTTTGGCGGAAGTTCCGAACAGAGCCTTGTAGCATCCAATCTGACTTCAGGAGCAGTGAATATACTTACCGTAAATGCAGGAGCCAAACTGACCACAACAGGAACTATCACTGCAAGTACGCTGAATATTTTAAATGACGGTACAACTGCCGGAACAGGGACGTTAAAAGATGTTGGCGGAACATTGACTGCTACTAATACCAATGTAAGCCAATTTCTTACTGGTGGTCGTAACTGGTATCTTTCAAGCCCCGTAACCGGAGCAACAGGTTCGGGAGTGTTAACAACATCTACAGCAACAACTGCCCCAGCCTATTTTGCATGGTATGACGAGACAAAAGGTTCTGCGACTGGTTGGACTACTGAAAGTTCTACACTCTTACCTGCCAAAGGTTATGTGGCAGTATATAAAGCATCTCAAAACGCCACACCCAGTACAGATGGAACAATCACCTTTAGCGGAACCCTGAATACAGGTACAAAATCGGTTGATTTGACATCTTCTTCTGCTGATTATATCGGTTATAATCTGGTTGGAAATCCATTTCCGGCATATTTAAATATTAGTAGTCTGAGCAGTAATTCAAATGTAGTATCAAGTTACTGGTATCGCACCTATGCATCAGGAGGATATGTTTTTGATAGCGAGAATTTACCCAGTGGATTAGGCACCAGCTTAAGCGGACTGCAAATGACAGGAAAAGTACCACCCTTGCAGGCTTTCTGGTTGAAGGCAAATAATGCAACTACGCTCTCATTTTCAAGTGCTAACTGTGTTCACCAGGATAATTCAAATAATAAATTCAGAGCTCCTTCGACAGCTAGTGCTACCCAACAGGTATTACGCTTGCAGGTTTCAAACGGAACAACCAGCGATGAAGCTATTATTTATTCTAATGCTGCCGCTTTGAATAGCTATGATGCTTATGATACGCCCAAGATTTCGAATAATAATGCTTCGATTCCTGAAATTTATACTACCGTAAATGGTCAGAACCTGGTAATAAATGGATTAAATAACATTCCATTGGATACAGAATTGCCATTAGGTTTCAGCACCGGACAGCAAAATACCTTTAGTATCAAAGCATCCGAATTGAACAATTTCGTAGCAGGTACCCGGGTTATTCTGAAAGATTATCTGGATAGTAACAATCCGGTAATTGCCGACCTGAGCGATGGAAGCAGTTATGTATTCAGCTCCGGAGTATCATCAAATAATACCAGCCGTTTTGCACTGATTTTCAAAGCGCCTTCGATAACAACCGGAATCAATCCAACAGATAATAGTAGCTTCTGGATTTCGACCAATGCCAATGGTCAGATTATGCTCAATGGAACGCCAAATGCTGAAACTTCCGTAGCGGTTTACAATGCCATTGGTCAACGTATGGTTGCTAAGAATCTGAGTTCAACTATCAATGTACTCGATACCCGACTTGTGCCGGGAGTGTATACGATTGTACTCAAAAGCCCGGGAAAAACAGCCACAACTAAAGTAATTATTAAATAATAAATCAGGCCCGGCCGCTAAGTCGCAGGAATCGAAATTCCCGCGATTTGGCGGCTTAGCACTAAATCTAAAAACCATTAAATCAGATCATACTATGGCTAAGCAAGAAAAAGAATGCTATATCGCTCCCCGGATTGAGCGGGTTGTGCTTGATAATGAGATTTCACTGCAATTGGAATCTACACCCCCTCCGGCACCGGGAGAAACAAAACTGAATACTCCTGAGTACTTCAATAACGATCCGTTTAAAACGAATCAGGCATAAATAGAGAGTGTCCAAAAAGGAAAAAGAACGCAAATTACGCAAGTAAGAGCAAATCAACACAAATTATAAATAGTTGATCTATTATTGTTTACAAGAATATTATTTGCGGAAATTTGTGCCATTTGCGTAATTTTCGTTCAAAAAAAACGTATAGGACACCCTCTGTTAATAAAAATACAGTTAATTCGATTCGAACGGAATTGCTAAATATTTGCATGATTATTATATTGTTTATTTTGATTGTATTCGATCTTTGTATCGAGTTTAATCCATTCGTTAAAACACTGAAAATAATTATTAAAAACAATGCATCATGAAAAAGTATTACAAAACAAACAATCGAATTTTTTTATTATTTATTCTTGGGATTTTGGCATCTCAACCCTTTAATTTATTGCTTGGTCAATCCACAGTATTTGTTGATGATTTTGGTTCAAGTCATACTTCTTTGACATCGGGTGGTAGTCCTTTAATGACCTACACAGCTACGAATACAAGTAATACCGGTTCGCCAATTATTGAGTCTGCTTCGGCAACAGGTACTGTACCGTATTTAAAACTCGTTACTTATCTTAGTTCAGGACCAACTGCCGGCGAAAGCTATATAACTGGTCCTTTATCCACTTTTCTTAGTCAGTATAAATCAACCCTCAATACAAATACAGGAGTGGTTACCTGGTCTTTTAATATTCGTGAAAATCAGGGAACAATGAATGGCTTGACTGCATCTCAACGTTATATCGGCGTTGTGTTGGCAGCTAGTGATGCCAATCTGCTTAGTACAAACTGTAGCGGTTATATGGTTTCACAGGGTGCAACAACAACCAGTGGACTTCAATTGGTTAAGTTTAGTGCAGGGTTGGGTGTTGCAGCTACTCCAACTACTATCATAGCTGCACCAACAGTTACATCCTCTAAAGACTGGTTTAGTGTAAAAGTCAGCTACGATCCTTCAACGAATTCCTGGACTTTGTCTCAACGAACTGATGCCCTGAGTGCCACGATTGGTTGGGCAGACCCAGCAACCGGAACTTACTCTTCGATTAGTTCTCCTGTTGTTGATGCAGATTATGTAAGTACAAGCATGAATGCTTTTGGATTTTTTGGTAATCATCCGGCAAGTACAACTGCTTTTAATTGCCAGTTTGATAACTTTCGGGTACAGGTTAATGTCCCAGTAACTTATACTGCTAATTGGCCTAAGGCAGAAAATGCTACTCCTTCGGGCTTTACTGCAAAAGTAAATGCAAATGTTGCAGGAACTTCGTATTATGTGGTACTTCCAAATGCTACTGCTGCACCAACTTCAGCTCAGGTAAAAGCAGGAAAGAATGCTTCAGATCTTGCTGCTATTGCAAGTGGTTCAATTGCTTGTACAGCAGGTCTGACAGAATACTCCGCAGCTGTCACCGGGCTTTCTAATTCGACGAGCTATGATGTTTATTATGTTGCTCAGGATGCTGCGGGAAGTAATTTGCAATCAAGCCCTGTGAAAGTAAGCATTTCAACAACAGCAAGCGCTACGGCTCCCTTGATTCAAGATCCAACATCGGCTAATATCCTTAATAATTCTGCAGATTTAGGAGGAAATATTACTTCTGATGGAGGAAGTGCTATTACTGAAAGAGGAACTGTTTGGAGTACTACTACCGGCGTTACAATTGCGAATAACAAATTAGCTGATGGATTAATTTCAACCGGAATATTTACCCAAAATCGAACGGCTTTACCTTCAAAAACTCAGATTTTTTATAAAGGATATGTTACAAATAGTATGGGTACTTCCCTGACTGCTACAGAAGGTAATTTCTTTACCTTAGCCGATGAACCAACCGATCAGGTAACCAACTTAGCTGCAGTTCCAACGCCGGGTTTAACAGGAAGCTCTATCGATCTTTCCTGGACTCCAGCTACTACTGCAAGCGGTTATTTGATTCTTTATAAAAAAGGAAGTACGGTTGCTCCAACAGGACGCCCATCAGATGCAAATAAATACAGTGTTGGCAGTGGCATTGGAAATGGAATAGTGGCTGCGGATGTAACATCTGGTACCACAGCTTCTATAAGTATAGGAGGGCTAACAAGCTCTTCAATTTATGCTTATGTAGTAATAGCTTATAATTCTGATGGAACAAATGCGGGAACTTACAACTACAATATAACTTCAGGACCAACTGCGTCAGCAGCAACTGATCTTGGAACAGCTTTGAACAATACAAATGCAGATAATATCGCTTATGTTTCAAACGGGAAGTTGATTATTTTCGATACCGCAGAAGTTTATAATTCTATTGGCATGAAAGTAGCGAGTGTAAAATCGAATCAAAAAACCGAACTCTCACTTCATTCCGGAATATATATAGTAAAATCCAACAATTCAATTCAAAAGGTAATTCTCTGATTTTTGCTTGAGATTAATTTACCCTACAGTGGCTGATCCAATATCATATTGGGTCAGCTTCATTTATTATACCTGAGTAAGCTGTGTATTTTTGCACAATATTGACAACTAAGCGGATGATTTTTATATAAATCAAAATTTATTCTATATACTTTTGTAATACTAATTTTAAATTTAATGAATATGAAAAAGAATTTTACATCTCTAATGCTACTTCTTATGTTAGCATGTATGCCATTGAATGTAATGCTAAGTCAAACTACAACTATTGTAGGTTCAAACACGGTGGTTATTTATTCCACATCAACCGGAAGTCCCTTTCCCTGGTTTTGTCCGGTAGGAGTAACTTCCATTCAGGCTGAATGTTGGGGTGGTGGTGGTTCAGGCGGTGGTGGTGCCAGTGGTGGTACTGGAAAAGCCGGAGGTGGTGGTGCAGGAGGATCGTATGTAATGAATACAGCCGTAACTGTAGTACCAAATGCACTCTTTACTGTAACGGTTGGTTCGGGTGGTGCTCCTGGTGGAACTGCTTCGGCAAATCCGGGTAATCCGGGTAACTTATCATATTTTGGTGGCGGGAATATTGTAACATCAATACTTGCACTTGGTGGTGCCTCCGGTAAATGGGGTAGTGGCACAACTCCAAGTATTGCAACTGCCGGAACGAATGTTGGAAATTCAGGCTGGACAGAACCTTACAATTACGCCGGTGGAACTGGTGCTGCCGGTTTAACCGGAACTTATACCGGAGGTGGTGGTGCAGGAGCTAACAGTTTAGCAGTTGGTGCCGATGCTACATCGCCCGGTGTGGGAGTAGGAAATAATAGTATTGGTGGTGTTGGTGCTAATGGCGGTGGTTCTGGTGCTTCCGGAATTTTAGTTACTGCAACTAACGGTTTAGCAGGTACCGCTCCCGGTGGTGGTGGTTCCGGCGGTTGGGGGTCATCTTCACTAGGTAAGGCCGGTGGAGCAGGTGGGTCAGGGCAGGTAATTATTACCTACGTTACTCCGGGAACAACAGCAGTTGCCTCTTTAGCAGATAAAGCTCTTTCTTATTGTTATAACGGAAAACTGGTTTTTTTTGGAGGAGAAGTGTATAATAGCGTTGGTATAAGAATCTCTTCGTTAAGTTCAAATCAACGGACAGAACTTTCACTTCGTTCGGGAGTTTATTTCGTAAAAACATCTAGCGGAACGCAAAAAATAGTTTTGCAATAAAGACAACAAAATAAATTACAGTTGTTATTTAAATGTATTCATTTCATGAATGAGGTTTTTGTCATGCTAAGCTTATTCTGACGCATTGAATTTATCTAAAATCATTGATTCATTTCATTTCCAAATTGTAGAATTCGCATTCTTGGCAAGCCAAGTGGCAAAGCCGAGCGTTCAAATGAACACAATATTAGTGTATATAATTCGCAAAAATATAAGTCTACTGATACTGATGCTGTTTAGCATAATCAGTGTTCAGGTCAATGCACAACTTATGCCGGTGGCGGATGCATACATTAATGGTGCAGCAGCATCTGCAGCTTTAAATTACGGTACCGATCTTGCTTTGAGAGTAAAGAAAGGTTCTTCAGCTATTTATTCCCGAAAAACATTTATCAAATTTGATCTTAGTTCTTTATCACCTGCAGATACATTGAAAAATGCCATATTGAAACTGAATGTTACGACTTTTCCGAAAGTAATGAATATTCAGGTTTTACAAACTACAGACAATTGGACGGAGACTGGTATAAACTGGAATAATGCTCCTGTAAGCGGAGCGTTGATATATTCCCGCCAAATTACCGGAACGGGTGTGTATAGCTGGGATATTTCAGATTATCTGCGTCAGGAATATAGGGGTGACAAAATGCTTTCATTGGTTGTTGACGATGTGATAGGCAATGCGGTGGAAATGTATTTCAACAGCAGGGAATCAGGCGCAAATGGTCCGCTAATTGAATTTTCAACCACTCCACCTCTTCATGACCGAACCGTGGAGCTTCCTCCTTTTATTAGTTCCGGTATGATTTTACAACGTGACTTGCCCTTGCATTTCACAGGTTGGGGTTCTGCCGGCGACAGTGTAAAGGCAGTTTTTAGCAGACAATCCAATATATACACACAGAAAGTACTGATTGATGCGAATGGGAGATGGAATATGGAAATGCCCGCACAACCGGCTACAACATCCCCCTGTACCTTGACTTTTGAACTTATTGCTGTAACCGGAACGTTACAATCACTAAATGATATTCTGATTGGCGATGTGTGGTTGTTCGGTGGACAATCGAATATGGAAAAAAAAGTAAACTCCTGTCTCGATTCTGCATTGCTGGTTTCTCAGGCCAATACTTATCCCTATATTCGTTCGTTCAAATCAAGTTATAATAACAGAACCACTCCGCAGGAACATATAAAAAGTACCGGAGGTTGGTTTGCCTGCAATGCTACAAACGTAGGTGCTAATGTGACTGCTATCGGGTATATATTTTCCCGCAATTTGTATAACAATCTTCAAATTCCGATTGGTATGGTTCAGTCGTACAAGGGTGGCACTGAAATTGAAACATGGATGAGCCGGGATAAGATTAATAATGATCCTGATTTGTGTGTGCTTAATGGCCGGATTGCTTCCGGTGACACCACCAATGCCGACAATTATATATCTTGTAATTTTAATGGTCAGATTTATCCGCTCAGGGGAATTCCGCTTAAAGGAATCTGCTTTATGCAGGGTGAAAGTAATACCAAAAGAGCGCTGGAATACAGGTTGATGTTGAAAAAACTGATTGAAGACTGGAGAACGCAATGGGGTAGGAGTGTTATTCCTTTTTTATATGTTCAAACTTTCAATATGGGTGTTTCTTCTAACCGCACGATAGAAGAAATTGACTGGGCTGATCTTCGCGAGCAGCAACAGCAAGTATTGACTTTGGATAATATGAGCAATTTTCATCTTTGTGTGACACTTGATACCAACGAAGATCCGGATGCTCCCGATGCCTTGATACGTATTCATCCGAAAAACAAAAGACCGGTTGGAGACAGAATGTCACTGCAGGCACTCAGGTATGTGTATGGAAAAGATATTGTTGCCGATAGTCCGCTCCCAACAAGTTTCCCGATTAGAAACGATACTGTTTTTGTAGTGTATAAAAATATTGGTACCGGTTTGAAAATAAAAGATGGTGATTCTTCGCTGAAAGGTTTTGTTTTAGCCGGAAGTGATAAAGTTTATCAGGCTGCTACAGCAACTATCGTGAATGATAGTACTATAGCTGTTCATAGTACTTTGGTTTCCAATCCCGTTTCATTTCGGTACGGATGGGCAAAAAACCCGGACTGTAATTTGTACAATTCAGCTAATCTTCCAGCATTTCCGATACGTACCGATAATTATGCTACCGGCATGGCTTATGCCACTTTTCCTTCAACTTGTACAGCAAGTACTAATGCTAGTCTTTCCGATTTGAAAATAGCCGGCAAAACGGTTTCCTCCTTCAGTAGTGGAGGATATTTGTATTTTTACGATATGGGGAATGCTAAAACGATTCCTCTGGTATCAGCAACAGCTACGGATGGCAAAGCAACAGTTTCAATAACACCTGCATTTAGCATAAACGATTTGGTGGGCAGAAAATCTGTTGTAACTGTTACTGCAGAAGACGGTTCTAAGAAATTTTATGAAGTGGTTTTTACTGCAAGTGCTACATCGGGAGTTTCAGATATATCTTTAAAAGGAATAGCCGTATATAGTTCAAATCACAAGCTTATAGTGGATATTTCCTCCTCCGACAATGGAAAATTAAAGCTGTATAATGTTTTAGGCCAATGCCTTTTACAGTCGGATTTTATTGCAGAATCACGCAATGAATATCCTATATCACAATCTGGTATTATTATTGTCCGTTTAATTTCGAATAATGGAAAACAGAAAAGTGTGAAAGTAAACATTGAATAGTTTTATGCAGATTATTTATGATTTTAAAATTTCTGTGAAATATAAATTTCGAAAATTGCTAAATAAACTTTTAATAATATAAACATGAAAAAAAATTCTTTATTACTTTTTTTTGCTTTGATACTAACAACATTATCAGCGCAAACTACCCAGCAACTCAAGGTTTACGATGACACCTATCTGTACAAAGGAACAAGTGGTACAGGTGATGAAATTCGAGGTTTAGAGCCTTATCTGTACACCTACCATTCTACTGCAGGTTCTCAATATCGTCGCGAAACATTTCTGAGATTTGACATTTCAAGTCTGTCCACTTATCTGAACACAGTAAAACTTCGGGTGTATGCCGATGCACTTCCCGAAGCGCATGGTTTTAATCTCTATCCATTATCTAAAACAAGCTGGGTGGAAGATGATTTGACATTTAATAATAAAGCTACAAAGGCAGGAGCTGATATTACAACGGCTTTCACAACAGCAGCTGGACCAATTACTACTTCTGCTCAGTATTATGAATTTGATGTGACTTCTATTGTAAAAGATTCAATCAGTAAAGGGGCACAGTATCTCGGATTCCGGTTACGAGATGCAACCGTTGTAAAGACACTGGCAGGTGCAGCTTCTATAGTGAATTGGCATTCAAAGGAAAATCCAAGTGGAAACTTTCCGATGTTACAATATGTCGAGGAAGATATTTCTACTTTGAAACTTCAATCGCTGAATGTTGCAGGAAATCCCTTAACCGGTTTTAATTCATCAAAATATAAATACTATGTTACATTGCCGTGGGATGCTACAGTAATTCCTGCTGTTACAGCTTCAGCTGTCGATGCCGGGGCAACTGTTACTATAACTCCTGCTACTGCATTAGTAGGTATTGAATCCTTACGAACAACGAAAGTATTGGTTACTAATACAGCCGGAACGCTGACATACAGTGTTGTATTTCAGCTCAATCCGCCACCTACGAATTGCGATATTGCCGGAGTTAGCATAGGTGGCAAGCCGGTTGATAATTTTAGCACTGGCAATACGAATTACACAATTGATGTTCCCTATAGCTGGGATATCAATTCTGCTGTACTTGCTCAACCAAGCGACCCGAATGCAACGTATAAAGTTGTAATGCCAACCAACTTAAGCGGATCTGATGCTGAAAAAACAATCAACATTAGCTGTACTTCGGCTAATGGCCAGGTATCTAAGCAGTACAGCATTTTAGTAAATGTGTTACCCAAATTAGATGTTATTCTGGCTATGGGACAATCGCAAATGGCTGGTCGCGCACCTTATGCCAACGAAGGAACTGATCCGATTCCAAATGTTTATTTACTTACACCCGGTTTGTATATGGAGCCGGCCCGAAATCCATTGAATCGTTACGCCAATATCACTAAAGATGCTACACTTGATGCGTTGAGTCCTTCTTATTCGTTTATAAAGAAAGTTCAACAAGTAACAGGACGTACATTTGGCTTGATGCTAAATGCACAGGGTGGGTCATCCATTGTCAGCTGGTATCAGCCCGGAAAGCCGAATTACGATTATTCTTTACTCCGAATTAAAGAAGCGATGAAGTATGGCGATGTGAAAGGAATTATATGGCATCAGGGATCGGCTGACAACAGTGCCGCTATTGCCGATAACTATGTTTCGTATAAAGCTGATTTTGCGGCTATGGTAGCGAATTTCCGAAAAGATTTGGGTATGCCTGATTTAATGTTTTTCTGTGGGGAATTATCCGATGGTCGTCCCGAATTTGATGGATTCAATCTGAATGTGATTCAACAGGTTAAGTCGTATATCCCAAACTCTGATTATAGTATGGCTACCGGAACAATTTTGCTTTCCGACGGAATTCACTGGGACGAACCGAGTGTATTAATGATGGGTGAACGCTATGCCGATAAATTTTTGGCGGATGTTTATAACATTTCCTCGAATATTGATATAAAAGATAATTCAATACCAGCAATCAATACTGCAAATGGGAAGTTGCAAATTAGCAATATCAAAAGCAATACTTCATTGCAACTTTATGATGTAGTCGGTAAATTAATAAAGCAATTGAAATTAAATGCCAATGAAACATCAGAATTCAGTATTTCTAAAGGTGTTTATTTCTTAGCATTTGCTGACCAAAACAAAAGCAAGACTCTAAAAATAAGTATCCAATAAAAAAAAAACAACCTTTCTGTCTGGCATCGCCGGTTTATGGAATGCCAGATGGGAAGGTTCGATTAAACTTGCTTGAATTGTCAATGCGGATTTTGCCTTATCTGCTAATCATTTCTGTTGGCACAATTATTTCTATATTCGCCGGGAGTTTGGCCGGTTTTATTTTTGAAGAAATTGTTGAAATATTCAGAATTTTCAAAGTTTAAACTGAATGAAATTTCTTTAACTGACAAATTAGAAGTTGTGAGCATAAGCTTTGATTCATTGAGCTTGAGTTCGAGCATATACCTGGATGGAGATGTACCGGTTAACTCTTTGAAAGCCTTTCTGAATTTAGAATACCCAATATTCAATTGCCGGGCAACATCTTCTGCAATTAGGTTTTTATATACTGATTCACGCATGATAACCTTGGCTTTGTTTATGCTTTTTATCAAATCTTCGTCTTCAAAATTACCTGTTTTATCCCGATAGTACATTAATCCAAGAATATGCATAACGATGCCTGTAAGTGCTTGCTGATAGCCAGCTCGTTCTTCATTTGCTATTTCTATAGCTTTTAGGTATAAATCAACAATTCGTTCATTTAGCCCTATATTAAATACCGGCGGACGATTAAGAAAATATCCTTCATCTACTATTTTTTGTATGATATCGCCCTTAAATCCAATCCAGTATTCATTCCAACCTGTATTTTTAACCGGTCTGTATGTGTGCCATACTCCTGGCATAAGAAAAAACATTTTTCCTTCAGTTATAAAACAGGATTGCTTTGAAGGTCCAAAGGTAAATACTCCATTACCATCAGTTATATATAGCAGTTGATATTCATTTAATACCCGACCTTTTTCAACGTTGAAATAATATTCAAGTGGATGATTTTCGGGAGGATATGAGTCATTTTCAGAGACTTTCTGATGTCCTACAGTTGTGACAGTCAATCCCCATTGCTCGTCTTGTTCCGGGATAATAAGATAATTAAGGCTTTGATCTGATTTCTTGTCATTCATAATGAATCGTACTTGAATTGACTTATTAAGGACAAAAATATAAAAAAATAAGAGATTCACAAGCATTTCTAAATAAATGGAGTTAGATAGAATCATGTTACTCCATGTATTATATTAGTAGATTTGCCAGATACTTTATCTCCTGTTACTTACTGTATTTTTATGTTTTTGAATATCTTCAATAAATTTCCGACTTTTTTGTGACTTAATAAACAGTTCAGCTTGATAAGCTTCTGATTTTGAGTTATACTCCTTTTGATATACTATTTTCCATGGAATACCCCTTTTTGTAAAAGTACTTCTTCCGGTATTATGCCTTTTAAGTCTATCTTCGAAATTTCCAGTAGAACCAACATAATATCTATTCGATTTTTCAGAATACAAGATGTATGTTATGAACATTTTAAAAAATATAAAGGTCGAACAAATTAATGTGCGACCTATATTAAGTGGGCGTTGAGGGATTCGAACCCCCGACCCTCTGCTTGTAAGGCAGATGCTCTGAACCAGCTGAGCTAAACGCCCTTTAATAATTTCAATAACTTTTTTCGAACTGTCTACCCTTCCGATAAATCGGAATGCTCTGAACAAGCTGAGCTAAACGCCCTTTAATAATTTCAATAACTTTTTTCGAACTGTCGACCCTTCCGATAAATCGGAATGCTCTGAACCAGCTGAGCTA
>SESF01014810.1_pt1 | contig 12443 bp, 13 predicted proteins | sample 3171521 | NCBI WGS metagenome assembly SESF01 (sample SAMN10866945, study PRJNA518727) | freshwater metagenome | biome: subpolar coniferous forest; feature: holomictic lake; material: water; isolation source: holomictic Lake 227, 6 m and 8 m depth | place: Canada: near Kenora, Ontario | collected...
TCACATGACGAAGCATCTGTTTCAACACATTGTTGGAACTGTGCTGAAGCGGAATGTCGATGTATTTGCAGAGTTTAGGAATTGATTTAAACAGAGGCAAAATGTCCATCGGGAATTTGGTAGGATACAAATAATGGAGACGAATCCATACGATTCCATCAATTTCGGCAATCCGCTGAATCAGTTCAGCCAGCATTCCTTTTCCATAAAGATCGATGCCATAATACGACAAATCCTGGGCAATTAAAAGAATCTCGCGAACACCTTTCTTAGTAAGGTATTTGGCTTCTTTTACCAAGTCATCCATCGATTTGGACTTGTGTTTTCCGGTCATCCCCGGAATCGCGCAAAAAGCACAAACCCGGTTACAGCCTTCTGATATTTTCAGGTAAGCAAAATGCGATGGAGTGGTAATTTTTCGCTCGTAAATAAATTCAGGGCGATAGGTAGCTTTTAGTTCACTGACCACTGCTTTCAAGTCAAATTTTCCAAAAAACCGGTCCACTTCCGGAACTTCCTTCTCCAAATCTAACTTGTAGCGTTCAGATAAACAACCCATCACATACAATTTTTCAATCTCGCCACGGCCTTTTGCTCCAACAAACTGCATAATGGTATTCACCGATTCCTCTTTGGCATCATGGATAAATCCGCAGGTATTGATCACCACAATATCCGAATCTGTATCGTTCGAATCGTGCACCACTTCAAAACCATCCATCGAAAGCTGGTTCAGTAAAACTTCCGAATCAACTAAGTTTTTTGAGCAACCCAAGGTCACCACATTTATTTTAAGGCCTCCCCCTGCCCCAGAAGCCTCCCCCAACCCCTCCGAAGGAGGGGAGAAAGAACCTATATTTGTAGATTTCCTCTTTGACATACAATACAATTTTTCTTAAATAATTAGTTGTTCACAACTTTTCACGCAGGAACTCCCTTCCCCTTCGGGGAAGGGTTGGGGATGGGGCTTCTTTCCTAACTAAAGAGCGATTCAACAAATTCCTTTCTCCGGAAAATCTGCAAATCATCCATCTTCTCTCCTATCCCGATGTATTTTACCGGTATTTTAAACTGATCTGAAATGCCAATAACGACTCCACCTTTAGCTGTTCCATCAAGTTTGGTGAGGGCAAGTGCAGTAACTTCAGTTGCCAAAGTAAATTGTTTCGCCTGCTCAAACGCATTTTGCCCGGTAGAACCATCGAGAACGAGTAAAACCTCATGAGGAGCATTTGGAATAACCTTTTTCATGACGGTTTTTATTTTGCTCAGCTCATTCATCAAATTGATTTTATTGTGCAACCGTCCGGCAGTATCGATGATTACCACGTCGGCACCCGAAGCTTTTGCTGAAGCCAGTGTGTCGTAAGCCACAGACGCAGGATCAGATCCCATTCCCTGTTTCACTAAGGGTACCTGAACACGGTCGGCCCAGATTTGCAGCTGGTCGATCGCTGCAGCACGGAAGGTATCAGCCGCACCCAAAACAACTTTTTTGCCGGCAGCTTTAAAATGATAAGCCAGTTTGCCAATGGTCGTTGTTTTTCCGACACCATTCACCCCGACAACCATAATTACATATGGATCATTGCTTTCCGGAAGATCAAAATCCTCGATGTCGCCACTATTATTTTCTTCAAGCAAATTGGTAATTTCTTCCTTCAATATGGAATTCAATTCGGAAGTGCCCATGTATTTATCCTCCGAAACGCGTTTTTCAATGCGTTCGATGATTTTCAGGGTCGTGTCAACGCCAACATCCGATGAAATCAGAATTTCCTCCAGGTTATCCAGAACCTCGTCGTCAACCTTCGATTTACCAACGATGGCACGGCCAATCTTCTGAAATACACTTTCTTTAGTCTTGGCAAGTCCTTGATCCAGACTTTCCTTTTTCTTGCTGTTAAAAATTCCGAAAATACCCATGACACTCGATTTTAAGGGGAATAAAGATAAAAAAAGCCTTCACCAATGATGAAAGCTTTTTCCTATAGAGAATTTTGGATCTATTTCTTAAAATATTCCTTAACATCGTCATTCAGAATAATTTCTTCCTGAAAAATGTAAGCACCGGTTTTTTCGGATTTCACCATTCTAACCACTTTTGCGTGACCTTTACCGGCACCTTTTTGTAATGAAGCAACTACTTTCTTAGCCATACTATTTGTTATTTAATTTCGCGGTGTACAGTAACTCGCTTTAAATTAGAGTTGTATTTCTTTTTTTCCAAACGTTCAGGAGTATTTTTCCTGTTTTTGGTGGTGATGTACCTTGAAGTTCCGGGAACTCCACTCGTTTTTTGTTCGGTACATTCCATGATTACCTGAATTCTATTACCTTTCTTAGCCATTTCTTAAAGCTTAAATAGTTGTTATAAAACCTTGTTCTTTTGCACTTTTCAATGCTGCGTTCAATCCGTTTTTGTTGATTGTACGAATTCCGTTAGCCGAAACAGTCAACGAGATCCAACGATCTTCTTCAGGAAAATAGAACTTTTTCTTGAACAGGTTAGGAAGAAACTTCCTTTTTGTTCTGCGTTTTGAATGGGAAACGTTATTTCCCACCATTACTTTCTTACCGGTTACTTGACAAACTCTTGACATTGTCTTATTTTTTAATCAGAATCTCACATTTTTCAAACAGTCCGCAAAATAAGTACATTTTATTTACAAAATCAAATAGTTTGAGAAGTTTTTTAATTAAATTTCAACACCTTATTGTTCAGAAATATTCAAGTCCGATTCCTAATTCAAAGAAATAAAATGCTTTACTTTCGACGAAACCCATTCTGTTGATCAATGCTTTTCAATTCGATCACTTATTTTTTCTTTTTTGTCATTGTCTTTTCGCTCTACTGGTCGTTACTTCGGAAGGACTTCAGGTGGCAAAATCTGTTTTTGTTTCTTGCAAGCTATTGCTTCTATGGATGGTGGGATGTCCGCTTTTTAATCCTGATTTTTATTAGTTCATCGGTTGATTTTTTTCTGGGAAGAGCGATCTTTCACCAGACTGAAAGGAGAAAAAAACTGCATTTACTCCGATTGGCGATGTTTATTAATCTTGGAATGCTGGGATTTTTTAAATACTACAATTTTTTTGTCGACTCTTTTGCAAACCTGACGGTACATTTTGGCTTTGAGCCAAACCTGATGGTGCTTCATATTATCCTGCCAATTGGAATCAGCTTTTACACTTTCCAGTCGTTGAGTTATTCGATTGATATTTATCGCGGTAAAATTAAGCCAACCAATCAGTTTATTTCCTTTATGACCTTTGTATCGTTCTTCCCGCAACTGGTAGCAGGGCCGATTCAACGGGCATCCGATCTGCTTCCCCAATTTCTGAAAGCCCGGACTTTCAACCGTGAACGTTTGGTATCAGGATTCCGACTCATCCTATACGGACTGTTCAAGAAAATGGTGATTGCCGACCGGCTGGCTTATTTTGTTGATCACGTTTACGATTCTCCTGAAAAATTTGATGGTACAATTTTGCTCGCTGCAACATTCATGTTTGGATTTCAGATTTATTGCGACTTTTCAGGCTATTCTGACATTGCCATCGGATCGGCCCGACTTTTAGGATTCGATCTGACGCAAAACTTCCGGACTCCTTATCTGACGAGGAATTTCAGAGATTTTTGGCGGCGTTGGCATATTTCGCTGTCCACCTGGTTTCGCGACTACGTATATATTCCGCTTGGTGGCAACCGGGTTTCACAAGGCCGCTGGATTTTTATTATTCTGCTTACTTTTACCATTTCAGGTTTGTGGCACGGAGCCGCCCTGACATTTATCATCTGGGGATTTTTACACGGTTTTTATTTGGTTTCCGAACACTTTGTCTCGAAATTCATCAAACTACCTGAAAAATTTTCATGGCTTGGGTGGATGGTTACTTTTGTTCTTGTCAATCTGACCTGGGTGTTTTTTCGTTCCCATACGGTTGGGCAAAGCCTATATATTTTATCAAGTTTCAGTAAGCTGAATTTTAATTTTACTCCTGATATTTTAAAGATTTTTTCAGAGAATAATGAATTCCGGGAGTTCGCCATTTCAATACTGGCAAGCTTTCCAATATTTGTTATCATTGAAATACTGATCGATCGAACTGATTTCAACCTGATGATGATTGGCCGACGCACCATTTACCGCTGGGGAACCTATCTGGTACTCGTAGCGATGATCCTGATTTTTGGAGTATTGAATGCCGCTCCGCAATTCATCTATTTTCAATTCTAATCCATGAAGCAAATTCTTCTGAAAATAGCTTTGTTCTTCAGTTTGCTGGCAATTCCGTTGGTAACTCTCTTTATTTTGCCCTATTCCGAAGAATTTGCCTACCATTATATCCAACACGATTGTTACAACCACGGTGCCTGGATTTACGACCGTATCGTTCACAATCCAGCTCCTATCGACATTGCTTTTATTGGTTCGTCACACAGCATTCATGCCTATCAGGATAAAAAGATCGAAGAAATGCTCGGAGCAGATTATCATTTGGCCAACCTGGGATATTGCCGCTATGGAAGGAACCTGGAATATGTTTTGGTCTACATGCTGCTGGAGCACAAAACGCCCAAACTTATTGTGATTGAAGTACACGAAGATGAAGAGAAAAACAGTCACGATATTTTTCCGTATCTGGCAAAAACAAACGATTTACTGTTGACACCTACGCCTGTCAACCGTGATTATTTTTCTGATCTTTTCTACGGAGCATCTGCCCGGCTCGAATATTTCAAGGCGAAATATATTTTCAGAAAAATCTATTTAGATCCGTCACCTGAACTTTACGGCTATGCAGCTACTGAAAGAAATGTGTCTCCAGAAGAATTGAGAGAAAATCAAACGGCATGGCAAAAAAGACGAGGAAGCAATCCAATCCAGGCACTTGAAAAAATCCAGATGAAATATCCATTGACTTATCTGGAAAAGACGATAACGCTAATCAAAGAAAGAAATATTCCCTTCCTTTTTGTTTACCTGCCGGAATATGGATCCAAACAAACAAGTCCGAAATATGCTGCATATTATCAGAATCTGGCTCCAATGCTAATTCCTCCTCAATCCATTTTAAACGAAACATCAAACTGGATGGATGCCAGCCATTTGAATGACAAGGGTTCAGAATTACTTTCGAAATGGATGGCTGAACAATTGAAAGTTGAACTTTGCATAGTGAAGAAGCCTTAAACAATTTGTTGCCCAATGAAGTTGTTCCTTTTATATTTGGGAAATCATAACTACATTGGACTTTCAAAATTCCGGAATCAGTGAAAGAAATTCAGGCAAAATATTATCCAACAATAATAGGTGGAATTCACCTGATCGTACTATACACCTTTATACAGACGCTTGTTGATTTTCCTCTGGCCCTGTTTGACTATTATAATGGAACGGATTATTTATTCAACCCATTCAAAAAAATAGCATTGGGACTTGGATCCAATTTTTTCATATTTTACTATGCTTACCGAAGGGCAGGAGTGCCGTTGAAGGAACTTTTTCCGCTGAAGATGTTTAACATTCTGGTTTTGGTTCCTCTTATTTTATTCTTGTGGGCAGCCCAAAACCTGATCGGAGAAGTCAATAATGCACTTTCTTCAGTTTTGCCACCACCGGCATGGTTCTTTGAATTGTTCAACAAGGTGTTTGAAAACGACTATGGAATTTACGGAGCCATTTTAAAAGTGGCCATCATCGCTCCCATCATCGAAGAGCTGATTTTCAGGGGAGTAATTATGCACGGATTGATGCGGAATTACTCGAAATTTACAGCAGTTTTCGTTTCCGCGCTGATGTTTGCATTGTTCCACCTCAACCCCTGGCAATTTCCGGCCACATTTATTCTTGGTCTGCTACTCGGATTTCTCATGCTGCGCACGAGGAACATTCTGTTATGTATTCTGGGCCATGCCATCAATAATGGATTGGTCTTGTTCAGCATGCAATATTGGAAAGAAATTCAAAACAGTTCTTTCAGTGAGAGCAGTAAATCGAGTCAGCTAATTATCAGTGCTTTAATTGCATCCGTGGCATTAGTGCTTATTTTCCTGATCACACACAAAGGGCAAACTAAAACGAATTAATCCCATATGCCTGGCAAGTTCAATGAAACAACGGAAATTGAACTATATTTACACTTCAATTTTAATAAAAACAAAACCATGGAACGGGTTGCCATCTTTCCGGGATCATTTGATCCATTTACAGTTGGGCATGAAAGCGTTGTTAACCGTGCGATTCCGATGTTCGACAAGATCGTCATCATGATAGGATTTAACTCGAATAAACGATCGTTTTTTTCGGTGGAAAAACGTGCAGAATGGATCAATGAAGTTTTCAAAAATGAGCCAAAAGTTACGGTCGAATGGCACGAAGGGCTAACTGTTGACTTCTGCAAAAAGGTAAATGCCCAATACATCCTTCGTGGATTGCGGACTTCAGCAGATTTTGAATTTGAACGCGCCATAGCTCAGGTGAATAAAATGATGCATTCGCAAATCGAATCCGTATTTTTGCTCACCAGTCCCGAACATACGCCAATCACTTCGACCATTGTGCGCGACATCATTTATCACGGGGGGGATGCCAGCATGTTTTTACCGACTGCGCTGAAAAATACCATTTTTAAGATTGATGAATAATCTTTTGTCTTTTCTGCCGTTAAATTCCTGAATAAATTCTCGTTCGACCACTGTGAATAACAGAAAACTATTATCTGCTTTACTTTTCCTGAGTTTTTTCCTGATTCAAAATTCAGGATCAGCCACCGTCCATATTTCCGGGAAAGCGCCGGAATATGCCGGAAACTCTATTCAATTGAATACGCTTCATGATTTCATCTCCGAAGAAAAAACGAAACTGGGAACCCTCCGGTTTAATTCCGAAGGTGAATTTAGTCTGGATCTGGAATTGTCCGAAACCACGCTTTGTTTTGCCGATTTTGATGGCTATCATGGAATGATTTATCTTGAACAGGGAAAATCGTACGAGATTTTGCTGCCACCTAAACGCACATTAACTGAATCTCAAAAGCGGAATCCATTTGTAAAGGCGGAGCAGGTTTGGTTTGGAACTGCCAATCCCGATCAAAATGAGCTGAACTACCAAATTCAGAAATTTGAACAAGAATACACCACGCTTGAAAACAAGTATTTCGACCAGATTTTCATAAATCATTCGAAAGGGCTGGTCGATACGGTAAAACAATCTCTCGACAAAGAATTTCCAAATACCAGATCTGTGCTTTTTGAGATGCACAAACTTTACCGGAAAGCAAACCTCGATTTTGCACTGAATCAGGGGAAATCGGCAGGTTTTATGGAAAAATATTTCAGCGAATCGAAACCAAATCACCAGCTGGCAGCTTACGCAACACTGTTTAATCAGCAATTCCTGAATTACTTTAATCTGCTTGCAAACAATACGAAGACAGCAGAAATTAAAAACCTGGTTAATCAGTCAGAACTAAAAAAACTGGATGACTATTTTCAGAAACAATTGCATCTTAATCCGGAATTATCGCATTGGGTTTTGTTAAAATCGATGAAGGATGCTTATTACAGCAATCTTTTCTCCAAAGCATCGATATTAAAAATGCTCGATGAAATAAAAACTACGGATTGGAGTAATTACGAACAAAAAACGGCTCAACTTATTCGAACACAACTTACCTGGCTCAGCAGTGGGAGCAACCCACCAGCATTGATTCTAAAGAATCTGCAGGGACAAAAAGTAAACATATCAGAATTTCCTAATAAATATATTTACCTGCACTTTACTGATCCTGTAAACACAATTTGCCGGCAACACCTCGATGCATTAAAGATCATCGCGACACATTATCCGGATAAACTGGTTATCATCAATGTTATTCCAAATCGTCCGGCATTTAAAAACGACAGCAACTGGCCCGGCATTTTCACCACAACCGAAAGTAATATTGAAGAGATCTACAAGGTAAAAACCTATCCGAATTCGTTCCTGATTGGCAAAGATGGAAAACTGCTGCTTTCGCCCGCACCGAACCCGATTGACGGACTCGACCGTCAGCTCGGACAAATCTTCAAAAGCGATTACTTAAAGGAGTTGCAAAAACCTAAATAGTTAACACTGTTTTTGCTATGAATTCTTGTAAACTCCGGTATGTATTTGACATGGGAGTTCCAATTTCTGATTTGGCGAACCAACGAACTTCTTCAATATGTTCCTCAGTCTGCGGAACTGGAATTTCATCTCCGGAATATTTCATTAAAAACCATTTGGTTTCTTTCAAGACCAAATTTTTGGGAAAGGGCAAATATGGTGAACGGTAAATATGAAACGTGGAATCCAACGGTTTGATGATCTGAAGTTTTGTCAGGCCGCACTCCTCTTCCACTTCTCGGATAGCTGCATTTTCAGGAGTTTCCTTCTTTTCAATTTTTCCTTTTGGCAAATCCCAAACGCCCAGTCGTTTGATAAATAAAAACGAACCTTCGTCATTTTGAACCAATCCACCGGCTGCCCGAATCTCCTTAAAATAGCTCCTGAATTGTTTCCATAGTTGGTTAATTTCCTGATTAACAAGTACAAAATCAGCACCATTTTCATCCGACTCAATGTCAGAAACCATTTGATTTACAAAATCATAGCTAATTAAATTAACATTATCAGCAATGTTATTTTTAAATGATTTATCATTTCCGGAAGAGAGATGAATGGTAGAGTCATTGAAAAAAACTTTGTACATTTGCCAGCATTATTCGTTAAAAACCCAAAAATCATGATCGAACAAATTCAAATCGAAGTTACAAAGAAACTGCTTCACATCAACACCATAAAAGTTCAACCCAATAATCCGTTTACATGGGCATCGGGCTGGAAAGCGCCAATTTACTGCGATAACCGCAAAATAATGTCCTATCCTGAAGAACGGACTTTTATCTGCGAACAGTTTTGCAAACTTATCCACGAGAAATACCCGCAGGTTGAAGTGATTGCCGGAGTTGCTACCGGTGCTATCGCTCACGGAATGCTGGTTGCCCAGGAATTAGGTTTGCCGTTTATTTATGTCCGCGCAAAACCGAAGGATCACGGACTCGAAAACCTGATTGAAGGTGATATGAAAGCCGGTCAGAAAATCGTTATTATTGAAGACCTGGTTTCAACAGGAGTCAGCAGCCTGAAAGCAGCCGAAGCAATTTCAAATTTTGGCGGCGATGTATTGGGAATGATGGCCATTTTCACCTACAATTTTCCTCATGCCCAGAAAAATTTCGCTGACGCAGGATTAGAGCTCACCACTTTAAGCCAATATCAGGTATTGATTGAACTTGCATTGGAATCGGGCGACGTACAACCTGAAGAAGTTGAAAAGCTGAACCAATGGCGCGTACAACCTGAAAGCTGGGGCAAATAGCTCATTCGAAAACACCATAGATTTTCCCCTTTTCTATACGGAAAAGGGGATTTTTAATTTCTAAAATAAAAAATTATGTCTAAAACGAAATATGTAAGCGATGTAAAAATAGTCAACCAAAATCAGGAAACTATTTTCACCTACCTTTCGAACTTCGAACACCTCTCAAAATACATCAACGACGGTCTTTTGTCAAAACTGACAGAACAAATTCCACAGATAAAAATTTCCGGTTTTGAATCAGATCAGGATTCATGCCGTTTTCAGATTGCCGGAATGGGTTTGGCTGAAATCCGCATCATTGAAAGGGAACCATACAAAACAATCAAAGTTGGCAGTACCGGAAGTCTGCCACTCAGCATAACATTCTGGATTCAACTTTTGCCGGTTTCGGGAAACGAAACAAAACTTCGCCTGACACTCGATGCAGAGATGAGTCCCATGATAAAGATAATGGTCAATAAAAAGCTGGAGGAAGGCATTAACAAAATGGCAGATATGCTGGCTGGTCTACCATACAGGTAGAGGAAAAAGGAAATGGGAAAAGGAAAATTGAGACCCTTTTCGTAATTCCTTTTTGCTATTTTCCCTTTTCAAATGACGTATGACCAACCTGAAGGAATTCCACCTCCTTGAAATGAAAATCCAAAATATTACCATCACTCTGGCGGATTAGAAGCTGTCCGATATCATTGACTCCAATAATTTCTCCTTCAAAAACTTCATTCCCGGATCTGAAACCGTGCTTTGCATTCAGGCGGTAAAGCGATGAGATGTATTCCCTGTCAATCCGGTCAAATTCACCCTGCCGCAGAAGTTCATAATATGAATTGATTCCTGTAACAGCTTCCGTCAGTATGGTCTCACAGTCAAATTGCGTATTTGTCAGCAACTGCAGCGAAACAGGATTAGGTGCATTGCTATGGAAAACCGTTTGATTCACGTTCAGGCCAATGCCAACAACCGAACTTTTCAGTATTCCACTCATGATTGAATTTTCAATTAATATCCCGCCAAGCTTCTTGTCACCAACATAAATATCGTTGGGCCATTTGATCGATACTGAGTCAACATACTTATTTATAGCCTTATGAATGCCAATCGCAACTACTTTTGAGAGCATAAACTGGCGGCGGATTTCAAGAAATTCAGGATAAAAAACCATTGAAAAGGTAAGGTTCTTGCCTGGCTCACTTTCCCAGAAATTATTGGTTTGTCCTCGTCCGGCGGTTTGTTCGTATGTCAAAAAGACAGTACCCTCCAACACGTCATTATCTCTGATTTGGCGGTTGGCATAGTTGTTGGTAGAGTCCGTACTTTGTATTCGAACAAGCGGATTATCGATCTTTCGATTCATTGAGCTTCATTAAATTTACATTTCCATATTCAATCCGGAGATTCGGCATACAAGTTTAATCACTTATTATAAAGTAAAAAATTTATCTTTGTAGTACAAATAGAAATATATGAAGAAAATCAGTCACAAAACTGAAACTGAACAATTAATTGATGCCATTGTTGAAGGGATACAAAGGAAAAAGGGTATTGACATCATGAAAATTGACCTTACTAAAATTAACCATTCCGAGTGCAAGTATTTCATTATATGTCATGGAAATTCCAATACCCAGGTTGATGCAATTGCCCATTCAGTGGAAGATACCGTTATTGAATTGCATAACGAAAAAGTCTGGCATACTGACGGATACCGGAATTCGCTCTGGATATTACTTGATTACGCAGATATTATGGTGCATGTTTTCCAAAAGGATTCGCGTAAGTTTTATGATCTCGAAAACCTTTGGGCTGACGCACATATTGAATTAATAAAAGAAGAAAACTAAATATAAAATGGCAGAAGATAAAAATAATAAAGAAAAAGAAAAGTCAAATTTCGGCAATTTGCGCCAAATGAGTAAAGCTCCAAAAATCAATCCGTACTGGATTTACGGAGTTGTCATTATAGCTTTTCTTGCTATTCAGTGGTTCACAATGGGCGCCGGACCGGTTGAAACAAACTGGAAAGATGTAAAAACGACCATGCTTGCCAACAACGATGTGCAAAAGATCATCGTTGTGAACGAGAAAGAAGCTCAGATCTATCTCAAAGAAAGCAGTTACGACAAATATTCTTCAAAACTTAAAAACGCATTTACGGCTCCAGCCAAGACCGGTCCTCATTTCTTCTTTACCATCGGATCGGTTGATTCATTTGAAAAGAACCTTCAGGAAACTCAGACCAGCGTTAGTGAAGAGAATAAGATCAGCGTTGAATATAAAACAGTACACAATTACCTGGGCGAACTCCTGAATTGGATTCTTCCGTTTGCGATAATTATTTTGCTCTGGTGGTGGATTTTCAAACGCATGAGCAAAGGATCAGGTGGCGGTGGTGCCGGAAACATATTCAATGTGGGTAAGTCTCAGGCCAAAGTTTTCGATCGCGATTCAAGAGTTTCAAACACTTTTAAAGATGTAGCAGGTCTTGCTGAAGCCAAACAAGAGGTAGAAGAAATTGTAGACTTCCTGAAAAGTCCTACCAAATTCACCAAACTCGGCGGAAAAATTCCCAAAGGCGCACTTTTAGTCGGCCCTCCCGGAACCGGAAAAACTTTGCTTGCCAAGGCCGTTGCCGGTGAAGCCAATGTTCCTTTCTTCTCCATGTCGGGTTCCGATTTTGTTGAAATGTTTGTTGGAGTGGGCGCTTCGCGTGTTCGTGATTTATTCAAACAAGCCAAGGAAAAATCTCCGTGTATCGTATTTATCGATGAAATTGATGCCATTGGCCGTGCCCGTGGTAAAAATCCAAACATGGGTTCGAATGACGAACGCGAAAATACACTGAACCAGCTTCTGACTGAAATGGACGGTTTCGACACCAATTCAGGAGTAATTATTTTAGCAGCTACCAACCGGGCCGACATTCTCGACCGGGCTTTAATGCGTGCCGGACGTTTCGACCGACAGATTCATGTTGAATTGCCCGATTTGAACGAACGCGAGGAAATATTCATGGTTCACCTGAAACCAATCAA
>SESF01016569.1_pt1 | contig 12442 bp, 9 predicted proteins | sample 3171521 | NCBI WGS metagenome assembly SESF01 (sample SAMN10866945, study PRJNA518727) | freshwater metagenome | biome: subpolar coniferous forest; feature: holomictic lake; material: water; isolation source: holomictic Lake 227, 6 m and 8 m depth | place: Canada: near Kenora, Ontario | collected...
GTCCCATTCGCCGTGAAGTTCCCGTCGCTCTTCGCCGGCACCTTCCTGGGCAGTTGGATTTGCTACGAAGCCGTGCGCCGCACTCGTATTACGCGCGTGCTCTTTGGTATGAAGCCCTGACCTGGTGCTCCGCCGGTTGCGCTGAACCCGCATCGGGCAGAGCAATGCTCTACGGCCCGGCAGTGGTATCAGGGTGCGTGCGTGGGGGAAGCAGCCGCCAGGCTCTGGTCCACAAGCGTCTTGAGATCGCGGCGAGGGGAGGCCCAAGCCTTCTTGACCGCGGCAGCAACAAGGTCGCGGACTGTCTGGTAGTCCGGGTCGGTGACATCCTTATAGACGGGGCTTTTGCAGGTCTGGGTGCCATCGGCGGACTTGCTCAGGGGCGCGCACAGGAAGAGTGCCCGCGCGGGCTGGCGCAGGTCAATCCAGTCCAGGCGGCTCACTTCGGCGGTTTTGTGGCAGCCGGCGCAGCGGCGCTCGTGCACGGCGGTGATTTGGCGGGCGAGTTCCTTGTCGGAAGCGATGTCGTAGGCCTTGTCGTTGGCCCGCTTGTTGACGAAACGGTCGTGGTATGGCGCGTTGGCGTCCATCCACATCGTCATCCGCAGCAGCTCGTCAGCCGTCAATCGGCCGCGCTGACGTTGGGCTGGGCTATCGAGCGACTTGTAGAGTTTGCTCGCGTGCGCGCCGTAGGCCAAGGGCGGGGTGACGCTGGCATCCTGGAGATTGGGCTCGGCCGTGGCGACCAGCTTCGCCGCGAGGATGGTCTCAAAGGCACGATTGAAGCCATAGCCGGGCACCAGGCCCCACCACTGCTCGGACTCACGAGACCAGTCGGTCAGGCCGCCGCAGAAATCCAGTCCGCCCGCAGGCTTCAATCCGCTGTGACACTGCACGCAATGCTTGTCGAGAATCGGCTGAATGTCGCGCAGGAAGCTCACCGGGCGATCGCCCCAGGGCGGGGGGATGAGCGGGCGCGGCGGGAGCGACGCGGCCAGCGGCGGCGGGCCGGTGCGCGGCACGATGCCGCGCGTCTCGTGGCAGCCCGCGCACGCGCGTGTCTCTCCGGGCTGGAAGCTGATGAAGCTCCTCATGCGCCTCAGCTCCATGCGGTTCTCATCCAGCAACTGGAAATAGACGGCCGTATCGGCCGGCACCTCGAAGTGGGCGCTGCCATCCCGCTCGACCGGCACGTCGCCCAGAATGCGGATGGGCGTCCAGTTGATCAGGTGCGGGCCTTTCTCACCGTAACGCTGTCCGCCAAGCTTATTGTCATACGGCCACCCAATCGGTTCGGCGACGCGGACATACCGGATGCGCCCGGCGATCTCCTCCGAGCCAAAGCTCACATCGCTAATGACGCAGGTGGCGTTGGTTTTCGCCAGGTCCACGAACTCAGGAAACACCGGCGGGCGGGGCCGCGCCCGCAGCGGCATCGGCATGAAGCAGGAAATGCCCGGGTCGCGATGGATGAGTTCCTTATTGCCGAAAACGTCCACCAGGTAGAGGCCATAACCCTTGGCGTCAGTCTGCTCGTTGGAATACGTGTATGAGACCAGGAACGTCCGCTCCGACAGCGCCCAAGGCGTGGAGTAAAGCCCGCCACCGTCCTGCGTGCCGCCTTCGGGCGCGGGCACGCCGTCCATGCCGCCTTCGGGGGGCTTCACGTCCGGCGTCACGATAGTCATGCCTTTGGGTTCGTTGATGCCGAGGGACGGGTCCGCCACCACCAAGGGCCCGACCGCTAGCGTGTGATGGCCGGCCGCGATGCACACCAGCTTCTTGCTGCCCGGGATCGAACGCGCGTCTTCCAGAGACCAGGGGTTGACGAAGTGCTGTTTGAAAAGAGCGTCGGCGCTGGTGCCGTCCGGCCGGATGGTCCAGATGGATTGGATGAAGGCCCAACTGCGCTCGTGATATTCCCAGCGCAGGTAAGCCACTTGACCGTCATCGAGCGTGTGTGGCAGGTAATCCCCGTCCTTGTTCACGCTCAGCCGCCGGATGCCTGTGCCGTCCGGCTTCATCGTGTAAAGGTTGCAGCTTGTTTCATCCTTGTCGTATTCGTTGCACTGCAACGAAGTGCCGCACCGCTCGGAGACAAAGACGATGTCGCCGCCCGGGGTGTAGGTGGGGTCCAAGTCGCTCCATTCGCCGGAGGTGAGTTGGCGCAAGTTCCGCCCATCAACGCCGATCTCGAAGATGTGCGTAGGCTCGACTGACCGGCGGAAGTTATAGCTGCGGGCTCGATCGAGCCAGCCTTCAGGTGGCTGGTCGCTCGGCGTGCGCGCATACCCGAATACCACGCGGCTGCCATCCCACCACAGGTCCATCCCGTGCAAGTGGCCTGGCCCCAGAGCGCGGTTGATGATCGAGCGCAGGCCTAAGTCGGCCGTCGAGCCCCCTTCCCCACCCGGCGAGGCGAGGGCGGCAGCGAGCTTTCCTCCTTTGGCGGCAGAGAGCACGCACAAGTCCCCGCCCGGTCGCGAGCACCAGGGCATGTGATTGAGACAGACATCCGGGTAAGTCTCCTGCGTGAAACGCTTCACGAAGAGCAAGCGGTCAAAGTCCAGCAGTGGATTGGCGAACACCAGTCCGCGCACCGCCCAGCGCACTTCCAGGTAAACCGCGCGGCGGAGATCGTCAGAAGCATCCTTGGACAGCGCCTGAAAGCGTTCGGCCGCCACGTCCATGCCCCGGATTTGCGGCGCACAGTCCACTCCCGCCTGGCGCAAGTTTTCCGCCAGTTTGCGGACACGCTCAATTAGCTTGGCGGTAGGATACTGCGGCGGCGTGCCGGGCGGTTTGAGTGATTTGGCGGTGGACCACTGGCTGAGGCTGCTTTGGTTGGCCGGCCGGTGCAGCGCGAGATTGCGTTCCGGCGTGCTCGGGCCATAGACCTCGACCTCGTCCAGGTGCAAGAAGATCGGGGCGGCGCTGGGAATTTGCAGTCTCACGAAACGCCCGCGGACCTTCCCTTCCTTGAACCGCGCCTCCAGCGGGGGCGCGCCGCTGATGCCCCCGAAATGCTTGCCCTGGTTCTCCTGCCGCAGCGTCCATTGCCGGCCATCCTCCGAAGTCAGAATGCGAAGGTTGTCGGCATTGTGCAATCCGGGGGCGTAGTCCAAACGGTTAAACACGACCACTCGGCTAAGCGGAACCACCTCGCCCAGGTCCACCTGCCACCAGGGATTAGGTTCCTGGCCCGTGTGGAAGGCATACTTGCCATCCTTGATGCCATCGCAACCGCCGCGGGCGTCCGTCTCGGTCGAGACCGGCCCCGGCGCGCCATCCTCGATCGCCTTGGCCTGCTTCAGCCAGTCTTCCTCGATCTGCTGGCGGAGCATTTGGCCGCTGATCGGCTCATCGCGCGGGTGGGACAAGGAGGGAATTGGAGCCAGCCCCGCCGACAGAAGCGCTGGCCAGGCAATACTGAACAGGCTGACCAGAACCAATCTGGCGTGCCGACCCGACGTGAATGGCAGGCTCATAACCATACCGTTCTTCTACTCGGTGAGCCAACTCAGCGCAATCTTCGATTCGGGGAACTGTTAGCCACTGAGCAGCTCGTGAACCTTGGCCCCGATATCCGCATGCCGCATTAGCGACTCCCCCACCAGAATCGCTTGTGCTCCGCACCGCGCTAGCCGCTCTACATCCGCATGGGTATGGATACCGCTTTCGGCCACAAGCAGCCGGGCTGTGCTATGAGGAGCTGAACGCAGTCGTGCGGCGAGCCGCTCGGTCGTCGCCAGGTCCACCTTGAACGTCTTCAGGTTTCGGTTGTTCACGCCGATCAGTTCCGCGCCCGTATTCAACGCGCGATCCAGCTCGGCTTCGTCATGCACCTCCACCAGTGCCGCCAAACCTGCTCCGATCGCCAGCTCATGGAAATGCTTCAACTGCGCATCACGCAGGATCGCGACGATCAGCAGGATGGCGTCGGCGCCGCACTCGACGGCCTCCAGAATCTGCCGCTCATCAATGATGAAATCCTTCCGCAGCAGCGGCAACTGCACCACCTCGCGGATTTGCTTTAGGTATTCCAGCGACCCCTGGAAGAACTTCTCATCCGTAAGCACTGAGAGACAACTCGCTCCCGCGGCCTCGTATTCCCGGGCGATCCTCACCGGATCGAAGTCCGGGCGAATCACCCCGGCTGATGGTGACGCCTTCTTCACCTCGGCAATCAACGCAACCGGCCCGCGTTTCGGCTTGCGTAGCGCCCCGGCAAAGTCCCGCACTCCCCCTCGCTCCTCCAAGGCGGCTTTTAAGCCAGCCACTGACACTGGCCGTTGCGGCAGCCGCGCCACCTCACGTCTCTTCTCTTCAACGATGGTGTCGAGTATGGTCACAAATGCCAGAACTGCCAGTCCTCACGATGCGAGTCCTCGCAGCTTCGGATTTCGGGTTTCGGCCTTCCTTCGGGCTTCGGTTTTCGGATTTCGGATTTCAGACCTCACCCCTCTTCCTCATCCCTAACCCCTTGCATCCGCTTGAGTGGACACCCAGCGCGCAGCCAGCCATTCACGAATTGGTCCAGATCGCCGTCCATCACCGCCTGCACATTGCTGGTTTCGACGCCCGTGCGCAGGTCCTTCACCATCCGATACGGCTGGAAGACGTAGCTGCGAATCTGGTTACCCCAGGAGATGCTGCCTTTGTCCCCGTAGAAGCGCTCCATTTCGGCTTTCTGCGCGTCCACGCGCTGGGCGTAGATGCGCGAGAGCAGGAGCTTCATCGCCGCCGCGCGGTTCTGATGCTGGGAACGTTGGCTCTGCGAGGCTACCACCAGCCCCGTCGGAATGTGCGTGATGCGAACGGCGGTTTCCACCTTGTTCACGTTCTGGCCGCCCTTGCCCCCGGAACGAAACGTGTCCACCGCAAATTCGGTGGGCGGGATCACGATCTCCTCGTCGCTCTCCTCAATTTCCGCAATCACGTCCACGCTGGCAAAGCTGGTGTGCCGCCGCTTGTTGGCGTCAAAGGGAGAGATGCGCACCAGGCGATGCACCCCGCGCTCCGCCTTGGCATAGCCGTAGGCATTCTCGCCGGTCATGACGATCGTCGCGCTCTTGATGCCCGCAGTCTCGCCCGACAGCACGTCGGTGACTTCCACCGGCCAACCCCGCGCCTCGGCCCAGCGCTGGTACATGCGCAGGAGCATGTTCGCCCAATCGCACGATTCGGTGCCGCCCGCGCCGGCGTTGATGCTCATGATGCAGTTGCTCTTGTCGTGGCGGCCGTTGAGAAAGACCTTCAGTTCGAGCGACTCCAGGTCCTTGAAGAACTTGCCGAGGTCCTGTTCGAGTTCCCGCTGGACCTTGGCCTGGGCGGCTTCGGGTTCCGCCTCGCCCAGCTCGACCATGATCTGGAAATCTTCGAGCTGCTTCTCCGCCTTGAGGAGGGGTTCGGTCTTGTTCCGGAGGGAGTTGGCCTCGTCAATGATCTTCTGGGCCTGTTCGCGGCTGTTCCAGAAGTTCTCCGCCGCCATCAGGGAGTTGATTTCTACCAGGCGTCTCTGCGCACCCGGCAAGTCAAAGAAACCTCCGCAGATGGGCTAACTTATCCGCGGCGACCGCCAGCTCGGCTGTAATGGTATCGAACATTCCTTGCATGGTAGGCTACCGGCGACTGGGTGGCAAGTTGAAGCTGGGCCGCCCCGAAGCTAAGCCGCCGCCGCTGATTCCGCTTTACGCGCGCCGGAATGCTCCTTAGCTTGCAGTCTATCTAAGAACAGCGACGCCCAGTAAGCTGGTCAGAATTTATGAAAGCGACTAAATACCTACTCATGATACTAACGGTCGGAGTGCTCGCTCTGGCAGGTTGCGGCAAGTCCGACAAAGGTCCGCCGCCGCGCCAGCCCGGCAGAGTTGACATCACGCAGTTGCAAGAGCAGTTTCCGAATCCCGCGCCTGAGGTTGCGGCCTCCATTGAGAAGGTCAGATTCGCCTGCCGCTACCGCACCTTCGACACCGCCCAGGGGGAGCTGGACAAGCTCGCCCAACTGCCCAATCTCACTGAGCCGCAGAAGAAGGCGGTGGATGAGGTCGTCGAGCAGGTCAAGACGGCGATCAAGGCGGGGGCTGCCGCACCCACCCAGTAGTTCCGCCCGCTCGCGTCGTTTCGCGGCTGGTGACAGCGCCAGACCGGCCCCACCGGCTTGGAACCGAGATCCTTATGTCTTTGCCCGCTGATTATCACACGCACACCCCACTCTGCCGCCATGCCACGGGCGAGCCGACTGAACTGGCGGCGCAAGCCGTCCGCCTCCGCCTGAAAGAGCTCGGCTTCTCCGACCACGCCCCGATGCCGCGGGATGACTTCGACGATTGGCGCATGCGGGCCGCCGACCTCGACCAGTATGTCGCCCGTGTCGAGCACGCTCGCCACGACCATCCCAACCTCGTCATTAAGCTTGGTCTCGAGGTGGACTATTTGCCTGGCTGCGAAGACTGGATTCGGGACCTGGCCAACCGTCACCCCTGGGATTACTTCATCGGCTCCGTCCATTATGTCTCCGAGTCCTGGGCCATTGACAATCCCGCCGAGATCGCCAAGTGGAAGGGTCGTGAGCCCATGGAAGTTTGGACCGCCTACTTCGAACGCCTGACTCTGGCCGCCGAATCCGGCCTCTTTGACATTATCGGCCACGCCGACCTCTGCAAGAAGTTTGCCATTTTCCCTCAGCAGGATTGCACGCCGCTGTTCACCCGTTTCCTGCAGGCGGTCAAACGCCGCGGCGTTGCCGTCGAACTCAACACCGCCGGCCTCCGCAAGGATTGCCGGGAAATCTATCCCAGCCCCCGCATCGTCCACCTCGCCGCGCAGCTCGGCGTCCCCATCTGCTTCGGGTCCGACGCCCATGCCCCGAGCGAGGTCGGCCTGAACTTCGCCGAAGCTGTCCAGCTCGCCCGCAGCGCCGGCTATACCCACTACTCCTGCTTTACCAAACGCCAGCGCGAGGATGTGAAGCTCTAGCGAATGCTCGTGACAGGCCCCCGGCTTTTTGCCAGGGTCCAGCTTGTGAACGAAACCGGAAGGCATCGAACCAGGAGCCTTTTCCGACTGGAACGGGCGGCCGCAAGTCGCTGCCTGCCGTGGGTGCTCGGATCCTGGCTCTGCCTCACCGGCCTGGCTGTTCAGGGCGGTCCACTCATCAGCACGGAAAGCCCGATCGGCTTCTTCACTAACGTCGCCAACCGGCTGTTGCAATCGCAGCTTAACCTGAGCCTGAACCGCATCCAGCTCTACCCGACCAACCAGTACACCCCCTCCGTCCACCGGCTCTTGCAGGTCACCGCCAACGTTTACGATGCGCTGACTAATCGCACGATTACCGACTACCCTTATCTTCCTTCTGTGTTCCGGCCGGCGTTCACCAATGACAATGGCACCATTTACATCACGGGCTACGCCGAGGAAACCGGCACCGCAGTCCTGAACGCACCGCTGCGCGACCTGCAACTTCCCGCGGACCGCGGTGCGCTGCGGCCGACGGATATGGTCTATGGCGTGCCCGTTATCATTGCCGCGAAAAAGGGCTATCCCAGCTTCAACAAGTTCGCCATGCAGACGCAGGTGCAAGTCACCCGCAAGCTGCAGTTCCACCGGCCGGGCAACTTGACCACCGCCCCCGTCAATGAACTCGACCAGATGTTTGTGGTCGGTATTACCAATGTGTTCGGCGTTGAGGCTTGGAACTCTTACGCAACAACCTTCCCCCGCAACCTGCGTATGGCCCTGACCCCCGACCTGACCGTGGCCCTGACCAACCTGGACACCGGCTCGCTGCTCAACCCCGCTTCGTGGAGTAATGCGTCGCCCGTGGTGGCTACTAACATTCTCGCCAGCACCTGGCCGGCTTACAACCCAGCACACGAGAGCACTTCGTTCGTGCTGCCCCTCACGAGCGGACCCGGTGTGCCTTACACCAACATGGTGTTCCTGTCGAACTCGACCTATAGGGCAAGCTCGGACATGTTCGTGCCGCTGACTGGCATCTTCGAGCGAACCCCCGGAACCAGCAACCTCTATGTTCCCCATTGGCAGCTCAACGTCCGAACGCGCCTCCGCTTCTCACTGATTGATACCAGCGTAAGCCCGAACCGGATCGTGGACTATGTGAACCTGGACTCCACCGAATCGCTGCTGGATATAACTGATGCGCTCATGCATGACGCCTCGGGCATCTACTCCTGTGATCCTCAAAGCACAACCTATACCCCGAGCGCCAGCATCGGCGGCATGTGGTGCACGAATCGCGCGGGAGGCTCTACCGACAACTCCGTGCCCACATTCGGGGTTATGAATCAGATTGAGGCCAGTCTCGGACATACTTCGCCCGACTGGAACTATTCCAGGAATGACTTTCCAGCCGGAATAACCAAGGACCAGGCCATTGCCTTCTTCGTGGCCCAGTTCACGCCGGGTTATCTGAGGTCATCCAACACCTTCGCCGCTCCCTTTCAGCCCTTCCGGAACGTGTACAAAGTCACTGAGTGGGAGGCGAATGATCCCTTGGTGCATTACATGATTAGTGACCTGAAGAACGTTCAGCGCACAAATAGCTACTATCTGGACATTCCCGACACGAAACTGGCTAACCTGCTCGGTCATATTAACCGGCGCTACGAACCGTGGGGCGGCAACCCGAAGCTTGGCGCCGTCAATGTGCCCGCTTACGACCTGACGCTTAAAGACCCCGTGCTCCGAGGTTACGGCAGGTCCGATGATTGGGACTTCCCGACCAACAATTCGCCCAACCTCGGCTGGCTCGGCCGCGTCCATCGCGGCACCCCATGGCAGACCCTATATCTCAAGGCGCCCGGCACCAGCCTCTCCAATTGGATGACATGGACTGGTAACACCCAGCTTCTGACCAATTGGAATGGTACTGAGGGCCTGACCTATGACGCCTTTTTCACCCAGCCCACCAATGACTGGCGTTTAGCCGGCCTACTGGTCTCTCTTCTGACCACCAACGCCCCGCGCACTCTCCTGTCCGTCAACCAACCCAGCGCAGCGGCTTGGTGCGGACTTCTTGACGGCATGACCGTTCTGACCAATACCGCCCCCGACCAGCTTACCCAAGTCATCATGTCGTCAAACTCCCCTCAAGCAGCAACGATTGCTGCAGCGCTTAACGCTATGAGATCCAGCCAACCCGGCCAACGGTTCAACAACCCGTCCGATATCCTGGCCGCCCCCGAACTGAGCACCGCCTCGCCGTGGTTAGACTTGAGCAGCCCCTCTCAGTTGGATTGGGGCCTCACTGACGAGGCTTTCGAAGCGATCCCGTGCCAACTTCTCCCCCTGCTGCGGCCCGACTCGATTGGCTCCATCAGCCAAAGCGGCGGAGCCCTGCAAGTCCAGTTCTCCGGCGCCGACGGCTACGCCTACGCGGTCCAAAGCTCCTCGAACCTCTTGAGCTGGACACCCGTAAGCACGAACCACCCAGCCAACGGCTTCTTCAACTTTGCCGACACCCTGCCGCCTGGTTCCCCGCGGCGCTATTACCGTTCCCTGCTGTTGCCCTGAGAGGCTAGCCCCGTGAAGTCTTTCCCTTACTTCACGGGGCTAGAGCTTCTTGAGGCGGATGTTCTTGAACGTAGCAGCCGACGTCAGTCGGCTCTAACCTTCCCGAGGCTTTACAGCTTCTTCAGGCGGATATTCTTGAACTGCGCCATCATCGGCGGGCCGGCATGGAGCTGGAGCGCCAGGATGCCGCTCATGGCCCGTTTGGCCTCTTCTTCGTCCACCAGATCCATGGTCTGCTTGCCGTTGATAAACTGCTGCAGGTGGTTCCCCTGGGCGATGATAACGTAATCATTCCAGTCGCCCTTCTTGATCGAGGCCCCGATTTCGGCGGCGTTGCCAACTGAGCCGACGACCTGCTTCTTGCCATCCTGGGGGACAACAACCTTCTCGCCCCGCTGAGCCAGGATGCCGCGCCCACCCTCTTCGTAGAGAATGCCGCTGTAGCTAGGCCCGGCTTCCATGTCCGCCTGGTAGCCGTGGACGACCCAGTTAGCGGGATTTGCCACTTTGCTCCGGTACTGAATGCCGGAGTTGGCGAAGCCCTTGCTGTCGCCCGGCGTGAGCTTGTAGGAGCAGTGCAGTTCGAAGTCGGCTACCGTCCCGTTGGTCCAGATCAGGAATGTGTTTCCCTTGGTCGAATTCTCCGCTGTGGTCTGGCCAGTGATGACGCCGTCCTGAACCGACCAGAGCTTGGGATTGCCTTCCCAGCCGGTCAGGTCCTTGCCGTTGAAGATTTCGACGAAGCCCGCTTCTGCGCCGGAGACCGACGCCGTTTGGGCGATCAAAGCAGCGCCCAATGCGAGCGTACTCAGTAATTTGCTGTTCATAATTCTCTTTTCTCGTTGTTATGTGTGCTGGGTTGGTGAGACGGCTGCTTTACGACAGAGTCTGGCGCAGGAACTTCAGGCCTTTCACTGCAATCTCATTGCGCGTAGGTTCCATACGCCGCCAGATGGCTGCCGCCTTGGCAATCACCTTCACATCGGTCGTGAAGGACTCGATCACCACGTCGCCTTTGTAGCCGATGGCCTTGAGCGCCTTGGCGATGCAATCCCAGTTGATGTGGTCGTTGCCCGGCGTGCCGCGGTCGCTGCCGCAGGCGTGGAAGTGGCCCAGCAGCTTGCCAGCCTTGCGAATCGCGTCGCCCTGGCACTTCTCCTCGATGTTCATGTGGAAGGTGTCGAGGTGCAACTTGAGGGCCGGGCTGCCGACGGCCTTGACCATCTTCAGGGCCTGGTCACACGTGTTGATGAAGTCAGTCTCGAAGCGATTCAGCGGCTCCATGCAGATCTGCTTGCCCTGTTTCTCGGCGTATTTGGAGATCGTCTTGAGGTTCTTGACCACCGTCTTCCATTGCTCCTTGTATTCCGCTGGCGGCACCGCATTGGCGCGCCCCACGGAGGAATACACCGGCCCAATCAACCTGGGACAATCGAGCACCACCATTTGGTCGAGGACCTTCGTCATGTAATCGAGGCTGGTCTTCTGTTGCTCAGGAGTGCCGCGCAAGTCGCGATCCGGCCCCAGGCAGGCGCAGGCCGACCCGCAAACCAGCCCGTGCTTATCCAACTCGCGCTTCACATGCGCCGGGTCGATATGCGACGGGTCCTCGATGGGAATCTCGATGGTGTCAAACCCCCATTTCTTGAACTGCTTGAACAGCTTCGTGCTGTCGTTCGTAAACGGTGAGGTGAAAAGGAATGTGTTAATGCCAAATCTCATAATTGCGGTTGAGGCTAATTCATCGAGCGCGCGTGTCAAAGGCATTTGTTGCCTGGTCGGCTTCAAAATGCGCCGCTTCGATTTTTCGGCGGTCACAGCTATAGTTGATCGTTTGGTTGGCGCTATGCGGAAAGCGGTGTGAGTTTTTTTGGGCGGTTTGAGAGTGTTTCGGCCCATCGGATACGGGAGTAGCTCTCAACAAAACCCCTATTGGCTCAGGAGGAACTTCTGAGCGCCATCCAGGTCGTCGGTGTTGACGAGGTCAACGCCGTTGGCCCGCATCGCTTGCCAGAAGACCAGATGGTCCGGCCCGCCCCAGAACCGCACCTGCCGGCCTTGCGCGTGGGCCTTGGAGACGATGGTTTGCAGCCGGAGTTTCTCCGCCTCGGGCATGGGGCCCGCCCCGCGCCAACTGAAGCTCTGCCCCCAATTGCTGCTGATCCACGGGACGAGGTCTGCCGGTGCGCCAGCGTTAAGGTCAGCGAACTCGCCGTCCAGGCAGGCGTAGCGGATGGACTCGCCGGCGAACATGTCCTTGGAGCGGTAGCCGGTGAGGATGACCCGGATGGCGTTGGTCTTGGCCCCAGCGGGACCGAACGTGGTGAGCATGTCGGCGTAGTTTGTCAGGGTGTCGCGCAGGACCGGGTAGATGGTCTGCCAACGGGGCTTTAGATCGATCAGAAGCGTGCATTCCGGACCGCCGGGATAGACCCGCCCGCCATTCTTCTTCACGCGCTCGCGCAAGGGGTCGAGGTACAGCGCCTGCAGGGTCCGCTCCGGTTTCACTTTGGAGCGGTCATGGGCCACCAGGAGCTGGCCATCGACAAGATAGATATCAGCCTCCACGCTGCAGAAGCCGTGGTCGAGGGCGTCGAGCAACGGGCGTTTGTGCTCATAGTCGTTATGGGCGTGGGCATGGATCAGCGGCAAGGGTTCGGCGCCACGGGTTAACGCCGATAGGCACAAGAACGCGAGGCCTGCGACCAGCCTGCCTGGGATTGAGAGAGTCTTCATGAACGGGAGTGTCTCACACCGCCGCCCTACCCTGCAACTTCTGAGACGGTGGGCGATCTCTACGAAGCCGTTGGCAAGCTCCTCGGGAGAGCGAAGTAACCAGACAGCTTACTGCCAAGACCGCGGGATAGACGGCACCGAGCAACCCCTCACCCCAGCCCTCTCCCCT
>SESF01026622.1_pt1 | contig 12442 bp, 7 predicted proteins | sample 3171521 | NCBI WGS metagenome assembly SESF01 (sample SAMN10866945, study PRJNA518727) | freshwater metagenome | biome: subpolar coniferous forest; feature: holomictic lake; material: water; isolation source: holomictic Lake 227, 6 m and 8 m depth | place: Canada: near Kenora, Ontario | collected...
CCGACTGTTGAGTCAGGATCACCGCAAGGAAAATCGACAACAACAAAACTCCATTAGACTTCGAATTGATCATATACTCCCCCTTGTCATGACTTATTGTCTGACCCTTCAATAACCGCCCATCGGCACATCTTAAAAATCGATTTTTGAAGGTCGCCCTCAGTAAATCACAATTTGGAATTGTTGTCAATGGGTGGAAACTTTGTTTGGACAACAATTTTCTCTCCGTTTTAAAACTCAACCTGCCACTTTTTTTCCATCAATACAAAAACCCAAGAAGATAAAGCGGTATTGTCCCCTTTGAACCGATCAACATATCATCTTTGACAACGTACTCCTCATGAGACACGTGCGGCAATTGTGACCTGCCATTGCCTTTCCCTCCAACTTCAAACACACGGTTCCGAATTCTGAAATCACTGCCTTGCATGCTGTAAGAAACCGGGAGGCCCGCATTTTGCGTAGCCTGCAAAAAAAACAACTCCCGCGTCATACCCTTGTCCACCGGCTGATCCAGTCCCTGCGAAAGTGCATGATAGAGGCTGGTGTTGTCCAGATAGATCTTTTGAGGTTTGCGGATCACAGCATGGCCTCTTTCTCCCGCATCAAGCAGTCGCGTAAGACCGGTCTCCTGTAAAATGCGCAGATAATTTGCCGTTGTTTTATCGTCCACGCCGAGACTGGTGCTCAGCTTATGAATACACACCTCCCCCGGAGGAATGGTGCTAAGGAAATAGAGGATTTTTTTGAAATAATGTAAATTTTCGGTCTTCAGTCGATAGTATGTCGCGACATCCTCATACAGGGTCTTTTCGACAACCGAGCGCACTTTCTCATAATAGTTCGCCTTGCCCTCGAAAATATAAGGATAATAGCCTTCTTCCAAATACCTGTGAAAATACCCGGTCAATTTCGGTATCACGGCCAGCTTTCCCGATATTCCAACGGGATCCTTCAGGATCGCGTCAAGCGAGTAACACGCATGATGCTCATGTGTGAGGAAGTTCAGGTATTCGCGAAAAGAAAGCCCTGGAAGGCGATGCAAGGTCGCACGCCTTGACAGGTCATAACTGCCCTTTGTCAGATCCAGGCTCGAACTTCCTGAAAAAACGACACGGACGGCGGGGAAGGAATCGTAAATGTTTTTGAGTTCCTGTTGCCAACCCGGATATTTATGGACTTCATCAAAAAAGAAGAGCCGAACACCTTCCTTCATGTACAAAGCGCGCACAAAATCCAGAAGAGTGGTTTTATTAAAATAGATATGGTCGGCGGAAACATAGAAGGCCTCCTCTAAATTGCCGATCCGCTCGCGGATGTATTGCAACAGCAGCGTCGTTTTTCCTACACCGCGTGGTCCGATCAAGCCAATCAGCCGTTCATCGACCGTGAACGTATCGAATAAGAAGCGGTGGCTTTGGGCAGAGGTCGCTGCAACCACCCGGTGATAGGTCTCTCGTAACGTGTCAATCATTGGAATGTACTCCTAATTATCGAGTCAATATTAAGAGTATACTCCAAAACTCGTATAACGCAACTGAAAAATCCCTCAAAAGCGCATATTTTCTTTTACCAACAATTTTCTCTGCGTTTCAAAACTCAACCTGCCCTACCCTTATTGGATGTCAGTAATCAGACCATAACCTAATTATTACCCCTCTGCCCCTTGAGCAGGCTCGATCCGGATCGCCTGACCGCCCTTTGCGGATAACGGTACCTGTAGGACCATGCCGGCTTCGACAGGGCGCCGCTCAATCTTGACGTGAGTTCGTGTCTGCACGTTGGGATCGTCGGAGTAGATATGCGCGGTATATTTCCTGCCGGGTTCCAGAAAGGTCAGCGGCACGTCCAGTGTGCGATCCTGTCCGCTGTTCATCGCCCCGATAAACCAGTTCGTGCCGTTGCGCCGGGCGATAACCGCGTACTCGCCGATCTGGCCGTGGATCACCTTCGTATCGTCCCAGCTCGTTGGCAACCGTTTGAAGAAATCCAATTCCGGTTCGTCGCCGATGTTCTCGGGGCGATCATACCAGAATAGAAACTGCCACGGACTAAACAGGCACACCGCCTTGGCGAGTTGATAGGCGTGAGTGGCTTTTTCAGTGAGGTGGGCTTTGTAGTAAAGGAATGTGTTGTCGGCCGGACCCGCAAGGGAACGCATGAACAGCAAGGTCAACGTCTGCTGATTTGTCGGCCTGCTTTCATCGCCAGAAACCCCTTCAGCCGTCATGAGGTTCGGATAGGTCCGGCAATATCCCGTGGGACGATACTCGTCATGGACATCAACCATCAGCTTGTGGTCAGCGGCCTTGCGGATCGCGTCGTGCAGCCAGCTTGTCCACTCCTGCGACCCGACGTTGACAAACCCGTATTTGACGCCCTTAATACCCCACTTTCGGTAAAGCGGCAGAAGCTGTTCGAGTTGCTGTTCGAGGGCCCGGCGGTTGACATACAAAATGACACCGATGCCCCGCGCCTCGCCGTAGCGGATGACCTCGTGCAAGTCCAACTGTTTTCTTAGCTTAACAGCAACGTCCGAGGCGTCGGATGCCGGATCGCGCTCTTCCCCATACCAGCCAGCATCAAACAGGATGTACTGAAGTCCGAGCCGCACGGCGGTATCGATGGTGGCCTTGCTGGCAGCAGTACTCATCGCCATCACCCGGAGGACCTTCCCCGGCTTGATCCAGGAGGTGTCGGCGAGCGCGCACGGATCGTTGAGATTAAGGACAATGTCGTTATTTTCCAGAAGACGCCCGGGGGACTCCGCCGCCATCACGACACGCCATGGCGTGGTCAGCGGCAATGCGGCGGTCACCGGGCCGCTGAGGACACTCACCAGCGCGTGGGTGGCCCCGGCCAGCGGCGCGAACTTCATTCGTGCGTAATCCACCAACTTCGCCTCCGCCACCGCGATGAATAAATCGGCCGCCGCTTGCGCCACCAGCGGTCGCTCGCAACCTTTATGATAATTGCACGACCCCGTATTGATCTTGCTGAGGGTGGTCTGCGTGTATATGCCCTGCGCGTTGTACGTCTCCCAAATCGGGTAATCGCCAGGGAAGCGGAATTCGCTTTGCTCCTTTGTGATGACGACCTTCTCCAGACCCGGCTGCTTCGGGATCGTGTAACAAAACGCCACGCCTTCGTCATAGGCGCGGAAGGTCAACTCCAGTTTGCCGAGATCGACGCTCAATTCGTTATAGCGGTCACGCACCGTGCTGCGTTCCCCGTGGATTGGCCGCCAAGTGTCATCATGGGTACGGGTCCGGCTGCCGGTCAGCACCAGCCCGTTCAGAGTTCCCTCGGCCAGCTCCAGCCCAAGCCGCGACTCGTTCACCAACGGCTGGCCGCGATAAGCCACGCTGTAGGTCGGGGTGCCCTGCTTGAGTTCAAACCGGATTCTGAAATTCCCGCCCGGCGATTGCAGGGCGAGCGCCTTCTCCGCCGATGCCGGCAGCGCTTGGAGTATGGATGCGGTGATGACTTCGGCCATCATCTTATAAGCGGGCGCGGTCCAGTGAAACATATCCCGGCCCCCGCGTGCCAAGTCCAGCCGTTCCACGAACAGCGAATATAAATCATTCACCGGCACATTCATTTCTTTCATCACCTTGGCCGTGACGCGGTTCTGCCAAATGATATTGGGATTGTTCTCTTGATTGAGGGCCTTCGTCGGTCCCTCCTGCAGCATGGGCGTGGTGTTGGCCCAGATCACCTTGGCGTTGGGCAGCTTGGTCCGGATGACCTCGATATAAGCCTTGGTCAGGGGCTCCAAGGTCGCCTCGTTGAGCCGCCCCTTCGGCCAGCCATGCAAGCCCATATTGGCGTGCACCACCGCGTAGGGACCCTGCTGCAACACCTCAGCCAGCACGTGATTGACCTTTTCGGATTGACAGTACGGGTTGCTCCAGACATCCACGTTCGCCTTGCCCTTCAGCGTGGCGATCACCTCCTTGTGATAGCCCGAGAGGATCGAGTCTCCGACTAACAAAACCCGCGGAAGTGTCTGATCAGTAATCTTTGCCTTGTCGAGTCCCCAGCCCTTTCCATCCGCATGCATGCGGGAATCGGATTCCTTGGCCTCTGTAAACTTCTTAACAGCGGCCTCCTGTGCACGACACAACGATACCGTTGCGAACAGGGTGATCAGAATCAATTCATATTTTCTCATAGTCATTTTGCTGCCGTCTCCTTTAGTTTTTCAATGAGGTAATCCTTCACCTGCTCATGCTTCACATCCAGTGCGCCGGGATAAACCAACTCGCAAGGCACGTTGAGCTGCCGCAAGCGTTCCTGGAGTTTCACGCCGAAGTTGGCGGTGTGCGTCGGGTCTTTTTGTTCATGACCTACGTTCGGTGCAGTGCCAAAAATCATATACACTGGCGGCGCATCAGTGGCCGCGAGCGCGTAAGGCGAGTATTCCGCGATCCACGGCAGCAGCGACTCGCGTTGTTCGAGAAACGCCGCAAAGCCGCCCTTCACGCCGAAGGCATGTCCGCCGTATTTGCTGTTCGGCGTCCACTTCTTCATCTGTTGCGGGTCAAGCGTGGTCTGTGGCACACTCACGGCTACACAATACGGCCGCGTACTTTCACGCGCCACTGGGTCGGAACTGGCTGGGTCAGCCAGATCTTTGTGGAACGCCAGCCACAACGATGAACACGCACCGGCTGAACCCCCAGTCACGGCGATGCGGTCTTTGCGAAGCCCCATTTCGACTGCTTGTCTTCGCACAAACTGGAGTGCCCGCGCCACGTCGTGCATCGGCCCGCGCACCGGCGGTACGAGGCCCTCGGCACTCGCTTGCGCGATGAACCGATAGTCCACCGCAACCACCGAAATGCCGGCCTTCAAATAGTCCTCCAGACCTCCGACGTCGCGCCGAGTCCCCTGGCCCCAACCACCGCCGTGAATATACATGACAACCGGCGTGGGCAAGGGCGACTCCGCTTTCCAAAAATCAAACACCTGGCTGTAGTGTGGCCCGTAGGAGACCAGCCGCTGCGTGGGCGGCACGGTGTAGGTGTTCATACGTATGAACCGCACGATCTCGGCCGGGTCGGCGAGACCGTGAGGATGATGCCCCTCCTTCGGCTTCCTCATCAGGCGGAAGAAGAGTCCTTTGCTCTCATAGAACTTTTGCAGCACCGCGCCGTTTTCGGAAAAAGGAACAACGTCATCTTTCTCGCCGGTAACGTAGATGATACCCACACGGGCTACCGCAAGCTTCTCAGCGAGATCAACCGGATTTTCTTTGTAGATCAGTGCCTTGTCGAGATAAAGGCACGAGACCTTGCCTGAATTTTCCGCCGCCCAACGCAGCGCCGGCATCCCTTCGCGACTCAAGCCCATGAGCACAACCTCGTGCGAAAGGTCATAGCGCTCGGTCATCTCCCGGTAGGCAACGTCCCATCGTTTCGCCGGATCGGGTTCGCCAAGGACCGCATCAGGCGCAATCGCCACGACATGAAAGCCTGCCTTGACGAGTTCTAGTTGCGTACGCGCCATGTTTGCCACCGGCGCGCTGTCAAGTTTGTACAGCGAAGGCGCGAGCACCCACGGCCGACCAGCGGCAGGTTTGCCAGGAGCCAGCACCGATGCTGTCGCCTTGCCGATCGGCACCGAAAACAGCACCACGCCGTAATGGTTAGTGGGTGAACCAGGAAATGGTTCCGCCGCATGTAGCACAGTCAGCGGCCCCAGCAGCAGGGCGATGAAGGTGAAGGAAGTGAGTTTAATCATGTGTTTAAGAATTCATGATACCGTGACGCTTACGGTGCACGGAGCCTCCAGACCCGCACCCAGTCCACGTCCATGCTCTTGCCGTCGAGCTTGTCGGTGACCGGGCCGGCCCACGTGAAGACTGCCGTACTGAAGAGCACGGGAGACTCCCACTGCGCCTTCGTGTTGGGCTTACGGTCGATCTCCTGCCCGTCCAGAAAGTAGACGATCTCCTTCTCATTCCACAAACAGCCGTAAATGTGGAAGTCGAGGCTCAGATCCTCCTCTGCCCGATAGCTCTTGGACAGCGCGTTCATCTCTGACTGGTGAAGCGACATGTTCACGACATTCGGCCAGTGCCCTTCGTTGAAATCAATTTCAAAGCGCTGCCCGTCTTTTCTGGAATGCGTCCAGAAGGCGTTGTTCAGCCCCGGCGCGCCCGCATACCGGTACCGCGCTTCCCAGTACCCGTATTTCTGGCTGAACGCCCGCGTCGCGAGCATCGCGCTGGTCCACTCCTTGCCCCCGCGCTTCTCCTTGCGCGTGACCAGCTTCAAGAGCCCCTTCTCGACCACGCAGTTCTCGGGCCAGCGGCTCGACATCAGTTTGCCCCACGACTCACCCTGCGCCGTCTTCCAGGCATTCGTGTCCAGCGCGAATCCGTTGAACTCGTCGCTGAACGCAAGCACCCAATCGCCTTTCGGCGGACCGCCCCGCACACCTGACAGACGCTTTGAAGGATCGCTCACCTTCCGTGTAAACGAGGGAATTACCTCGTCCAGAATCAAAGTCTGCCAGATCATCTTCTCGTCCGCCGGATCAAGGATCTCGAGCCGCAGCGCACTCAGCCGCAGGTGCCCCTTCCCTGAATTGCGCAACGTGACAAGCTCCTCACCTTTACCCCCGAACCGGTACGTCCCAATTGTTTCCCAACGCGGCGGACCTACCGTCAGATCCAGTGTCACTGTTTTCGGCTCAGCAATCCCTGTCACCAACAGTTGCGCCTGACGCGTGTTGCTAGCATGTGCCACCCCGTAGAAGGAGATGCGCACAGGACAGACGCTCTGTACGTTCGGCTTCCACACGGCCGTGGCCTGCGGATCGGGCGAATAAATGCTGGAGGCGCTGGCGTGATGACCGCTCAGGGTTGCGTTCTTCCACTCGCCTGTGGTCGAGAAGACGGCGGATGACAAAAGACCGGCCTTCGAGGCGCGCCCCGTTGAACACGCCGCCAGTAACACGACCAGCACCAACAGGGATGCACCTAATCCGACATTCTGTTCCGATCTCCTACCCGCCAAACAAGCTTGGTTCATTTTGCAGACGTTCCTTACATACTTAAAAAATTTAGAAGAACCTAATCATCGTTCCGTTCCACTCGCTCTCAGTCACCAGCAAGGCACCACCGCCGCTGATGGTAACACCAGCCGGCATCTGGCTGCTCGTGTAAACGCGCGCAGCTTTAGACGCGCCGTCAATGAATAGTTTACGGATCGTGTTGGTGCCTGTGAAGTTCAACGCCAGCGTGACGCCGTTTGAGACACTCAGGTCTGACGCCGGATCGAGGCAAGGATAGTCCCATTGCACCGTGCCAGCGTTGACCCGCGTGTTTCCCGTATAGGTGTTGGAGGCAGCCAGCACGTTTGTGCCACTGCCGGCAAACGTCACCGTAACACCCGTCCCCGTGAGTTTGCTGTACAGAGTCAGTGTCCGTCCCAGGTCATTTTTATCGCTGCTGCTGATCACGGCGTTGGTGCCGCTCGGCGCGATGTCGAAGTTGTTTTCAGGCGTCGTGCTGCCGATCACCGTGTTTGTGTTGTAAGGTGCGAGCGTTCCGCCGCTAAAATTGAAAAAGGCTTTACCCGCGCCCTGCGCCGCGCCGCCGCCGCCGATCCGAAGCGTTCCGCGTGCGAGATTCACGGTTCCCGTCCCCACATATGTGTAGCTATCTCCGATAATGAGGCGGCGGACAGAGGCAACCGCCGTATCATTGCTGACGGTGAATATCCCTTCTGCTCCCCGTCCGACACACAAACTATTGGTCTTCGTTTCGTCGGAAAAGCCCGAGGCAAAACTTCCGCCCGTCATCACAAGCGAACACTTCAAGTTTCGGGTCGGATTAATATAGTACCCAACCGACGCGATCCTGGGGGCGGTTACCACTGGGCTCACCGAATCAACCGTCACCGTGCCGCCTGACTGCATGAAGCTTGCCGCCATCTCGCTTCCAACCACGAAACCGCCTGTACTGCTCGTAGTCCCTTTCACCTCAAGCGTCCCGTCCGTTAACGTATAAGAAGCCGTCACCCCCCACTTAGCACCCACGGTTAAGCTGCTGATGTTGACAGTCCCGCCACTCTGCAGCATGGCGCCATTACCACCGAAACCGGAACTGCTGGGGGAGATGTTCACCGTACAGAGCATATTTCCCTTCGTCAGTGTGCCGCCATTGATGTGAAAGAGTCCGTCACTGATACCTATGATGTTATTGATGTTAGTGATAAGCACTCCGCCACCCACGGGGATCTCGAGTGTGCCGCTGCCCCATTTGCTATACATCGGAATCGCATCGAGCTTGAACAGGCCGGCAAGCTTCACGCTCTTTCCCAGTGCTAACGCTTCGACCCTTATCGAACTAATTCCGGAACTATTAGTCACAACCGAAAGCGCATTTCCTGCCAGAACCCATCCGGCCGGCGAGTTCGTGCTCCCGTCGCGAAACACCATCGAATTGATTTTTCGTCCCGCATCGATCGCCACCGTACAGTCCGCGGTGATGTTGTTCGTAAAGAAGGCGACATCCTCGGTCGCCGACCCGTCCGTCGTGCCGGGCGGCGTTGGTGACAACCAGTTCGCGCCCGCATTCCAACTGCCGCTTGCATCCGCTGTCCAACTGTTTGTTACGGACAGAGCCTCAGACTCGCCTGCGAACAGGCTTGCCACCAGCGTTACCGCCAGCCATGTTTTGTCGTTTATCATAACTTCTCCTTGTGTTCACTCATTGATTTTGCGTTGCAACTATACACGATTCTGCTCGGAATGACTATTAGCCACATGGGCAATACGAGACAGGCCACCTGGCTTGTCAACGACAGCATGACTGCGGCCCGCCGCTTTCACATCTTCAACAACCCGCGCTCGAAACCGCGCGTCACCGCTTCGGTCCGGTCAACCACATCGAGCTTCAACAGGATGGCCGCCACATGGGCCTTGGCCGTATGACGGGTAATACCGAGCAACCGGGCGACGTCCGGATTGGTCATCCCTTTACGTAGCAAATTTAGAACTTCGATTTCGCGTGGAGAAAGCGCACTGCCGTCAGCCTGCTCGGCCAGCTTTCGCTCGAGAATGGGGCTAATCACCCGGCCACCCTCGTGGCAGACGTTGATGGCGGCGATTAATTCCGCAGGCCGCGCCGTCTTGGTCACGTAACCCGCCGCCCCTGCTTGAAGCGCTTGCCGGATATCCTCTTCGGCATCCGATGAACTGAGCATCAGCACGCGGGCCTCGGGATGTCTGGCGAGCAGGCGGCGCAGGGTCTCGATTCCGTCGACACAGGGCATGACCACATCCAGCAGTACGACATCGGGTTTTTCCCGCGCATACAACTTGAGGGTGGAGTCGCAATCATCTGCCTCGCCCACCACACGAAAGGCGGGATTGGAGTTGAGCATATTGGCCAGACCGGCACGCATCACGGCGTGGTCGTCGGCGAGAAGCAAGCGGACGGGTGTTTTCATAAGTCTTCAAGTTCCCTGTCAAACGGGCGGACCATTACTTTGACCCATACGCAGGTGCCGTGGCCCGGCTGACTTTCGATACGCATTTTTCCTCCGAGTTGTTCCGCACGCTCGCGCATCCCCTCCAAACCGAAATGGCCGGCTTTCTGGCAGGGTGAAGCCGCAGGGTCGAAACCGATGCCATTGTCACGGACCTTAAGCGTAATCTGCTTTCCGTCTGGCGAAGCCGAAAGCGTCATGTTAATCCGTGAGGGCCGCGCATGCTTAAGGGCGTTATGCACAGCCTCCTGTGCGACAAGTAACAAGTTGGCTGCAACGAATTCGGGAAGCTTCGGTACGGCATTGTGCTCAACCGTCGTGATTTCCACCTCGCGCCCCTCCGCAAGTTGGCGCGCAAGGACGCGGAGTGAGTCCGCGAAGGAACCTGTGTGTGACGGCAGCACCCGCAACGCCCACACCGTGCCACGCAAATCATCCTGTGCCCGCTGAACCATCCGCCTCGCGGTCGCGAGGTAGTCCGCCTTGCGCTCGGCCTGCGGAACCGCTTCGGTCTCACAAGCCTCAAGCTGATACACGAGGCCACTCATGGTCTGGAGCAGCGTGTCGTGGAGATTCGCGGCCAGGCGACCGCGCTCCCGCAGAGCCGCCTTCATTTCAATGGCCACGTCTCGTCGGGCACGCATTTCAACGGCAAGCAGCTTGGTCTTGCGGGCCAGTTGCCGCCTCATTTGCCCTGACCACAAAAGGACGCCGAACAACACGACCGAGCCTATCGCCACAATCCCCACCGAGCGTGCGGGTGTCCACCATGAAGGAGGGCGCAACACGGACACGTCCTCCATACTTCGCAGTAACACACTTAAGCCGCTGGGGGGGGCTTGCACATACTGAGCAAGTGCATCATATTCCAGTTGCACTAATCCGGTAACCAGAACCTCGCTCCCCGGCAACCGTTCGTTGACCGTGCGGTCTCCGACCGTATAAAGGAGCGCCTCAACGATCGTGCCGTCCGCATCAAGCGTCAAGCGCTGCCAAGGTGGCTTCTGGTCAAAGGACGGCTGGCTCATGAGCAGCCGGGCGCGGAACGTGATAAGACGCCCGTCAAAATCATTCGGCTCAGACACCTGCCCGCTTTGAGCCGCTTTTGTATTAAGCGCGAGTATCTTGCCCGGTGCGATGAGGACCGGCTTCGGCAAGGTCCCGCGTCCGACCCTGCGAGCCAAAGCACCTGACAAGCCGGCAACTTGCCTTCTCATATCCACAAACCCGGAGACCTGCAAACAGTCGCCCGGGAACCAAGTTTCCGGTGTAAGGGTCTCCACGCGCACCGACAACTCACCCTCCTGAATATAGAAAACCTGCTCCGACTGCACGTAGCTCACGGTGCCTTCGACGCACTGCCGATGCGACAACTGAAAGTCCTGTCGAAAGGGTCGCAATTGGCTGAGTGCCAAGCGGGGCGCAGCGAACGGCGAACAGGCCGCCGGCTTCTCCACCACCACATCGCCAGGTTGACTGACCCTCAGGCACACGCCCGTCATTTCTCCGCGCGCATTAAAGAGTGTTCCTGCCACGCCTTTGAGGCATACTTCGGCATCGACCAGCTCCGCAGGGTTATTCAGCACCGCCGATGTTGTTACGATAATGCAGCGACCTTGGCCGACATCCGCCTGAAGCAAAATCACCCCAGAATCAAGATGTTTATATCCAAGGATCACTCCACGCACTTCAACGCGCTCACAGGAATCCACGCCGGCAAAAAAACTCAAGGGTTTAATGGGGCGCGCCTCTGGCAAAGGTTTCTTGTTGAGAAGATGGAGCTTACTGGGCAGAATGTCCGGCGAAAAACCGCCCGCGTGGGTTACGCCCTCGATCTCGACCTCACGCCCTACTTCGATCTGTTCCGGAGCAGCGTCGCCGCCCGTCCAAACCCTTGCTTTACGGGAGACCTCGATATTCACCGCCACGCCGCCCGACTCGTCTTGGAGGCTAAACCAATTCGTCCCGTAACTCCACGTCACCACCCCCCGCAGACGCACAGGTAAAGCTTTATTCGCCTCCTCCCGAGAGAGTCCGCGAATCTCTCCGATACGCGTGAAGGTGTCCGCCGCATCCGCTTCCGTCACGGTGCCCATCAACAACAGGACTGCCAGGCAACTATGGAGAGGCAGGCGAAACCCTCGCCTTTTTCGAAAAGCGGGTGCGCCCGTCCTGTCAGACTCTTTCCAGCCGTCGCCGTCATCGTTGTGCGTACGCTCCATTTATACGCCATCCTTTGCGTGAAAACAGGTAAACCATTTTTCCTTTACCCGTGCGTTCACCAGCCAGCTTATCGCTTTTCTTGGGTACATCTTAGCACAGCGGTCATCCGAATGGAATCCCTCAAAAGAGCATATTTTCTTTTACTTTAAAGCCCCGGACCCCGCCGCGGCACATAATTCGTCGGGGCGCACGTTCGGTCATAAGCCGTCTTCGGAAAAACTGTGTGCGCCTGCGCAGGATGCAAACGCGTGGCGTCCGCAAACGTCCGTCCTGGCGTCATCTCCCCCGGCGATCCCTCCAACCCCAGCGGATCGTTCGCATCGATGTCCAACTGCGGCCAAACCAGCTCTCCGGCCAATTGGCGTTGCTCCTCGCAATGAGCCGTGAGACGTAACGAATTACAATCCAGCCACAGGCTGACCTGCCGATAGTCGGCTTCACTGATTTTCTTCTCTTTCCAGTGCTGATACGTCGCCTGCCCCAGCTTACAGGCCCGTGCGCCGTAATAGCCGGGAATGGTGCGAGAGCCGCTCTTTCTCGACACTTGGCTTGTCTGAAAGAAAAGATCACCCAAATCCGGGTAGTCCATCGCCTGCGGACCTTTTTTTTCTTTGACATGACACGGCAGGCAGCTCCTCTGGACAATCGGTCGGATTTGCCGGAAGTAAGAGACGGGCTCGATGTGTCCGAGCTCTGGCTGCGGCACAGACGGCTTG
>SESF01032138.1_pt1 | contig 12441 bp, 11 predicted proteins | sample 3171521 | NCBI WGS metagenome assembly SESF01 (sample SAMN10866945, study PRJNA518727) | freshwater metagenome | biome: subpolar coniferous forest; feature: holomictic lake; material: water; isolation source: holomictic Lake 227, 6 m and 8 m depth | place: Canada: near Kenora, Ontario | collected...
TTAACATGGGCGGGATCACCGCGTCCAAGGGGTTTAAGCCTATTGTATTTCGTTTCATGTGTGGTCCCTTTTAGTTTTCCTGTTTTATAATTTCGCGGGCCAGGGCCCGATAATCCTGCGCTCCATGACTGCTTGTGTCATACTGCGTGATTGGCTGGCCGAAAGAAGGAGCTTCCGCCAATCGGACATTTTCCCGGACTACGGTTTTTAATGTGTCTTTCGAGAAACGCTTCCGCAGCTGGTCTATTATGTCCTGGGCGTGACGGGTTCGGGAGTCCGCCCGGCAGGCCAGAATACCGGCCAGACACAGGCTGGAATTGAGCCGTTCTTTCACATACTCAAAAGTCTGGAGCAGTTGGGCAAGCCCCCCCAGTGCCATAATATGCGTCTCAACAGGGATCAACAGTTCGCCCGCGGCGGTCAAAGCGTTTACCGTAAGAAGACCAAGGGACGGCGGGCAGTCCAGCAGGATATAATCGTAGCCGGATACTTCCGCCAGCCGGCGCTTTAATATTGTTTCGGCGCCGACCTCGGCCGCCAGCGCCTTTTCCACCCCCACAAGCCAGGTGGAGGCCGGGACCACGTCCACCCCAGGGGCAGAGGTTTTACAGGTAATAGACTTAATAAGTGTATTACCTGTTAAACAATCATATATCCCGCGTTCTGCGTTCTTGACGGCGAACCAAGATGTCGCGCTCGCCTGGGGGTCCAGGTCTACCAGAAGCACGCGCTTCCCGTTTTCGCCAAGAGCCGCGCTCAGGTTAACCGCCGTTGTTGTTTTGCCGCTGCCGCCCTTCTGGTTAGAAACGGCAAAGATCCGTATTTTTTTCTTCATGTGCCTGCTCCGTAATTCTATTTCTGGTTACCGGCTAAAAGATTGTTTTCAGCGCATTACATTTTATAAGGTCTAAACATGTTTAAGGTGTTATCAGTTTAATACACGCATTACCTGTATAAATGGTTTTAAGCTTTACCCGCTTCCTTGGGATCCTTTCCTTTTCCCTCTGGCAGCTCGTTTTTTATTTCCAGCAGCCGTTGAATAAGGTAGGGGTGGGGCGTTCGCATTCCTTTTTCCCAACGGTTGACCGAGCCGCAAGTAACCCCGACTTTCCGGGCGAACTGTTCCTGGGTTAGGCTCAATTGTTTCCGGAGGTGTTTAATGAGGGTGGTAATATCTTTAGTTTTCATAATGGCACCGTGATGGCCGACTCTTTGGCTTAATGCTGACAACGTTATATACTATGTTACATATTAGCGGGGGGGATTGTCAAAATAAGAGGGCAGAATAAACAAGCCAGTGTCGCAAAACTTATAGTTTTGCGACACTCAAAGAGCGGAGGGGGAAAACCCACGACGAGAGGGGGTAAGATGGAGTTGGACTTTTGCGACACTGGGGGAGAGTTGTCTTAATCTGGCGGTTTATGTGTCTTTCATATACCCAAAACGGACAACTAAGAATTGCGCGAGTTTAACGGATGTCTGTACACAGTGCGTTGCTGGAAGGATTGCTATAATAAAAGGGGCGTTTAAAAAGGAAATAAATGAAACTCCTGGTCGTTGAAGACGACAAGAAAATATCCTCGTTCATAGCGGGCGGGCTTAAACAAGCCGGTTTTAACGTGGACTGCGCCTTCGACGGGGAGGACGGTCTTGCAAAAGCGCTCGGTTCAGAATATGCCGCCGCCGTGGTGGACATTATGCTGCCGAAACTTGACGGGCTCCGCCTTGTGGAAGAAATGCGCGGACGGGGTATGCGCGTCCCGGTAATAATACTCAGCGCGAAAAGAACCGTGAATGACAAGGTGCGCGGCCTGCAGGCGGGCGGGGATGATTACCTTGTAAAACCTTTTTCTTTTTCCGAATTGCTCGCGCGCGTAAACGCGCTCATACGCCGCTCCGCCGGGGAAGCCTCAGAACCCACTGTCCTAAAAGCGGAAGGTGTTTTAATGGATCTGCCGCGCCGGGAAGTGACGCGCCAGGGGAACAAGATAGAATTACAACCGCGCGAGTTCGCCCTGCTTGAATACCTTATGCGCAATCCCGGCCGTCCGGTTTCAAAGACGATGATACTGGAAAATATTTGGGGGTTTGATTTCGATCCGCAGACCAATGTGGTGGACGTGCTGGTCTGCCGCCTGCGGGATAAACTGGATAAGCCGTTTAAGAAAAATCTGATACACACCATACGCGGCGTCGGCTATGTTTTTAAAAATCCGTGACACCCTGAAACGCTATACTAAAACCACCGGCTTCAGGCTGGCCGCGTGGTATGCCGGCTTTTTTCTAGCCGGCAGTTTCTGCGTAATGGGATTAGCCTATCTCCTGCTCGCGGCCTCGCTTAAAAAGACGGACCGGGCGGACATTGTCACCGAATTCCGGGAACATGAGCGCGAGTATGCCGATGGCGGGTTAAAAAACCTTATTTCCGAAACACAAGACGGTCGCGGTTATGGGGCAGACCGGTTTTATGTCAGGGTTGTGAAGCGGAACGGCAATATTGGTTTTTTTTCAGCCCCTGCCGGCTCCTCCCATTTCTCCCCGTCGGTGGATGGGTTTCCCGCTGCGGGTGGAGGGCTGCGCTGGGATTATATACGGACCACCGGGGACGAGGATATCCTTGAACTGCTTTCCGGCCGCCTCCCGGACGGCGCGGTGCTGCAGGTGGGGATGGACACTGCCCGGCGTGAAAATTTCCTTGAGAATTTCCAAGACATAACTCTTATAGTCATGGTCCCGGCTCTGCTCCTCGCCCTTATAGGCGGGACTTTACTTACCAACCGCGTCCTAAAACCGCTGCGGCACCTTATTGAGACCGTAAAAGCTATTGAAGCCGGAAAACTTAACGCAAGGGCGCCGGTGCGCGGTACGGGAGACGAACTGGATGAAGCCGGGTCGCTGTTCAACAGGATGCTGGACAGGATAACGGCGCTGGTCAACAGTATGCGCGAGGCGCTCGACAACGTGGCTCACGACCTGCGAACCCCGATGACCCGCCTGCGCGCCGTGGCTGAGACGGCTCTAATGGAAAAGACTTCCGCGGAAAGCCGCGGGGAGGCACTTTCCGACTGTCTTGAAGAGGCGGATCAGGTTATAGCGCTACTAAACGCGCTTATGGAAGTTTCCGAAGCCGAGGCCGGGGTTATAAAACTTAATCTGGGGCCGGTACGGCTGGCCGATATTGCGGCGGAGGTTGGCGAGATATACGGCTACGCCGCTGAAGCCAAGAGCGTAAGGATATCGGTAAAGATAGAATCCGACCTTACTGTCGCCTGTGATCGCGCCCGCCTACGCCAGGCGTTGGGTAATCTTGTGGATAACGCCGTAAAATATTCACCGGCCAGAACAGCGGTTTCCATTTTACTGGCGGGAGAGGGCGGCGACGTTGTGTTTCGCGTCGCCGACCAAGGGCCCGGGATACCCGCTGTGGATCTCCCGCATATCTGGGACCGCCTCTACAGGGGAGATGCCAGCCGCCACGAAAAGGGGCTCGGCCTTGGACTGAGCCTGGTGCGGGCCGTGGCACTGGCCCACGGCGGCAATGCCGTTGTTGACTCAAAGCCCGGAGAAGGATCTATTTTCACTCTACGCATTCCCGCCACTTGATCGGATTGCGAACTACGACGCCATAAGCCGCCCCTCCCGGGCGGTTTCTTTTTTAACATTACAGAACTGTAATCTTCCTGAAAGACTGTAGAAAGGCCGGTCAGGTATGATTAATAAACAGCATCAAGTGATTCCTGAGGATATATGACTGGCTCTTCGCTCTTAAAAAAGAATACACCCTGGAAAATTGCAGTGGTTTTCGGCGTGCTGGTTCTTTTTTTACAGGGCGCCGTTCCGGGTTTTGCCGGCGAAAGACCTTTGCCGGACCCTGTCGGCTATGGCAAGCGCTTCTGGGGCGATCTAAAGGAACTGCCTAAAAAGCCGGAGACATGGAGCAAAAATCAATGGTACCTGGCCGGCGGGGTGGTGGCAGCGACCGCCGGTTCCCTGCTCATTGACGATTCCGTGGCTGATTTTTACGATTCCCACAGGATGGAGTCACTTAGAAATATCAGTTTCGCCACCACGCATTTCGGGGATTTTAAGGGACAGGCTCCTATAATTTCAGGGATTTATATAGGAGGGCTGGCCTTCGGCAGTCCGACGATGCGCAAAATATCTGCCGACGCCACCGAGGCCAGCGTTATCGCGGCGTTGATGATAAATCCGGCGCTCTGCTACATCACGGGCCGTGCGCTGCCGTCCAAGGGCGAGTCCCCAAGCAAGTTCAAACCTTTCACCTGGCACCGCTACTCGTTTCCTTCTGGCCATACTTCGGCCGCTTTCGCTTTGGCTTCGGTGCTGGACACTGACTTGCGGGGCACTTTCGGCTATTGGCATACCCCGCTGGTCTACGGCATGGCGCTGGGTGTGGCGCAGTCGAGACTCTACGACAGGAAGCATTATCTTTCAGAAGTCATACTGGGCGGGGCTATAGGTTGGTCCGTCGGCAACTGGGTGGCGTCAAAGAACAGGACTGCGGCCCCGGCGGATATTACTCTGATGCCTTATCCAAACGGCGCGCAAGTAGCTACACGGTTCTGATAGTCTGACAGGAGGAAACATGAAACTTGTAATAGTGATGCTGTCTGTTGCGGTTCTGCTGGCCCCGACATTCGCTGCGGGCGGTAAAACGATAAGCCGGGCAGCCGCGCAAAAAACCGCGCTGGACCTGGTAAAGGGCGGAATTGTTAAAGACGCGGAACTGGAAAAAGAGGAGGGCAAAGAGGTTTGGTTTTTTTACATCTCCTCCGGCACGGTTATCCGGGAGATCTGGATAGACGCGCAAAGCGGATTAATAGTGCAGGACAAGGTTGAAACCAAGACCGAGGAGAAAGCGGAAAAAGCGAAAGACAAGGCCGAAGCTAAGGCCGCGCGCAAGGCAAAACACATAAGCCGTGAGGCCGCGGAGAAGGCCGCCCTGGAGCTTGTAAAAGGCGGCGTTGTTAAAGAGGGTGAGCTTGAAAAAGAAAAAGGGATGCTTGTCTGGTCGTTCGATATACAGGATGGGGAAACAACTCGCGAAATCTGGATAGACGCACTGACCGGAAAACCTGTAATGAACACGGTCGAATCTAAAGCCGAAGCTGACGCAGAAGATAAAAAATGAAGCGCGTTATAAAAAAACTGCTGTTCGTTTTGCCAGCTCTGCCGCCGCTGCTGTTTACTCCTCCCGTGGCGGCGCAGGCGTTGAAGACTTTTCCCGGCGACTCCCTAAAGGAAACCGGGCGGGTCTTCAGCGCGCCGCTCCGCCTGTTCCGAGGCGGGGCGGGGCTGGTTGAGGCTATAACGGCTGCGGACCTGCTGGCCTATAAATTTTAACTGCGGATTTTTAAATGCGAAATATGAAAAGCGCAAAATACTTCTTTTTAGCTGCCCTGCTGGCTGCGGGCGGGACCGCTTCCGCCGCGGACCTGAAGGAATGCCTGGGCCTGGCGGCGGCTAACAGCCCGGCGCTGCGCGCTTACGAACAGAAACTTTCGGGAGCACTGGCCGCCAACGATAAAGACCGGCGTTCCCTTTATCCGCAACTCTCGCTTTCGGGCGAAGAGGGGTATTCGGCTTATTCCGGAGAGGCCGGCTTAAAGAACGGGATTACAGGCAGCGCCGGCTTCGAGTTCGCCTGGGACCTGCCTAAGGCGCTGGCAGGCTATCCGGCATTAAGCCGCATAGAGGCCGATAAGGCCGGGGTGCTGCTTGAACAGGCGAAGAAGGAACTTGAGCGCGACGTTAAAAGGGATTACTACAAACTTTATATCTTGGAGTCTAAACAAGCCGATTACGCGGCCGCCCGTGAATATTTTGATTCGCATATCAAGGACATCAAGCGGCTGGAAGACCAGGGCCTGGACCTTAAACTGGACCTTATCCGCGCCGGTATGCAGTTAAAGGCGCTGGCCACGACCGAAGCCGGCATACAGGCGGAATTTGAAAACGTGCTGCTGTCGCTTAACTCCGCTTCCGGAGGGAATTTTAAGCGGGAAGATTTTAAATTCGAGGACCTTCCCGCGCCGGGCCTTATAGAAGCTTCCGCCGGCGCGGCGGACGGGGCGCTGCTGGCGACACGCCTGGACGAACTGGACCTGGCCGGAACGCGCGAGGCCTGGCGGCAGAGCGCCTGGGGTTATGCGCCCACGGTCGCCCTGGGGACGAGGAAAAGCCTGTCCCCGATAGACCCGGCGGCAGAACTTAAGAGGACTTACCTGACCATAAATCTGCCTGTGTTCGATTTCGGCCAGCGTGCGGCGGAGCGCAAAACCCTGCAGCGCGAGGCCGAGGCGCAGCAGAGCCTGGCCATGGAGAACAACCGGCGGCTGAAACTTTCCATAAAACAGCTTAGAGGGGAAGTAAAAAACGCAGCCGCTGCCTGCGCCGCCGCTTCGTCCGGACTGGTAGACGCGGACAAAATAATTGAAACGGCAAAAGCCTATTACCGGCAGGGGAAAATAAAAGAAACCGACCTGCTGAGCGTGTTTTCGGAATATCTGGACGCGAAGCAGCGGGCGCGGGACGCGCTGGATAATTATCTGGACAAAAAGGCCGGGCTGGACTACCTGCTGGCCGGGAGCGCCCGATGAAGAAGTTCGTGAACTGGCTGGACCTGAACCGCCTCGCCATTGTTTTTACCGCTTCGCTCTTGTGCGCGGGCGGCCTTTACATGTACACCCTGCTGCCTAAAGACGTTTTCCCTAACAGCGAATTCCCTCGCTTCCAGGTGATAGCCGACATAGGCTTCGCCTCGCTTGAAACTACCGAGATAAACGTTACCCGGCCGCTTGAGGACGCGCTTAAAACAGTGCCGGGCGCGTTGGAGGTGCGCTCGGTAACAGAGCGGGGAGCTTCCACTATAGACGTTTTTCTTAAATGGGGCACGGACCTTAACCGGGCCCAGCAGTATATCCAATCGCGCATAGACCAGGCGCGCGTGCTGCTGCCGGCCAGCGCTTCCATAGACGTTACGCGCATGACCACCAGCGCCTACCCGATGTCCGAATATGGCGTGTGGTCGGATACGCTGACTCTGAAGGAACTTTACAGCGCGGTGCGCTATTCGGCGGTGCCGAGGCTTATAGGGGCCGAGGGCGTGGCCAGGCTGGACGTGGTGGGCGGCGAAGAGCCGGAGATATGGGTTAAGCTGGACCCTAAAATACTTGCTTCCTATAATTTGGACGCCGCGGCCATAGAGACGGCCGTGGCCGACGTGAATAATATTTCTTTTATAGGCACGGTCACCAATAAAGGCCAAACCATGTTTTCCGTGGGCGGCAGCCGCCTGGAAGGGGTTGCCGGCATAGGCGAAGTGGTGGTGGCCAGCCGCATGGGCGCGCCTGTGCGCCTGAAGGACGTGGCCGAAGTTTCCGAGGGCCGCGCCGAGGTGCGCAGGCTGGTGAGCGTAAACGGACACAAAGGCCTTTTTATAGACGTGCTAAAACAGAACGAAGCGGACGGTCTGACGCTGGGCCGCGACCTGGACGCGCGCTTCGCCGCGCTGGAGAAAGAAAGCGGCGGGCGGTTGCATTTCGTGAAATGGGACCTGTCCGATTTTGTGCGCGGGTCCATATCCGGGATACTCACGGATATCATCATAGGCATACTGATAATACTCGCGATAATTTATTACGTTATGGTGCGTATCCGCTATTCCCTGCCGATAATGATCATAGTGCCGCTGGTGCTGGTGACGGAATTCCTGGCGCTTAAAGTTATGGGCATGACCGTGAATATTATGACGCTGGGCGGGCTGTCGGCCGCGCTGGGGATAATAGCCGACAATGCCATAGTGGTGACAGAGAACTACGTCCGGTTCAGGGCGGATGGCTCGCAGGATCCGCTGGCGGAGTCTATGAGCTATATAGTGCCTATAACGGTCTGGGCCACGGTGGTAAGCATTGTGGTATTCGTGCCGCTTAACATGCTGAGCGGGACGCCGGGGCTTTTCTTCAGACCGCTCGCTGTTACGCTGGCTACCACTATTATAATCTCGCTGGTTATGGCCGTTACGGTGCTGCCGGTGCTTATCTACTATTTCATTGAACTGCGCCCAGGGCCGGCCGGGGAAGAAAAAGAGCGGCGTGTCTTCACCTGGCTTAAAAAGTTCTATCTGCGGTTCATAGCCCTGGCGCTTGATCGGCGCAAGACCGTGGCAGCAGTTATAGCGGGGCTTACGGCCGCCGGGGTTTTCGTTTTCACCACGATACCGACCGGCTTCCTGCCGGAATGGGACGAGGGCGATATAGTTTTTGATTACCACGCCGCCTCGGGTATGTCTATCCAGGCCGTGGACGGGATGGTACAAAAGGCGGAAAAGATCATCAGCGGGACGCCCGAGGCCGAAGTCTTCATCCGCAAGACCGGCACCCACCTGGGAACGCCTTTCGCCCCGCCCACCGTGGGCGAGATAGTGATACTCCTGAAAAAAGACAGGGATCGTTCCACCGCCGAGGTGATGGACGACCTGCGCGCGAAGACCGAAAAAGCTCTGCCGGACCTGGAAACGGATTTTCACCAGATACTGCCGGACCGCTTGGGCGACCTGACCGGCAACCTTAAACCTATAGTGGTCAGCGTGATAGGCAAGGACCTTAATAAAGCCTGGGCGGCGGCGCGGCTGGTTAAAGAAAGACTTGAGAAAATAGACGGGCTGAACGGCGTGTTGATAGACCTGCCGGCCGCGCAGAAAGAGATACGCGTTATCCCGGACCAGAAGCGGCTTTCCCTGCTGGGGCTTAACAGCGCCGACGCTTTCCGTTATTCCGGGCTGGCCCTTTACGGCGACGTGCCCACGCAGGTGGCGCGCGGCGTGCAGATGATACCGGTGAGGGTGATGTACGCAGGGAATTTCAGGACGGACCCGGGAACTCTGGGCGAGATCCCGGTTTACACGCCTAACGGCGGGGTGCTGCCGCTTTCGAAGCTGGTGGCCTTCAGCTCCGCGGAACAAGTCCCGGAGATCCACCATAAGAACGGCTCGGTGGTGGTAAGCGTGGCGGCGGAACTGGGCGACAGGCCGCTGGGCGACGTGGTGAAGGATATTCAAAAAATGCTGGAAGGCCTGGCCACGCCCGACTACAGCATAGAACTGGAAGGCAATTATAAACAGCAGCAGAAATCCTTCGCCGAGCTGCTGCTGGTGCTGTTGTTCTCGGTGGTGCTGATCCTGGCGCTGCTGCTTTATATTTTTGAATCATACCTGACCTCCCTGGCGGTTTTTGTGGGGACGCTGGCTTCCACCACTTTCGTGGTGTTCGGGCTGAAACTGGCCGGGGTGGAATTCGACGTTTCATCTTTTACGGGCATGATAACGGTGATGGGTATAGTGGTGAACAACGGCATTCTTGTTATAGCCTTCGCGGAGCGGGCGCGCACGGCAGGCACGCAAACTATGGCGGCCGTGATGGACGCCTGTTCGCTGCGCTTCCGGCCGGTGCTGATAACCAACCTGGCGGCGATAGCGGGCTTCCTGCCTATGGCGCTGAATATCGGCAAAGGGGGCGAGGTGCTGAGGCCTTTCTCCGTGGCCATGATAAGCGGCCTGGTCGGTTCGATGTTCTTCTCGCTCGTAGTTATCCCGGTGTTTTACGTTATCCTGCATCGAGCGCGCGCCGGGGCCGCTAAGGAATTTCAGCAGTGAAAATATCGGTTAAGGAGAAACTTATGAAAAACCTAGTTAAGATCTCGGGTATAGGCGCCATGGCGGCGCTGGTTATGCCCATTAGCCTGTATGCCGGCCTACCGCTTGAAACCGAAACGGCGCGCCTGCCGAAAGCGCACACGATAGAGGTGGAGGCGACCTACGAGTACCAGACTTCGAACGAGGGCAAAGAGATGGCGGCACCTCTCGCCGTGGCCTACGGGATAACCGACAAAATGGAACTGCTGGTCGAGCCCGTATTCTACACGGCCATCCGCCCTAAAGTCGGCCGCAAAGCTACAGGTGCGGGGGATACCGAAACTACACTTTCATACATCATAGGCGAGGAAGGGCCGCGAATGCCGGCCCTTTGTCTGGCGGCGGAGGTAAAGAGCCCGACTGCCAAGAACAACCTTATCGGCACGGGCAAGACGGATTATTCCGGCACCCTTATCGCCAGCAAGCTGTTCGGAAAATTCGATACGCACTTAAACCTGACTTACAACGTGCTGGGCAAGCCGGCCAATATTAAACTTAAGAATGTTTTTAGTTTCGCTCTGGCAGGCGAGTATTTCATCAACGAGAAATACACGCTGGTCGGGGAGCTCCTGTATGTTATGGACGCCCACGCTAAGGCGACTGGCGGCGGTATGGTGTCGCAGGAGATCTCAGGCGAGGAGACCGTCGTGATGGTTGGCGGACGCTATCACCTGAGCCCGGCCTGTTTTTTATCGCTCGGCGTGACCTACGACAACAACAGCGCGGTGTTGCTGCGGCCCGGCGTGTCGTATAAGTTCTGACCTGTTGTGCGGATAAGTAACCGCAATGGCGCGGATTCTGCGGAACCGGCCGGCTTGTTCTTGCGGGAGCAATTGGATAAGATGTGGATTGGGGATTCTACTAAGGAGGGACTATGACAAACAGAAGATATAAATCAGTTCTTTACTGGTTCGGTTTGGCGGCGGTAGCCGCTACGGCCGGTGGCTGTGCGGGGGCTGGCTCCCATGGTTCGGCGTATAAACCGGCGATAAATCCTGTGGAGTTCCAGGAAGTAGTGGATAACCCATACTTCCCGCTGGTGCCGGGCACGACGTTGAAATATACGGAAAAGTCCATAGACGGTGTTAGCGAAAATACCGTTACCGTTACGCATGACACAAAAATGATAATGGGTGTAAAATGCGTGGTAGTGCATGACACATTAACGAAGGATGGAAAGCTTACGGAAGACACCTACGACTGGTACACACAGCAAAAGAACGGCGCGGTGTGGTACTTCGGCGAGGCCACGAAAGAATTCAAGGCGGGTGGCCGTGTAAGCACAGAGGGCTCATGGGAAGCCGGAGTAGGCGGCGCGCAGCCCGGTATAGTCATACCCGCAAAGCCGCAGCCCGGCACAGAAGCATACCGCCAGGAATATCTGCGCGGGGAAGCCGAAGATATGGGCCAGGTGGCGGCATTAGGAGAAAAGATCACCGTTCCCTACGGCACCTTTACCGATTGCCTGAAGACCAAAGAATGGTCCATGGTTGAATCGGGCAGCGAACAAAAATGGTATGCGAAGGGGATAGGCTTCGTCCGCTCTGAATCGACCGGCGGAGAAACGTCGGAGCTTATCTCTGTAGTTAAAGAATGAAAAAAACGCGCGTTCTGATGAGAGCCTTATTGGTGGCGGCGGCAATAATTGCCGCCGCCGTTCCGGCTTCGGCGAAAATGCTTAAGACCAGGCAGGCGCCTTCGGCTGGCTGGGCCTCACAGCTTCCGCTTGTCATCGGGTCAGGTTTCGAGTTCGAAACCGACGACGAGCAAACACAGTACGACTACCCTTTCCTGGTGGAATACAGTTTTACGGAGCGCTACAAATTGACCGTAGAGCCCAACTATGTCCGGATCAAATCCAAAAAGGCGGGCTTGCCGTCGGCCTCGGGCTTCGGGGACCTGGAGACTTCGCTGGAAGCCGAATTCCTGAAAGAACGCAGGTACCGCCCCGGCCTGACCGCGCTGGGCGTGGTGAAATGGCCCACCGCGGCCAAAGCCGCCCTTGGGACAAGGGGTAAGGACTATACGCTGGGGCTCATAGCCAGTAAGGAGTTGCCCTTCGCGGATTTTGACTCGGAGGTGTCTTATACCGCCTCCGGCGACTCCCGTGAACCGGATACGATAGAGATCTCTCTTGCCGGCGCCAAACGCCTCACCCGCAGACTTGACCTGGAGGTTGAAGCGTTGACGACGCTGGGCGGCGGACACCTCAGGGGCAAGCCAGGTTCTATTTCAGGGCTTGGCAGCCAGAACGGCGGGGCGGGCGAATCTGAATTCACTATTGGGCTGGCGCAGCATCTCAGCCCGTTCTTAAAATTGGAGGAAGGTTATATCCTCAAAAGCGATATGTCATGGCAGCTTGCCTTCGCGTGGGAATGGAGTTTTTCGGGAGAAGATTAAACTGTGTCTTATAGTGGTGATATAATTACAGGCCATCAGCCGCCAGTAGGTTGGAGGATATACGTATACGGCACTTGGTTTTGGAATAATCAGCCTATTTTCTCCCGGATGCCCCCACCCTACCCTCCCCCGCAGTTAAATTTTCCATTATTGGCTCTGCTTCTTTTCCCGCAAGGCCGCGGTTGTTGGCGCGGGCCTTACCGCCGCAGGCGGTAAGGGGGGCGCGCGGCCGCGCAGGGGTGGGGCAGGGCTGTTGCGGCCCTGAAAGCCCCACGAACCGGCCCGCCTTTGGTGGGCGGACGCGGTGCCAGCAGGCGCCGCGGTGGGGC
>SESF01007914.1_pt1 | contig 12439 bp, 13 predicted proteins | sample 3171521 | NCBI WGS metagenome assembly SESF01 (sample SAMN10866945, study PRJNA518727) | freshwater metagenome | biome: subpolar coniferous forest; feature: holomictic lake; material: water; isolation source: holomictic Lake 227, 6 m and 8 m depth | place: Canada: near Kenora, Ontario | collected...
ACTGAGACTCGTGTGCCGATACGGCATAAATTTTTTGATCGAATACATCGGATATATCCACCACGATATCCGGTGAAAAAGGATTTGGTTTTTTAAACCGGTCTTCGGTATATAAGAAAACCGGGTTCTTTTCTAAAGCCGGGATTTCCGGGGCAATGTTAGGAACAATGACCAGAAAAGCCGCGTCCTGTATGGCAATGGCAGTATTCCGGTGATCGGGATGATAGTCGTAAGGCCGGGGACCAATGACCACATCAGCCTTCCATTCCCTGATTAAGCGGATAAGCTGCAGCCGAAGGTTTAAATCAGGCATCAGTAAACCGTCGTGGTTGTCGAGCACTTTGTAGGTCACTCCAAAGCGTTTTCCAGCCTCTTCGGCTTCTGCTTTTCTGATCTTTGCCAAAACGACCCCGCCCTTGTTGAAATGCCCGGCATCGCCATTGGTAGCAGAGATGAATAAGACGCGGTGTCCCATTTGTGCAAACCTGATGGCAGTTCCTCCTGCATCCAAATCACAATCATCGGGATGCGCACCGATTACAACAACGTTGATCTTTTGATCCTGAGCCTGAGCCATATTCATTGATATAGCCAGCCCCGCAAAAAAGAAGATTTTTTTGAACATGGCATTTGTTTAAAATTGAACGTTTAGAAGGATTTAAAGATAGAATTTTGTTTTCAGGTTTAAACCCAAATTAACAGGTAGTTATAACAAAAACCTGAACGAAAACATTTGCTCTGTTTTAAGAACTAAATCTTGTTTCTGCTTTAGTCCGGAAAATTTTGCATTTGCCGATTAAATTGGGGCATTCAACGAAAAAAATGATTCCTTTTAAACATCTCTTCATAAGTTTGGTAACGAATTCAATTTTCCATCGTCTATTCAATTTAAACAAACAAACCATGAAACGGAATCTATTTCAAATCACCGGAGTTTTTGCAGTTTTTTGTATTCTACTTTCTTCCTGTTGGTTTTTAGGGCCATCAGTAAAAGGAAACGGGAATGTGACTGAGGAAGTCAGGCAGGTCAGCGTATTTGATCAGATCGAAGTGAGCCGCGGGATGAATGCATACATCACGCAGGGAAGTCCGGCCAAAGTGGTTGTAATTGCCGATGAAAACCTGCATGATGTGATCGAAACTAAAGTTGAGAACGGTGTTTTAAAAATACGTGTCAATGAAAATGTAGGTTGGGCCAAAGAAAAAAAGGTGATGGTGACTGTTGAAAAGCTTTCAGCAGTTGAAACAACTTCAGGATCAAATGCCTGGTCGCAGAACCAGATCCTATCCGAAAACCTGGAACTCAAAGCGAATGCAGGATCAAACCTGACTATGGAGGTCAATGCCAAATTCCTTCGTGCTGACTGTTCTTCAGGAGCTAACATCAGGCTTTCGGGTCTGGCAAAAGAAGCTGAAATGGAAACCACCTCAGGAGCCAGTCTGAAAGGTCAGGATTTGAAAGCAGACCAATGCAAAATGCGGGCATCAAGTGGTGGAAATTTATCTTCGACAGTGATTGAAAAACTTGATGCTCAGGCTTCAAGTGGCGGAAATATTGTTTATTACGGGGAACCGACTTCAACTGAAATAAACAGTTCATCGGGTGGAAATATCCATCGGAAATAGATCAGAAAGAGGAAAAAGGAAATCGAAAAGAGTAATTTTTTTAGTCCTTCAATCATTTAGTCAGATTATCAATCCTATCAAAATAGAACCATGAAAACAATCAAATTCTTTACTCTAATTTTATTCGGAGCTACTTTTTTACACGCTACAACAGTTCAGGCTGAGCGGCAAACACGACAAATATCAGGATTTCACGGCGTTTCGGTAAGTAGCGGAATTGACCTTTACCTCATGCAGAAAACTACAGAGGAAGTATTTGTAGAAGCCGATTCGGAAGATCTCGACAAAATAATCACCACCGTTGAAGCTGGGACTTTGAAGATTTACATCAAACAGAAATCGTGGTTCAACATGAATTGGAACAGCAAACACCGCAAAGTCTATGTTTCGTTCAAAACCCTCGACAAACTGGAAGCATCGGCCGGCTCGGATGTAGTCTCACAATCGGTCTTAAAACTCGATAAACTTAAACTGGAGGCCAGCAGTGGCTCCGATGTGAAACTTGAGCTTGAAGCCAACGACCTTAGTGTAGATTCGAGCAGCGGATCGAATATCAAACTGAAAGGCAAAGCAGTAGCTTTGCGGGTTAGTGCATCGAGTGGAAGTGACATTGATGCAGCTGAACTTGAAACAAAAAAATGCAATGCAAGTACTTCAAGCGGATCGGACATCAGTGTAAATGTTACCGAAGAATTGGATGCCAGTGCCAGCAGCGGAGGTGATATTGGATACTCCGGAAATCCTTCCAAAAAAGATATCAACGAATCGAGTGGCGGTGACGTACACAGGAAGTAATCTCAGCAATGATTTCAGTTGCCTGAAGGCGATCGGACCAATTTCATACCAACCTGATTCCGCTCACCATTCTGCCGGTATCAATTCCATCGCGACGGGCTGAATAAAACAGCGCGGCATGTTCGAATGAGCAAAGACCCATCACTTCTATATTTTCTTCCGGAATACCCGATTCAATCAACACCGTTTTATTGGCTTCCCACAAATCCAGAAAGGCCTTTCCTTCGTTGAGCGATGGTTTGAGTAATGCCGGGTAATTGCTGAAATTCGATTGAACTGCCGACACCACTTCCGGCCCGACTTCATAGGCATGAATGTGTATGGATGGCCCGATTCCGGCAATCAGATCGGAAGGCTGACATCCAAATAATTCAATCATCTGCTGAATAGTTTTTCCTGTAATCTTCGAAACTGTACCGCGCCATCCGGCATGAATGGCAGCAACAACCTTCTGCCTTGGATCGAAAATCAGAATGGGCACACAATCGGCGGTCTGTACACAGACAAACAATCCGGGTTCGTTGGTAATTATCGCATCAGTATCGGCAATTGTAGAATTCTTGTTTGCTGAAGTTACAACTGCAACATGATCGGAGTGCGTTTGTCTCGGAAAAACGAATTTATCAGGATTCCAATCGCAAGCAACGGCCAGTTCTCTGCGAAATGCGGCATAATCTGATTCGTAATCACCGGTAAATCTTGGTTTAGTGCCTGAAATCCAGCCTTCCCGTGTGGTCACAAAGTGGGAAATATCATTGTATTTTCTGAAACTTTCAAACTTTAAAACTGAAAGTCGTCCCTGAACTATCTTTCGCATTGGCGTGTCTTTTTTGCGCATAATTTGCAGTTGCCAAAGATGGTAAAAATTGATTTCAGACAAACAACAATTCTTTAACCGGAAATTCTTGTCGATTCGATCAATTAAATGGTGAAAAACGTACAATCATCAAACTATTTTCCTGACGATTTGCAATTTATCATGGGTTTAAATCAGAACAAAATAAAATCTATAAGTCAGTATATAAGTACATTGCAAACAATTTAGAAATCAAAAATGATCAGGAATGAGTTTCCTGGTAATTTGTTAAATTGTGAATTGAGATAAAAAGGCTAAATAATGGATGAAATCTTTTGTACGAAGGAATTTTCCATTATTTTTGCAGCCTGTCAACAAAGAAGCCCGGATGGCGGAATTGGTAGACGCGCTGGACTCAAAATCCAGTAACAGCAATGTTGTGTGGGTTCGATTCCCACTCCGGGTACTTTTTAAAATCAACAAAACCCTTGTAGTCAAACGATTACAAGGGTTTTTCTTTAGCGAGTAACAAACGGGTAACAATGTTCAACATAGCTGCATAAAACAGGCTTATTATTAAAAAGCATCATTATTACATCTGTACCACAAATAGATAATTTATGGTCTGGGTGTGTTTGTTCAAGTTAAGTTCATTCTTTTTGGTAGGAATAGTCTTTGAGGTTTTATTTCACACCCAAACCATTGAAGGTTAAATCTCCATCATAGTGGGGTTCTCTCTCCTACAATTTTGCCCGAAGACGTTTCAGCATTCCAAAACTGGATAAAGTTATTATGTAACCTTATCCAGTTCCCGTTCAATTCGATGGACCAGATAGAATGGCAGATTGAGCAGAGTAAAATCTCTTCCTGCAATGGTTTTTGCTTTCTCGACCAAATAAGGACCTTGCCAAACACGCACGGCCAACTGATGTGGCGCCTGATCCATAAACTGATGCAGTGACCTTAGCTTGCCAATACTGCCAGATTTTACTTCGATGGGAATGAGCTTGCTATTGTATTGGTACAAATAATCGATTTCGGCACTTGATTGTTTTTTCTCTCTCACCCAAAATTGAAGCTTATTCATGATGCTATTCGACATTGCAAGCAATTCCTGTCCTGTAATGTGTTCAGCAATGCGCCCTCTGTAAACATTAGCAATATCTTCAGTGGATAGAATATCTTTGACCATGTTGGTGGCGTAATTTATCAGTCCGGTGTCCAGTGTATGCAAACGTGGTTTTAATGTCAGTTTGGGCAATGCCGGAATCGATGTGTCAGTAGTTGGATAAACCAGATGAAAGAGCAATGTTTTTTCGAGGGTTTTAAATGCCTCTTTCATTTCACGGAATTTATAACTTGAACCGCCAAAATTTTCAATCGTAATTCGGCTTCCTGCCACTTCAAAAGCTGTGTTTAAGATATGCCTGATGTATTGCACCTGCGATGAAGAAGGAGCATATTTCTCCACATCTTTCACATATGATTTCAGTAGGCTTTCGTATATCGGCTGTAAAGCGGTGAGGTCGTTGTTACGTGAATATTGATCCACTACCTGAGGCATTCCACCAATGGTCAGATATTTTTTGAATTGCCGCATCAGATGATCATGGGCGAAAGTTGGAACATCTTTGGCATTCAATAGGTCGAGGCTTTGGGTTTCACCTGTCGCACCCAGAAATTCGCGAAAAGATACCGGGTGCATCAGCATGTATTCCACCCTTCCTACCGGGTAAGAGATTTTGCGGTCCATTATCGTTTCGAGCAGTGATCCGGCAGCAATCACAAACAAATCACCGGCTTCTTCCTTAAAATAGCGTAACAAAGCGATTGCCTTAGGAGCGTTTTGAATTTCGTCGATAAAGATTAGAGTCCTGCCCGCATGGCGTTCTTTTCCGGCATAAAAGAATAATGCCATCAACAAATCCTGAAACGGATAGGAGGTCTCAAATATCTTCCGCTCTTCCTCTTTTTCAAGATTTAGGGCAATGTACTGGTCGAATTCTTTGGAGAACATCTCTACAGCAGTGGTTTTCCCAACCTGCCTGGATCCCCTTAAAACCAGCGGTTTGCGGTTATCCCTTTCTGCCCAATCTTTTAATTTATTAATGATTTCTCTATAAAACATATCAGCTATGTATAAAAGTCAGGGATAAAAGTAAACAAAAATGTATAAAAGTAAGGGTAACTATTCCTGATTTATGTATGAAAGTCAAGGTAAATTACATTCCATGTATCAGAATGAGGGCAATTAATCGTCAAACTTGTATCAAAATGGAGGATAACGAGTAGCCGGAGGATTATGTGGCACTATTGCAGACGTTAGAATGATTATGCAGGTTGCACTTAAAAGTTCTGCCACCTCAATTTTAATATTACACAATCATCCGTCGGGGAACCTGGTACCCAGTGAGGCAGACAAAGATCTCACCAAGAAGATCCAGGAAGCCGGTAAAGTTCTCGACATCGCAGTACTGGATCATCTTATCATTACCTCAGAATCTTATTTTTCCTTTGCCGACGAAGGATTGTTTTAGAAAAGCCATAAGACTTTTCTTGTTTGGGTATGAAAATTTGGCTAAAAAGTGTAATTAATTCTGAGCTTAGTTAATAAAAATCATCATTTTTTAAATACGCAATATTGTTATTTAAATATATTGCATAAAACTTAAATAAGAGCTTTCTGTGTTTAAACTTCAAACTCTTGAAACGACGAACGGATTTAATGCAGGAAAAAACATCAGTCAAGGAACTTATAAAACCTTCAGTATAGGGAACCGCTGAAATTAGGAAAAGCTGTAAAATACCTTAATCTATCTGCTATTCTCCAACCAATCATCAAAAACTCAAAGTAAACATGATGGATTGATCGGTCATATCGTTGGCTGACAAGTTCAAATCGTGAACCAAATGGTAATTGTATTCAACACCGACTTTCTTGTAAAACAATCCTGAACGAACCAATACAGATCTCCGGGAGGCATTAAAATCAGTAAAAAGATCTTGTCTGGATAATGCAACAGCTTTGGCGTTCAGCACAAAACTAATTGATTCAGTAATTTGGGAGTTCATATTGAATTCGATGATACCGCTGAAACCTGATTCAAAATTGGAATTATTACCTGTAAGGTTATTCTGAATTTGAAAGTTCTTATTCAGAGTCTGCTGAAATGCATATCCCAGGCCGTAAGTAAGTTCGTAAGTTGTCTTATTTTCATTTTGATACGAATAATGTTTTTGTCCTAAAAACAAAGTCTGGTACAGGAACAATGGATCGAAAAATCCTGTTGGCTGATCGTTGATCATTCCTTTTCCAAGGGTGGTCTCAGCAGTAGTTTCCAGGAACAACCTGATTGCCGGCTTTTTGATCAGTGGGATTGAAGGAGTGATGGATAAAATAAATGCATCCTGCAGTTTTTTAGATGGCTGTCCTTTTATTTTGCTTTCACCGTATTGAATAAACAAGGATGAACTCAAGTCAAACTTTGAACCCAGATAATCAAAATCGGAATTGACTGTACCCAACCATTGCAGGTTGGAGGTTTTGACCCCCTCAGCATTCGAGTCTCCATAAGTAAGTCCCAAACTTGGCCGAATGTGAAATTGAACGTTCTTTTCAACAGGTTCAGTAACTATTGAATCATTAGTAATGACTGATGACAGAGCATATGTTTTATATGTTATTACATTAACGAAAATCCAAATGAAAAAGAGCAAACGATGTTTCATACACATAGAATTTAAAGTTAGAGATCAGGTTATGTCAATGATAAAAATCTGCGGCCAGTCACCCTGAATGTTCGACTGAACGTTCGACTGAGCTCACGCAGAAGTCTCACATCGAAGGCGTGTTTCAGGATCCAAGTATCCCATCCTTAAATGCTGATCCCGAAGTCTCAGAAAAGAATTACGAAGCGTCAGTAGTTAGTTGGAACAAGTTACTATTTACCAGTCGGAAGGGCAGAGCCCGGCTCCGGATGCCTGATAATAGGATAAGACAATGTATTTCCTTTTATTTCGTAATTACCAGGGGGAATTGCCAGCCTTTCTACTACTCCAAGTTTTTTAGCCAATTCCTGTTCAAGCACCATTTCCTTAGATAAAGTGAAAGTATATCTCCCTTGTTTGTTTTTCCCTTTTTCAGTAATTGCTTTAGGCAAAGTAATAACCAACATATTATTCCTGATTTCACCGGTAACATTCATTACTTCCGAACCGGTGGTTGCTGAAACTCCAGCAGTTTTATAGGTAATAATAAAGCTGCAAATCCCTAAGCCATTTGTGCATCCTCCTTTTCCATCAGGATCACCCAACTTTAGGATGAGCGAAAAATCCACAGGCTTAGCTTCAGATTTTATGACAAATACACCAAACAAAATGACGAGTAACAAGAATAGCTTTTTCATAAATTGAAGTTTTTGATTTCTGATTAAAAGTAGTATTAATAATATAACCTCAAAACCAAAAACTTCAATCTAAAAAACCATCGTTATTTCATTAAAGTCACATGACCTGTTTTGGTATGCTTGGAAGCCATATATTCACCGCCAACCATCTCAAGGTTGAAGGTTGCCTGATATTTGGAGATACCGCTCCCGGTTGTACCTGGGCTATTACTGCCTGAATTGGTTGCTCCCCAGCTCCATGAAACTATCAGGTCACAATCTTTGTCCTGACCATCTGTTGGCATGGTAAACTGACCATTCACTACAGGTAAAATTCTCGATTTTCCTTTTACATAAACGGTAATACTTATATCATTTACTGTTACTTTTCCAGCTGATGATTTGGTCGGTGATTCCCTTACAGCGCCGGTTGTTCCTTTGGTTGGCGATTCTCTGGCCAGTTCTGGCGAGCTTTTATCCAGTTCTTTTGTGATAGTGAATGGTTTATGCATTCGTTTGCCAGTCGGGAGTCCACTTGAAGCATCTCTCGGGCTTACAATTTCCTGTTCAAAATCAATGGTACAGGTGCCATCGGTGCAACGGACCTTTCCGGTACAAACTGTGGTAGGCCTTTCATTTGCCATGGTAGCAGTTGCCGTAGCCGGTGTCGCTGGTTTTGCAGTCGCTTTCTGACTTTGCATAACTTCCTGTGCTATAACCTGGGTAGTTAAGCTTACCGATAAAATAAGTACCGCAGTAATAAACATTTTCTTTTTCATAATTTCAGATTGTTAGGTTTCTAAATTAAAATTTCGTAATTAAAGACAAATAAGTCTTATTATTGTTTAAAAGACAACCTGGATTATGCACAGCAAATTCCACTAAATTGGAAAATAGATTTTTTTTTTGTTTGAATAGCTATTCATAGAATGTTTCAATACCTTTGGGAGTTGAAAAAATACGACTTCAATACTGAGTAAAATGAACGAAAATAACTGTCCAAACATTCTGATTGCCGAAGATGTGGAATCTAACTTTCTCTATTTGAAAGCGGTACTCAGCAAACTGAATGCTACAGTATTTTGGGCTAAAAATGGAATTGAAGCAATTGATATTTGCGTTCAGGAAAGTTCGATTGATTTGGTACTGATGGATTTGCAGATGCCGGAAATGAATGGATACGCAGCAACAAGAATATTAAAGCAGAAATTTCCTTTGTTGCCAGTAGTCGCTCAAACGGCATTCGCCATGTCAGATGACCGCGAGAAAGCTCTGGATGCCGGATGTGATGATTATCTGGCAAAGCCAATCAAATCAAAAGATTTACTGATGGTTATCGAAAAGTATATCAAATTATAACAGACAAATACAATCACCTGACAAAAAAACGTCCATCGGTAAATTTGATGGACGTTTTTTGTCATTTAATGGTCGTGGTAATTACATATCTATAATTACTTTTGCCGGAAATAAAAACGAATCCTATTTTGGTTGCACGGGCCAAATGAGTTATCAATGAAAATGTTGCCATGGGAGTAGATCTAAATCAAAACAAACAATTTTTACTCGATCAGCGGTATTTAAAAATGGCTGTTGTCTGGGCACAAAATTCGTATTGCAAGCGGCGTCAGGTGGGCGCCTTGCTTGTAAAAGACAAAATGATTATTTCTGATGGGTACAACGGTACTCCTTCAGGATTTGAAAATAATTGCGAAGACGAAAACAACCGGACGTTTCCATATGTTTTACATGCCGAAGCAAATGCGATTACGAAAGTTGCCAAATCGAACAACAGCAGTGAGGGAGCTACACTTTACGTTACTTCATCACCTTGCCTTGAATGCTCAAAACTGATTATTCAGGCGGGCATAAAAAGGGTGGTGTTCTATGACAATTACCATATGGCAGATGGAATAGAGTTGCTTGAGAAAGCCCATATTGAAGTCTTTCAGGTTGAGTTGGATTCATAAAAAATAAATCAATGATAAATAATAAATACAAAGTATATATCCCTGTTTTACTTGCAATTGCATTGGCCGCCGGCATTTTAATAGGTAACAGGCTGACAAGAAATTCCGGATCAAATGCTTCTTTATTATCGACCTCAAAATCGAATAAGTTGAATGACATTATTGATTTGATTCAGAATGCCTATGTTGATTCGATTTCGACCGATTCGCTGGTTGAGAAAACTATTCCACAGCTGCTTAAAAACCTCGATCCGCACACAACCTACATTCCGGCCAAAGAGTTGGGTGGAGTGGAAGAAGAAATGCGGGGAAATTTTGGAGGAATTGGTGTCCAGTTTTCCATTCAGAATGACACCGTGATGGTGGTTGACGTAATTTCAGGAGGTCCGTCGTCGAAACTGGGAATTTTGCAGGGCGACCGAATTGTCACTGTTAACGATACTTTGCTTGCCGGAAAGGGCATTAAAAACGAGAAGGTACTTTCGAAACTCCGGGGCGAAAAAGGAACAAAGGTTCGTGTTGGAATAAAACGCAAAGGATTCAAGGAATTAATCGCCTTTGAAATTACCCGTGGTGATATTCCGATTTACAGTGTGGATGTCAGCTATATGATTAATCAAACAACAGGCTATATCAAGGTTAGCCGCTTCGGAGAAAAGACCTACGAGGAATTTATGGCTGGCATGGAAAAACTTCAGGCATTGGGACTGAAAAGTGTGATCGTTGATTTGCGGGGAAATCCGGGAGGATATCTGAATGCAGTCATTAAAATGGTCAACGAGTTTTTAGATAAAGGTGAATTAATTGTATATACGCAGGGCAATTCACAGGCACGAAAAACCTATCAGGCTGATAGTCGTGGGAAATTTCGCGACATACGAATTGAAGTACTCATTGATGATTTTTCGGCTTCGGCCAGCGAAATTTTTGCAGGCGCCATTCAGGATAACGACCGGGGATGGATTGTCGGACACCGGTCGTTCGGGAAAGGCCTTGTTCAGGAACAAATCCCTTTTAACGATGGAAGTGCAATCCGCCTGACTGTTGCCCGGTATTATACACCAAGTGGCCGATGCATACAAAAACCCTACAACAAAGGAACCGACGAATATTATAAAGACATCATGACGCGGGCCATTCATGGCGATTCGCAGAAGGCCGACAGCATAAAGTATTCGGATACAGTGAAGTACAAAACACTTTCCGGACGCATTGTACATGGCGGAGGCGGAATTATGCCTGATTATTTTGTGCCATCGGATACATTGGGATATTCTCCGTATTATGCAAAAATTACCCAGAAAGGTCTGGTTTACCAGTTTGCCCTCAATTATGCAGATTCAAAACGCAAAGAACTTTCAAAACTTACCAGTTCAGGTGATTTTGAAACACATTTTCAAGGAATTGATATCCTTAAACTGTTTCAGGATTTTGCCGACAAGAAGGGAGTTAAATCAAATGCCAAAGACCTGAAAACATCGTCGAAGATAATTGATTATCAGATTAAAGCTTACATTGCCCGGAACATCATCGGGGAAGATGGTTTCTATCCGATTATCAAAAATATTGACAAGACTTTACTTGAAGCGATCGACAAATCCAAACTTCCGATTCAACAAAATTTGAATACTGCTGTAACAAAATGAGCGACTGATCGTCTTACAAAGCAAAAGTAAGCGAATAAGCATGCATGTAAAGGAGTACAACCAATCTGTTGACCTGTATTCGGATAACGTTTTCCGATTTATCCTGAAAAATATCCGGGACGAAGAGCGCGCACGCGATATCGTTCAGGATAGCTACGAGAAATTGTGGCGGAACGCTGAAAATGTGAATTTCGAAAAGGTAAAATCCTACTTGTTTACGACTGCTTATCACACCATGATTGATGTGCTCCGGAAAGATAAACGCCAGGTATCTATGGAAGATTATCAGATTCCGGAAGAAATGCACGACGAACAATACTCCGATCTTTCTGAAATATTGAATGAAGCAGTTGAACGGTTGCCCGAAATACAGCGGTCGGTTGTTTTACTGCGCGATTACGAAGGATATTCCTACAAGGAAATTGGCGATATCACTTTATTGAGTGAAGCTCAGGTAAAGGTTTACATCTACCGCGCCCGGGTTTTTCTGAAAAATTACATCGGTAAAATGGATTTGGTGCTATGAAAATAACCAGAGAAAATTACGAACCTTTCTTTTTAGATTACCTTGAAAATAATCTGAAGGAGGAACTGATTGACCAATTTCTGGATTTCCTGGAACAAAATCCAGATCTGAAAGAAGAGTTGCATTTGTTCGACAGCCTTAATTTGTCGGAAGAGAAAATCATTTTTTCAGGAAAAAATCATTTGTACAAGAGTGTATCTGATGAAAAGGTTGCGCTCGAAAACAGGTTTATTGCCTGTTTAGAAGGCGATTTGGAAGATTCGGAACGTCATTCGTTCGAGGATTTTCTGGTCAATCGGCCCGAACTGCAGCAGGAATTGAAGTTGTTTGCCAAAACACGACTGATTCCTGATCCTGCTATTAAATTTCCAGAAAAACAGAACTTAAAACGGAAATCGGGATCGGTCACTTTACTGAACTGGCTGGTTCGGGCAGCTGCCGTGGTTTTGCTGCTTTGGGGAATTAATGCGGTGATCAGAACCGGAAATCAGCCGAATGATCAGCAAGATGTTTCAAAAATTGCGGAAGCAATATCAAAACCAATACATCAGGTTGAAAAAACTGAAATCGGTCATCCAAATTCGGAAACTACGGCAGAACAGAATGTAACGACTATTAGAAAACCAAAGCCTGTCACAGAACAGATCGTTGAGCCAGTGGCCGTCGAAAGTCCGGTTGAAAACCAAAGTATAGAT
>SESF01027165.1_pt1 | contig 12436 bp, 4 predicted proteins | sample 3171521 | NCBI WGS metagenome assembly SESF01 (sample SAMN10866945, study PRJNA518727) | freshwater metagenome | biome: subpolar coniferous forest; feature: holomictic lake; material: water; isolation source: holomictic Lake 227, 6 m and 8 m depth | place: Canada: near Kenora, Ontario | collected...
ATTTGAATTTCGCTGACATTCGGTAGACCTTCTGTTATGACTACTGTCGTGTTGTTATCAGCAAATGCTCCGAATACTGAAGAAGCAGTTCCGCTCCCGGTAAAGGCTCCGGTTATGGTAGCAGTTCCGGTTCCATTTGTACCACGAGTATCTCCTGTCAGAGTTGCAGTATATAAACCGTTTGAAACATAAGTCACAGATGAAAGGAACCCTAAAGTTGAACTTAATGTTACTGTTCCACGATTGTTTACGATTAAGTTACCCAAAGCATCTTTCAACTGAATAGTAACAGTCGATGTTCCATCCGTAGTCATTGATGTTGGATTTGCCGTAATAACAGTTGTTGACAAACTTGGAAGTCCTTCGGTAATAGTGACCGATCCATGATCGGTTATTGCACCATTTGATGGCCATGGAGCACTTGCCCACACACCAGGACCAGGTATCGAATTGAATGCAACTGAACCTGAAATCGTTGCAGTTCCTGCACCATTAGTTCCATCCGTACTAGGATATAAAGTAGTTGTATAATTTCCACTACCTGCATACACTGAAGTAATTGTTTTCACTCCTGTATGGTCACCAAATCCGGCCAGATCAGTAGTAAGTGTAATTATTCCATCATTGGTAGTCCGGTTATTATTATATTGATCCTTTAGCTGTACGGTAAAAAGCTGACTTCCATCAGTTGAAATCGTAGCAGCATCAGGCGTAATGGTCGTATTTGATAAAGAAGGCGGAGCTGGGCTAACTGTTATTGTAAATGATTGTGAGAATGGCACAGCATTAAGTTTTGCAGTAATTAAATTTGTTGCTGTTGTGCTGGTAACCGGCACATTGAATATATAGATACCATCAGACCCTGCTGTGGAACCATAAGTCTGCTCTGTACCTACCAATGCGCCATCCAAATATAAGGTTATGTTTTGACATGAAGAAAGCAAATTACCCTGAGCATCGCGTGCTGTAAGCGTTACAAGCACTGATTGGCCAGCAATTTTAGTATTGGAGTCAATTGTTACAGTCGATGTTGAAGGAGAAAATGCTCCCGGAGAGACTACAATATTTTGCTGATCACCGGTCTTATAAGCGAATTGCGAATCGGCCGCTCTTAACCAATAAGCGCCTATATTGTTGATAGCAATATTACTTGTAAATGTTCTTACACCTTTATACGTACTTGCTGGAGCAAACGATTGCAATCCAGTAGCTCCGGGGTAACTCACATTCCCTGCAGTAAGGTCATCCGACGATTTAAATCGAATGCTTCCGGCATAATCCACACACGTATTCCAATAGATATCTCTTGCCGTAACAGTTGCACCAAAGGCAGTACCTGAGGTTTGTACTGTCCCTGCTACTAGTTTGAAATTATCTAATGTAGTGTTTTTCACAACAACTGTAGTCGTACCGGCTTTTGACGTAGGACTATCGGTTATTGTAATAGTTGGAGACGTAAATGGTGTTAATTGGGTTTGATCTGAGTTATAGAATGTAAACCCGGAAACAGTGGCTACTCCTGCCGTGAATGTTTGAAGACCGTTAGCGGGCATAACACGAGCCTGCCCCGAAGTAGATGATACCGAAGTAGTAGACCAGGTCACACTATTATCACCCGTGTAGTTTGTTTTCACGTTAGCATATTGATCGTATACGGTAACCAGAGCACTAAACGGAACCCCTGCTGTCACTGCAGCGCCACCGTTGGCAACTAAGGTGAAATTATTTATATCAGCAGGTATTAGCGTGAAGGTATTTGATGTAGTTGATACACTCTCTGTTGCAAAAGCTACCGTCAAGGTCTTATTTGCTCCGGTAAGTGTCAACGTGACTGAATGCAATGCAAGAACTCCATTTGTGAAAGCTATGGAAGTTCCTCCTGCAGTTAATGTTGAATTGGTCGTTACTGCAACAGTAGAACTAAAGTCTGATACTGTTGTATTTTGTGAATCCTGAGCAGTCATTTTTATACTAAACGGAGTACCGGCTGTCTGATCAGGGATGTTACCACTTGCAGGCTTTTCAATAAGGAAGTGGTCAATACCTAATGTGGTAAGTGTTTGAGTAGAAGAACTCAAACTTTGACCGCCGGCATTATAAGCCCTCACCCTGTAATAATAAATCGTATTTCTGGCTAAACCACTTAAATTTAATGTGCTTACATTGCCTACATCTTTATTGTTATAACCCGATAAAAATATTGCGAAAGTAGCAGAAGTTGATACATCGAGGAAATATTTTGTAGCGCCTGTTGAGCTAGCCCAATTTGCTGAGAAACTATTAGCTCTGACTAATGTAGCTGCACCTGATACTGGTGCTGTTGGTACGGTTGTAAATGATGCCGATGTTTGGTATACCGAGTTGCTACAAGGTGAATTTGTAGTAGCAAAGACTCTAAGGTAATAGGTCGTGCTGGATGTCAAGCCGGTTGCAATAGCGGTAAGAGTAGGATCAGAAGTAGTAGCTTGTGCAGTTCCACTTCCATACGTTACAGTTGCACTGGTGCCAACTACCCAATTGTAGGTAATGGCATCCGTTGCTGTTGACTGAGCCCACGATAAATTAGCAGTAGTTGCTGTATAGGCAGTAACTGTGGCGCTACCTGGAACAGTAGCCGGAACTTTAGTTACAACCGATGTGTTGCCAGATGCAGCACTATAAAGTCCGTTACTGTAGTTTTTTGCGTAGTAAGATAGGGTTGTTGCAGGTGCAGTTGGATACAAACTAAGTGATGTGCCGGTACCTACCTGCGCATTACTAGTTGCATTATACCAATAAACTGTACCTTCAGTAGCAGTTGCCGAGAGTGTCAAGGCATTACCGATACAAACAGGTGTTGTTACCGATGCTGTTGGAGCATCGGGGTAAGTAGCAAAATTACCTGATGTAATTGTTGATGAATTTCCACACAGATTATTTGCATAAACAGTGAAGTAATAAACCGTATTTGATGATAAACTTGAAAGCGAAACTGAAGTTGCTGTAGTATTACTATTTTGTATAGTTGTTCCTGCTGCATTTTTCAATACCCAGTAATACGTAATGGTTCCTGTTCCTGTAGAAGCTCCCCATGAAATATTTGCTGCCGTTTTTGCTAAAGACGCAACTGTCCCTGTCAATGAAGAAGGGTTGGTCGGACCTGTACTAACTGAAACAAGATAACTGCCGGATGCCAGTGAGCCACCTATTACAACACGATAATACGTACTCGATGTTGGATATGCATTGTAAGATGCTGTTGTTGACCCACTTATATTATACCATGAACTATTATTAGGTGAATACTGCCATTGTATTGAACTTCCTGCATAACCACTAAGAGAAAGTGTTGACAACCCTCCGGAACATACTGAAGAAGTCGTTCCTGAGATGGTTCCGCTATAGCCTGTATAACTTACAACAACATACCCATTTCCAGAATTTTGACCATAACCCGAAGAACTTCCTCCGTAGTTTTGCCCAGCATATCCTGCTAAGCCATACCATTCGCTACCGTACTGTGCTGACAAGCCACCACCGGCTCCGCCAGTCCAACCGCCGCCACCGCCACCGCCGCCGCCGCCATCATTACTACCTACATTTGATCCAGTTCCACCATAAGTGGTTCCGTTAGATGAAAAAGAACTACTTCCGGTTTGCCCCGTATTAGCAGTATTACAAGCACCACCGGCACCACCACCACCGGCTGCCATCATGTATAAAGAACCACCTACTGAAACGACCGATGGAGCACCGCCGCCGCCGCCACCACCACTGGATCCCGAACTTCCGGTTCTACCACCGGCTCCACCATTGTATGAGCTACTATAGGTTGAACCACCTCCGGAACCAGCGCCCCCACCACTTACATTATCACCGCCATTGCCACCTGCATAGCCAGGATAGGCTGCAATAGTTGTTCCCGAAGCAATGCTATACGTTCCACTCGTATATCCACCATTACCGCCATAATAACGGGTACAACCAGCACCGCAATCAATTCCGCCATAACCACCACCACCGCCATAAGCAGCTATAGCCACGCTCGTAGTTGTCCCATACAATGTGAACGAACCCGCACTGGTATATGTATATGAAAAGCTCTGGCTATTACCACTTTGTGCAATAAGATACGATGGCAAAAAGAAGACAATCAATACGATTGTTAAGAGCAGTTTGCTCACCGACTGGATGTTGTAAATCTTTTTCATATATGTGAATTTAAATTTTTTCTTTTTCGATTCAATCTTTATGATTAGTTATATTTGATAGAATGATATTGTTTTATTAGAGTTTAAAGTACTTATAAACCTGTAACTCTAGTGTCCAAACTTATTGTATCAATTAGTTTGAGAAGCACTTTGGAACCCTAAACCGACCACTGCGTAATCGTTAAATTAATCTAATAGTTTTGAATCAACTATAAGTTAATTTCGTCTCATGAATTTATTGTTTTATCGTTCTGTTTTTTCTACTATTCAGATTAAAAAGACCTTACAGCACGTGACAGATAAAGTTCGTCTTTGTCTTTCGCTTGATAGCCGCCATTACTAAAATCATAGAAAAATGAATTCCAATTATCGTGGCTGTTCGCATCCTCAGATGAAGACCAATATAAACCAGTGCTAGTCGTATTAAAATTTCCAATGGCTGCTCTATTTAGATATAACTTGTATAATTCATCTTTACTGGGTAAATACCATCCGGCACCCAAATTACTGCACAGTCTGGCAGCTATTCCTGTTGTTGTGCATATGTTCATAATTTTTACTGTATTTTGATAGCCTGTGCCCAGGGCAGTGCCGGTTGCTGAGCTAAGTGTACCGATGCAACCCCACTTGCTCCTTACATTATCGCTTATGGCTGCAATTAATCCATGCGTTTCACCTGACACATATCCGTTGTCGCCACTAACAAAAATATAGGCAATTATACCACCCTGGTAACTGCTTCCAATATTGAGCACGGGAGCTGTGGTTGCAAAACTTAGTTCGGCCCCATAGTTGGTACCAAAACTGTTGGTGGCATAGGCCAAAACATAATAAGTTGTGCTTAAAGTAAGTCCCGAAGGATTCAAACTGAAAGTACCCGTGCTAAAAGTTCCTGTTTCCGAAATATTCGTACCTGCACTTGCCGGTTTAAAACCACTGCTTGTGCTGTATTTAAAACCACGCGTAGTGACATTAGCACCATTGATTGCACTAATGTTTCCATTGAAAGTGGCTGTAGTGCTACCAATAGGACTTACCACAGATGTTGAAATAGATGGTGCCGTAAAGCATGATGTTAGGGATGCCGTTACATCCAATCGATTCACACTCTCTACTCCGTTTACGATCTGGCTGGCATAATAATGCTGCCCGTTGACCAACGCTTCAGTTCCTGTATATAAAGTTCCTCCTGTTGTAGCAGAATACCATTTAATGACCGAACCTGAAGTCACAGTCAGGTTGTCAACCGTTGGAGTTTGAGCTAGCAAAACTCCTACGCTAATTAGTATTAAGTATATCAGAAGAAATCGTTTCACTGTGTTTTTTGATTTATTTTTGAGTATAGTTTCCCTTATATCCAAGCTCAGTGGCAGATATAGCCGAGATTATAGGACTAAAGTGTCATTATTTAGCAAATCGGCCACGATTAGCCTTGGCTTATGTATAATTTTATTGATTCAATATAAATTTGAGCCCAGTCAATTCATTCAGTTTAGTTAGCAGGTCGTTTAACTCAGGCGAACTAAGTCCTGTTTGATTGTGGATCACAACCTTCCCTGAAATAGACTTTTTCCATCCACTTAAATAAGTGCTGAAATCATAGACATTTGCTGATACGACAGGAACATTGGACAGGAATATTCCAGAAGAATCGTTCTTTACAAAAATATGCAAGTCTTTGATTTGCCTTCCTCCAATAGCTTCTGTAATTTGTTCGATACCGCTACCAGATGATTCTGCGGTAAAATATACTCCCGGATTCGCATTGTAGCTCAATTGAATTTGCTTCATATTAGAATCATCAGACACTAATCCGATAACAACATAATCAGTTACCGGATTCTGGGCAAAAATTATCGTATTAAAACTCAAAAACATCAGGAATATAAAAGTTAGTTTCTTTTTCATGGCCATTTTTATCAGTTGTTAAATATGTAAATCATTAGTTATTATGGGTTTGTCAAGGTCACCAATACATCCAGTCTTGCAGTACTTTCAGCCCCGTTTACGGTTTGGCTGGCATAGTAATGCGTGTTATTACTCAATTGTACGCTTGTTGCCAACGCTGTTCCGCCTGTTGAAGTAAGGTACCATTTAATGCCGGTCCCGGTAGCTACCAAACTCGCTACGGTTGGCCGTGCATTAACTGTTATTAAGATGGAAGCACAACCTGCACTGAACTGTGAATTGTTATAATTCCGTGCATAATAGGTTGTAGTCACTGTTGGACTTACGGTTAACGTATTACCTGTAGCCGGCGAAGTGGCAGTGCCACCACAACTGCCCGTGTACCAATATACTGTTCCAACTACACCGTTTGCAGTTAGTGTAGCGCTGGCACCGTAGCAGAGGGTGCTGTAGTTGGCCGTAATTGAAGTGAGATTTGCCGGTGCGGCAGCCACAGTTCCTGTTGCTGTTGTAGTTAGCGTTCCTGACTGCACACTGCTTGTAATACTGCACGAAATAGTTTTGCTAACTTCGTTTGTAGTCAGTGTATAAGTGCTTGCTGTTGCGCCAGATATATTTGTACCGTTTGCTTTCCATTGATAGAGCAGTGGTGTGCCGCCGGTAATGCCGATATCGGTATTGTTAGGCGTAACCGTCAGCATTGCCCCTAATTGCATAGTACCAGTAATGACGGGTGAGCCTGCGAGTGCAGGTGCTGGGTTATATTTGAAGGCAGCAGTTGAAGGCACGGTAGATGTAATACTTCCTCCAATTGCATAACTAAGAGTAACAGAGTAGTCTCCTGTAGCGGATGCTTTCGGAAAAGCAAAATATAACTTGCCGTTACTATCGGTAGAGGTCGTTAAGGTCGTTACCGTAGCACTTGGGTTTGTCAGTTTGTATGTTGCGGTCAAACCGGAGGTATTTACGCTGTTATTAGGGTTGAGAAAAATGTTTATACTGGATCCGCTAACCAGCCAGGAATCAATCTCATTGACCTGATTAGCACCAGTCCAAACCGCGTCTGTCCCCGGGCTATCCAGAAGGTAGAGCGAGGCAACTGCTGCAGCAGTGGGTGCTGTAATAGTGTTGTACGTTCCAAGTGGGGCATGTAAAATCAGATAGGCCACCTTTGCTGCAAGCTTCTTGTCTGAAGTCAAACCACTATATGAAGGTAATTTGGCTGTAACATCAGCGTCTGTAGGTATAATTGTTAGATCTTCTATGTTTTGATTGAGGGCACCAGGCAGATAAGTACCGGTACTTTCATCAGTAATTACTTTTACCTGGTCATTTTTGATTCGGGTGAGATACGCATTATCTATATCATTGGTAGTAGCAGCATAATTGGTTGCAGAAGTATTCGTAAGGTTAACAAAAAAGCGATTATTAATCACGTTGAGATATTTGGCATATTGGTAGGACTCAAGCGAAGAATTACCGGAAATCACACCAGCAAATGACATTTCGAGATTGGAATAGCGAAATGCTGAAGCAATAGTGCAACCATGGGGGTTATAGAACACAAATGGACCGAACCCCCCGAATCCTGTTGTTGTAAGAGCTTGCGAGTTAAACATGGTACTTTTGGATCCGGTTAGATTTCCAGTTGTGTTGTCTAACTGCTGAATAGTTGCAGTTACAGTCGTACTGCTAAGGCTCAACTCGATATGACTCTTATTGTAAAGAGTTGCAAATGTTGATGTCGCAATCAATGTGCCGGGTGCACCTGTTCCGGCATTATGAAGATCATCCACATTCACATTGCTAAGTTTATAGATTGCGCTGGATACACCAGTCGGTGTTGTAGTTGACCCGGCAGGAGTCCAGGTAAACAGCAGGAGGTATCCACTAATGGTTTTACTGCTGCCAGTGCCAGTCGTTCCGCAATTAATCAGAAAACCGGCTGAAATCAAGGTATGCGTGATTACATAGCTTGCATCAACATCGAATTTGACAGTTTTAGTAGAGCTAGCATCTGCAGGATAATACAAGAAGTCGGCAGCCCCAATAGAACTGTAGCCATAAAATTGCATGGAAGGTTTTCCGCTTACAACGTAGGGATAGATATGAGATTCAAGCACAGCAGTTGTTCCCCAGGTTTGGGTTCCAGCAAGCAAAGCCGCTATGGTTGTATGACTATTTAACCCGCCATATGAATCAGAAACAGGATAATAATACCAATTTGATGGGATATTACCGTTATTGAAACTACTGGACCAGGCTGCCTGATTAGCATACCATCCGGTATCGTAATGGTCGAAAACCTCCCATTTGGTAACATCAGTTGGGTCAAGAGTCACTGCCGAGGTGTTAATCCGATAGGGGCCTGTAGTACTAAAAGTTGGTCCCATAGTATTCAGGTAGGTCGAGACGTCGGTAGCAAAGTTACTTGGATTCAGACCTCGCGAGGGATCGAGGTTCATAAAAACATCGTAAGCTGCTGAATCTGTCACCACCGGGTTGATTGCCTGAATTGGCAGGATAAACAGGGTCTGCAAATAAATGAAAAAACCCAAAGCCATTGGCTTCTTCACATATAGAAAAATTGGCTTCTTTAAGGTGAATTTATTAGTCATAATTTTGTAATTATTAAAATTTATTTTTATGTTCCATTTTTGTTCAGGCCGCTTAACAGAGGCCTGAACAATAAGATAAAAGTTTAATTTCCACAGAATGACTGCGATGCTGTGCCTGTTGGTGCTACTGGGTCAATTTCTCCAGCTGTAGTAGTATAATTAACCGGTTTCGTATAATTAGTTATGGCACTTCCGCTCAGGGTGTAAACCACAGTAATAGTTTTGCCTGTTGCAACACTGGCATCATTATAAGTAGCTGCAGCATTTACAATTACATTGGCAGCTTCTGCCGATAAAACTCCGGAAAGTGCCCCTGCTGAAACAACTGCAGTTGTTGTCCCATTATAGGTTTTAGTTGTGGTGAGCGTTGGAGTTGCTATGGTCAACATGATAGCTCTAATATCTCCAGTTGTACTCAGGTTAGCTATGCTATAATTGCTTGCCAAACCGCTACCATTTGCTAAAGCATAAGATATCGTTGTTGCTTTGCCTGTGCCTACATTAGCATTGCTATAATTGCTCGCTAATGGAGTAATTGTCAATGATTCTGAGCCAACTAAACCGCTTACTGTTCCAAGCGTTACTGTTCCGGCAGTGGCCAATCCGTCATATTGTTTCGAAGCAACGGTAGTAACAGCTGTCAAGGCTTTTTGTGTAATGTTACCTGAAGATACGAGGTTGGGCATGCTGTAATTGCTTGCCAAACCACCGCTGCCATTTGCTAAAGCATACGATATAGTTGTTGCTTTGCTGGTCCCCACATTAGCATTGGCATAATTAGCAGCAGTTGGAGTAATTGTCAATGTCTCAGAGCCAATCAAACCGCTTATTGTTCCCAAAGTAACGCTTCCTGTTGTGGCTGAGCCATCATATACCTTGTTGGCTATAGTCGTGGCGGCAGTTAAAATAACCGGACTAACATAAACTACGCTTGCTGAACTATTTTGACAGCCAGAACTATTTGTTACAGTAAGGTTCAGATTATAGTTAGTTGCAGCGGTGGCTAGTACCGTTATTTGATTCGTTCCTGCACCTGAAGCTATTGTTCCATCACCGGTAATTGCCCAGGAGTACGTACTCATACCGGTAACTGCAGTGTATGTTGTCGTTGACCCGTAGGTCACAGTTCCGGAACTAGCAGTTATAGTAGCATCTGGTGCGCTGTTTATGGTTACCCCGGTTGCTGCAGAAGTGGTACTACACAATGTGGACTGATCGATAATGGCAACTTTATAATTTCCACTTGCGATGGCAGTATAAGTAGATGAAGTAGCGTCGGTTATAGCTACATTATCTTTATACCATACGTAAACCGGAGAAGATGCTGTGGTGGAAGCTGTTAATACAGTTGATCCACAGGCTGTAAACGTACCTGATATAGTGGCTGTTGCTACAGCATTGATAACAATGTTCAAAGCAGCCGAAGTTGAAGTACATGAACCTGCACCGCTAACTTTCAGCTTATAGGCTCCGCTTGCTGTTGCAGCATAGGTAGCTGAAGTTGCACCGCTAATAGCAGTGTTATCCTTATACCATTGATATGCTGTAGTATTCGTAACTGAAGAACTAAGATTTGACTGACCACATGCCGTAAGATTGTCGGCCACAATGCTTACCGTCGGAACTGCATAGATTGAACTGATTGTGCTAACGGCTGATGTATTTGTACAGTTTGTAATGCCATCTGCTACGGATACTGTATAAGCTCCTGTAACCGTTGCCTGGTAGCTTGCCCCGGTTGCTCCGGTTATAACACTAGCATCCTTATACCATATATATAAAGGACTCGTCGAATTCGTTGAAGCTGTCAAAGTAGTAAAACCACAGTCGGGGGTTGGAGTAAGACTGATAGTCGGTAATGCATTGATGACGATGCTTGATGTTGCACTAATACTTCCACATCCTGACAATGTATTGGTTATTGTGTAGGTTCCTGCTGTAGAATTAAGGAGGTCAATTTCACCCGTACTTGTACTTACAAAGATGACTCCTGTTCCGGCGGAGAATGTTCCGGCAATTCCTCCACCGGTCATGGTAGGAGTAGCACTTCCTGTTTGGCAAAACGGAGAACCCTGATACGCAAATGTTGCCACCGGTATCGCCGTCACTGAAACAGAAACAGTATTATTTGATGAAATTGATTTTGGGCATGCATAATTATCACTTACCGAACTAAGCGTGTAAACGGATGTTCCGGCAGATATTGTTGGTTGAACTATAGTTACCGTCGATGAACTAGAAGAAGTGCTTACAGTTTGATCAGTAGCACTATTCACATGATATGTAAATGTATATGGTGGGGTGCCGATAGTTCCGGTAAATGTAATCACAGGTTCGGTTCCACCCTGACAAACTGTAGAATTATTTACAGCTATCGATGCTGAAGGCAAGGGATTTATAATCACCGTTTTTTGAGCAGTCACTGCAGCACAAGGTCCTGAAATAGGAATAGTATATGTTACAGTATAAGTACCTGCTGTACTGGTTGATGGCGTAATACCACCTGTGCTAGAATTAATCGTCAGTCCGGTAGTTGACGAATATGTTCCTCCTGTATAGGTATTGGTACCTGTCAGGATTGGTAATTGAACTACAGAATTACTTTTACAGAAATTAGCGCCATCGTAATTAATGGATGCTGTAGCTAGACCTGAAATTCCAACTGTGGCTGTAGCCGTTTGTGGTGCACAACCACCTGACCCTGAAACAAAATAACTGATAGTATAACTACCGGTTAAACTGGAAGATGGACTTATCACTCCAGTCGATGAATTTATAGTCAACCCTGAAGGTGTGGCTGAGAATACTCCTCCGTTGGGATTTGTAATAGTCGGAGTGACATCACTCGATGATGTACAATAAGAACTTCCACTATATGCTATAGAAGAAGTGGAAGGAGCTAATGTAATACTAACAGATGTTGTTGCCGGGCTTTGTATACAGCCTGCGGTTGATGGTGGCGTATAGGTTACAGTATAGGCATTAGCCGTACTTGTATTGGGTGTTATGGCTCCGGTAGTGGCATCAAGTGTCAATCCACTCGGAGATACAGTATAAGTTCCACCACCTGATCCGGTTTGTGATACTAACTGGGATCCGGTTATACTCTTACAAAATGAATTACTTGCATAAAATATTATAGATTGGGCATTGCCTGCACTAACAGAAGCGATTACCGGAACACGCGCCTTACCCGAATTTAACGAACAACCGGTTCCATCAATGGCATCTACATAATAGGTCGTCGACTCGGTAAGATATGGCGTTGTGTATGATGACGCCCCTCCGGGTGTTAAGGTTGTTCCATAAAAAGGAACAGAATACCACATTATAGTCCCACTTGTAGCCGTAGCGTGTAATGTAACAATACCCTCATTACATCGCGAAGCTGGAGTTGTAGTGACAATCTGAGCAAATAAAGGTGTTCCCAGAAAACAAACTGCCACAATGCTAATCATCAGCTTTACACTTAGCGAAGATTTTTGTTCCGTAAAACTTGATCGTAGACTTTTCATAAGTTTTATCATTATATTATTATTATTTTTAATCCGATGAGATTTATAGCATTTAATTGTAATATAGCTTAAGCATCTTTTATATTCAGAATCATATTTCGATGCAATCTTCATAATAGTCTGTTATGTTTTCAATTCAACTTATACTATATAATTGCATTTTAAAAAATCAATATCTGTAAGCATTTGATTTATTAACCTTTAT
>SESF01029123.1_pt1 | contig 12422 bp, 10 predicted proteins | sample 3171521 | NCBI WGS metagenome assembly SESF01 (sample SAMN10866945, study PRJNA518727) | freshwater metagenome | biome: subpolar coniferous forest; feature: holomictic lake; material: water; isolation source: holomictic Lake 227, 6 m and 8 m depth | place: Canada: near Kenora, Ontario | collected...
CCGTCTGTTCTTGTTAACACCAAGGCGTGGTTTCAATGAGAGGGGCGTAGCGGGATATGTTTACGGTATCCTTGCCTCGACATCGTTTGCCAAGGAACTAACGATCAGTGCTCGCTCGACGGCGTTTCGCGCAGCGCGAGCGTCTCGGAGGCAGCGGCGAATTCACTTTTGCTCCGATAGATTTTCGCGCCAAGCTGTTTTTGTTTCCGCTGGTAGTGCGCAACCTGTTCTTTGGGGTCGTAGTCGAACTCCTTGGCAATCTGGCGGCGGATGGCCCAGATTTCTTCGAGCGTCTCGTCACGTTGCGTTTTCATCGTCTTGGTTCAACAGTTCCAACGGTGTCACCAGCAGGGGCGTCCACAACCCGAGCAGAGCATTTACGCGGCGGATATGCGCGAGCTTGTTTGCGTTGGCCAGATGCCGACAGTTCCACGTAACCAGCATATCGCAAGCCCGAAGGGAAGCGAGCGCCAAATGGTCCGCGTCACCGACAGCTTCGCGAGGCATGAGCTTGTGCTGCAAATAGACGGCCACAACTTCGGCGACTTCAACGGTGTAGTCCAGTTGCTCCAGTGGGCGCACCAAAGCCAACGCTGCGTCGCGTCGAGCCGGATCGGGGATGCGCCCAAGCTCCTCCACAACTACCGCGGAGGTCACCCACTGCTGGCCTTCGCGCGGGAGATGCCACCATTCACGCGTCCACTTGCGTGATTCCGACCGAATAACCGCTTACCCTGCGTTGTCAACCCCAGGCAACGACTCGGTGACGCTCCATAGTGCATCCTCGGAAGAAACGAGGAGTATAAGCGGAATATAAGCGGAATACGAGCGGAACACAGGCGGAACACAAGCGACCATCGCGGCAGCAACACGCCTTCCCCTGGCCTGCGGGTGGCTTTGGGTGAGCTTTACCCGGGAGGGTAGCGCATGGCGTGCCCCCTCGCACGCATCAACGAGGTCCACGTTTTCCACTGCCACGGCATTTACGTCGGCTGCTGTGAGGGCGGCACGTTCGGCTTCGTGCTCTCTTTCGGCAAAGCGAAGCAAGGCTCGAGGGCCCCGCAGGTGCTGCACTCCAGGCAACGGATGCAGCCGGAGACGTTCACCTTCTGATCCACATTCACCCCCATCGCGCACCGGCTGCGGCAAAGGTTGCACTCGACACACTCCCGGGCGTTGAAGCGCAGGTGGAACAGGCTGAAGCGATTGAACAGGGCCAGCAGCCCACCCAACGGACAGAAGATGCGGCACCAGGGCCGGTGAATGAAAAGCGCCGAGCCGAGGAAGGCGATCAGGATCAGCGTCTTGAGCCAGCTCATCGGCCAGCCGTGGCCCTCCATCACGCTCTGGGCAGAGATGGGCAAGCCCGCTTCCAGCGCGCCCGCGGGACAAAGCCGGCAAATCGAGATCACCTGGTCACCGAATGGAATGCCCTTGAAGCCCAGCACCAGCGGCAGAAGAATCACCAGTCCCACCAGCACGACGTAGCGGGTGTAGCCGAGCCACGCCGGCAACGCCACCTTGCGGATCGGAATCCTGGCCAGCAAATCCTGCACGAACCCGAAGGGACACGACCAGCCGCAAACGAGTGATCCGCTGGTCGCGCCGACGAACAGCAGCAGGCCGAGCAGCAGGTAAGGTATCTCGAAGGCCACGGGCATCAGCGCGGCGTAATTGGCCGCGACACCGATTGGGCACGCGAACGAGGAAAGCGGACACGAGTAACAGTGGAAGACGCACCCAGGAATTCCGTGGAGCCACGGGCCTAGCGGCGCGAGCCATAGCCCCAGGAAGCCGGTTTGCACCCATGGACGAATCCGCTTCAGCTTCCGACCCAGCTCAGTCGGCTGCCGCTGCTTACACTCTGGCACCTGGCATTCCATAGCTAACGCTGCATCAGCATTTCGGACTTCGGCCCTCGGCCTTCGGATTTCATCATGGTCTGGCCGCGCCATGCGGCCGGAAATTCACTTCACTCAGGTAGGGCACGGCGTCTTGGCCGCAGTATCCACCCGTATTTTCCAGGCCGGCGCCTCCGTCTCGCGGTTCTGCCGAGCCCAGCGTTCGAGCGCGTCGGGGTCGTCTCCCTTCGGCGGCGGGGGCGGTGACATCTTGTCGGCGTATTGGAGACCGTCGAATGCGAAGGCTTTGATCAGTTGAGTTTCCCAGGCGTTGCCGCCATCCACTGTATCCACCGCGGTCAGGTGCCGCGCGCCGCAAAACGTCAGGATGATCCCGATCAATGCGGCGATGAAGCCCAGCCAGAAGTCATGGCCCTCCACGTCGCGCAACGCAGGATTCACCGGCGGCTGTGGGATGCGTTGCATGATCAGGTCGAGGCTGCCAGCCAGTTTGCAATACGTAGCAGCCGACGTAAGGAGTCTCTAATCCATAGCAGAACTACCTCATCCCGAAAGAATCTGAGCCTCCTTACGTCGGCTGCTACAGAGAACCACGTTTCCCAATCAGGCTCCAAGGCAGACCGGAAGAGGCAAGCAGAGACCCTGCCCACCTGACCATTTCTGAAGCAGTGGGCATTCATGCTGCCTAATCTACCGGTTCTATTCGACGTGCCTGACAACGCTGCAAAATATGCCCAACCCGTAGGCCCTGTCGAGCGCGCAGCTTGCCAGGCGTTGTCCCTCAAAACTCCAGCAGCACCTTATCCGGGTCCGGGCGTTTGCTTGCCCGGACCATGCTCACGAACACCACTGTCGCCAGGCACGGGATGATCGAAGCGGCAAAGGTGGAAATTCGGTGCCGCGGGTGCAGGGCACAGTTTGTGAGATCAGCCTAGTCCGGGACCACAGGACGAGCGACTACGGACAACCGGCGTCGGAGCTTCGGTTCTACTATCTGTGAGGATTTCCGCAGCCCGCGCAAACTCCTCGACCTCATGTAACCTATTTAACCTATGTAACTCATTTAACTCCTTTGGTTGCGGCTTTGCCGCACTGGGTTCATCTGTCTTTGGCATCGGTATCAACATCGGCAACCAGATCGGCAACCAGATCGGCAGTTCTGGAGGGCGCATTACTGAATAGTGCTGCAAAAAGGCTTGTAAACGAGCCGTGGAACTGGTTGGCTGGTCGGCAATAGGATCAGCACAAATGACGCACCATAGGCCCAGCGGGAAGCTCCTCGACCATCCGTCGGACATGGAACCGCTGTTGCCTGAGGATGGTGATGGCGAGTTGGACGGCACAGCTTTGCTGCTCATTCGCAGGGCGGAACGGCTGCGCGGACTTCTCCATCCGGTTACCCGGAAGACCGTGGCCCGAATGGTCCGCTCGATGAACAGTTACTACTCGAACCTGATCGAGGGCCACCGCACTACACCACGAGATATTGACGCGGCGTTGCAGAAGGACTTTTCGGCCGATGAGACACAGCGGGCACTGCAGCTTCAGCATGTGGCCCACATGGAGACACAAGCGGAGATGGAAGCACGGTTGGAAACTGCGCCGGCGGCTGAGGTGTGTTCCGCTGAATTCTTGTGCTGGCTGCACCGTAGGTTTTATGAGCGGCTGCACGAGAGCCTGTGCCGCGTGGAAGGGCAAAAGGGAGAGGCGTATCAGGTTTTGCCTGGGCGGCTGCGCGAGGTCGAGGTGAGCGTGGGGCGTCATTTGGCGCCGACGAGCAAGGGGCTGGCCAGATTTCTGAAACGGTTTGGAGAGTTCTATGGGCCGCTGGTGACCCCGACAACGCAGGGGCTGGTCGCGGCCGCCGCGGCCCACCATCGCCTGGCGTGGATTCACCCTTTCCTGGATGGCAACGGGCGCGTACTACGCCTTTTCACTCATGCCTGGTTTACCAAGGCGGCGATTGATGGGGACGGCCTGTGGACCATCTCCCGCGGTTTGGCGCGCCGCCAGGGGGATTACCGGGCGGCCCTCGCCAAGGCAGATGAGAAGCGCCTTAATGATTTCGACGGTCGGGGCTATTTGTCGCAACGGCATTTGGGCGAGTTCTGCCAGTTCTTCCTGCAGACGGCAGTTGACCAGGCGGAGTTCATGGAGGGGCTGCTGGGTTTGGACGGTCTGCAGGCGAGGATTGTCGGCTACACGGAGCGCAAGGAGTCGGCAAAGGAACTGCCGCGGGGCAGTGGTCGGGTGCTGCGGGAAACTCTCTTGCGCGGGGAGATCGCGCGCGGCGAGGTGGGTCGGATCATCGGCGCATCGGCGCGCACAGGCCAGAAGGTCGTGGGCGAGCTGCTGGGTCAAAGGTTGCTGATCTCCGATTCGCCTAAGGGGCGGCTGCGCCTGGAGTTTCCTGCGGAGGCAGCCGGTCACTATTTCCCGAACCTCTTCCCCGCCGGAGGGTAGCGCGGTCATACAGCGCCCCATAGGCTGAAAACCCCTCGACCATCGTCACATCATCCTGACGCGATAGTGGGCACAGCGCCCCACAATCTGCCTCAGTAGTGCAACGAAATGACTTCGTGGATGTCTTCGACCGTGAGTTGAACGCGTCGCTTTTCCCGGGCAATCCGGGTGGAGGGGTTGAAGGCAGTGGCACGCTTGATCGGCTCCGCCGTCTTGATCGTGGCACGATACATCGGCGTATCTTCCAGCAGGGCCGGCAGCACGTAAGGCCGCCGCTCGGCGGGAGTTGTCTGCGGCGGGGAGTTATAGGCTACCAGGTGAACGCGCAACGTGCGGCTGGCCGGATCATCGGTGACCACCGCCTCGACGTTCACGGGCGCAACAATCTCGATACGAGGCGATGGATGCAGCAAGCGGACGGCATTAGCCAGAAGCTTGCGATCTTCGACGATATGATGCTCGCTCGCGGTGGCATAATCGGGCGAGCAGGTAAAGGTCAGCACTCGGCCCTTGCCAATCGTATTGAGCAAAATGGCGGGGCCGACCGGCGTGTCAGCGCTCATCGGCCAGGTGGTGCCCTCCCTGCCCTCCTTCTGGCGCGTGGTGCGATAGGGCTTGAGCAGTTCGCCCACGGGCTTGGCGGTGGTCGGCTCGAAAACGCCGGCTGGCCCCTTCACCAGGAAAGGCCAGTCCATGCGGTGTTCGGGCGCGAGTTGGCGGCTGACGGATGAGGCCTGGGCACCGGGAAAGCGCACCCAGTTGTCCATCGAATCAAGCTTCCCCTTAAACCTCGCGCCGATGAGCGCTTCGATCGAGGTACTCTCCAGCAATTTGCCCTGGTGGTCGTAGCAGCCGCCGAAGCCGGTCACGATCAGGTTGCCCCCCAGTTCCACATACCGAAGCAAGAGCGCGCGCTCCTTCTCCGACACGATGCCGACGTTAGGTAGTACCACCACCGAAAACCGTTGCAGCGTCTCAAGTGTCGCGCTCTCATCGAGCACAATTCCCCAGGGAATATGCTCGTAAAGCATTGCCTTCTGCGCCCCCTCAAAACTCTGGAAATACTCCCCCGCGTTCTCACGTCCAACCCAGTCGCGCGTGCGGCTGCTGAAATAGAGCCCGACCTCCTGAACCGGCTGGCCGCCAAACTGACTGCGTTTGGCATGTACCTCCTTGAATGCCGCGCCCAGCCGCTCATAGCACACCGGATCAAGCCAACCGTCGAACCCCGTCTTATCCACTACCGTCACGAACCCGCCGTGGGCCAGCAGAGTGAATACCTCCCACCGGATGTCAGCCAGGGGACGCACGGTTTGGTTGTGGTAGCAGCGGGCGTCCCGCGAGATGGCGATTTGGAAGGGCGCGTTGGGTGTGGCGGCGCGATAGAACTCGGCGTTAAGGCCGACGGTGCCGGCGCTGAAACCCCACATCCCGGTTTCGCCGGTCACGAAATCGCTGTTGCCCGCGTGCTGCACCGGGCGCTGGCCGACCTCCCACGAGAAAGGCGGGTTGCCGTGATAGTTGAAGTCCACCGAGGTGCGCGGGTTGAGTGATTTGATATAGGCGTAGAGCGCCTTCTCGAAGCGTTCGCTGGTGCGGTAGCGAAACTCCAGCATCTTGTCCCAGTCGCTATCCCAGGTCACACCCTTTGGCATCGGGCAGCCGAACTCGGCCTCGAACTGCTTGCGGCAGGAGTCGCACCAGCAGCCGTAGGGCGGTCCGAAGCCCTGGTCCACCATGTCGATATGGAAGCCATCTATACCGTAAGCGAGCTGCTCGGCGACGATCTGCTTCATGACCTCCAGGTAACCGGAGTTGTAGCAGAACCGGCCGATTCGCTTGCCCTTGGCATCGCGCATCTCGAATTCCGGGTGCGCGTTCAGATAGTGTCCGCCCTGTTGCACCACGCAATAAGCTATCACGGGCAGCTTATGCTTGCGGGCCTCAGCGACTGTCTCCTGGAGCACATCCCGCTTCCCCAGCCCGGCGCACTTGAGCAGCAGCTTCGAATCGTAATACGCGTAGTCGCCGTCACGCGCCCAGATCACCACGTACTCGCAGTTGGCCTCCACACATCGGCGCACGACCTCCTGCCCATTGAAGCGGGCGCAGTATCGGGCGTCATTCGTGTCGCTATTGCTGAACTGCGCGCCGGTCGGGCCGACCTCCATGCCGACCAACGAATGTTGGAACCACAGGTCCCGCTCGGTGGCCTTATCGGCAGCAGCAAGCAGCAAGGGTTGAAATAAGGCAAAGAGGATCAGTTGTTTCATCATAGGGTCAACAGCCGCTAGGGCGACAGCGGGTTATGGTCGCGCGGCTAAATGCTCTCGGTCATAAGTTCGGTGACATGTTCAAAGCCAGCATAATGTGGCGCAAATATTCAATCTGCGCTCCGTCACCGCATTTGGATCACCGTTACCCGTGCTCGAGGCGTGCTGACGGAGTTTGGCGTTGCTAGCCGCCTCGCCACAGCTCCCGTCGGCACTCGTTCCGGCAGCTTTGCCCGGCCCTAGCACCCTCGCGGACGGGCCCAATCGTGATAATCCGCCCGGGATGGGCGGTCCTCCTAGCGCACTGCCACGGTAGGGCTATGGTAGCGCTACGGTAGTGCTCCCATGTTGATGCTGAAATCCCCTGTGTTTGCAAGGGTTTTGCAACGGTCCCAGCGCTGCGAGCGCCCACGGCTGCCTTCGTGGCGCATTCCTGGCGAACCAAATACTGCGGCCCGGTCAGCGGACCGGACTGCAACAGGCGTGGCCGGCTCTGCAGCCGGGCTCCGGCGGCGATACAGGCGTCCCGCTGGCCGTCGGTCAGCCCCTCGCTGTACCGAATCGAGGCGGCGCCCAGACGCGCCCGGCAGAGGAGTTGCAGGGGGGTCCGTGGGTCGCGGGGCCGTGACCAGAGCCGACGGAATTGCTTTCCGTTCCGGACATACCAAACCCAATCTCCGCAGCGTCCGCTCCGGAGAGTGGGGTTGAGGCACTTCCCGGAGGGCGCGTAAAACCGGCAGCCGGGGCAGCGGCGGCCTTGCGACACCTTAGGTATCGTCCCTGCCTTTCGCCTCTGGGAATCCTGCGGTTTGTCGGTTTGCATAATTCGCGCTGCAACATTGGTCAGCGCCGCCCGGCAGCCGGGGCAGCCGGTGGCACGGCCGAGAGCCTTTTGGTCCCCAGCCTGGCGGCTGACTTGGTTAGTGAAGCACAACGCGTCCCGAATGGCAATCGTTCTCTAGGGGACAAAAGCAAGCGCATAAACTGTGCCACTATGTGCATTTCTGTAGGAACAAAACTTATCCGGCAACGAATAATCCTGTTGCACATGCTGTGCGGTTATGCCCTAAATCACCTCGTGAAACGGATGCGTTATGAAAACCCAAACAAAAGCCCTCGCACTGTCTTTAGCGATTCTCACAACAGCCTCAGTCGGTTCCGTGGTTGCTCAGGCCCAGGCGCAGATGCTGCCTGCGGATGATTTGGTGGCCATATCTCCGGATCAAGCTGCCGCTCTTAGTGTGGTGGGGCGGCTGTTCCGGCTTAGTAGTTGGCAGCCAGGATCACCCCCGCTACCAACAATGGTGCTGTTCAATACACTTGGCCTCAGCGAGGACGGCTCGGGGCCCTCCTCCGTCACGAATTACGCCATTTACTATTCAGAATCACTTGGTGCATTAGTGCTTGATGACACGCAAATCGTGGCCGAGCAGATGGTGGCACAAGCGGCTATGGGCGGAACCCGCCGGATGTTTCAAGTGGATGAAGAGAGCCAACAGACAGGTGAGGGTTTTGGCCAGGGCTTATGGCTTGAGTCCGTCTCGGTAAGCAACAACCTGTTCAACGTTCTCCTCCACGGCGCAACAAATGGCGCCTGGTACCTCATTACGTCCACGGATTGCCTTGATCCCATGGCGAGCACATGGTTGGTCGAGGGCAGTCTGCAAGCAACGAATGACCCGACCCCGTTCACGCTGGGGACTGCCCTGCGCACAAACAATCTTTTCATCCGCGCACAAGGATGCGATGACTGTGCGACCACAACCCTGCCGTTGGCGTGGCAACTAGCTAACTTTGGAGTGACCGGAGTTCCGGCAGGCGGCGATTGGGATAACGATTCGGTGGACAACCTGACGGAGTTTCTCCAAGGCACAGACCCCAACAAAATCCGGTTTTCCGTGTCGGTGGACAATGAGTACGTAAACTTCAACCCCGTGCCCGTTCAGCTAAGCGTTTCGGCTGGCGTGCCGGCCAGCATTTCGGTCTTGGTGGATAGTACGAATTTCGCGACAGCGTCTTGGACCGGCTTCAACCCGAACCCCACCGTGAATCTGGGCGCAAACCAAGGCTGGCACGACGTGCGAATTGGGTTGCGCGGACTGCCGGACACCTCTCAAGAGACCTGGCAATGGCTGCGTTTGAAGCTGGACTATACTCCACCCGTCCTCTGCATTACTAACCCGGTGACGATCGTAGGGTCGCAGCCTGTGATCCAAGTGCAGGGATACTGCCCGGAGCCACTCGCCAGCCTGTCCTGCGCCATAAGCAATGCGCTCACTCTGGCTACCAATCAAACTGCTATTGTGCTTGACCAATACTATGACAGGCTCACGGGGGGCTTCACCACCAACTACTTCCAGATCTTTGACCTCCAACTGACGAATGGGTTGAACACGATCACTCTCCACGCCACCGATTTGGCTGGCAACGAGACGATCACGAATTTTAGCTTCACCCTGGATTATACGGGCAAGACCAATCCTGCGGTGCAAATCGCCTGGCCGCAGGACGGAATGGCCGTAAGCGGGAGCGACTTCACGTTCTATGGTTACGTAGATGACCCCACAGTGAGCGTGCTGGCGCTTGTCATCGACACCGACGGCAACACGAATATCTTCGCGGGCGAGGTGGAGAGGACGGGGCGCTTCTGGGTGGATCATCTGCCGCTGACCACCGGAACCAATCCGGTGTCCATCCATATAAGTAATGCTGTCGGACTGGCCACCGTCACTGACCTGAAGGTGACCCAAAGCACGATGAGTTTGGCCATCGTCCCGCTGGCCGATGATTCGGTATTGTGGCAGCCCACGGTGGACCTGACTTTAACCGCTTCCAATCCTAATGCGACGGTGACAGTCAACGGCATGACGGCGGTGAATAATTCTGATGGGACCTGGAGCGCGACCGGCGTACCAACAACCCCTGGCGGAGTGGCTATTTTCCATCTGAGTGCCAGTGTGCCGGGCTTGCCCCCGGCCAATGCTCTAAGCGTGTGGGACAAGCCGGCACGCGTTTATGTGGCTGAAGACCATTTGTACAATAACAGTTACGGCTACGACGCCAACGTGCTCTATGGGGATGTGCCCACCCATGTTTCGCATCAATGGCTGGCTTATCAGTATGACGTGTATGACGCCGCGACTCATCCGGGAATCGCCAGCAACGGGGGCGCGTCCATGGAGTACCTAAGCGACAACGGTTACTTGTTATCAGCCGAGTACCAGTTCAGCTATCCAGACATCGGGCAGGCAGGAACCAGCATCTGGCTAAACCCGCCCGATCCAATCTATCAGAACTTCACAACCAACACTCTGGTGGCGCGGCCGACTTACTGGCGCCACGTGGCAGAAGGCTGGCAGTTGCGAGCGTCTAGTTTCTTCATCGGCAACGCCATGTGGCCGGGGACAGCCACGTGCTTCAACAACATGGGGGCCGACACGATCATTCACCTGCAGACGGGTGGGCGGAACGGCAGCACTCGGCAGAATTTGTTCTGTCTGAGTGGAAGTGCCACGGCACGGACAAACTCCCCAATGCCATTTTTTGAGCCCATGCCTGACCCGGACCAGATGCCTGGCCCGCCCGACAAACCAGTGCCCCCAGGACAAATCCAGGTAGGCGGAGGCGTCTTAGGCAGCGATGGCAACCGGTGGGTAGTGCTGCCGGATGGTCAGGACCTGAACATCACCCCCAGGGTCAAGGGCAATTTCTTCTATACGTTCACCACCGGGGCGCAGAAGTATAAGCTCCAGATCGTGGCTAATAATGCGCCTTTGGCGGAGGACAGAATTGCGCCCCTCGCGAACTTCACCGTTGGACAACGGATAGACTTCTACCCGCACTTCACTCCTTCCCTGCCGGAAGAGCCGCAGAAAACAGTGAAATGGAGCTTGGCGCCGACGTTCATTAACGCATTTACCGTGTGGGTTCTAGATTACGATACCTCTTTTCTACCCTTTACACAAAACGTGCTGGCGAAGGACGAAACGTATTACGATCAGGCTTGGGGAATGACCAACTTCAGGGTTGACGATCTGCGGCTGCAACAGGAAGAAACGTTTGCGTGGTGGTTAACTGGCTCAGAAACCAACTACCAGGCTGATCCAGTGTCGGTTGCCATGCTCCTCACTTTCAGCAATGGGCAAAGTGCCTATATTGCAGGAAAAGGACTGATTGGGATGCACAAGCCGACGGTTGCTTGGACCGCTAATCAGTATTCGCCGGGGGTGATTGATGGAGGTTGGCTGGTGTATGGAGTGCTAAAGGTTGGTTCACAAGGTTTCGTATGGGGCGCTTCCAGTAAGTCCATAACCAACGGCGCATTTTTCGGAATGACACAGTTACTGACCAGACAAAGCAACATGGAGTCATGGAGCGGCTGGCGATTGGACGCCAGCATACCCTATGACGCGCCGAGTGGTTATGGAGGTATCCACGCGCCGTATCAGGCAGCTTATGTCTCTGGTGACAACCCATTCGTTTCTGACCCATTGGGTTATAACGCCTATTGTACGGATGCTTTTAAACAGTATTTCATGTACCGACGGAACACCCCGGGCAGCATCTGGGTAACGCTGGGCACCTCCAGTTGGGGGTGGCACGGCGACGTAATGTTTGACGCGGGAGCACCCCCTGACGACTGGAGTTGGGTTGATTCCCCCTCGTTCACGGACTCGCAGAACATACAGCCAACGACGGAACTTCCGCAGTGGAAGTACGTCAGGCTAGCAGGGTATTGAACAAGCCCTGCTCTTGGAAAACAGTGCTAATTTCAATTGGCCTTTTCGCATGTTGTCTGACTCAAACAGACCTTTTGCAACACCCTGCTAGAGTAGACCGAGTGAACCTGATTGGATTGATTGTCCTTGTGTATGCCCTAAGCTGTGGCGCAGCTCCCGCCCAATCGATTGGTGCTGCCAGTCGAACCGCCCCAACCCCAATCCAGCCGGCACCGAGCTACAATAGCATATCAGGTTTGCTTGCCAGCGATAGGAATAGAGTCGTCCAGATTTCCGGAGACTGTGTCATGTCTGAGCCCGCTAGCAATATCGCTGTCATATTTCTAAGCGCCTCCCATAATGCTTCCGCATTCCCATCAGCTCAGCCAATTGGGGTTGGGTTTCTTTCCATGACAAACCGCAGTTACAAGATTCTTCGGCTCAAGCCGGAATATGAGTATCGCCTGCTGATGAGCGACGAAAGCGGAAACGTTATTCCTCCGAAACCGGTAGGTGCGCGTTACGGGGAGAAATTCAATGCACTCAAAGGCTTTAATGCGTCCGCCGTCACCCGCGACAGGGCCTTTGTGAGCATCGCGACCCCGGAATTTCCCCCACCGAATAAGCTGACTTTTCCTGCGCCAGAAGTCCTTTTCCGGCTGGAGAAGGCCGGAAGGTACACGCTCTTTGTTGAAGCACAGTGTTTCTGCGGCAGCTTCCCACACACATCAACGAACCTCTATCTGATTCGTTTTCCTCCTGTCAGAATTCCCGTTGTCAAGCGCGATGACAATTAAGGGGCTTCCGCGCCTGTCGCAGGTTTCGCACGTCCATCGTGTGCGGCGTTCCCGGGCGTGCCAGCACAATACGGTTTTGGCGGAGGCGGATGGGAATCGAACCCACCTGGAACTTTGTTGAGCCCCACCATGGTTTTGAAGACCAGGAGCGCCACCAGGTCGCCTTACGCCTCCAGGCACACTGAACGCGCTGCCTGCGGCTTGCACCGCAACGCGCTGTTTCAATATTCACCGTGCGCATAACGCCACATGCATTTATGAAGTAATCGGCACGCTAGTTCAAGATGAATACGGAAAAGACCGCGCACG
>SESF01002698.1_pt1 | contig 12418 bp, 9 predicted proteins | sample 3171521 | NCBI WGS metagenome assembly SESF01 (sample SAMN10866945, study PRJNA518727) | freshwater metagenome | biome: subpolar coniferous forest; feature: holomictic lake; material: water; isolation source: holomictic Lake 227, 6 m and 8 m depth | place: Canada: near Kenora, Ontario | collected...
CCGGCGACCCCTCGCCGAGCTTTATATAGTTCATCCGGCGGAACTCCACGGGGTCCATGCCGATCTTGGCCGCCATCATGTCCATCAGGCATTCCCAGGCGAAGAAGCCCTGCGTGGCGCCGTAGCCGCGGTAGGCCCCGGCCACGGGCATATTGGTGTACACGCTGCGGCCTATGAAGCGGATATTGTTCTTCACACGGTACATCGGGATGGTGTGCGAGCCCGAGCACATCATAACAGTGAGCGCGTGGGAGCCGTAGGCGCCGGTGTTGAGCGTTATCTCCATCTCGGCGTCGGTTATGGTGCCGTCCTTCTTCACGCCGGCCTTCATGCGGCAGGTGGCCGGGTGGCGGGTGCGCGACGAGATAAAGGTTTCCTTGCGCGTATACTCCAGTTTAACGGGCTTGCCGGTCTTCAGCGCCAGCGCGGCCACAATGTCTTCCAGCACTTCCTGCTTGGAGCCGAAACCGCCGCCTATTCGGGGCTTTATTACACGGATGTTCTTTACCGGGATCTTCAGCGCCTGCGCCACAATGCGGCGCACGTGAAAAGGCACCTGCGTGGAGGTGCGCAGCACCAGCCGCCCGGTGTTGTCGAAATAGGCTATGGAAATATGCGGCTCGATGGCGCAGTGCTGCAGGTAAGGTATGGTCCAGCTGTGCTCGAACACGTGGTCCGCTTCCTTGAACCAGTCGCCGTTCTTCACTTCGAAATCGAATTTGGCGGCGATATTATGCCGCGCGTCGGGGATGTTCTTCGAATCCTCCTCGTCGTGGATCACCGGGGCGCCGTCCTTCATGGCGTCGAAGGTGTTCAGCACGGCCGGGAGTATCTCGTAATCCACTTTTATCTTCAGCACGGCCTCATGCGCGGCTTCGATGGTCTCGGCGGCCACCGCGGCCACGCGGTCGCCCACGTAGCGCACTTTATTGTCCAGCGTGTAGGTGTCGTACGGCGACGGCTCCGGGTAGCCCTGGCCGGCGGTGGTATGCGGCACGCGCGGCAGGTCCTTGTAGGTCAGCACGGCCTTCACGCCGGGCACCTTCAGCGCCTCGGAGACGTCTATTTTCTTTATCCGCGCGTGCGCGTGCGGGCTCCACAGGAGCTTCGCGTGGAGCAGGCCGTTGAAATCCATATCGTCCGTAAAGGCCGGCTCGCCGCAGGCCAGGCCCAGGGCGTCCATCTTCGTCACCGGCTTGTTGACCACCTTAAGTTTTGTAGCGTCCATAGTTTCTCCCGGATAAATTAGAATTGACCGCGTTCTTTCAAGCGCGCCGCTTGCCGGCCAGTTTTTTAGCCGCGTTCTTTACGGCCTCCACCTGCTTCACGTAGCCGGTGCAGCGGCACAGGTTGCCGTCCAGGGCCTTGCGTATCTCGGCCTCGGTGGGGGCGGACACGGCGTCCAGCAGCGCCTTGGAGGAAAGTATCATGCCGGGGATGCAGAAGCCGCACTGCACGGCGCCGGCCGCCACGAAAGCCTCCTGCAGCGCGTGCGGCTTGCGCACGGTGCCCAGGCCCTCTATGGTGGTGACCGCGCGGCCATGCGCGGTGACGGCCGGCACCAGGCAGCCCAGCACGGGCTTGCCGTCGAGCAGCACGGTACAGGAGCCGCAGTCGCCGGTGTCGCAGCCTTTTTTCACGCTTTTCCAGCCGTGGCGGCGCAGCGCGTCCAGCAGGAACTCGCCGTTCTTCACGGCCAGTTCCAGCGGCTCGCCGTTGACGATGAGGGTTATTTCAAAGAAACCTTTCTTGGCCTCCAGCATGTTCTTGTTGTTCATTTTACCGCCTCCAGGAACCGTTTGAGCAGGCTCGACGCGGCCGCGGAACGGTATTCACCCGCGCGCGCGGCTTCGAGCTCGGCCGCGAAAGCGGCGGCGCAATCTTGCGGCGCCGCCCCTGCGGCAATGGCCGCTTCGGTGGAAAGGGCCCGGAAAGGCTTGGGCGAAAGCGCGCCCACGCAGATGCGGCTCTGCGCGGCCCTGCCTTTCTTCTCGAGGGCGAAGAACAGCTTGATGTAGGATTCCCAGCTGGACTCGGTCTTCGCCAGCTTGATGAATTCGCAGCGCCATTTTCTGGTCTTCGCCGGTATGATAATTTCGGTTATCAGGCAGTCCAGACCGGGCCGCAGGCCCAGGCTTGAAGCGTACAGGCCCGGCAGGTCCGTAAGTCTGGCGCCGGAGCGCACCGCCAGCCGCACCTTGGCGTCCAGGCCCAGCAGCACCACCGGAAAAATATTAAAAGAATGCGGACGCGCGATATTGCCGCCGATGGTGGCCATATTGCGTATCAGCTGGCTGGAGCACTTGGCGGCCGCCGCCGAGAGCACCCCGCCGGCCCAGCTCCGGCACAGCTTCGAACGGTCTATCTCGTCGAAGGTGGCGCCGGCGCCTATGACCAGATTCCCCCCCTGGAGCTTTATACCCTTGATGGGAACGTTCCTGATGTCGAGGTAGGTCTCGACAGTGTCGGGCAGCGTTTTCGCCACCAGCGTGCCGCCGGCCAGGGCCATGGCCTTGTATTTTTTGTTCTGCAGCAGCGCTACCGCTTCCTTCGCGGTGGAAGGGAAAGCGTAATACTTGATATTTTTCATCCGCACCTCCAGAGATTAAGAGTACAAAAACCGTTACGCCGCGCCCGGCGGCTTACTTAGCGCCGAAATACGGATGCGGCAGATAGGGCTGCCGGTCCGGCTTGCTGTCCGTGGGCTTCAGCTCCATTTCCTGCACCAGCAGCGCGGCGGGCGCCACTATGGAGACCGGCACATAGCCGCGGTCGTACAGGAAAGGCCCCGGCTGGTAAAAATTATACACGTAGTCCTTGTCCGAAACAAGCAGGATGTCGCGCAGCGCCCGGAAAGTGACGCCCGTCCATTCCGCCCCGCCTATGATGGTTTCGGAGCCGTCCTTCACGCTCACCTTGTAAGCCAGCATTGGCCCGGCCAGCAGGTCCTCGCTTTTTTTGGCGTCCTCGGGGTCCAGCCGGCGCACCAGCAGCGCGTAGTCCAGGCCGCTCTCGGCGGCCAGCCTGAGCAGTTCTTTTTTCAGCGCCGGCAGGGGCGCGCGCTTTTCCGGGCTGACGGCGAAGAACACGTTGCCGGGCCGCGGCGTAGGGAATTCGTTGAGGAACCCCCGCGCGTGGCCGTTGGAACTGCGGTATTCCTTCACGGGGGCGCGGCTCATGTAGAACCCCGTCAATTTCCCGTTCTTCACCAGCTCCAGCGGGGCGGGGCGCACGCCTTCGTTGTCTATGGGGTAGCTCCCGTTCAGCTCAACGCCTTCATAGGCCAAAGCCCCCGGATCGTCGGTGACGTTCATGAAAGCCGGCAGCACGCGCATGTTGAGCTTCTTGGCAAGGTCCCCGGAATCTATGTAATAGCGCACCCAGTCCTCGCGGTCGGCCCAGGGCACGCGGGCGAACGAAACGTTGCGGACGAACAGCTGGTTGAGGAACTCCGCCGCCGCCTGGTCCTCGAACAGCACCGGCCCCAGGTAAACCTCCGCGCTGGAGGAGTCCACCAGGTAGCTCATGTCGCGGGCGAAAGCTTCCGTCTCGGCGGCCAGCTTTTCGAAAGGCGGCACCGCGGCCAGGGAGCGCCAGGAGTATTTCTTCTCGTCGGAGAGGCGCAGGCCGGTCCGGTCCTGCACCGAGGCCCTGACGTCCAGGCTTATCTTGTCCCACCAGTAGCGGTAGCGCGTGCCCCCGCTGTTGACGAAGCGCACCGTGCGCAGCGTCCTGGAAAAGACCACCTGCGAGCCCTGTATCTTGGGATAGTTGCGGAAGACGGCAGAAAGGGCCTTTAGGTTCGCGCGCCAGGCCGGGGCGTCGAAAGGCTCTGTCCGTTCCCTGTCCGAATAGTAGGACTCCGGCTTTTCCGCGGACAGGTCGCCGTACAGCTCGGAGATGTTCTTCTTCTGCTGGTAGGCTTTTTTTTGGGAATATTTTTCCAGGGCCTTCTTGTACGCGTCGTCGGTCAGCGACCACAGCGAGAAGCGCAGCGCGTCATAGCCGTCCTCCTCGTTGAGGGAGTCGGTGCCGGGCTTGTAGCCGTTGAAATCCTGCCCCACGTAGCCGGAGCTGTCGAAGCTCATGGTGCCCACGCGCAGGTCCACGGTGGCGTCGCGCGAGATATAGCGCCGGTCGTCCCGCAGCGAACCGAACACGGCGGAGATAGAATCCTCGGTGGAATCCATAACGTAATAGGACACGAAATACGGCCTGTCCAGGCTGTCCATCTGCAGGCTTTGCGCGGTGCGCTGCAGCTCGTCGGACATGGCCTTCAGCACCACGTCCTCTCCGGCCGCGGCCGGGGCGGCGGCTGAAAGGAGCAAAAGCAGGGCGGCTGAGGCTCTGTTCATGGTCGTGTGTCCGTAAAGGGCGGCTTCAGCACCGGCGGCCTGTCGTTGGATTTCTGCACTTTCTCGGTCTCGATCTCGGAGAAAAGCAGGCTGGGCGCCACCGCGGAGACCGGCACCCAGCCGGATTCGGCGCCGCAGGTGCCGTTAAAGACCCCGTAGTCGTCGCCGGTGAGCAGAATGCGCGCGAAGGTCTGCAGCGGCGTGCCTATAAGGTTAAGCCCGCGCACCGGTTCGTCCGGGCGGCCGTCGGCATAGACCTTGTAGCCCATGGTCACGCTCACCGAAAAGCTCTGCGGCAGGTAGCGGTCGGTGATGGTGAACCCGCCGGCGATATCGGAAACTATAAGGCCGTAAGGTTTACGGGCTTTTTTAACTTCCCTCACCAGCGCCCGGCGCAGTTCGGCGTAGGCAACGGTCCTGGTGGAAACCACTATCAGGTTGCCCATGCGCGCCACCGCGCCGTGCCCGTCGCTGCGGCGGCCGTGGCCGTTGGAAACCGGGAAATTCTTTATGGGCGAGCGGCCCATCAGGAAACCTTTAAGGACGCCTTTGTCCACCAGCACGGCCTTGCGCGCCGGCACGGCCTCGTCGTCGAAGCGGTAAAAGCCGCGCAGGAACTGGCTGCCGTAGCGGTATTGCGAGGGGTCGTCGTAGACGCTCAGGAAAGAAGGCATCACGGGCTGGCCCACTTTCTTCGCGAAGGTCTGGCCGGAATCCTCGCTCTTCTGGCGGTGCCCTTCCATGCGGTGGCCCAGTATCTCGTGGAAGAAAACCCCGGCCGCGCGGCTGTCGAGCAGCACCGGGCCGCTGTAAGGCTGTTCCGGCGGGGCGGCGCGCAGCGCCTTCAGTTCGGCTATGGAATCGTCTATATCTTTGGCTATCACGGCCTCGTCGGGGATCTCACCGGGCCTGTCGGAGTCGTAGATCTTCAGCCGGGAAAGGTCCATGCCGTCGGCAGTGCGGGTGTAAAGCGAGTACATGAAGCGCACGTAGGTGTTGCCTGTGACTATGCTGGAGCTTTCGGAATTCACCATGTAGCGGTTCACCGTATCCGCTATCAGGCGCACTTCCGAGCTGTAGAGAAAATCGTACGGCTTGAACTTTTCGGACAGCCGGCGCGCCATCACCCGGAATTTGGCCTTGTCTATTTCCGGGAACGAGGCCTTTTCATAGAATACGGCGGCCCCCTCCCGGGTGAAGTCGTCGGACTTATCCTCCTCCTCCGCCGTCACGCTCTTGTTCATCTTCACTTTCGCGTACTGGTCCTGCGCGGCTTTGTACGCCCGGTCGGTAAGGCTCCACACCTCGGCGCGCAGCGGCGCGGGGTCGTCCTCCACCGGCAGGTTGAAATATTCCTGCTGTTTGGAATTGCCCGAGGAGTTGGCGCCCTTCACTTCGTGCGTATTGTCCAGCTCCGGAGAACCCGCCCGCGCGTCCACGTCCAGCTGGCGGCTGCGGGAGTCGTCCTCGCTGTACAGCGCGCCCAAACGGGCCGAGAGGGAATAAGAGGTCCGGTCGTAGGCTTCGTAGCCCAGGTAATAGAGCGGGGCGGCTTCGGCGTTCGTGAGGCCCGCAACGCTGCGGGCCAGTTCGGTCTTAAGCGCGTTGAGCAGGGGATCGGAGGCGGCGGGCTGCGCGGCTGCGGCGCAGGGGCAGGCCAGAAGAACGGCGGCGAGCAATTTTCTCATTTTTGATCCGGGAGCAGGTATCCGATTCAGCGCAGGCCGCCGAGGGCGCGCTCCAGCAGAACGCCGCACATTTCCCTGCGGTACTCCGCCTCACTGCGGGTGTCGGTTATGGGCGAGACTTCGGTCTTCACCATAGCCGCGGCCGAGGCCGCGGTCTGCGGCGAAAGCTTCCTGCCGGCCAGCCAGGCCGAGGTTTTGACGGCCAGCAGCGGCACGGGCGCCACCGAGCCCAGCGCCACCACGGCATTTTTGATGGTCCCGCCGGAGAGCTCCGCCGTTAAAGCCACCGCCGCCTTGGAGATGCCGAAATAGGCGCGCGGCCCCAGCTTCAGGTAAGCCCCGGCGTGCGGGCGCTTCGGGATCTCAAAAGCCAGTATAAGCTCGTCCTTTTTCAGCGCGGTCCGCTTGGGCCCGAGGAAAAGTTCCCTCAGCGGCAGCCGGCGTTTTTTCCCCTTGAGCGCCAGCAGCACGTACGCCCCCTCGGCCACCAGCGCGCACACGCCGTCGGCGCAGGGGCTGCCGTTGGCGGCGTTGCCGCCCAGCGTGGCCATGTTCCTCAGCGACGGACTGGCGAAATGCGGGATGGCGGCCACCAGCGCCGGGCACCATTTGCGGGCCGCTTTGGACTTCTCTATTTCGGAAATTTTCACGCCGGAACCGATGAACAGCGCGCCGGCGGTCTCTTTTATGGCCGCCAGCTCGGGCAGGCCGCTTATGTCTATCCAGCATTCCGAACTTTCGGCGCCGGCGTTATCGGCCGTCACGATATCGGTGCCGCCGGCAAGGTAGCGGCGGGCGGCCGGGAGGCCCGGCAGCGCTTTCCAGAGTTCTTTAAGGTTCGGGGGTTTTACTATGATCTCAGGCATTTTACTTCCCGCGGGCTTTTTCCACCGCCGACAGCACCTTTTCATAGCCGGTGCAGCGGCAGAGGTTCCCGGTAAGTTCGAGTTTGATCTCTTCCAGAGTGGCTTTGGGTTTGCGGCGCAGCAGCGCCTCCGAGGCGATTATCAGGCCGGGCGTGCAGAACCCGCACTGCACGGCGCCTTCCGCCATAAAGGTTTTCTGCAGCGGATGCAGGCCGCCGGCCTTGCCTTTTAGGCCTTCAATAGTAACGAGCTCTTTGCCGTGCAGCTGCACCGCCATCATCAGGCAGGCGTTCACGGCCCGCCCGTTGACCAGCACCATGCAGGCGCCGCATTCACCTTCCCCGCAGCCTTCCTTGGTGCCCTTCAGCCCGAGGGTTTCGCGGATGAGCTCCAGCAAAGAAAGGGAGGAGGGTATTTCCAGCTCCGTTCTTCGCCCGTTCACGGTGCAGCCCAGCGCGAAAACGGCCGGGGTAGTGTTTTTCTTAGCGGACATCAGCTTTATCCTTTCTTAGAAATCAAAGCCCATTCCCACGTTGAAATACATGCCGCTTACGGTCAACACGTCCCTTTCGGAGGTTATACCCCTGTCGAAGAACATCGTGTTGAGCTGGTAGCGCAGCTCGGCCACCAGCTGCGTCTTGTCGGCTATCTGCAGCCTCACGCCGAAAGGGATATTGAGGACCAGGCCCAGCCCGAAATCGTCCGTGGGCGTAGTTTTGTAGGCGGAATTCGTATACCCTTTTACATACGGCATATTTATGGCGTTGAGCGAAAAACCAAGCCCGATACCCATATAAGGCTCGACTGTCGTTTTTTTGGCGAACCGTATCATCAGGTCGCCGGCCATATAGAACGAGGTAACGGTGAGGTAATCGCTTTTGCCGAAAGAAAAATTGCCCGGGGCCCCGTTATTAAGGCTCCAGGTGGTACTCTGCGGAACTATATTGCGCCTTTCCAGCCCGAATTCAAAAGCTCCGCCCATATTCCCGTTGCCATAGCCGCCGACCCTCATTGCCAGCGGGCCGAACCCGGCAGTTTTAAGTTTGTCGAATTTGACGGAACTATAATACTGGGAACCGCTGGCGCCTATGAGCTGTACGCCCAGATCGTTGGTCCCGGTATTGTCGAGCCGTATCGTGCCTAACGAGTTGTAGAATTCCAGCGCCATGTTGGGAGAGCCCATGCCCAGGAAAATATCGAAATAGCCGTATTCGTAAGTGCCGCGCTGGCGCACATAAGACTTCGTAACCGGCTGCTGATAATCGGGCTGCGGCTGGTAAGCCGGCTGCTGGTAGGCGGCCGGCTGGTAAGCGGGCTGCTGCGGGGCGCTGGCCGCGTCGCCCATCCAGTTCTTCTGCACGGTAACCTGCGAAGCGCCGATGGCCTGCGCGGTCTCGGTCTTTATCAGGCGCGCGTTAACCTCTATCTGGCCGTCCGAGGTCTCTACCAGGGTGCCGGTGATTATGGCCTGCACGCCCAGCAGCTTGCCGAGCTGCTGCGTGGAGCTGGCGTCCATCATGCCGGAGGACTGCAGCTTAAGTTCGCCCATCACCTTGTCGAGCATGGCGCGCTCTACGACTTCGAACTTATGCATGTTGATGAATTTCATCGTAAGCCGCTCGGAGATCACGGAGCCGTCCTTGGTGGCCCCGGCCCTGTTGTCGGCGTAGGAGAACGGGATGATGGCTATTTTCTTCCCGTGGAATTCGGAGCCGGCCTCGCTGATCTCCGTGGCGAGCTGCAGGTATTTATCCTCGGCGCGGACCCCCGCGGAGAAAAAGGAAAGGAACAGCAACCCGGCGAACAGAGTTTTCACGGTGTTTTTCATTTCGATATTCCCTCGCTCAAGCCTTCTTCAATTCCTTCCATATCTTTTCCGGCAGCAGCGGCACGGAAGTCACGCGGGCGCCGCAAGCGTTCTTTACCGCGTTGGCGATGGCCGGAGCCACGCCGATAAGCGGGACCTCGCCCATGCCTTTGGCATGATAGGGCCCGTCCTTATACGGCTTTTCTATAAAAGTTATATCATATTCGGGTTTATCGGCGGTAGTAGCTATGACATAATCCGTGAAGTTAGGGTTCACCATGATCCCGTTCTTGTAGACCAGGTTCTCGTACACGGCCCAGCTCATGCCCTGCAGGATGCCGCCCTGCGCCTGGCCCGCGGCCAGCCGCGGGTTCACTATCCGGCCCACATCGTAGGCCGCCCAGATCTTTTTAACCTTCAGCACGCCCGTCTTCAGGTCCACTTCCACCTCGGCCGCGTTGGCCGAATAGGAGTAGATAACGTAGGCGTCGCCCTGGCCGTCCTCGTTCTTGAACGAGGTGCGGGGCGCGGTATACCAGCCCTGCTCGCACATCTTCAGGCGCCGGCGCCAGCACTCGGCCGCCACCGGCTTGAACTCCACGGACTTGCCGCCCATGGAGAACACGCCCCCGCCCGCCGTCATCGGCTTCGACGCGTCCGCGCCCGCGGCTACGAGCAGGTCGAAGGCGGTCTTAAAAATGCGCTCCCTCAGCGGCGTGGCCGCGTCCACTATGGCGTTGCCGCTCATCAGCGTGGTGCGGCTGGCCACCGTGGGGCCGGAATCCGGCACCTTGGAGGAATCCACCTCTTCCACCTTCACGCCCTCGTACGGCGCGTTGAGCGTTTCGGCGGCTATCTGCGCCAGCACGGTCAAGGCGCCCTGGCCCATCTCGGCGTTGCCCACGCTGACGCTCACCGAGGAATCTTTATAGATGTTCACCATCGCGCCCGCGCGGTCCAGGTAGCGGCCGCCGGCCCCCAGCCCCACGCCGTAATAAGTGGCGGAAAAACCTATGCCGGTGACCACATCGGGGTTTCCGGCCGCGGCCCCCCCGTTCTTAACTTTTTTAGCCCACCCGCTGCGCCGGCGCACGGCCTGTACTATCTCTTTCAGCCCGCAGCTGGAATTGAGTTTCTGGCCCGTTACGGTCTTATCCCCGGGCTCCAGCAGGTTATTCAGGCGGAACTGTACGGGGTCCATCCCTATCTTTTCCGCCAGTTCGTCGATCAGCGACTCCTGCGCGAAGCAGATCTGCGGCTGGCCGAAACCGCGGAAAGCGCCGCAGGGTACTTTGTTGGTGGCCGCGGCGTAGGTCTTTATGTCCACGTTGGCTATTTTGTAAGGCCCGGCGGCGTGCACGGTGCCGCGCCACAGCACGATGGGTGACAGCGTGGAATAAGCCCCGCCGTCCAGCACGTATTTTACGCGGCAGGCGGTAATCCGCCCGTTCTTGTCCGCGGCATAGGCCACCTTCGCCCAGCCGGGGTGGCGCTTGGACATGCTCTGGAAATCCTCTTTGCGCCCGTAGATAAGTTTTACGGGTTTGCCGACCTTCGCGGCGCAGATGGCCGCGTGCGAGGCCACCAGGGCGGGCACGTCTTCCTTGCCGCCGAAGCCGCCGCCGGTCACGGTCTGCAGTATCTTTATCTTATGGTAAGGCTGGGCCAGCGCGGCCGCCACGGCGTCGAGGATATAAAAAGGGCACTGCGTGGTGCTGTGCACCGTCATGCCGCCTCCCGGCTCGGGCAGGGCTATGGCGCCCTGCGTCTCCAGGTAGGCGTGCACCTGGTAATTGGTGGCGAATTCCCCCTCCGCCGTGAAAGCCGCTTTTTTAAAAGCCTCGTCTACGGAGCCTTTCTTTATCACGAAGCTGGAGAACACATTGTCCGTACCGTGAATTTTAACCGAACCCTTCTCCAGCGCTTTAAGGGGGTCGGCCACGAAAGGCAGTTCCTTGTATTTCAGTTCCACCAGCGCGGCGGCTCTCTTCGCCGCGCCGGCGGTCTTCGCCACCACCAAAGCTATGGTCTCGCCGGCGAAACGCGCCTCTTTTTCCGGCAGGAAAGGGTAGTCGTGCATGACCACCGGCCATTTGTTCACGCCCTTGATGTCCCTGTATGTGACTAAAGTTACATATCCCGGGACGCGGCGGGCCTTCGCGTCGGAGATGGAAAGGATCTTTATCCTGGGCCTGGGCGAGCGCACCGCGGCCGCGTACAGCATGCCGGCGAAGTCCCGGTCGGCGGCGTACTGCGCCGCGCCGGTCGCCTTTATCAGCGCGTCCTTCCTGGGCAGAGATTTTCCCACGCAAGAAAGTTTTTCCATAGGTCGCCTCTTACTTTTTATCGTCCGTCACCCGCATATGCGCGCCGTCGCGCTTATAATGCGTTTTTATTATCTCGGCCAGCACGGAAACGGCTATTTCCCCCGGCGCTTTGCCGCCCAGGTTCAGCCCCACGGGCGAATGCACCCGCGCGTCCTTGAGCGGATAAAGCTTTTTACCAGCGAGGAGGCGGAAGATCTCGCGCACTTTGTCGGCGCTGCCTATCATGCCTATATAGGCCGCCGGCGTGCGCATCATGGCTTCCAGGCACTCCCTGTCCAGCGCGTGGCCGCGGGTGACTATCACCGCGTAGGTGTCCTTGTCGGGCGCGGCCAGCGCCACGGCTTTGTGCGGCTCGGCATTGATTATCTCCAGCGCCCCCGGGAAGCGCTCGGCGTTGGCGAACTCTTTCCGGTCGTCGGCCACCAGGTAAGGGTAGCCGGCCAGCCGGCAGGCCTCGGCTATCTTCAGGGCCACATGCCCGCCGCCCAGCAGCAGCACCTTGAAAGGGTTCTTGTAGACGTCTATGTAAACTTCCATCCTGCCCATGCAGATCATCCCGGTGTTGCCTTTGGGCTTAAGGTCGAAATTGAATTTCCCGCCCGTGCCGGTCTTCAGGCACTCCACGGCCTTTTTAATGGTCAGCGCCTCTATGGTGCCGCCGCCCACCGTGCCCTCTATGGAGCCGCCGGCGTAGACCAGCATTTTGGCGCCGGCTTCGCGCGGCGTGGAGCCGTCCACGGAGATGACGGTGACGAAAGCGGCGCTTCTGCCGGCGTCTATGGCCTCGGCCAGCATTTTTATGATGTTTTTTTGGTCTTTCATGGTCTGTTATTTTACAAATTTACAGCACTTTATATATCTCCACCTGTTCGGTGCGGCCTTTCAGCGCCGTCAACCCCAGGGCCCCGAACGACATCTTCCCGGCCAGCGCCTCCCGCGCTTTCTCCAGCGCGGCCGCGCTGACTATGATATCCGTGCCGAAATCCTTGGTCTTGGACTGCAGGCGGGAGGCGGTGTTCACCGTGTCGCCGATAAAAGTATATTCCAGCCGCGAGAACGTGCCGATATTGCCGGCCACCAGCCGCCCGGAATGCACGCCGATGCCGAAGTTCACCGCCTCCGGGGCCTTGCCGGCGGCGTTGAACTCGGCCAGCGCCGCGCGCATTCCCGCCGCCGCGCGCAGGGCGTCGGCGGCGTAGTCCTTCGAGCCCAGCTGAGGCGTGAACACCGCCATCACCGCGTCGCCCATGAACTTGCTGATAACGCCGTTATAGGCCGTTATCGGCGGGGTGATGTAGCGGAAATAGTTATTGAGGAACTCCACCACGGCGGTGGCGCTCAGCGGCTCGCTCAGCGGGGTGAAGTTTCGGATGTC
>SESF01007685.1_pt1 | contig 12412 bp, 9 predicted proteins | sample 3171521 | NCBI WGS metagenome assembly SESF01 (sample SAMN10866945, study PRJNA518727) | freshwater metagenome | biome: subpolar coniferous forest; feature: holomictic lake; material: water; isolation source: holomictic Lake 227, 6 m and 8 m depth | place: Canada: near Kenora, Ontario | collected...
TAAACCGAAACCGCTCTAAGAATGAAACAGAGATTTGGATTGATTTTGGGTGTCATGCTCTGGGCAGGGCTTTGCCTTGAGGGCTGGGCCGCCATGGCACCGCCCCCGTGTGTGGTGGCTGCCCCGATCATAGCGGTGGCCAAGGCAGAATTGCCCGTGCTGCTGCCGGGGCAGACGGGGGTCTTGGACGCGAGCGAATCGCGTTTTCCAAAAGGCTTTGCGGGTACCTTCCAATGGACTCAGATCAAGGGCCCCAAGGTCGCGCTGCAAGGGAGCAATCAATCAAAAGCCACCTTTGCCGCCGTCGCTGAAGCCGAGTTCCGCTTCCGGCTCACCATCAACGCCGGCACCGAGTCGAGTTCGGATGAGGTGACGGTGCGGGTCGTGACCCTGAAAGGGGTGGTGAATGGGGATTTTTCCAAAATCGATCCCTCGGGATTGCCAGCGGGTTGGCAATTGAATCGCGCCGATGATAAGGCCCGAGTCGTGGTGGATGCCAAAGGCGGCGAGGGTGGCATGCCCGCATTACGCATCACCACCCAACCGATCTCTGCTCCGGCCGGCAAAAAGGGTGAGTACGCGCCCGTGGAGCTTTCGCAAAGTGTGCAGTTGGAGCCGTACCGGATTTATCGGCTCCGCGCTCGTATGCGCGGCGAGAATGTGCGGCAGAGCTATTTGAACGATCATTCGCCCGAATATGTCGGCCCCAGCGTGGGTGTGAACATGTGGCTGGCGGAGTCGTTCCGTAATCAGGAATTGAACGGCAAGCTCAAGGGGACTTTCGGTTGGACCGATGTGGAGTTGGAGTTCCCAACCCTGGCAGACGGCACACAAACCATCTACATTCATTGTGGGCGCGGCGCTGGGGCCGCCTCCAACGCGAGCGGCACCGTGTGGATTGACAACGTGCGTTTGGAGCCGGTGCTGGATCGGGTAAGCATGCTGGGGCGCCATGTCGTGCTGTTTTTCAGCAAAACGGAACTGGCCCGCCTCCGGTCAAGACAGGCGCGTGAATTCGTGGATGAAATCGATGCCTATTTTGCGTGCATCTCGGATCTTACCGGCAAGGGCATGGATCAAAAGCTCGTCTTCTTTGCTCCCTGGACTTGGGATATTTGGTCCGGCGGCTGGTCGGGGAACCCAGTCTTGTTTTCGGGAGGAAAAGAGGAAATGCAGCCGTGGTCTGGCAAGCTCCGGGGAAAGCTTTTTTTTGGAGGTCACATCCACGAGATATCGCATGATTTGGCTGTGCCTCCGGTGGTGTGGGGGGAGATTGCCCCTGGCACTTTGGCCTATTATGCCGTTGGCGAACTCGGTTTGTGCGCTGGGCCCGGGCGGGGAATGGCGGCGGTCGGCGATTACCATCGAGTGGTGCACCGGATTGGGGAGGAAACCTGGTTGAAAGAGCGGCGGGTCAATCAGAATCGTATTCAGGACAAGTTCATGATGATCGCCCAGCGTGCTGGGTGGCGCCGGACCTGGGACACTTTCAAACAGGTGTTTCGGATGGTGTTGGTCGCACAATTACCGAACAATCCGAATGCCAGGTTATGGAAGGCGGGCGTGGACTATCCCTCTTCCGCCTACACGCCGGAGTTCGTGGCAGCCATGAAGGGCAGCATGTGGCAGCAGTTCAAGGCCGTGTTCGATGCAGCGAGCGTGATTTCCGGGTTCGACATGTGGTCGGTGTTCTCCAAGGAGGAGATCCAGGCGCTGGAGGCGAGGCTGTCCCGCAATGATCTCGGGGACTGAGGGAACGAACTTTCATTGCCGTTTGCACTGCGTGTCTCTCTTGTGACGACACGCCCTATGACCTTGTAACGCATGAAATGACGCATACGGCTGGTCTTTTTGGCCCAGGGCTGCGTTGTCAGCCCAAGGCGCTATTTTCAGATAGCGCCTTGGGCTTCCGCCTTGCCCTGAACCAAAAATCCGGCGCTCTATGCGCCATTTTCCTTGTTACAAGGTACTAGTGTGGTGAAAGATAAATTCGCTAAATAAGTCCGAGACAATTTTTCGATTTTTCGGCGTTGCTTGCTCGGGCAATATCTTCAGATATTGCCTTTCGGTCGCGCCTTGAAAAATGCGGAAAATGGACTCGGACTTATTTCATGAACTTGCCTGACAGGACACTAGGAGCGGCTTAAGTTTTTCTGTAGCCGAGCCTTGCGGCGGCGCAGACCGTTGCGCGTCCCTTCAAGCTCGGGCAGTATTGAAAATACAGCCTCTTCGCTTGAAAAGCCGCGCACCGGCCCGCGGTGCTCGCAAATCATCGGCTACATCTCAACTTAAAACGCTCTAAGGAATCGCTGACTAATCGCCACGGGCCATCTGCAAGCGATTTTTCGCCGACCGCCATCCGTCGCTCGCAGCGTCAATATCTTCTGATATTGCCGCCGCTCCCGATTTCGGCATCCAGCAAAACTTGCTTGTATCTCCACCCATGTCGCTTTGATCAGCAATTCCCTAATGGGTGGCCGCTGAACGGGTTTTTCAGGGGGTGATCAGTCCCAAAAGCTGCCCCGGTGCGGCCGTTCCGCCCTGTTCCACCTTCCACTCGGGATGTGCGGGATCGCCTGCGGTAAAGTGACCTTCGACGGGGGCTTCAATCGCCGTTTTCTGAAGGAATTCGCGGCAGCGGTTGCCCTCTTCGCTGAGCGCTTTTGCTTTGGCCGCCGCAGCGTCCATGGCGGCGTGAATGGCGGCCAGATTTTGGTCCGCTTGGACGCGCGTGCTTTCCAAGGCGGCCTTTTTGTCGTTCAAGGTGCGGGTGAGGGAGTCGGCTGTCAGCGGCTTGTCGAAATTGACGAAACTGTCAAAGCGCACCTTGGCTGCATCCAGGGCGACTTTGGCTCTGTTGAGGGTCACCTCGTCGTTGTCATATTCGATCTTTTGGATGTAACCCTCTTGCAGCAGCTTCCCACGGGTATTGTAGCGGGACAAAGCTTGGTCGTATGCCGCCTGGGCGTCTATCACCGCGAGTTGTAGCGAGAGCTGATTGGCGGGAGCATCCCCCTCGATGTACTTATGGAGAAGCCGATCCGCCTGGGTGACTTCATAGGCAAGCGCGGCAAGCTTTGCGGCTTTGTCGGCCTCCGTCGGAGCGATTTTCTGCTCATTGGCCTTCGCTTCGGCCTCGGCTGCCGGAATCGCATTCTGGATCTCGCGCCATTTGGCGAGAGTGGGCAGGCAATCGAGCACGACAAGGATGTCGCCCTTGCGAACCGCCTTTCCCGATGGGGCTACATAATGGATGGCGGTGGGGTTGGGCAAGCCGTTGACGATGCTCGCCAGGGGGTGGGTTTGAGCCCAACCGTGGGATGCCACCAGCACGGCCAATGCAAGTGTGAGAAAAAGGCGGAGATGTTTCATGGCTTGGTGGTGGCAAACAGCGAAGGCTGGTCGCGGTCGAAGACTCCCATGTCACGCTCCAGCCGCAGCAGGGCGACATAATGGTCCATCTGCAGGTCCAGCTTGGTGTTGATGGCGGAAATGCGGATGTTATCCGCGTCGATCACCTCGCGGTTCGAAACCTGCCCGCGCTCCAGCAGGAACTGCGCGGCGGCCACGCGCTTGCCGCCCGATTGAATGATCGATTCCTGGATTTCGAGCGCGCTTTCGATGAGTTTGATCCGGTTGATGCTGCTGCGAATCGACGCCGAAATAGAGGTGCGGTTGTAAGCGAGCGCCCGCTCGTTCTGGCGCACCGCCAGCCAGCATGTATAGAGCGCCAGCCGCTGCGCCGTGGACTCCAGCGGCAGCGACATGGTGAGCCCCGCCGTGTAGTTCTCGTAAGTCGCCCCGTTGCTTGTCAGGAAGTTGGCGTTGCTCACATTGGCGCTTACGTTGAGTTCGAGGTCCGGCAGCAAATTGCGCTGGGCAAACTTTAGCGCTCGTTGGCTGTCTTCGAGCAGATCGGCGGCGGTTTGAAGATCCGGACGCCGTTCCATGGCGGTTTGGACCGCTTTGTCGCTGCTTATTTGGAGTTTCCGATAGGGGATGGGGAAGTCGGCCAGGGAAACGGAGTTTTTGAACGGCAGGTTCAGTGTGGCGATCCAAAACTGCTCGACCCGGTTGCGGCGGTCCAAATCCATGTCGAGCAGTTGCTGCTGGACCATGAGGCATTCCTGCGTTGCCCGAAGCGCTTCGAGTTCAGTTTCCCGCCCCAGCTTGAAAAAAGTCTGCTGCTTTCTGGCCAGGAAATCGACCGCCTCGCGCCGCGCCTGGAGATTCTGCAACTTGGCGCTCAAAACCTGGATGGTCAGAAAATCGTTGATGGCCGAGATGGCGAAATCCTCCTGCTGCTGGCGATAGCCGCGCAAGGCATACACGACGTTGCGCTTGGCCCGCACCAAGGGCTCCTGCTGGAGATCGCGCCCCGCGCCGGAAAGCAGCGGCTGCGTCAGCGAAAGCACCGCGCGGGGCGAATAGCTGGAATCAGCGGTATTGCTGGAGTCGGCGAACGATCCGCCGAAGTCGAGCGAGAGATTCCCGCCAAAAGGCAGCTGTTGAGTGAATCCCAAAGACTGGAACGAATTGCTGTATTGGTCGGCGCTGTGAATGCCGTTGAAGGTCACTCCCGCGTCGGAGTGCACTGCATTGAGCTGGGCGCGCCATTGGGGATAATAGTTGCGTTGCGCGGCGATCATGCCGAGCGCCGTGGCCCTCGCCCCCTCGCGCAGCGCCTGCATCAAGTTGTTGTTGGCGATGGCGACCTCCACCGCGCGGGAGAGCGTCAGCGGTCCGGGGCCTGCGACCATGGGCATGGCATCGGGACGCGGGAGGTGGGGGTCTTGAAGACGCACCTCGTCAATCGCTTTGAGCGCTGCATCGTCGGCGTCCTTCGGCATCGGAATGGAAGAAGCGGCCATTCCCTTTGCAGCAAGAATCCCCACCGCGAAGAGAACGACTATTCGAGGCGTCAGCCGAACCTGCGGGCATAGGGAATTCGACATCTGGGAGGGAATCATTTTCGAGGGAAACCGGGGAGTCAAATAGATTCGAATCCGCCCCCCGTTACCGGCCCGGAGATGGGAGAGGGGGGCGGTCGATGGTTGACTGAACGCGGTGGAAAACGCGAAGGCGCCGGGTTGCTTCCAGTCCGCTTGCCTTGTTAAGGACGAATGTCTCTCCGAAACACAGGATGGGGCGTGTTGATGTCGTGTAAGTGCTTGCCTTCGGGGGGGAGTTCGGGAATCGGTGTTGCGGGTTCAAACCGATAGCTTCGGGTTTCCGACTCACGCTGCCATCTGACCGGAAGGCGGGTCTCGGCGTCGATCCATGCGAAGGTTTTCACTTTGGGCGGGGGAGCAGCCGGTGGCGAATTTATTTCGCTGGGGCTCATCGGGGGGAGCATCCGCGGGGGGATGGCAACTTCATCGGAAAAAAACAAACAATCCAATTCACCAATTTTCTTGATGCCGCGGAAACTGGAAGCTGAAATCCAGCCCAAATCGGAAAAGTCGCGACTCTGATAGGAGCTGACGAGTTCATTCAGGGTATCGTGGGTGCTCAGAGGCTGGATGAAACCGTTCTGGCCGAATTGAAGAATTTCCAAATTAAGCCGGTTATAATGCCAGCGACGCGAGATATCGCCGGACATGGTAAGGGTTTCCTCATAAAGCGCTTCCGGCGTTTTGATGACCATGACACGGCGCAGACGCGGGTCGCTGGAAACGGTCTTTCCAGAACTGGGATCGCTCGCTGGAGGAAGCGCTTCGGCGGCAGCTTTTTTCAGCGTATCGCCCCCCTTTCCGTAAGTAAACTTGATTTCCCAGCGCGTATTCTGCGGGACACGCGCGAGGAGTGGGCCGGCAGGGAGCTGAGCCGGTGTTTGGCTGCGCCCCGGCAATGGCATGAGCAGCGTTGCCAGGAAAAGGAAGGGGAGTCTGAAGTGAATGGCGTGCGCGATTTTCATTCCGTAACGAGTTCAACTTGTTGATCCACGATCAACCCCGTGGCCCGGTCGATGGCGAGGTGAATCCAGAGGCGGGTTTCTCCTCGGAGGGAAAACTGAGCCAGGCTGTTGGATTGTGGGCCGCAAAATCCGCTCTGGGCAACCACATCGACCAAGAGATTCCAGACCCGGACTTCGCCCACATCCGCCAGCGCCCGGATTGGAGCCTCGCGGTAACGCTGCAAAATGTTGTTGGCGCTGGTGGTGCCGCCAGTGAACGGCGTGGGGCTGCCCGAGTAAAAACTCTCGTAAGAGCTATTCCGATAGCGCCCGACCACATCACCCAGGCTGGTGAAGGCCCCCGTGCCCGTCGTCCAATTGCAGATGGCCGTGGCCAGATTGGTTGTCTCCGGGGAAGTGATTTGGGTGCTGCCGTTGCCGTCCGGATCCCGGCCGACTCCCGAGAGGACGGCATCCAGCACTTGGGTATTGCGCGTATTGAGATTCACTTTGCCGGCAATCACCCCGTCGGTCGTCTGGTCTTCCTTGATGCAAAAAGCATCGAGCAGGGCGGAATCCCCACTTGACGGTGTGAAAAAATCGAGTTGCTTAAAAGGCTGGTCGCGGAAGACGTAGCCGAGTTCGGCCACGGAGCGGAAGGGCCGGTTCAGAATGACCGGACGGCTGATGTCGGCCGTATCATTCGCAGCCGATGTGGTCGCCAGCGGTTTTCCCACGAGCGTGCTGGGGCCTGAGTAGAAAGCCATGCCGCCTCGCATGGTTCTGTCGGGGTCGTAATAAGCACTGTACAGGGTTGCTATATTTTCCGTCAGGAACCCTGCATAATAGCCGTATTCCGTCGTGTTTACGAGCGTACCGATCCAACCTAGTGTGCCAGGACTGTTTCCTAGACCTATTCCATCTCCAGGCCTCCCCGGTACCCAAAAATAATTAGTGGTGGATAAATTCGGGCGTAATGTCTGAATCGATGCACTTCCCGTGCTGATAGTTGAAGCTGGGTACGCGGTTGTCGAAGGCATTCCGAATCTCATCGTCCTCGGGTCAACTGCGACTCCACAGTCTCCGCTGAAGAGCCGGACAGGATCGGCAGGAGGGCTGCCCGGATTAATATAACCCGACGCATCAAAAGCAGATCTCGCCAGGTACGACTTAACATCGCAGGTGATCCAGTTGCTCGAAGAATAGTATTGCAAGAGGGAAGTGATCTGATGCTGTTGGGCTGCCAAGCTATGTCCAAAGTTACCTCTTATGAGATTGGCGGTTAAGAGATAGGTGCCGCTGATTAGCGTGCCGTCGGGTTGTGTGCCGCTTAAGAACTTTGTGGCACAGATTGGAAAGGTTGCAAGCAGCACGCCCACATATTGCCGGTTCGAATCGACCGGATTGGTCAGATAACCGCCCGCCCCCCCCGCTATTGATCGAATCGCGTTTCCGGCTCCAGTTGTCAGGTTGGTGTTGGCGGGGACATTGGGAAAAATTAACGCTGTGGGCTGGGTAAAGTAACCGGGCCCTGGCACGCTGAAGTCCAACTCGGTAGGATCGGAGGACGTCGTTGGATAAGGGGACAGGCTGAACATCGACCCGCCAGTTAATGTTCCACTTGTCGTAGGAAAAGATGTGTAACAAAAAAAGTCGCTGGTCCACGGAGTGTACACCGTAAAACCCGTCACGGCGTTAGTACTCGAGTGAATCGGATCGCCTGAAAATGTTATGATCCGAAAGCTGGTCGGCTGCGGGCTTGAGGAGCCGGAGAGGGAACTATGGGGATTCCACACCCAGGGATTTAGTATATCCGCCGCGAGGCCTGGGTCATTCAGCGTGTTATTCACAAGCGGGGTTGGGTTTAGTGGTAGAGGAGTGAGTGGCTGATTGAACTGGGGCTGCCGAAGCGTGAATACTCCGATGTTCATGCTGTAGAGATATGGCAGGTTTTCCACACCGCGCACTTTGCGCTCGAAAAGCCCCAGCAGATCCGCATCGGTCCAGCGGGTAGGCAGGGCGATCTCGGTGGGATAACCGTCGCTGTCATACTGGTCGATGATGTTTGCGAAAATCTGGAGAAGCTGGAAGTCGGGCTGGATATCGCGGGCGTGCTGCCAGAGCCCCACCCCCGTCGAATTGGCAGCCCCTTTGCCCAACGAACCGACGCCAATCGTCGCTTTGAGCAATTCAAGGAAATCCGGCTCGCGCGCATTGGTCCCCGTCAAGGCGGCGACGTCGCTGAGTCGGCCAATGAAGCGGCTGGTAATGCCATGGTCATAGACCCAGACATTGTGGCCCGTGCCGGCGGGATCGGCGGCCCAAGTCAGCCCAAAGGCTTTTAAGATGTTTTGCTCCGTTCCCAGGCTCAGGAAGTCGTCTGTTAGCCCCGCATTGTGGAGCGGAGTGAGGATGGTTGTGTCGGAGGTGAGAGAGCCCCCCGGCGCGATAGGCCCTTTGTAAGTCAGCCAAGCGAGGCGATTGAGCGGGAAGCGCTTTGCGATCAAGGGATCGCCCACCCTGGCCAGCGTGGCGGTTTGTGCCGGATTAAAACGATTGAACGTGCCGCTGACCCTCACGTCGAGCAGGCGGGGATTGATGCCGTTGGTGCCGGTTTGATCTGCTTGGGCAGCAAGGTTGTTTCCAGTGTAGCTCGCAAGCGAGTAGACGCCGTTCGTTGACGCGGATACCATAAGAGCGGCCGTAGCAGAGATAGCCGGCCCGACCACCCCGAACGAAGGCTGGTTGAGCCCGCGGCTGAAGGTGCCCAGCAGCGGAAGCGCGCTTTGGTTCAGGCCATCCTGGGTGAAAAAATTCAGCAACTGTCGCCTGCTGACAAACGCCTGGTCGCCTTGGGCTACCTGTCGAAAGTTGCTCGGATCGACTCGGAGGTTTGTGAGGAAATTTGTTGGTGCGGTTGCCGTGGAGGCGTTGCGCCAGGCCACAAGGGTTTGGACTTCCGTGCCACTGAGTCCGATTCTTGTGAGGTCGGCCAAAGCGAGAAAGCCTTTCTTGCCGACTTCCGTTGCTGCCAATCCGGAAGGATACCCCGCACAGTTGACATCCAAAAGCCCCCCCTCGTCATAAATAGTGTAGGCGAAGCGCCCCAGGATCGGGTCGCTTCCGTTGGATTTATTGGCTGCGGCAAGGGTGGCGCTGGCGCAGTTGGAGCCGCTGCGGGTGAGATAAATCCAATCCGGCAGGACAAAATCCGCGATAGGCGTCACCGAAGTGCTGCTTACCGTTGGGAGCAGTCGCGCGGCATTCCAGCGGTCGGCGGAGAACTTTCTTCCCTCAAGAGATGCCGTCCCTGTCGAAATAGACGACGCCCGAATCGCCCCGCTGGTGCCGCTAAACATCAATCCATTGGCGCTGCGCTTCACCAGGTTGGGCAACGTGTCGGCGGTGCCGACGCGTGCCGGCGCCGCATTGGAAGGGGCCGTGGGGACATAGACCGGGTAGTTCGAGTTTGCGGGGGTATTCGATCCATTAATGATTTCCTGCCGCAGGTCATTGATGATGATCTCCTTGGCGGTGGTGGCCAGAATGGAGGAGGAGGCCGAGCTGGCGCTGGCTTTGGAGATGGTGTATTCGGATGCCGATCGCGCGAAAAATGCCACCGCTAAAATCATGGCGAGCGTGATCAGGGAGAGCACGATTACCAGGGCAAACCCACGCTGGATTGGGGCTGGCTGCTCATTCATGGAGAGGCGGGGGAGGGGCTTATTCATTGATTGGGAAAAAACGGCGGTAAACCCTTACGGCGCCGCCTATCTTTGGAAAATGCGTGGTTTCCGCTACTGTGCTCCAGGCGGAAGCAATGGAGGATGTTGCTCCGTTGGCCGCATCGACAAATGTATTCGTAATATTCTCCAAGTCTGACTCGGATAACAGCGCCTGTTTCTCCCGGTCGATGCAAACAATCGTCACGACCATCGCGCGAATGTTACCCCAGTCCGGCACCTGATTGGCGGCGATTTGCCCGAGCGTGCCCGATGCGGTGACGTAGCTGTAGGCCGGTTCCCCTGAATCAGACCGTGTGGGAAGGGCCGCCAGAAAAGTTCCATCGTTTTTCATGAATTCGACCTCCATGCGAATCACTTCCTTGCAGAGTGGTTGGATGGCGGTTGAGGGGATGCTGGAGATATAATCTCGCAGTCGGGACGGATAAGATGCGACCCCGCTTCCCGTGGTCAGCAACAACCCTTCCCCGATCCGTTGGAGGCCGCAGGTGCCGCTGGTGCCCGTCGTGACTTTGTAGCCGATCAGCGCCGCAGTATCCGCGCTGCCGGAGCCCGAAAGGGCTGGCGCCTCGCTGTAGAAATAAAATTCGTCATTGCCAACATTCTTGCTCACGAGGAAGTCGACATCCCGGCGTTTGACCTGTTTGGCAAGGTCGTCAGCCATCACGTCGAGGGCGATGCGGGCGGATGCGTCGACATCCAGCCGTTGCCGTCCAGTGCCTGTGACATTGGAAACATTCCTGATCACCTCGGTGAAAAAAATCAGGACCAGCGTCAAGATTGCCATTGCCGCCAATAACTCTAGAAGGGTGAATCCCTGCTGGCCTGTCGCTTGGGAGAGAGAGGGGGATTTTTCCATAAGCATCTTGGCCTGGGGGTGGGCTCAGAGGCGGCTCGGAGTGAAAGAAGAGGCGATTTCCAGATGGCCCGAAGCGTTTGCAACAGGCGCGGCGGCGGGCCAGGTGAGGAGAATCGCGGCGTATGAGACCGGTGCAATCGTGCTGCTCGCGGTGAAGGTAGTGGCTGGAGGTAAGGCGATGACGATCTGCGCGCGGAATCGTGCCGATGTGGCATCTGCGGTTGTATTTCCCACGTTGTCCAAAAATAATGGGTAGGTTCCCGATTGCAACGGAATCCTGTAGATCGCGGAGGTTCCAGTCGTAGCGGCGCTTGCCCCCTGCGCGGAGGAGCGCAAATCGCAGGCAATTGCACTCGCAACCTGGGCGGCTTCGGTGCATTGCACCGCATCCCGCGTAGTGTTTATGCTCGTCGGCAAAAGGCCAACAATCGTCATCAAGGCAAAGGTCGCAATGCCAAGCGCGGCCACCACTTCTGCGAGGCTGAATCCCGCATGGTGTGGGCCGGAAATCGCTCGTTTAAGAGAGTAGGCTGCTTTTTGCCTGTCCCGGGATGGAATTGGAATATTCATTCTGCTCCACTTTTTATGGACGATATAACGTAGATCTGCCGGTGAGTCCGCTCAACTGTATGACGGCGACGTTCTGAGTTGCGATGACCACATCCCCCTTTGTCGGAGCCATTCCGATCTCGATGAAGCCAGGCAGATTGGCTGAACCGAAGAACCTTACCATGCCTTGCGGCGAGAACTCGAGGCATTGATTGAAACTGCATCGCGGCGTGCCGCTGAGAGGAAAACTCATGTTCGCAGTTCCTGAACTGCTGCCCAGCGTTTGGACGCTGCCATCAGAGGGACGTTGCAACCCTCCGCCGGTGCCAGTGATCAGCGCCAGGTGAACATTTTGCAAGCGCACCAGTCGGCTAATCGGCTGAGCCTTGGTGGCAAAATCGCTGGCATGGACGATTCGGGATCCGTCCTGCGAGGCGGCCGCAAAAAGGGCAATGCGCCCGTTGCCCGTGTTCCATGTGTCTGCCGGGGCGGAGGCATTAAATTCACCGATGCCTACATAAACGTAAGTGCGCTTGGACACCGCATAGGCCCTCGCCTCCTCCATCGTTTCAGAAAGCACGGAGGCGGCTGAGGTGAAGGTGCCTGCCGAACCAAAGGTTCCGATTGCCGGAATCACCAAAGCGAATAAAAGACCGATAACCCCCATCACCACGAGCAACTCGATGAGCGAGAAGCCGGGATGTCTCAATGTGGGCGGGGGGGTCATGGATCTAATGGGAGGTGGTCGATCCGCTGCTTCTGATTCGCAAAAGCAGAGGTTCTTCAGGGGAAGCATAACCATCTTGCTCTGGCTCACTAATGTCAAATTCTTTCGAAGGCGCAGACGCCCAAGGCGCAAGCGGGAAAAGTTTTGACAGTCAGATCGCTCTAGAGTAGCTGTCTCCATCCCCGGATAATAGTCCCCCATCACAATGTTGCCCCCCCCTCCCATTTGGAAATCCAACCCTCCCGCCTGTGGTAAACGCTTCCGTGTTTGGCTGTGGCGTGGATTATCCTTGGCCGTGGCCATTTTGTTCTCCGTGGCTCCTGCTGCTTTTGGCCAAACTTCAGCGACTGCGCCATCGCGGGAAAGGGAAAGGCTGCTGATGAACTTCGGCTGGAAGTTCTACAAGGGCGAGTTGCCGGTGAACCATTGGGGGAAGTACGCAAAAAACGGAACGTATGGCACGGAGCCCGGAATCGGCTTGGCGTATGACGACTCCGCTTGGCGCACCGTCGATCTGCCCCACGATTTTACCATCGAGGCGTTCCGCGGGACGAGCGGCATCATTCGGCAAAACTATTTCCCCTCTGATGTGGGCTGGTATCGGCGCAAGTTCACCATTCCGGCATCGGACAAGGGGC